>Ga0126371_10006521_pt1 | contig 10392 bp, 7 predicted proteins | sample PanSoiMetaPlot_4_FD_110145 | JGI IMG/M metagenome (GOLD analysis project Ga0126371, IMG submission 110145) | Tropical forest soil microbial communities from Panama - MetaG Plot_4 | ecosystem: Environmental > Terrestrial > Soil > Tropical forest > Bulk soil | place: Panama | collected 2016-02-17
ACCATCATTCGGGACTGCCAAGAACGGATTTTTTCAACAGCCGCAGGCTCACAGCACTCGCGCCTCGAGTAGGCAACTCAGGATTCTGGTCGAGTCACGCCCTACACTTGTGCCAAAACCATGGCGACGCTCGTGAGCGCAAGGCACTGATTCAGCGGAGAGCCTTGACGCGCTGCCGCTGTGCAAGGCCACACGTTTTTTGCCTCGTTGTGGCTCAAAGGCAACGCGCGACTATCAGCGTGATGTCATCGGCTTGGGTGGCCCCGGTGAATTCTTCCACGCCTCTCTGAATTGCTGTCATGAGTTCCTTCACGGGCAAGTCCTTGTTTCCTTGGATGAGCTCAGCGAGTCGCACTTCCCCATACTCTTCGCCTTGCCGATCCGGTGCCTCGGTCACTCCGTCTGTGCAAACGACCAGGATATCCCCTGGGTACAGCTTCACTTCCTCAACATTGCTTTCCCATTTGAGAAACAATCCAAGCACGGTATTTGTGCTCGACAGCCGTTGCATGGATCCGTCGGCGCGCAAGATCAACGGGGCGACATGACCGCAGTTGGCAAACCGAAGGCACCGGCACGAGTCGCTATAAACACCAAAGAACATGGTGGCGTAGGACTCGTCCGTCGTGTTTTCATAGAACAGACGATTCACTGATTGCAGAAGACGCGGTATATCCTCCCGTGCAACTGCGTATTGGCTGCGAAGATTGGCTTGCAGGTTGGCCATGAGTAATGCGCCGGATATTCCTTTTCCAGAGATATCTGCCAGCACGATTCCCAACAACCCCGGCGCGATGTCCAGGAAATCGTAATAGTCACCACCAACCTGGCGCGCCTGCACGCAACCGCCGACGTACTCCAGCGTTGCAAGAGGCGGGAGGTATTGGGGGAACAGCCTAGCTTGCACGCGGCGGGCAATATCAATCTCCGTGGCCGCCTTGCGCTCGGCCTCTATCCGCTCCGCCATCTTCTCCCCGAAATCGATGTTCTCTAGAGTGATACCTGCCTGGCTCGCGACAGAGTCTAGCAAGTGTTTGTCCTCGCTCGAGTACGGCTCTTCCGAAAGCCGCGGGCCTAGCACCAACAAGCCGAACAGTTTGCTGTTTCGTCCGAGGATAGGTACAAGGCATTCTGGCGCGAGCGGTCCCACCCCGAACACCTGTGAACCCTGGGGGACGTCCCAGGACCTCCCGCGCTGCGTGATGTCGGCGAGCAGGGGTAGTGTGCTTGGAATTGTCTCCAACTCTTGGGGTATGAACATTGCGCCGAAGCGAAAAGGAAACCTTGGCCTGGGTAATGCGGCTCGAACAGTGTCCGACTCTCCGGGCGACGGGGGCTCGCCTTCCACTAAGAGGTTGCCGTCTCCAGCGTCCAAGTAGCATGCAAGCGATTTAGGATGCAACGCCCCTTCTATGTGAATCTCCAGCAACTTCGCCAACTCATGGCGGTCCGCCACTGTCCGGATTTGTTCCGCCAAGTCCTGCAGGATCACGCGTGCGTCATATGCACTGCGGAAGAAAACCCGGTCAATCTGGTCCGTTCCCCGCCTCACCATCGGAGCGGACACCCATACCATGACAATCCCAAATCCCGCGCTCAAGGCCATACCGATATTGGCCCCTTCTGGGAAGAATCGCGAAATCGTGCGAGTAAAGAGAGCGATGGCAGTCGCCGCCACAATGAATAGGAGAACGAAGTATCCCCGCTGCACAAGGACGTAGCGGGCACTACGCTTGAAGAGCACTGGAATCTCAAGGACCCTATGCTTCACGACCGCGTAAGCAAACGACAGCGGCATCAATGAAAGCGAAATGATTCCGAGTGCCAGCATCCAGTAAGGGACTTCCCAAATCGGGAAGTTAGCTACGAAAGACGCAGTGAGGATCACAAAGAGAGGACCGAATCCGGCGAGTATGCCCCATAGGATGACACGGGTCTTGCGGCGGGCCTCGGCGCTGGCGGGCCGAACGCTATTCCACACGAGGGATACTAGGCCTAAACCATACAAACCAAGCGTGTAGAGGATAAGCAAAAGAGCGAGTGGTTTCCTGCTGACCCAGCCGAACATGGAATACGCAGGTGAAAGTCCTCCCGCTCGCAAACAGACAAGGCCCAGACCTATGGAATACGCGACGGTCACGGAGAGTAACACGACTTTGAAGCGTGGCAGGTGGCGGTCAAACGGCGACGGAGTGGGAAATGTCAGAAAGAAATAACAGAAGATCCCGGGGGCCAAAGTGGCGAGCGTCATTTTATACCAGGCTGCCAAACCTCGAAGATGGGGGCTGATCGAACCCTCGAACAGGGGTGCGCCGCAAATAAAACCTGCAAACAATAAAGCTAGCAGCCAGGCGTGGCGGTCTTCGAGTCTCAGGCTCAACACCAGCATCCCTACGACGAGAAAAAACACAGGGTAGAAACTTATGGCCTGCGACGCCATGCCTCTAAGCCCGGAAGCGGAGTTATAGGTAATCAGTTTCGGCCTTAGCTCAAGTTCGTCCTTCTCACCCGTCCGGAGAACGGAAAGCTGAACAACGTCTCCCTCACGACCGAGCATGACGGCCTTGTAGAACGGGTATCCGTAGTAAGGCGAAGGGTTATCGAGTTTCTCGCCGTTCACAGCCACAATTCGATCACCCGCGCGAAGTCCCACTTGCCACGCCGAACTCCCGCTTTGCACGTCCCGTACTTCTGCCTGACTTGTCAGCCACCGGAGGTCTGCTCCTAAGGCAACGATATGGTGAACGTGGATCATCCAGAGGATGCTGTACGCCGTGGTGGCAGTGCCGAAAAGAATTGCCAGCGCCAGCAGGACAGGCCTTGGAAGACTCGTAAAGGTTCGCACGGCAGTTCGTTTGATCGAAGGGAGCGGAAGTCCAGCTAAGCTTAATCTCCGGTCTGGGCTCCGGTCAAAAACACGGACCGACCGGCGAGGTCGGCGACAAAACTACGACAACACGCAACCGTTCGTCACGTTCTCGAACGTATTATGAGGGGTTATGACTGCACCGCAAAGTGGTTGAAAACAGGCAACAGGAGATCGCCGATTTTGACACCCTTATTTGGGATGCTAAGTAAAAAGCTCCGCCAACTTTTCGACACGCCATGGGCGCAAGCGAGAGGCGGAGCCTTACGAGTTATCTAGTAACCGTCCATTTAACGCCGCAGCGCGAGTCTTTTTCTTGCTTACCGCCGGAGGGAAAAACCCTAACGGAGAAACACAGTGTTTTGTTTTTGCCTTTGTCACCAGAAGGCCACAGGCGTCTATCCCTCCACGAACTTTTTGAGAGCGATCAGCATCATCTCAGAGTTCTTTTCCGAATGCTCACGTGCTTGCTCGGTCGAGTTATTGTCTTGCGCCAACGAGACGTGCGTTTGATTCCCGTCATCCGTCAGTTCAATATTTACTGTGTGGTAGTTCTCTGGCTTGTCGGGCAGGCCGGAGAGCGAGCTGAAATGGGTATACTGAATTGCCCTCCGGGGTTCGAACTTGAGAATCATCCTTTATCCTCGTACGATTTTCCCTGCCATTCCCCGCTCCACTTGATTGGACTTCCCTCGCGCCAGTCGGTGGCAACATTCGTACCGAACATGTACTGCTTGATGGCTGCAGGATTCACCAACGCATCCTAAACCTTGCCGGTGGGAGTGTCGATAATGATGGAAACGTTGGCGATCAGAGCCTGGCTCATGTTGAACTCCTAACTGCCGGCACGCAAAAGAAGCAGCCCGCCTGCTCATCCTATAAGAATAAGGAAGAAAAGGAAGATCCGGTGCCTGTACCTTCGGAATATCAGCGCGCAACCGATGATTTTTACCAGTTCCTAACGGACGCTCGAGACTCAGCGGGTTTGACAACAACCAATCAGGCCTACACAATGGCCCAGGGGGTTCTCCAAGCTTTTCGGCGACGTCTCGAGGTGAGCGATGCAATTCGGTTTCTCAGTGTGCTGCCGGTCGGATTGCGTGCACTTTTCGTCACCGACTGGGACATCCACGAGCCCAAACGACCCTTCGAGGACCGCACGGTCATGACCAAGGAAGCCCAATCGCTGCGTCCTCTACACAACTTCGCGCCCGAAACAGCCATACGTGATGTCGCCATTGCTTTAAGGCGTAACCTCGACGAAGCAGCCCTCGACCGTATCCTCGCTACGCTTCCTGAAGGCGCCTTGCAGTTTTGGCAGCCATGAACGTCAACTGTAATCCCGCTTGTCAGTGTAAGGGATTGAAGCGCCAAGGAGCACCGCGCCTGCCGCTATCCACGCGTCACGTAGCCGCCACGCTGCCACCAGGCCGAGCACTAGTCCAACAAGAGCGAGCGATACTTGCATGCTTTCATTCTGCCTACCAACAAACAGTTGCTGGATCCGACACTCGATTTGCAAAGCGTATGAGTCGCCGAACTCCTAGCCCGCTGGAATCGGTTGCACGCAGTGCGGACTGTCTTGAGAGCGGTAGCCTTTGCGCTGCTGCTCCGCTGCCTCGCTGGTTTGCAATTAGCCATACCAGCACAGGGTAGGGTGAGGTGTGCCCGAAATCTGAAGCAGTTCCCAACCTGGCGCTGTCAGCCAGGGGTCCTTCCATCGCCCAAGCTGTGCAAGCCGCACCGTTTTTGGTGACGCCTTTGCATTGCTTTTTGGCGGCTTTTGATGGCTCAAGCTGTGGACATGACACCCCTTGCGCGGACCCGAAACCCCCCTTACGTCAGCCGCCGATTCGGGTGGGGCAATACCTTTCGTTGACTTAAGCGAAACCGTTGCCGAACCATGGAATCTCATTCCACAACCTCGCTTCTGATCCCTTGCATGACTTTAAGGTAAATCGCCGTTGATCCGACCCTTACGCCTTCGCTCCAAAAGAGGGTAACAAATCCGGCGCAGCGAGTTATGCTATGTGACATTTCTGGGCTGGTTCTCCCGTGGTTGTAACCAAGTGCCCTTAGGGAGGTCATATGGCAACATCACGTATGCCGCTCGATGTAAGCTCACTGCGCGTGGCCATCGTAGAGGAGCATGTGCGGCTGGAAAATGCGCATGATCTGGAAGGCGTAATCCAAACATTTGGTGCTGATGCCCGTTACGACGACGAGCCCTGGAACCAGCATTACGAGGGTCTCGACCAGGTACGGGAGTTCTACCGCCAATTAATGGCGGCCTTGCCCGACCTGAGCATTGAAATTACGCGGAGGCACGTTGCCTCCGATGTGGTCGTGCTTGAGGTAGTCATTCGTGGTACCCACCTCGGTACGTGGCGAGGCCTTCCGGCAACCGGCAAGCGACTCGAATTCCCGCTCTGCGGCCTGTACACCTTCAGCTCGGATGACCGTCTAGCAGGAGAAAAAATCTATTACGACCGGGCGACAATCCTCAGGCAACTGGGAGTGTTCTACGAGCCGCAAAGTCTCCTTGGAGGGCTGAACATCGCGCTGGCGCACCCCTGGACGATACTGCAGGCGCTCAAGCGAAAGTTCGCGAACGAGCGGCGTTAACTGCCGCGTGAAAACCACCTTCGTGGAAGGGATTATCACTCGGGTCGGAGGAGGCGCGCTTGCGCGCTAGCCTCCGTCCGCCGCTCAAACTGCACGTGCAGTTTTCCCGCATGCAGCCTTCACGAAGATGCCGCAACGCCGGGAGGCCAGAGAAGGAAGTAAGTTTGTCGATTAATGAATGGACCTTCTTAGCACCCGTCGGGGTTGATCCAATCCGCCAGTGTCCTCGGATGAGAGCGTACCTCCCGCCGCAGGCAACTTTAACGATCCACCGAAGGCGCACAAAGAATCAGGTGGCCAATACCTTGCTAGTTGTCTGGCCACCTGATCTAGACGTTGGGCTGACTTCGTGCTGCTGTTTCGCGACTTCCTTGCTTAGCTTATCGAGTTTCTTCATGTGCTCGCGGAGAGTTGCGCAGGAGAAAGAAATTTCAACAAGCCGCATGATGCCGCGACGGCAGGCAGGCGCTCTACGACCTAGGGCGTATTGACCTAGGGATACTACCACTTGAAGGATTGTGTGATTGCCGTTTCATCAAGGAACCGCTGCTTTTGTGCCAATTTGCGCACTGTGACAGTCTTGAAAAGCTGTGGTTTCTTCGTAAAACCGGCCTAATACTACGTCAATACGGAGAATCTCTGTGCACATGCTTGAGAAGTCCGCGTGTGGCCCTTCGCGGAATGTTCTGGTGCTGTGTCTATTCCTTTTCGTCATTCAACTCTCATTAATAGCGCAAGTGATGCAGGGTCCGACGACCATTCGCACCAATGAGCATCACGACCTTTCACCGCCGCTCAGCATAATGGCGCAAAATGCTCCTGTTTCCGCACTGACGATGCGAGAGGCGGAGGCATGGAAGCGGATACCCCTTCCGCAAGGAATGTCAACGCCGACCCAAGACCCTGTGTTGCAGCAGATGGTTCCGACGGCCCAGACTCCTTCCGTCGGCTTGAGCTTCGAGGGACTTGGACACGGGCAGTATGGTTTTAGCGTGGATTCCACCCCACCTGACACGAATGGAGTTGTCGGTGCAACGCAGTACGTTCAGTGGGTCAACGAGTCGTTTATCGTCTTCAACAAGGCTACGGGTGCAAAAGTACTGGGACCAGTGGCCGGAAACACACTGTGGTCGGGTTTTGGCGGGGGCTGCCAAACGAACAATGACGGAGATCCAGTTGTGCAGTATGACAAACTGGCCAACCGCTGGGTCATGAGCCAGTTTTCTGTCAGTTCTACTCCGTACCTGCAATGCGTTGCAGTTTCAAAAACCAACGACGCAACTGGCCAGTGGTATCGCTATTCGTTCCAGTATTCGAATTTCGACGACTATCCCAAGATGGCAGTCTGGCCCGATGCGTACTACGAAACCTTTAACATGTTCAGCGGCAACACCTTTGTTGGACCTGATGCCTGTGCTTATGACCGCAACAAAATGCTCGTAGGGCAGGCAGCGACGCAAGTCTGCTTCCAGCTAAGCGCATCGGTGGGAGCGCTGCTGCCCTCCGATTTGGACGGTATCAATCCGCCCCCTCCGGGATCGCCAAACTACTTGCTGGGTTACGGCACCAATTCGCTCATTCTCTACAAGTTTCACGTCGATTTCCTCACACCACAGAATTCGACGCTTACCGGTCCCACCGTTATCAACGTGGCGGCATTCACTCCGCTGTGCGCCGGCGACACGTGCGTATCGCAGCCGGGCACCTTGCAACTCCTGGATTCCCTGGGTGACCGTCTGATGTATCGTGTGGCCTACCGGAACTTCGGCAGCCATGAATCGCTAGCCGTGAGTCACTCTGTGGCCGCAGGTACCAAAGGCGGCGTTCGGTGGTACGAAATCCAGAACCCAAGCGGTACGCCGGTCGTCGCGCAGCAGAGTACCTATGCTCCTTCGTCAACCTACCGCTGGATGCCCAGTATCGCCATGGACCAGGCCGGTAACCTCGCTATTGGATATAGCATGTCCAGCACTTCCCCGGCGGTGTTTCCGTCGATTGCGTACGCTGGCCGTCTTGCAACCGACCCAGTTAGCACCCTGCAATCTGAAACCATTGTGATGAATGGGCACGGCGTAAATGATGGCCCCGCCAGCCGCTGGGGCGATTACAGCGCCATGACCGTTGACCCTGTTGACGACTGTACCTTCTGGTATACACAGGAATACTACCAAACGAGCAATGGCAGCTGGAACTGGAATACGCGCATCGCAAACTTCAAGTTTCCCAACTGCGGATTGCAGGTAAACCTAACTCCATCGAGCCTGACATTCGGCAATCAACTGGTGGGAACCACGAGCGCATCGCAACCCGCCACATTAACCAACAATCAATCAACTGCGCTTTCCGGTATCAGCATCGCCACCAGTGGGGATTTTGCAGAAACCGACAACTGCGGAACCTCGCTGCCTGCCAATTCGAGCTGCATGATCAATGTTACATTTACGCCCAGTACAACCGGCACACAAACGGGCACGCTGACCGTGAACGATAGCGCCGGCACGCAGACGTCGAGACTGACGGGCACCGGGATCCCGCCAGTGTCACTCACACCGAGCACGCTGAATTTCGGGCTTCAGAAACTGAACACCACAAGCGGCGCAAAACCAGCAAGGTTGACCAACAACCGATCGACTAGCTTGACCGGCATAAGTGTGTCAATAACCGGTACCAACGCTGGGGACTTTGCCCAAACTAACAACTGCGGAACCTCGATCGGCGCGCACTCAGGTTGTACGATCAACGTTACGTTCGCGCCGTCTGGCTACAGCGCCAGGACAGCGACATTGAAGGTGACAGATAGTGACGGAACCCAAACGAGCAGCCTCAAGGGCGTCGTTCCGCCGACCACCCGGATAACGAATCCGGCGAATGGCGCAACCCTCTCCGGTACGGTCACACTGACAGCGACGGCGACCGATACTCTTGGCATCAGCTCGATACAGATCTACATCGATGGTGTGCTAAAGGCTTCGAGTACCTCATCGCCTCTCAACTATTCGTGGAACACGTTGACCGCGAATAACGGTTCGCACACCATCTACTCGAAAGCTGCAGATCCATCCGGGAACACCGGCATGTCCAACACGATCACGGTGACGGTCAACAATCCGCAAACTCAGTTGATTAACAATGGCGGGTTCGAGACCGGGAACCTGTCATACTGGACCGCTACTGGCGTGTCCCTGCCGTTTGTCGTAACCGGACATGCGCACATCGGGACTTACAGCGCGCAGCTCGGCGCCAGTTCCGGCCCGGAGCCGAATGGCGACTCATCGCTATATCAAACCATCACGATTCCTAGCACGGCGACGACGGCGACGCTGACATACTGGTACTGGGGTGCGACCACAGACAGGATTATGTACGATTGGCAAGAGGCCCAGGTGCAGAATTCGTCTGGCGCAACGCTGGCGCAGATCATGAAAGTCTGCACTAATGCCAGGACGTGGACTCAGGTAACCTATGACCTGACGAAGTACAAGGGTCAGACCATCCGCATCTATTTCAATAACCATCAGGATGGTTATGGTGACCTTACGTATATGTATGTGGATGACGTGAGTGTTCTCGTGAGATAGCAGTTAAAATGATTGGGGTCGCACGCACTCCGCGTGCGGCCAGTTTTATTTTTGTTGATCCCACACACCAATAGTTGAGGGTAGCGCAGCAACCGTTCCGGACGGAGGTGTATCCGATATACGAATGGTTGTCTGGCCCTCTTCGTCACGTTTGGCCCCCTTCGCTGGTTCGGACACACCTCACCCTACCCTGTGTGTAACAGAGTTGCTTATTCGATCAAATGCAGAGACGAATAGATCATTACCACGAATGAGAACCTAAGGCCCAGTGTGCAGATTCCCGTTCAGAGTATCAGTTATAATCCCGCTGGCGCGGTTCCCTCGGATTTCTCGCCGCGTCTGTCTCACCAGCCGTATCTCAATCTCACGGCTCCACAATAGAACGCCTGATGGCCAGCCCCATCCCACTTCCGTGCGGCTTGGTGGTAAAGAACGCAGAAATAATCTGATCAACATTTTCAGGCGGCGTTCGATGTCGAGGAGGACAACTGGGTTGGGTGCGCAACAGTTAGCGGGAGTGAGTCGAACGAGGAGGAAACCACTTATGCGTAGTACCATCGCATGTTTAGCGCTCGTCTTCGTGATGGCGTTTGTGATTTCGCTACCGGCCGAGTCTCAGCCAAGTTCTGTGTCGGGAGGAACCGCTAGCGACGGTCCGGGCGATGCTGCCTCATGGACAACTGGGAATAAGGTTGCTGTCGGCACCTCAGCAGACACCACTAGCAAAGTCTGGTTCACAGTTGCGAAGGGGGTCACGACCGAGATCTTCTACCCGCGCCTCGACGTGCCCAACATGCAAGACATGCAGTACATCGTTACTGACGGATCCACGTTCGTGGACCTCGAGCGCGATGCAACCAACCACGTGATCTCGATGCCGGACGAAATAGCACTCGAATACACGATTACCAATACGGACAAACACGCACCACCCAAGTACAGGATCACGAACACGTATATCACCGACCCAAGCCAAAACACCCTTCTCATACGTACTCGTTTCCAGTCCCTGGATGGCGGCACTTATCAGCTTTATGTACTCGAGAATCCGTCGATGGCGGGTGGCGGCGCGAACGACAATGCTTGGTGGGATGGGGTCAACTCGGCGCTCGTGGCCAGCGGGACAGAGACGCTCTTTGGCACGTCGATGACTGTGGTTTCGGCCCTGCTAGTGTCAAGTCCCAACGGCTTTGTGGCGCACAACAATGGCTTCGCCGGCAAGCCCAGCGACTGCTACGTCGACTTGAAGGCGCACAGGGTTCTCACCAGTCAGTTCGACAAGGTCGCCAACAATGGCAACGTCGTACAGTGCGGCCAAATTGG
>Ga0126371_10006522_pt1 | contig 10392 bp, 10 predicted proteins | sample PanSoiMetaPlot_4_FD_110145 | JGI IMG/M metagenome (GOLD analysis project Ga0126371, IMG submission 110145) | Tropical forest soil microbial communities from Panama - MetaG Plot_4 | ecosystem: Environmental > Terrestrial > Soil > Tropical forest > Bulk soil | place: Panama | collected 2016-02-17
CCGAATGAACGGGGGCCCGACTCGAAAATATACGATCCGGTGTGCGATGCTCCGCCATGCGGAGATGCCTAAAGGGTCGCGGCGGGTTCCCAACGTCTAACGACGGGTTCATTCTCGGCCCACTACACGGCTCGGCGGGTCGGTTTTTGCTTTTTTGAGTTCGTGACCACTCGCGCAGCGTTGTGCTGCAACTCCTGCTCGCTTAACTCTCTCCTGCTACACTAATCACAGCGGTCGTCTTCTCCGCATCTAACTAAAGCGTGTACCCGCAACTTTTTCATTACGGACATTTCTTCCTTCCGACATACGGTTTCCTCGTCGCGACCGGTGTGCTGCTGGGCCTATGGATCAGCGTGCGCAACTCCGAGCGCCAGGGTATCGACCCGGACAAAGCCTGGAACCTTGGAATTCTCGTTGTACTTTGCGGAATCGTCGGCGCCAAAATCTTGTATGTGATCTACGACTGGAACACGTACTCCAGCTGGAAGGAAATCTTCAGTCTCAGCACACTGCAGGCTGGAGGCGTATTTTCCGGGGGTTTGATCGCTGCATTGGTCGCTGCCGTGTGGTACATCCGGCAACAACACATGCCACCCCTTGCGACCTGCGATGCCTTCGCCCCGGGCCTGGCAATCGGCCACGCCATCGGACGGCTGGGATGCTTCGCAGCCGGATGCTGCTTTGGCAAGCCAACGCACGCCTGGTGGGGAGTGACCTTCACCAATCCGGTCGCAAATCAATTGGTGGGCACTCCACTCAATGAAGCCCTGGAGCCGACGCAGCTTTTTGAATTTGCTGTTGAACTCGCAAACTTTTTCCTGCTGATGTGGATGCTGAAGCGCAAGAAATTCGATGGCCAAGTCTTCGGAGCGTACCTGATCCTCTACGGCGTCGCTCGTTTCCTGATTGAATTCTTGCGTGGAGACCCCGGCCGCGGTTCTGTACTCGGCGGAGTGCTAAGCGGAACGCAGGTGATCGCGCTAGGCCTCGTAATACTCGGTGGCGTCATCTGGTGGTTCAAGAGTAACGCTCGCAAAACCGTAGCCGCCCGCGCGTAGTTTCCGCAGGCTCTGCCTTACGCTAGACTCCATCCCGATGGCTCATTCCTTCCCTCAGCTTTTTTCCGTCGCGGCGGAAGACGCGGGCGCGCGCCTCGACCAATTCCTCGTCAACAAAATCGCCGACGTAAGCCGTGCACGTGTCCAGCAGATGATCGAACAGGGCCTGGTGCTAGTCGATGACGACCAGACAAAAGCATCGCTTCGTTTGCGTGGTGGGGAGGAAATCCGTGTTCTCGGTCCGGCCCACGTCGAACCCTTGCGCGCGACGCCGGAGGAGATCCCCCTCGATATCGTTTTCGAAGACGACGAGATGGCGATCATCAACAAGCCCGCCGGCATGATGGTACATGCCGGTGCCGGCGCGACCGACGATGCTCGCAATCGGGGCACGCTCGTAAATGCTCTGTTGCATCACTTCGGCGAACTCTCTGGTGTGGGGGGAGGACTTCGGCCCGGAATCGTCCACCGCCTCGATAAAGAAACGAGCGGCCTGATCGTCATTGCCAAGAATGACGAAGCCCACCGCAAGCTCGCCGCCCAATTCGCGCAGCGCGAGGCCAAGAAAACGTACATCGCCCTGGTCCACGGCTCGCTCAAACAAGATCACGGAACGATCCGCTCCAACATCAGTCGCGACAGCGTCCGACGCGTCCGAATGACTACCCGAAGCAAGAGCGGTCGCGAAGCGATCACCCACTACACGGTCAAGAAACGGCTCAACTCGCCGTACGGCAAATTCTCGCTCCTTGAGATAAAAATCGATACCGGCCGCACGCACCAGATTCGCGTTCATCTGTCCTCTCTCGGACATCCCGTGGTCGGAGACGTACTCTACGGCGCGCCTCGTGAACTGAAGCCTCGTACCGGAGGTTCGTTGTCGCTGTCCCGTAACTTCCTTCACGCAGCCACCCTCGAATTGCGACATCCACGCACGGAGGAAATGCTATCGGTGACGCGCCAACTCCCCGTCGAACTGGCAGCGTTTTTGCAGAATCTAGAGGCCTAGGCAGATTTGCCAAGTTGGGACGCGCAGAACCAAGGACCACTTCGCACGGCGAATGACCGGATATAATAGTAGTAGATGAATCAGCGGGGCATTTTTCTCGTCCTGGCGATGGGATGCTTTGGGCTCGCCACCCTCGGCCAGTCTTCCCAAGTCGCCAATCCCGTTCCTCCAGTCGCGGGTTCCCACCAAGAACAAGGGATGACGCCGCCCGCCGGACAAGCCGTCATGCAAGCGACTTCAGGCGCAAACGCCAACGCCCCCGCCGGGAACGGACAGCAGTCCTCCACGCAGGAAGATGACACTGTTGCCACCATTCGTAAGACCGTTAACGAAGTCAATGTCGTCTTCACAGTGACGGACAAACACGGCCGATACATCAAGGATCTCAAGAGAAACGACTTCACCTTCAACGACGACTCAAAGCCGGCCGCTGAAATTCGCGACTTCAAGAGCCAGACCGATCTTCCCCTGCAAGTCGGCCTGCTGGTCGACGCCAGCAATTCCGTTCGTGACCGGTTCAAGTTCGAACAGGAGTCGGCCATCGAATTTCTGAACCAGACCGTGCGCCCGAAGTACGATACGGCGTTTGTGGTCGGGTTCGACGTGACGCCCGAGGTTACGCAGGATTTCACTGACAACACTGAGTTCCTGTCACGCGGCGTCCGTGCATTGCGCCCCGGTGGCGGCACTGCCATGTTCGACGCTCTCTACTACGCCTGTCGCGACAAACTCCTGAAGGCGCCACGCTCGGGTGCCGTCCGGCGCGCGATCATCCTCCTCAGCGACGGCGAGGACAACCAGAGTCATGTCACGCGCGAAGAGGCCATCGACATGGCGCAGCGTGCCGAAGTCATCGTGTACACCATCAGCACCAACATCTCAGGCACCAAGGGTAAGGGTGACAAGGTGCTGGAGCGTATCGCCGACGCGACCGGTGGCCGTGCGTTTTTTCCATTCCAATTGCGGGACGTGAGTAACGCCTTCGCCGAAATTCAGGACGAGTTGCGTAGCCAGTACGCGGTTTCCTACAAGCCTGCCGACTTCAAAGCTGACGGCCGCTTCCGCACCATCGAGATCGTTGCTCTCGACAAGAAGAATCTGCACGTGCGTTCGCGCCGGGGATACTTCGCTCCCGTACAATAGTCCGCCATGGCGGGATATTCCGGCACGCCTCTTCCCAAAAAGTTGGGCATCAAGGAAAAGTTCCGCGTGACGTTCATCGAGTTGCCGGCGGATGTGCGCTCGGAATTGCGTGAGGCGCTACGCGCATGCGATGTGTCGCCCGATCCGAAATGCCCGCTCGATTTCGCAATGCTCTTTACTAAGAGCCAAGCCGACTTGAAGAAACATTTCTCGCGAACTGCAAAGCAACTCGCTCCCGCCGGAATGTTGTGGGTGTCATGGCCCAAGAAATCATCGGGAGTAGCAACCGACCTCGACGAAAACATCGTGCGTCAGATCGGACTTGACGCCGGCCTCGTGGACATCAAGGTCTGCGCCGTGAATGACGTCTGGTCGGGGCTGAAGTTCGTGATTCGGGTGAAGGACCGCAAACTCTGACGCCACCATCAGGCCCTAGTGGAAAAACCAATCCACCTCAGCGGAAAAAGAGCGCATGCACGTCGTGCGATCCATGCTACGTTTGCACAAGGATTGAAGCAGCTCTTCAAACGACAGCATCGCTCCATGAATCACTCGACATGTAAATGAGGTTGTAATGAAGTATTGTCCGAATTACAGATGTGTTGCGTATGGTCGCGTTGTTTACTCGCAGGCAACCCGTTGCGCCTTCTGCCGGTGGGATTTGAAGCCTCCGCGCATGAAGAGCGAGGTTTCTGAGGCGGTCCAGCACGCCCACGCGAATAACACTGATGACTCGAACCGCTCCCACCCTCCGGTCTCACCCAACGCTCTCAGACGCATCGCATAAAGCAACCCCAACCTCGCGCGAGACCCTTCCACGCGCCTCTACTGTCAAGCGGTAACCTCCAGCAATGGGTCTGCGGCGTAACCTCACCCTGACACCGCCGTAACTTGAGAGGCATCCGTGTTTGGCCTACGATTTGCGGATGTCCGATTCTTGGAAGCCGGAGTTCTCGGCGTCCCAGCCCAAGCCTGGCGCACCCACTCCCCAGCCCACCGACGAAGATGTCGTCAAGGCGCTGGTCGAAATCCAGAATGCCAGCAGCGCGCCAACTCCGAGCGCAGATTCGCCGATTCACGTCGTCGCCGAGCCATCGTCAGCGAAATGGGTAGTAGTCGCCGCAGCATTGGCGATGATCGCCGCCGGGGGTTACATCGGAAGACAGCAAGTCCAGCAACTCGCAAAACTGGCCGGCCCGCGAGTAACGAAACGCGCTTCCATGTCTGCAATGGACGCGCCCGCGCAACTTGCCGCAGAGCAATTGCTGCAACGCGTTGCTTCCGGCGACACAAACGCCGCAGCTGAAGTTCTCACTCACTCCTCCGAGTGGACAGGCAGGACGCAACGCACTCCGAAGTCTGAACAACTCGTCACTGCCGCGCTGAATTCCCCAGACCTGCACATTCGCCAGGCTGCGCTCCAAGCGGAAATCGCGCTCGACGGTGTCACCCTTGACCAAGCTGGCGTTACCTATGTGAAAAGTGTTCTGGGCAATCCCCAGCAACGTACCTGGGCCTTGTGGATGCTTGGCGCTCTCGCCAATCGCGGTATTGATACTGACCATAACGCAAAGGTTATCGAGACTTATCTTGCCGATCCCGACGTCACCGTGCGCGCCGCTTCCGTAGACGCGCTCGGGATCGTTGCCACGGACGAAACCGTACCGATGATGCTCGATCGTTTTAGGAACGATCCCTCGCCGGTCGTACAGGAGCGGGCGGCCTGCGGCCTCGCGCAGTCAGGAATGTATACGCAGGGCCAGCGCATAACGGCTTCCAAAAATTTGGTGGATTGGCTCGACGATTCCCTGCTGACCCAGCAGCAACAGGGCTGGGCGGTCCAGGCGCTCAGCGATATCTCAGGTCAGCATTTCGGAAACGACGCGGCCGCCTGGCGGCGTTGGAGTGACGGGATTAAGTAACATCAGTTTCTCCCAAACTCTGACTACCCTTTCGACTCCTGTGGTGCAGCGCCTGGATTTCCGCGAGGCTCCAGGCTATCAAGCACCGTTTGAAAGAATCGCTCCCGCTGTTCGGGAGTCATGTGACGCAGACGCCGCCCCATCGGACCGCCACGGAAGCGGCCCCGTGGCCCACCCAGCCAGCCGAAGCCTCCAAAGAGCAGCCATGCCAGTCCAAGCAGTCCGATCGACTGCCAGTAGGTGATCGCATGCAAGCCAAAAATCTCCGGCATCAGCCAGTTCCATAGGTAGTGCACTGCCTGTCCAAAGCCAGCGAAGAAAATAATCGCCACGATCATAAGTCCAACTACGTGCTTCACGATGCTCGGTTTCATATTCGTCTCACCCTTCCATGAATTTGTTGTACAAGCCCTGCAACCGCTCGCGCAGACGCAGCACCGCGTAACGTTTCCTCGCGAGCAACGTGTTCACGTTCACCCCAGTCTCCGCTGACAGCTCCGCGAAGCTGCGGCCATCGATGACGTGCGCGACGAACACCTCACGTTGTTCCTTCGGCAACTCCGCGAGCGCAGCCTCGAGCTCGTCGAATAGCTCTTCCTTTTCATACGCGGCTTCCGGATCAGGTTGCGATGAAGCAAGCAAGTCCTGGAACTCGACCTCACTTCCCTCGTCATCGATCTCGATCGAAGCGTTGGCCGACAACTCGGGCCGCCTGCTGCGGTACAGATCGATAATCCGATTCCGCGCCACGCGAAACAGCCAGGGACCTATGTGCTCGATCGGGCGCACGAGGCGAAACGAGTCGACCAACTCGGAGAAGACATCCTGAACAACATCATCGACATCCTCGGGATTGGCCACGCGCCGGCGAATGAAGTTTCGCAGGCGCGACTGCTCACGAGCAGCGGCTTCCTCGATCTGGTTATTCTGGTCGATCGTCATCCGATCCGCACTCGGCCACGCACTCACAATTCTGTAGACGATGGCGCGGCCAAAATATTGTAAAGACGGACAAAAAAAGAAAGACCGGCGAATTGTCGGATTTACATGCGGATAGCCGGATCTTTACGGCGCGACGGCGCGATTTAGATCGGCGAGCGACCTCTTTTGTCGGCCGTGCGCGTCGAAGTTTGCCGGTGCAAGCCACTCTTCAAAGTTGGCCTTGCGAACGGGCCATTCGGAGTCGAGCATCGAGTACCACGCGGTATCACGATTGCGGCCTTTGATGACCATGTGCTGGCGGAAAACGCCCTCAAAACTGAATCCGAGACGCAAGGCCGTGCGCCGTGACGGTTCATTCAGCGCGTTGCACTTCCATTCGTAGCGTCGATACCCAAGATCCTCGAAGACATGGCGCGCCATCAAATACATCGCCTCGGTCGCTCCCGGCGTCCGCTGCAACCGCGGCGTGAACAAAATGCTGCCGACTTCGATGCAGCGATGCATGGGTTCAATGCGCATATACGACGCATAGCCGACGGGCCTCCTCGAATCATTCTCAAGAATCGTGAAGAAGAGCGGATCTCGCGTCGAAGCCATCTGGCGCAGTCGGGCCTCGAACGCCGTCATATTCGGATACGGTCCATCGAACAAATACCGCCACAGATCTTCGCGCTCGGGACCATGGCTCGCTTCGTAGAGTGGCGCAGCATGCGCGACAGGATCGAGAGGAAGGAGCGTGACGAACCGGCCGTTCAAAGTAATGGGTTGCGGGGCTGGCGCTGGGCTCGCAGCAACCGGCGCACCAATCTTCGGTTTGGAGCTGTTCATTCCTTTCAGAGTAGCATCGCGAATTTGATTTTCAGGTGCGAGTCGTTTGATCCGATCCCGCTGCTTTTACTCATGTGCCGCCGATAGAACTGCAACGCCATACCTCGGCAACGTCACCGAATTCTTCGAGCTGCCTTCGAGAACGTCCGTCATCTTCGACGGCAAGGTCACGGTCTGCTGCGATTTCGAAAGGTTCACCAGGATGTACACCGCGCCCTTCGGTCCATAGCGCGGATTGACTTCCACTCCATCAGGGACCGCACCAAGCGCAGGTTTGACACCGCTCACGTCGGTCATCCATTTGGCGGAGGCGACCATGCCGGCGTCGTCAAGCCATGCGCCGATGTAGGTGATCCGGCCCTTCCCAACTTTGCGAGTGATCGCCGCCGGCTTGCCGTCGAGCCAGCCATTGCTCGGCCCGTACGTCGCAAGAACCTCAGTATCGGCGGCGTTGGCGCTCAAAAGCTCTGCCCAAAGCTTTCCATTGGCCGAACCAAACTTCCCCGTGACCGGCACTGGCTCAACGAGCGCGTAGTACTGCTCCACTCGTCCACCGAGCAAATCAACCAGAGGCCCCGGTTGACGTTCAGTCTGCAGCGCGTTGTCGTCGTCCTTCATCGCCGACCGCTGCCCAAGAACGAGATGTCCACCCTGTCGCACATAGTCGATGAGATTCTTGGCCGCAACACCGGATAGAACGTTCAGCCCTGGCGCGACCACCAGCTTGTATCGCGTCAGCGGATCCGTGGGCGGAATCACGTCGATCGATTGGCTGATTGCATGAAGAGGGCCGTAGTAGCTCAGCAACGCCTTCACGGGATCGTATTCATTGTTGTGTTTCTGCCACTGGATCGCCCACCGGCTGTCGTAGGAGTGAAGAATCGCAACCTCTGATTTCGGGGACGTGCCGGCCAGCACATGGCCGGCTTTTGCGAACTCCGCGCCAAGTTGCTGGACCTCCGGATACAAAGGCACTGGCGTCCCGTCGGCACCCAGCAGCGTGCCGTGATATTCCTCCTGCCCGTTGAGCGCGCTGCGCCACTGCCAGTAGCTGACAGCGTCCGCACCGTGCCCCACGTTGTGCCAAGCCATCGCTCGCACCTCACCCTTATCGAGTGAATTGTTGATCGGCGCCCAATTCACCGAGCCGGGCTGCGTTTCCATGATCCAGAAATTCTTGCGCTTGAATCCACGAGTCAGGTCGTCGGCCGCACCATTTTTCGATTCATCCAGATGGCCTTGGCCGACGTAGTCATCCCACGCCGCGATGTCGAGATCCTGTTCAACGGTGTAGTGATCGTAGCCATCGAACCATCCCATGGTGTTGGTGGTGATGAACTGCCGCGCATCGCAATTGGCGCGAATGACCTCAAGCTGATTCTTCTGATAGCCGCGCCACGTGTCGCTGACAAAGCGCATCCAGGCGAGTAGCAAGCCAGGATTGCCGTAGCCGGTCTGGATCGGAATCTGGCTCCAATCCGCGTACGCTTCGCTCCAGTACTGCGTTGTCCAGGCATCGTTCAGTTTGTCGAGAGTGCCGTAACGGGCCTTCAGCCAGTTCTGAAATTGCGCCTTGGTTCCAGCGTCCAACGATTGCATCTCGTATTCGTTGTCGATCTGCCAGCCAAGCACATAAGGGTTGTGCCCGAATCGCTTGGCCATCTGCTCGGCGATCTTGCGCGCTAGTTCGCGATACTTCGGATTGGCAAAGTTGTACTGCTCGCGGTTTCCGTGCTCGGCCCGACGCCCGTTTTCGTCTTCCCGCAACGTCTCCGGATACTTCCGCGTCAACCACGCCGGCGGCGCCGCCGTTGGAGTGCCCACCACCGAGTAGATCCCGTGCTTTGCGGCCGCCGAGATGGCACGGTCAAGCCAATCCAGATCGTATTGCCCTTCGCTCGGCTCCATGCGGCTCCACGCAAATTCTCCGACGCGCACCATGTGAATTCCAGCTTGCTGCATGAGCACAAGGTCGGCTTCCCAGCGCGATTCTGGCCACTGTTCCGGATACCACGCTGTGCCGAGCAGTAGCGGTGGAGGGGGCGACGGCTGAGCCTGTAAAGCTGCTGGCATCACCAAAAGCACAGGAACGAGCAGTAACAACGCAAATCTGGTGCGGGATATCCGGTGAGTCTTAGCCAAGGAACTCTCCTCCCGACGGACAGAGTTTTTAGGGACTGCACATCATAGCCAATCTGACAGGCTATGGAGCGACGGGCGTCCTCGCCCCGTCATCAGAATATTTATGGAAGAAATGGAACGACGTTCGTCCTAGTGCGCCTTCACCTGTGAACGCTGCGCAGCGAAAGCCCTCGTACGCTACTCGCCGTGCGCGATCGCGTAATAGCCGCTGCGAGACTGAATTTTGTAGCCCTGTTTGGACCGGATCTCGACCTTGCGGAAGGTGCCGTCGAGTTTCGAATTGGAAGGTGTGTACCCGATGTTGTACTGACTGCGAAGCTCGCGTGCGATCTGATCGAACGCTTCTTTGAGCTTGTCCATCTTGTTGCCGACTTCGATCACGCGTCCGCCCGTCTCGCCCGCCAGCTTTTTCATCTCGGAATCACCCGAGTATCCGATCCCGCCATAGAACCCGCGATCGGCAATAAGCAACACGTAGCAGATCGAATCCGACTTCTGCGCCGCTTCGATGGCGTCTTTGATCTTTAACTGGCTTCCCTGATCCTCACCGTCCGTCAGCAAAATCATCGCCTTGCGCCCAACTTCGTGCGCCAGTTCATCGTGCGCAGCCAGGTACACAGCGTCGTAAAGCAGCGTCCCGCGCGGATTGCTGGTCGGGATCGGTCCCCCGCCCAATCCTGGCAAGGGTCCGCCACCGCCGCCTGTGTTGATCTTCGCCTTGTTCAGCGCAGCCTTCAAACGCCGCACGTCGTTGGTAAAGTCTTGCAACAGGTCGACGTTCACATCGAAATCGATAACGAACGCCTCGTCCTTTTCACGCAGAATATCGTTCAGAAACGCGCCGCCCACTTCCTTTTCCATCTCGAGCACGCGCATCTGGCTGCCGCTGGAGTCGATCAGAATTCCCAACGTCAGCGGAAGATTACTCTCGGCCGTGAAATATTTGATGGTCTGCGGCTTGCCGTCCTCAAAAAGCTCGAAATCATCTTTCGTCTGATTGGGAATAAGCGCGCCCTTTTTGTCTTTTACGTTGTAGAAGAGCTGAACAACGTTGACCCGCACCTTGAGGGTCTCGATCGACTGGTCCTGGTCCTGTGACGAATCCTGGGGGGCGTTGGACGCAGGGGCATTCGAGCCAGGCGCCTGTTGGGCCGCCAGAGGAGACACGGCCAACAGGCCTACGGTCGCAATCAGCAAAAAGAAATGGGCTTTACACATTCGGCAAATCTCGGGAGACTTTTGTTAGTCTATCCCTGTACGTTAGATGCTACCAATTTACACGGTTGGAGCATCCCAAACGTGTTACGGTTGCCCGTACCTGGAGAATAAGGCCTTGGGTCAGAAAGCA
>Ga0126371_10006523_pt1 | contig 10391 bp, 8 predicted proteins | sample PanSoiMetaPlot_4_FD_110145 | JGI IMG/M metagenome (GOLD analysis project Ga0126371, IMG submission 110145) | Tropical forest soil microbial communities from Panama - MetaG Plot_4 | ecosystem: Environmental > Terrestrial > Soil > Tropical forest > Bulk soil | place: Panama | collected 2016-02-17
CTGCTAACAGCCCGAGCCATTCAGGGCGTCGGCGCTGCGGTCGTCGCTCCGACCGCGCTGTCTCTGGTCACGACCACCTTCCCTGAGGGCAGGCCGCGGAACCGGGCCATGGGCGTCTACGCAGCGATGAGCATCGGCGGGGCCGCGGTCGGCCTGCTGGTCGGCGGCATACTCACCACCTACGCGTCATGGCGCTGGGTGTTCTTCGTCAACGTCCCGATCGCCATCGTCGTCGCGCTGATGGCACCGCGGGTGCTCGGCGAGTCTGAGCGGCACACAGGCCGGTTCGACCTGGCCGGCGCGATCACCGGCACCGGCGGTCTCGTGGCCCTGGTGTACGGCCTGTCCAATGCGGCTACCACCGCGAACGGAGTGTCGCACTGGGGTGACACCAAGGTGTTTGCCTCCCTGGCGGCAGCGGTGGTCCTGCTCGGTTCATTCCTGCTGATCGAGTCGCGCAGCAAGCACGCCCTGCTGCCACTGCGGATCTTCAGGAACCGGGACCGCTCAGCCGCGAACCTGATCTTGCTGTGCATCGGCACCGCGATGTTCGGCATGTTTTTCTTCCTCACCATCTTCGTCCAGACGGTGTGGGGCTACAGCGCGCTCAAGACTGGCGTCGCCTACCTGCCGATGGTCGGAATCATCATGGCGATGGCCGGCGTGAGCTCGCAGCTCATCAGCCGCGTAGGGGCCAAGCCGCTGCTGATCGCGGGATCTACCTTGTCGGCCGGCGGGATGTTCTGGCTGTCGCGGATCACTGAGCACAGCACCTACACCGGTGGGCTGCTTGGGCCATCGCTCGTGGCCGGCGCTGGCCTGGGCTTGCTGTTCATGCCACTGACGCTGGTGGCGCTGTCCAAGGTCGCTGAGCGCGACGCTGGCATCGCCTCAAGCCTGGTCAATACTGGACAGCAAGTCGGCGGCTCGATCGGCCTCGCCGTGCTGGGCACTGTCGCCTGGACGGTCGTAGCCAACACAGCGCGCAACTCCGCGGCCGCGGCCAAGGCAGCCGCTGCACACGCTGCCGCGGCCGGCCATCCAATCCATCCGACGCACGCGCAGCTAGCGCAGGCGCAGAAGGCGATCACCAATCACTCGCTGGCGGTCGGCTTCTCCCATGGCTTCGTGGTGTCCGCGGGCATCATGTTCCTAGCGTTGATCATCACGCTGGTCATGGTCCGGGTGACAAAGGAGGACCTGGCCGGAGTGCAGTCTCCGATGATGGGTTAGGCGGGAACGGGGCGACTCCAAGCCGCCCTAGCACCGCCCGCACTGTGGCCCTGGCACGGGACAAGTCTCCCGGGCCAGGGCCACTGGTCAGCTGACCCGGTACTCCAGGGGACTCGGGGTCAGAACGGCGTATGGCGTCCTGGTCGCCACCGTGAGCTTGTAGTCCCCCGTCAGCTTAGAAAGGCGGAACGGCACAGCGGAGGCGACGTTCATGACCGGCTGCCCATCGTGCTCTGTGACATCAAAACCGACGACGTAGGGATGGGCCGTGTGGAACATCAAGGCTGGACCATCTGCATCAGTTATGCCAGTTCCGATCGCTGTCAGGTCAGGAGCAGCGTCTGAACCGTCGTCGAGAAGCCGGTCGCTAGTAATGACAGTGCTGCCCTCGAGCACCGGCACATACGGACCGTCGGACCAGGCAATTGCGCGAGTCACAGCGGCGGCGAAGAAGTAGCTGAACCACTCGGCTGTCGCCTCGGGCCGGAAGTTCGGGCTATTGCCGTCGAAGGCCGGCTGTTCACCGGCGAGGTAGCGCGCCTGCAGCTCGAGCACGCCTAGCGGCGTGCCGTCTTCGTCTCGCCAGACCGCGCCGTTCTGGCCATCCAGCACTACCCACTTGCCGAGATCATCGATCCACGCTTCGGTGACGGCGTGTCCGCCGCCCATACCGGCGTAGTGTCCGGGCCGGTACAGGCTGATCCGGCGGGCAGGTATGCGCACGGCATTGAGGCCCTGGGTCAGCACGAGCCCGTACTCCCGGCACGCGAAGCGCTCGCCCCGCCCGACCCCGTCGAGAACGACGTTGGCGTCGCCTGAGTCATCATGGTTGAGGCCGTTATGGTGCCAGCGGTTGGAAACCCAGTGCAGAAGCTGCTGCGCCGTGCTCCAGGCGCTGGGCAGCGGATCGGGCAGCCGTGCGGCTAGCAGCTCCTCCCCCGCCGGATCCAGCCGATCGAGGTACAGCGGCAGGGCGGGCGGAGCCGTCGGCCAGCGTAGTAGCTCCACTGGCGCCGCCGGAACGTTCGAGTGGATCCCAGCGAGCATTTCGGGCCAGCCAGGATCATCGCCGAACGTGTCCTCGAAGTACTGTTCGCCGAGGTTCTCCAGCTGATAGAAGCCACCCCTGACGCACTCGCCCAGCAGCTCCATCGCGTTGTCGCGGCCCAAGATTCGTGCGGCGATCGCGCATGACGGCCCCCAGATCTGAATCCAGTAGGTCGTATCTGCCCGGAGCTCAGGTTCGAGCTTCAGCAACCCCGCCCAGTCCTCCGCGCGCGAGCAGTTGATGGCCTGGTTCCGCAGCTCGGCCAGGGTCAGACCGGTCATGCAATTAATCCAAGCAAAGGCCTATCGGGCCTAGAGGGACATTCGGGAAACGACAGATGAGCGATTGGTCCACAACTAATGCGCGTCTGCGCTGGTCAGACCTGCTCCTGTCAATGCTATGGCTGCCTGATGCAAAGCGACACACAGCTTTGCCCGCTTTGGCTATCGCGCAAATGACAAGAGGCCCGGCGCTTACCGGGCCTGACCTGGGACAACTTAGCTCCCGCGATAGGACTCGAACCTATAACCTGCCGGTTAACAGCCGGACGCTCTGCCGATTGAGCTACGCGGGACTGTGCTGCGCCGCACGGCCAGGATGTCGAGCCTGGCGATCAACGCCGCGGGCATAAGGGTAGCGCACCCTCCGGGGTCCTCGGAGCGGGAGCGATCGTGCGGCATAACCGGCTACCGGCTGGGCATCACGGCAACTACAACCGTGCGCGTAACAGGGGCAGGACGGGGAAGCTTGTTAGCGCGTTGACGGCTTCTCGGGAGAGGTTTCAGATGCGTCTATATCGAATCAGTTTCGCCGCTGGCTTTGTCGCTGGGTTCGTCGCCGGGACACGCGCAGGCCGAGAGCGCTATGACCAGATGGTCGCGATCATCAAGACCGCCAGGGAGAACCCGGCAGTCCAGCAGGCAGCCAGCACCGTCCAGAGTCAGGCCACCTCGCTGCTTAGTTCGGCCGGGCACAAAGTCGCGGAGACCGCCCCGCACATAGCCCACAAGGTCGAGGGGCGCATACCGCTGCTGAAGCAGCGCAGTGATCATGGGTCATCGTCTAATGGATCCCGGTCAGGCCGCCCTTTCGCGGAGACGGCTGACAGCAGCAAAGGCAAGCCTGGCAAGAGCTAGCGCGAGGCCGTTAGGCCTGGTTCTCCCTCACTCCTTGTACGAATGCATTGCGCATCGTTAGCTGGGCCAGGGCTTTCGCGCGCGCACAAATGCCTTTGTGTAGCGAGGTCCCACAAATGGTCTCAACTCGCTGCCGTCCAGGCTTCCGCTCTTTGACCCGAGGCCTGCGCTAACGCAGTGACGAGACGAAGAGCCGGTCGAGAATCCAGATCTGATCAATCACATGCTAGGCGAGATACTCCCTCAGCATCTGAGCGCGGCTCGGATGCCTGAGCTTAGCCAGCGTCTTCGATTCGATCTGGCGGATGCGCTCCCTGGTCACACCGAACTCTCTGCCCACTTCTTCCAGAGTCCGTGGATGACCATCGGTCAGTCCGAAGCGCAGCTGGATGATGCGCTGCTCTCGAACGCTCAGATTGTCTAGCACTTGCTCGAGCTGGTCTTGCAGCATGATGAACGCCGCAGCTTCCATGGGTACGACGGCATCGGCGTCTTCGATGAAGTCGCCGAGGTCGGAGTCTTCCTCGCCGATCGGTGACTGCAGCGACACTGGCTCCTGCGCGATCCGCTGAATCTCCGCCACTCGATCGGGGTGCATCCCCATCTCTGCCGCGATCTCCTCGGGCGTGGCCTCCCGGCCGAGGTCCTGGTGCAGCTGCCGCTGGATCCGGGCCATCTTGTTGATGGTCTCCACCATGTGCACGGGGATCCGGATGGTCCTGGCCTGATCTGCTATCGCGCGGGTTATCGCCTGGCGAATCCACCAGGTGGCGTACGTCGAGAACTTGTAACCCTTGGTGTAGTCGAACTTCTCGACCGCGCGGATCAGGCCGAGGTTGCCTTCCTGGATGAGGTCGAGGAAGACCAGCCCGCGGCCGATGTATCGCTTCGCGATCGAGACGACGAGTCGCAAGTTGGCCTCGATGAGGCGCTGCTTGGCTCGCGTCCCGTCGGCTGACACCAGCATGAGGTCGGCGAGATCAGGCCCGACGCCGTTAATCCGCAGGCCTTGCTGCATCATTTCCTCGGCGAACAGGCCAGCCTCGATCGCCTTCGCCAGCTCGACCTCGTCATGCGCGGTGAGCAGTGGCACCCTGCCGATCTCCCGCAAGTAGATCCGGACGAGGTCGCCGGTGACAGCACGCCTCGCATCGGCCTGGGCTGGCCGCGGCACGAGCTCCTCCGTATCGGCCTGGGTGTCGATGACATCGACACCCTCGTCTGCGAGCAGTTTCAGGACACCGTCCACGGCATCTGCAGACAGATCGCAGCGATCGAACGCCGCAGTCAGTTCTGTCATCGAGATTGTGCCGCGCTCTCGCGCCTGGGCGAGGAGATCGGCTACCTGGTCAATGGGGGGCGCAGCCGCAAGGCTCATGCAGACCAGTGTGCGTCAGGATTCCGCCATTAAGCGGACTCAATATTGTCACCAAAACGTTAGTACCGCTCAGGTGCCATTGTGTGCCTATAGTGCGCCGCCTGCTCGCTCCGCTAGTACCTTCCTGCGCTGCTCAAGCGCTACGAGGTCACCAAACATCCGGTTGTATTCGCTCTGCTCCGTAACCGGACTTAGTCGTTGCAGACGTGACTTTATTGCAGCTATTTCTCTGCTGACGGACAGTTCCTCAACTCGGGCGAGTACCGCTTCCGCATATCGGGCATCTGGCTCGGCCGCGAGCCCTGGTGCCTCGATAGGCTCGACAGCGAGCCGCGTGACGAATCCCCTGGCGTTGTCGTTCGGCGCGGCGCCACGAAGTTCCTCGGCCCATTCACGAGGCGACCGTGCCGCGCTGACTCCGCCGCATTCGGCTATCAGGTCACGAAGAGCCGCATGCGCGGGAACCGTGAACGTCGCGCCGGCCAGCTCATCGAACGCGGGGCCGCACAGCGCAGGCCGCTGGATCGCCAGCTTCAGCGCCTGTCGCTCAACGTTCACGACTGGATCGTTCTGGTCGTAAGGAACAGGGCTGGCCATCTGCCTGGACCCATTGCGCTGAACCTCGCGTCCGGAGGCACCGTCGCCGTTGCTGGTCGCCGCCTGCCTCTCCCGACCGTTGGTGGCTGCCTGTACGCCGGTCCGGCCGGTGCGCGATCTGCCAGCCGGGCCACCGGGACCGCCCGAACCAGACCCGCCCCGCTGCCGAATCCGGTCCAAGACAAATTGCTCGTCCATCATGCCTAGCCACCGGTCAAGGTAAACCGCATAGATCTGCCGCAGCCCGCGGTCCTTGATCCGGTTCACGATGGGTGCGGCGGCGTCCAGCGCGGCCAGTCGCCCCTCAGCGGTGTCCAGGTCGTAGTCGGCCAGGGCACTGCGGATGGCGAACTCGAACAACGGCACCCGTTGCGCGATCAGGTCGCGCACCGCCGCGTCGCCTTGCTGGAGCCGCAGATCACACGGATCCAGGCCGTCGGCTTGCACGGCCACGAAGGTCTGCGTGACGAACTTCTCCTCCATCGAGAAGGCACGGAGAGCGGCCCGCCGACCGGCTGCATCGCCATCGAAGGTGAAGATCACCTCGCCGCGGAACTGGCTGTCGTCCATCAGCAGGCGGCGCAGGATCGTGATGTGCCCGTCGCCAAATGAAGTGCCGCTTGTGGCCACTGCAGTCGTGATACCAGCCAGCTGGCAGGCCATCACGTCGGTGTAGCCCTCCACCAGCACGGCCTGACGCCGGTTCGCGATATCGCGCTTGGCCAGATCTGCTCCGTAGAGCACCGAGCTCTTCTTGAAAAGCACAGTTTCCGGTGTGTTCAGGTACTTAGGGCCGTCATCGTCCTCGGCCAGCTTGCGCGCGCCGAAAGCGATGACGTCGCCCGTGAGATCCGCGATCGGCCAGATCAGCCGGCCTCGGAACTTATCGATGAGTCCGCGCCTGCCCTGGCTCGCCAGGCCTCCGGCGAGTAGCTCCCTCTCGGTGAAACCGCGTCCGCGTAGGTGCCTGGTGAGTACGTCCCAGCCGGCCGGCGCGTATCCCATGCGGAACCGGAGGGCGTCGGCCATCTCGAAGCCGCGCGCGGAAAGGAACGCGCGACCGGCTGCTGCCTCCGGCGTGCTGAGCTGTTCAGCGTAGAACTCAGCCGCGGCCCGGTGGGCCTCAAGCAGCCGGCGCCGATGCGACTGCTCCTGGCCGGGCACGTGTCCGCCCTGTTCGTAACGAAGCTCGATGCCCGCCCGGCCAGCAAGCCGCTCGACGGCCTCAGCGAACGTGAGATTGTCGATCTTCTGGACGAACTTGATAACGTCGCCGCCCTCTGAGCAGGAGAAGCAGTACCACAGGCCGCGGGCCGGAGTGACGTTAAACGAGGGCGTCTTCTCGTCGTGGAACGGGCACAGCCCCTTGAGTGAGCCTCCGCCAGCATTGCGGAGCTGGAGGTACTCGCCAACGACCTCTTCGATGGCCGACCGCTCGCGAACGAGTGCAATGTCCTCGTCGCGGATCCGGCCTGCCATCTCCGCCCCTCCACCGCTTGCACCGCTGCTGCCCGCCGAGTCTAGTCCCGGCCGACCCCCACCGCGGGTAAGCGACCCAGGCCGCCACGCCGGAAATGCGGGCAGAGCGTAGCGCCTGGTACCGTCGCCGCGTGCAACCCCTCCTTGTGCTGTGGGACGTCGATAACACCCTGGTTGATGCCGATGGTGCGGGTCAGCGGCTGTACCAGCACGCACTGGACGAGATGTACGGATTGCGGCTGCCCAAAGCGCCGCGCTCTTTCGCCGGCCGGACAGACAGCGCGATCGTCCGAGAGGTGCTCGAACTCGCTGGAGTGCCCGATCCAGAGCTCCAGGTGGGCCCCTTCCAGGCCTTCATGACCGCAAAAGCGCTGGACCTGTTCGCGGACGTTCGGGCGCGGGGGCGTGCCCTTCCTGGCGCCGCTGCGGCCGTCGCCGCGCTGGCCAGCGCGCTGCCGGGCGGCCAGCTATACCAATCGCTGCTGACAGGCAACATCCCTGAGCTGGCGAGGGTCAAGCTGATGGCGGTGGGCCTGACGGAGCACATCGACTTGAGCATCGGGGCGTACGGCGATATCAGCGCGGTCCGTGCCGATCTGGTGGACGTTGCCAGGAGCAAGGCAGCGGCGAGGCACGGCGCTGATTTCGGTGGGCGGGCTACGGTACTCATCGGCGACACGCCGAGCGACATTGAAGCCGCGATAGCCAGCGGCGCTAGTTCAGTAGGAGTCGCCACCGGAGAGTTCACGCTGGCTGAACTGATAACCGCTGGCGCGGACTTCGGCCTGCCGGACCTCACGGACACTCGCAATGTGGTCGAGTCCGTACTGGGCGCCACAGACGCCTAGGGCGAGATGAGTACCCGGGCAAGGTCCTTGTAGCCGATAACTGGTTCATTGCGCCACAGCTCCCAGTGCATGGCCCCGACAGCCTGCGGATCGCCGTCGTCGTAGCTAGACAGGTCTTGAACCGGGCTCAGCTTGAGCTGGTCAATACCCATACCGCAGGCATGCGCGACGACGTAGCAGTCCTGATAATCGAGGCTGAACCCGGATTGCCAGCCCGCCATTCCGATGATGCTCGCAGCATCATGCCCCCAGTGCGTCGCGGCCCAGTCGGCGTGCCTGGCCGCTTGCTGGCTGGCGAACTGCATAAGCGAGCCGACCAGGCCATCCGGTCGTGCACCCGGCGCCTTGACCTGATGCAGGGCGAGGTTGACGAGCGTGAACGTTGTCTCGTAGGCAATCTCAAACACTGGATCGGCGGAAGTGCTGGCTACGTCCGCGTCGAACCTGTCTCGCGGGTAAGTGCAGACCAGTATCATGGCGGCATCGCTTGCGTAGGCGAGTCTGACTCCCCTGGCAGGCAAGCCGGGCCGAGCGCCGATGAACTCGATCCACCGCTGAGACGGCCAGTCAGCGTCGAGGCCTAACGGGACGAAGCCAATGGCGGAGATCTCCATGCGTGAACCCTCTCACGCTGAGTAGTCGGTGCGCTGCCGTGCGAAGACTTTCATGCGCGTGTCGGCGATGGCCGAGATGCCGGCCGCGCCGCTACCAGCAGCGAGCGGCGGCCGTGGCTCACGTTCTCCATGGCCGAAGGCGACTCTGCGACTTGGTACACCGACCAGCCCGCGTCGGACAGCATCGCCAGATGCTCGTCAGCCGTCAGGATCGTGCGCCAGGGCTCCGAGCGGCCAGTGCGCCGTCGAGCGTTTGCCGCTGCCGTAACCTCGTCCGCTGTTGCCTGCGATGTATGCGTAGCCAGGCTCGCCGCCAGAGTGCTATCAGCTGAAGCGACCGACGCGAGATCAGCCAGCAGACGGTGGCAGATATCTCGATCCAGATAGACGAGCAATCCTTCGCACAGGAACGAGGTCGGGTTCTGTGCCACGTGGCCGCTCGCGACGAGGACTCCGCCGACTGAGTCGGACCTGAAGTCGCAGGCAGCCAGCTTCGGTCCATCCCCTCCGACGGGCAATCCGGCCAGGCGACGTGCCTTGTCCGACTGCGTGATCGGATGGTCGAGTTCGAAAAAGCTGACACCAGCAGTCCGGAACCGGAGGGCCCGGTCGTCCAGGCCTGCACCGCAGACAACGATCTGCTTCACGCCGCTCTCGATGGCGGTCACGACCTGTCTGTCCATGAAGATGGTTCGAGCCTCGATGCTTGGACGCAGCCGCTCGGGCGGCGTGAACGTCAGATCCGCGCACAGCGCGCGCTGGGCGTCAGGATCGCCAGTCGGGCTGCAGGGCCTGCTGAAGCTAGCCCTCAGTAGAGCGACCGCCTGACTGGTCCTGGACGGTCCGGGATCGAAGACCTGCTGCGGCTCTTGCCAGGTACCGGACTGCGGTCGAAAATCCATACGCTTTATCTTACGAGTTTGTTGCATTTAGTCAATCTGACGGTGGGCCTAGCTTCCAATCTAGTAAGTGATAGCGTGCTAGCTATGCCAGAGGAAGAGCCTGGACTCGCTGCCGCCATGGCGGTGCGCCGAGGCGTGATGAGCCTGGGCAGGAGGCTGAAGGTCGAGCGCCCGGCGGATGGGCGTCCCTCGCTGGAGCTCAGCGTGCTTGGTCACCTCCACCGCCGTGGCCCCATGACTCCGGGCGAGCTTGCCGCGGCTGAGCGGATACAGCCGCAGACGCTGACGCGCACACTCACCAGCCTCGAAGAAGGCCGGCTGATCTCCCGTGCGGCCCATCCGCAGGACGGCCGCCGGGTGCTAATGGTCCTGACCCCGGCCGGTCTCGACTCGCTCCGCCACGACATGGCTGCACGCGATTCCTGGCTCACAGCAGCGATGGCTGCCGAGCTCACTGGCACCGAGTGCGACCTGCTCCGGATTGCCAGCGAGCTGCTGGACAAGCTTGCTGAGTCTGAATGACCGCTGGCTACGAGCTCACTCGCCCGGCGGATCGTAGCCGATCGTGCCAGGCCAGCGCGGATGTGTCGGTGAGCGCGGCTATCTGGTCGATGATTACGCGCAGCCTCGCCCGGTCGTCCCTCGCTGTCCGGTAGCTCGGCTGGAACATCGCATCAAGAGTGCGGGGGGCACCCGCTTTGATGCTCTCAGCGAGCTCAGCGATAATCTCCCGCTCTTGCGCCTGGGCCTCGATAACGCCGGATCTGCTCATCACGTAATGCGCCGCGACGCCCTTGAGCAGCGCGCACTCCAGTCTCTGCTGCCGCGGGACGACGAGATCGGCGTCGTAGCGCCGAAGCGCAGGACTGCCGGCAGGCCGGGTAGCGCGCATCGCAGCACCACTGAAGCGTCCGATCAGCTCACTTGTCAGGTTCTTCACCGCAGCGGCGGCTGCAGGGCTCCCGTCGAAGCGCCGTGGCCAGAATTCGAGGATCAGCAGCTCACCGAAGACCTCGGCCAGCTCAGCCGCGGACGTAAAGCCTGGCGGGCAGTATGCCGACAGGGCTAGCGTCGCTATCGCCTGGCGTTCCGCCGGATCGCGCAGCATCTCGAACCTGACCAGGCCTGCGTGTACCCCGTCTTCGAGGTCGTGGAC
>Ga0126371_10006524_pt1 | contig 10388 bp, 10 predicted proteins | sample PanSoiMetaPlot_4_FD_110145 | JGI IMG/M metagenome (GOLD analysis project Ga0126371, IMG submission 110145) | Tropical forest soil microbial communities from Panama - MetaG Plot_4 | ecosystem: Environmental > Terrestrial > Soil > Tropical forest > Bulk soil | place: Panama | collected 2016-02-17
GCTACGGGCGGCTGTTCGCGCTCGGCAGCGAGCCGCTCGAAGTAGCGATCGCCGATGCCGCCTCACTCTCCGGAAGCGCGCTACTCGCGCTGGCGGGCGGGCTCGGCGTGATCGCGGCGATCGATGTGCCGTGGCAAATCTTCAACCACAGGCGACAGCTGCGGATGTCGCGGCAGGAGATCCGCGATGAGCTCAAGGAAAGCGAGGGCTCCCCCGAAGTGCGGGGGCGCATCCGCCGGATGCAGCAGGAAGTCGCCCGCCGGCGCATGATGCAGGAGGTGCCGAAGGCGGATGTCGTCGTGGTCAACCCCACGCACTTCGCCGTCGCGCTGCGCTACGACGAGCGCCGCATGCGCGCTCCCGCGGTCGTCGCCAAGGGCGCGGATGAGGTTGCAGCCCGCATCCGCGAAGTGGCAGCGGAGCACCGCGTACCGCTCTTCGAGGCGCCGCCCCTCGCGCGCGCCCTGCACCGCGCCGTTCCGATCGGCGGCGAGATTCCGGCATCGCTCTACGTCGCCGTCGCGCAGGTACTCACCTATGTTTACCAGGTGCGTGCGGCCGCCGCGGCCGGCGCCGCGCCTCCCGTCGCGCCGCGCATCGAGACCCCATTCGATGAGGCGCAACCGCCCGATGCAAAGGTGAGGCACTGATCCATGGCTGCCGCCGCTCCCACACTGAGCGTCCGCCATGTGCTGCGTGCCGGCATCGGCGTGCCCGTGGGCGTGCTCGCGGTCCTCGCGATGGTCGTGCTGCCGCTGCCCCCGTTCGCGCTCGATGTGCTGTTCACGTTCAATATCGCGCTTTCGATCATGATCGTGGTCGCGGTGTTCTATGTGCCGCGGCCGATCGACTTCGGCGTGTTCCCGACCGTGCTTCTGCTCGCGACGTTGCTGCGCCTGGCGCTCAACGTCGCCTCGACGCGCGTCGTCCTCCTGCACGGCCATGCTGGGCCCGGTGCCGCGGGGAAGGTCATCCAGTCCTTCGGAGAGTTCGTCATCGGCGGCAACTTCGCCGTCGGCGTGATCGTGTTCGTGATCCTCACGATCATCAATTTCGTCGTGGTGACGAAGGGCTCGGGACGCGTCTCGGAAGTGAGCGCGCGCTTCACCCTCGATGCCATGCCCGGCAAGCAGATGGCGATCGACGCGGACCTCAACTCGGGACTCATCACGCAGGATGAGGCGCGACAGCGCCGCACCGAGGTGCGGGCCGAGGCGGATTTCTACGGCTCCATGGACGGCGCGAGCAAATTCGTGCGTGGCGATGCGATCGCCGGCATCCTCATTCTCTTCATCAACATCGCGGGCGGCCTGGCCATTGGAGTCTTGGGACACGGCCTCGCGGTCGCGGATGCGGCGCGCACCTACACGCTGCTCACGATCGGCGACGGCCTCGTCGCGCAGATTCCCGCGTTGCTGCTCTCGACGGCCGTCGCGATCATCGTCACCCGCATGTCCGGCAGACAGGACATGGGCGGAGAGGTGACCCGACAGCTGTTCGGCCATCCGCGCACGCTCGCAGTCGCCTCGGGTTTGCTCGCGGCAATGGGTCTCGTGCCCGGCATGCCGAACGTCGCGTTCCTCACGATCGCCGCGCTCTGCGGTGCGGGCGCCTACGCGATCCGCTCGCGCAGACTCCGGCGCGAGGCGGCGCAGGCCGCGCCGGCTGGCGCGCAGCCGGCAGCTCCGCCTGCCGACAAGGAACTCTCCTGGGAGGACGTGCGGCCGGTCGACATGCTCGGCCTCGAGGTCGGGTATCGCCTCGTCCCGCTCGTCAACAAGGCACAGAGCGGGGACCTGCTCGCAAAGATCCGCGGGGTGCGGCGCAAGCTCTCCCAGGAGCTCGGGTTCCTCGTACCGGCGGTCCACATTCGCGACAACCTCGACCTCGCGCCGAACGCCTATCGAATCAATCTCGGCGGCGTTCCCTTCGGCGAAGGCGTCCTCTATCCGGATCGCGATCTCGCCATCAACCCCGGTCGCGTGTTCGGACCCCTCAAGGGCATCGCGACCCGCGATCCGGCGTTCGGGATGGAAGCCGTCTGGATCGAGCCCGGCGAGCGCGACCATGCGCAGACGCTCGGCTATACGGTCGTCGATGCGAGCACCGTGGTGGCGACGCACCTCTCGCACATGATCCAGTCGCATGCGCACGAGCTGCTCGGCCACGAGGAAGTGCAGCATCTGCTTACCGGCCTCGCCAAGAGCGCCCCGAAGCTCGTCGAGGACCTCGTCCCGCGAGTGCTGTCGACCGCAGTGGTCGTGAAGGTCTTGCAGTCGCTCCTCGCCGAGCGCGTGCCGATCCGCAACATGCGCGCGATCGTCGAGACGCTCGCGGAGCAGGCACCGCGCACGCAGGACCCGGCGCAGCTCACCGCGGCCGTGCGCATCGCGCTCTCCCGGCAGATCGTTCAGGACATCGCGGGACTCGCGAGCGAGCTGCCGGTGATGACGCTGGACCCCGATCTCGAGCGGCTGCTGCAATCGACGCTTGCCTCCCCTGCCGGCGCAGCAACGGCGCTCGAGCCCGGCCTTGCCGAGCGGCTGCAGCAGCGGCTCTCCGAGGGCGCACAGCGCCAGGAGCTGATCGGCGAGCCGGCCGTGCTGCTCGTGCCGCCTCCATTGCGCCAGACGCTCGCGCGCTTTATCCGCGCCGCGGTGCCGAGCATGTACGTGCTCGCCTGGAACGAGATACCCGATAACCGAAAAGTCCGCCTCGTCACGGCGGTAGGACGTTGACATGAAGATCACCCGACACGCGGCGCCCGACATGCGCCAGGCATTGAGAGCAGTCCGCGAGCAGCTCGGCCCCGATGCCGTGATCCTCTCCTCGCGCCGCACGTCCGACGGCGTCGAAGTGACCGCCGCCATGGACTTCGATACGGAGAGCCTCATCGCAGAGGCCGAGCGGGCCGCGCCGCCGGCCCCCGCCGCAGCGCCGACCGTGGCGGCGTCCGAGCCGGCGCGGCCGGTGCAAACACCCGTTGCTCTCGCACCGATTGACGCCGTCGAGCGGCAGGGAGCAGCGGAGGCACAGTCCCCGAACGTTCTCGCGATGCAGAGCGAGCTCAAAACGCTGCGGCATGTGCTCGAGACGCAGCTCGCCCGCCTCGCCTGGAGCGATCTCGCGCGCCGCTCCCCGATTCAAACGGAGATGCTCCGAGAACTGACCGCGGTGGGACTCGCCGCCGATAGTGCCGCCGAGATTGTCGCTTCGATTCCGGCTTCGGCCGAGCTCACACACGCGCGGCGGCTCACCATCGCAGGCATTGCGCAGCGTCTCATCGTCACCGGCGATCGCTGGCTGCATGAAGGCGGCCATATCGCGCTCGTCGGACCAACCGGCGCGGGCAAGTCGACGACTCTGGCCAAGCTCGCCGTGCGCTGGGTGCTCAACCACGGTCCGCGCGATCTCGCGCTCGTCGCGGCTGATACACAGCGCTTCGGCGCGCACAGCGAGCTGCAGGCGCTCGGCCAGCTCCTCGGTGCGCCCGTGCACGTGCTCGAGCACCCCGCCGAGCTTCCCGAGCTCATGGCGCGGCTCTCCCGCCGCCGCTGCGTGCTCATCGACAGTGCCGGGGTGAGTCCACGCGATGGACAGCTCGCATCGAGGCTTGCCGCGCTCTCCACTGCAGGCTCCGCGATCGAGGTGGCGCTGGTGCTCGCGGCGAGCACTCAGGCCGGCGCGCTCGCCGACACCGTCGCGCGCTTCGCGCCCGTGAATCCCACCAGCTGCGTGCTGACCAAGGTCGACGAGGCTGCGAGCCTCGGCGGGGTGCTCTCGATGTTGATGCGCACGCGGCTGCCGATCTCGTACGTGAGCGAGGGACAGCGGGTGCCGGAGGACCTGCGCCCCGCGCGCGCGCTCGAGCTCGTCTCGAGCGCCGTGCAGCTTGCACGCGATGCGGGTGCGGCGGCCGACGAGGACCTGCTCGAGCGGCGCTTCGGAGAGCTCGCCCATGCGCTCCGCTGAGGGACTCGCCGGCGCCAGGCTGCGCGGGCTCGGTGAGCCCGTGCAGGTGATCGCCGTGACCGGCGGCAAGGGTGGGGTCGGCAAGACCAACATCTCCGTCAATCTTGCGGCCGCCCTGGCTCAATCGGGGCGCCGCGTGATGCTGCTCGACGGCGATCTGGGGCTCGCCAACGTCGACGTGTTCCTCGGACTCTCCCCGCGCTACACCCTCGCGCAAGTCCTCACAGGTGAGCGCACCCTCGATGAGATCCTCATCGAGGCGCCGCAGGGCTTCAAAGTGGTGCCGGCGGCGTCCGGCCTCGCCGGACTCGCCAATCTCGATGCCGCCTCGCACCTCGGGCTCGTGCAGGCGTTCAGCAGCCTCGCGGCACGGCTCGATGCGCTCATCATCGATACCGCCGCCGGCATCGCGCACGGTGTGACGCAGTTCTCACAAGCCGCGCAGCACGTGCTGGTCGTAATCTGTGACGAGCCGGCCTCCCTCACCGACGCCTATGCCCTGGTGAAAGTGTTGAGCAAGCAACACGGCGTCACCCGGTTCCGCGTGGTCGCAAACATGATCCGCACGCCGGGCGCCGGCGGCGAGCTATTCCGGCGCTTCGAGCGCGTTACGGGCCAGTTCCTCGACGTGGTCCTCGATTACGCCGGTGAGATCCCCGAGGACGAGCACGTGCGGCGCTCGATCCGTGGCCAGCGGCCCGTCATCGAAGCCTATCCCGGGAGCCCCTCCGCCGTCGCATTCAAGAATCTGGCCGCGCGGGCCGATAAATGGCCGTTGCCGGCAGGTCCGCGCGGCAACCTCGAGTTTTTCATCGAGCGGCTGGTCCGTCGGCCGCCCGTGCATCTGGAGCTCGTGCCGTGAGCATCGGCGCGTACGCGGTACAGCGCTCACCGCGCGACGCGGACGCGCTCGTGACGCGCCACGCGGAGTTGGTCAAACGCATCGCCTACCATCTGGCGGGACGGTTGCCACCGTCGGTGGACGTGGCGGATTTGATCCAGGCCGGCATGCTCGGCCTGCTCGAGGCCGCCGCGAACTACACCGCGCATCGCGGCGCGAGCTTCGAGACGTACGCCGGAATTCGCATCCGGGGCGCGATGATCGATGCGTTGCGGAAGCTCGATTGGGCACCGCGCTCCGTGCATCGCAAGGCGCGCGCCGTAGCCGCCGTGATGCGCGAGATCGAGCGGGAAACGGGTCGCGACGCACGCGATTCCGAGATCGCCGAGCGGCTCGGGATCTCGCTCGATGAGTATCACGGGATCGTGCAGGACGCGGCGAGCTGCCGGCTCGCGAGTCTCGATGAGACGACCGCGGGCGAGGCGCAGGACGGGGCGGACCCGTTCATTGAAGCCACGCAGGCGGGCTTTCGCGATGCGCTCGCCGAGGCGATCGACGGGTTGCCCGAGCGGGAGAAGCTCGTGATGTCGCTCTATTACACGGACGAGTTGAACCTGAAGGAGATCGGCGCGGTACTGAGCGTCACCGAGTCGCGGGTCTGTCAGCTGCATGGGCAGGCGCTCGTGCGGCTGAAGGCGCGGCTCGCGAACTGGAACGATGTGGGCGCCGTCGCGGCCGGGTCCGATGCGCGGAGGAGACCGAAGTGAGCAAACATTTGAAGTTTCTCGTGGTCGACGACTTCTCGACCATGCGGCGCATCATCAAGAACCTGCTGAACGAGCTCGGCTATCAGAATGTCGTCGAGGCCGACGATGGCACGACGGCGCTACCGATGCTGAAGGCGGGGGACATCGACTTCCTGATCACCGACTGGAACATGCCGGGCATGGCAGGCCTCGATCTGCTCAAGGCGGTGCGCTCCGATCCGCGTCTCGCGAAGCTGCCCGTGCTGATGCTGACCGCCGAGGCGAAGCGCGAGCAGATAGTCGAGGCGGCGCAGGCGGGAGTGAGCGGTTACGTGATCAAGCCGTTCACTTCCGAGACGCTCAAGGAGAAGCTCGACAAGATTCTCGGCGCTCCGGCGAAGTGACATGGCGACCCCCGACCCTAAACCACTCGCAGCACGCTACGGCTCACGCGTCGAGGCTCTCGTAGCCGCGCTCGCCCGCGACGACGAGGCCGGCTTTCTCGCCGTGCTCGATGACATTCTGAAAGCGCGCAAGCCCGCGCTGATCGGGGAGCTGCGCGACCTCACCTGCAATCTGCAAAGCGCGCTCGAGCGCTTTCGGCTCGATGCGCGGCTCGCCGACTTCGCAGAGAAGGAGATACCGGACGCGCGGCAGCGTCTGGCACACGTGCTGAAGCTCACCGACGAGGCCGCGCACCGTACGCTCGACCTCATAGAGCGCACAGGCCCGCCCGCCGAGCGCACCGCGAAGAGCGCCGAGGCGCTCGCGGCGCCCTGGAAACGCTTTCGCGAGCGCCGAATCGCGCTCAGGGAGTTTCACGAGATGCGGAAGCACATGGACGCGTTCCTCCCTGCCGCCCGGGCCGACGCGGAGCTGATCCGCAGCAATCTCAATGCAATGCTGCTCACCCAGGCCTACCAGGACCTCACTGGCCAGATCATTGGCAGCGTCATCGAGCTCGTGGGCGAAATCGAAGTCGCGCTCGCCGCGCTCGGGCACCTCTCGGGCGGGGAGCCGGGGACTTCGGAGCGGGTGCCGCGCAGCTCGCGCGGCGAACGACAGGCCGGGCCGGGCGCAACCCACGGAGGGATCGCGACGGACCAGCGGGACGTGGACGCCCTGCTCTCGGGCCTCGGCATGTAGCGCCCAGCGAGCCGCGCAGGAAATCACCCATTGGACATACTGAGCGTCATAGGCCTCGCACTCGCGCTGTTCGCGCTCGTCGGCGGCGCCGTGGTGCGCGGCGCCGGCATCATGGCGCTCGTTTCGGCCGAGGCGTTCATCATCGTCGTCATCGGCACCTGCGCAGCGATCTGCGTGCAGACGCCGCTCTCGGTCATGAAGCACGCGCTCTCGATCCTGCCCTGGACCATGAAGCCGCCGCCGCTCGACCCGGAGAAGCTCATCAAGAAGATGGTCGAGTGGAGCAACGTGGCCCGCAAGCAGGGCCTGCTCGGACTCGAGCCGCTGCTCAACAAGGAGGAGGACTCCTTCGTGCGCAAGGCCCTGCAGCTCGTCGTCGACGGCAGCGAGCCCGACGTCATCCGCGGCATCATGGAGGTCGAGCTCGACACGCGCGAGCACACCGACACGCTCGGTGCAAAGGTGTTCGAGGGCATGGGTATCTATTCGCCGACGCTCGGCATCATCGGCGCGGTGCTCGGTCTGATCTCCGTGATGCAGAATCTGGCCGACCCCTCGAAGCTCGGGCAAGGAATCGCCTCCGCCTTCACGGCGACGATCTACGGCGTCGCGCTTGCGAACCTGTTCTTCCTGCCTCTTTCGGCGAAGCTGAAAGTCGCCATCCGCTCGCAGACGCAGGTCCGCGAGATGATCATCGAAGGGATGATCTCGATCGCGCAGGGCGAGAACCCGCGCAGCATCGAGTCGAAGCTGCAGGGCTATCTGCACTGATCTCGAGACAGCGAGGTTCATCATCATGTCGCGCAGAAGCAGGCGCAGGCACGAGGAGCATCAGAACCACGAGGCGTGGGCGATCCCGTATGCGGATCTCATGACGCTGTTGCTCGCATTTTTCGTCGTGATGTACGCGATCTCGACGGTCAACGAAGGCAAGTATCGCGTGCTCTCCGATGCGCTGGTCGCCGCGTTCCGCGGCACCCCGAAGACGATGGAGCCCATCCAGGTCGGCGAGAAGCAGGAGGGCTCGGGCGCCGACGTGAAGACGACGCTCGTGCAGCAATCGATGCTCGCCGGTCAGCCGCGGAAGCTCTTCGAGCCGATCCCGGTGAAGACGGGCATTCCCAATCCCGTGCATCAACTCGCGGCCGGCCAGTTTGACGAAAAGGAGCAAGCCGCGGCGAAGGCGCTCGAGCGCGTTGCCGATCAGGTCGTGCGTGCGATGCAATCGCTCGAGCGCGCGAATCTCGTCTTCGTCAGACGCAAGAGCAACATGGTCGAGGTGGAGATCCGCACGGATATCCTCTACCCGAGCGGCAGCGCGACGCTGTCACCGAGCGCCGCCCCGATCATCGATCGACTCGCCGAGGTGCTCAAGCCGTTCCCGAATCCAATCCGCGTCGAGGGTCACACCGACAGTCGTCCGATCGAAACGGTCGCCTTCCCCTCGAACTGGGAGCTCTCCGCCGCCCGCGCTGCGAGCGTCGTGCGCCTGTTTCAGCACCAGGGGATCGACCCGACACGACTCGCGGTGATGGGATACGCGGAATACCGTCCGGCGCAGTCCAACACGACCGAGCAAGGCCGCAATGCGAACCGTCGCGTCGTGATCACGATTCTCGCGCCCGACGGCACCGCGCCCGAGGGCGTCTCGATTCAACCCCTCGCGCGCACCGACGGCCCGGCGGGTGGCACGGTTTCTGCACCCTGACTGACGGGTCTCGTTGCGCGCCGGATTTCCGGCGGCCGCAAGCCCGATGATCCTCTCAGGGTGGCCGCATGACCTCGTTTCCAACGCTTCCACCGGTACCGCTCGACACGTTTCTGTATGTCGGCCGCGCCGCGTTTCTCGTCTTCTCGTTCGCGCTTGCGGCCGTCGCGTTCGTGCGCCTGCGGCGCAGCAGCGAGCAGCGCCGCCGCGATGCGGAGCGTGACGCGCAGCACACTTCGGCCCTGCTCGCACGGGTGCTCGAGCGCATCGAGACGCTCGAGACGCGCCTCGCCGCGGCGGAGCCACGCCTTGCGGCCATCAGCGAGCAGATCGAGACGCACTTCAAATCGGCCGCCGCGGCCTCCTCGCGCAATTACGCCGTGGCGATCCGCCTCGCCCGCACCGGAGCGCAGGCCGAGGAGATCGCCGCTGCCTGCGGGCTCGCACGCCACGAGGCGGACCTCGTCGTGAGACTCCACGCGAAGGATCGAGACGCACGTCACGTTGCCCTCATGCGGGCTTAAGGCGCTTGCTGCGGCGCCGATAGCCAAGCGTGCACCGCGACCAATGTCGACGTAATCGAGATCGATGAGCAAGCGTTCCTCCACCGCCCGTGCGAGAACGCGCGTGCGCCGTCCGCCTGCGCCGCGCGCCGGCCGCTCGCGTGCCGCGCGCACGCGCGCCAGAGACGGGGCCGATGCCGCGTTTTCTCTGCCCGAGGAGTGCACCCTGGCAGATGCGGCGACCTTGAAGGTGAGGCTTGCCGCGCTCCTCGCGACTGAGAACCCCGTCACCATCGACGTGAGCGGCGTCCGCCGCATCGACACGGCGAGCCTGCAGCTCCTTGCCGCCTTCACTCGCGATCGGCGCGCGAGCAGTCTCGCGGTCGATGTGCGCGGCGAGTCCCCCGCTTTCGGGGAGGCCGTGAGGCTCACGGGCCTCGGCCGGCTCTTCGACGTCGCGCCCCGCGCCCATCCGGTCTGAGAGCGCGCCACATGTCGCTCGATCTCACTCAGTTCCACGACGCCTTCTTCGAAGAGAGCTTCGAGGCGCTCGATGCAATGGAGGCCGCGCTCCTCGAGCTCGACGTGGGTGCGCCAGACCCGGAGCTCATCAACGACATCTTTCGCGTCGCGCACTCGATCAAGGGAGGTAGCGCGACCTTCGGATTCAGCGACATCGTCTCCTTCACCCACAGCCTCGAGACGCTGCTCGATGAGCTGCGAGGCGGACGCCTCGCAGTCACCGCCTCGATTTCCGATCTGCTGCTCAAGTCGGTCGACGTCCTTCGCGAGATGCTGCGCGCCGTGCAGGCCAAGCTACCCGTCGACGCACAGCGCATCGCCGACCTCCAGTTCGATCTCGAGCTCGCGATCGCGAAGCGCGGGGGTGCGCGGTCGCCGTCCACACCCAGCGCGCCAGGCGTGAGCGGCGTGCCGGCCGCAAGCAACGCGCCGGCCGACGGGGCAGCGCCGGGATGGCGCATCTTCTTCCGTCCGTATCGCGAGTTCTTCGCCCGCGGCAACGACCCGGTGCGCATGCTGCGAGAGCTCGCGACGCTCGGGACGATCGAGGTCGAAGTCGATGCGGCACAACTGCCCGCATTGGCCGAGCTCGATCCGCAGACCTGCCACCTCGCCTGGACCGTCAATCTCGGGGGCGCCATTGCCGAAGAGGCGATCCGCGAAGTGTTCGACTGGGCGACGGGCGAATGCGATCTGATCATCGAGCGGCTGGGTGCCAAGGCGGTCGACGGGATGCAGGCCGAGCCTGTCGAGCCCTCGGAGCCGGCGCAAGTGAGTCTCGCCGCGCGCGAGACCGCGTCGGGCGCGTCGGCCGAAGTGGCCGCTGCGGGCTCAATCCGTGTGAGCGTCGAGAAGATCGACGAGCTCATGAACACCGTCGGCGAGCTGGTCATCACGCAGGCGATGCTGAGCCAGCTCTCGCGCGCGCTCGAGGGACCCGCGGCCGAGCA
>Ga0126371_10006526_pt1 | contig 10388 bp, 15 predicted proteins | sample PanSoiMetaPlot_4_FD_110145 | JGI IMG/M metagenome (GOLD analysis project Ga0126371, IMG submission 110145) | Tropical forest soil microbial communities from Panama - MetaG Plot_4 | ecosystem: Environmental > Terrestrial > Soil > Tropical forest > Bulk soil | place: Panama | collected 2016-02-17
AAGCTGACGAGCTCACGGAGTATGCAATCGGTGTAGATGTCTTCGGCAAGCCGCCCTCGTTCGACACCAGAATCGACTCGGGCATACGCGCTGAGATGAGTCGCTTGCGACGGGCCCTCAGCGCCTATAATGCGGACTCGGGCCGGACGGATGCTTGGAGGGTCGAGCTTCCCCCGAGAGGCTATATTCCGTCGTTTGTTGCAGGTCCTGGGAAGAGTGAGAAAACGCGAGCTTCGCATTCACGCTGGCTGCTGCCCTTGTGCGCGATAATTTCTGCCCTGCTCGCAGCCGCAATAGTCGCTTCGCGCGGCTGGCCATTCCAGCGAATGCATGTACCACCTCGGGAGGCACGGGAATTGTTTCTCAAGGCCCAGGCGATTCGATCACAGGGTTCATTAGAAGCTTTCCACAGTGGCGTAACCGACCTGACGCGAGCCATCGAGATTGATCCTTCCTATAGCGACGCCTATGCAGCCTTGGCTGGTCTATATGCCTCTGCTGCCGGCAACTTCGGTCCGGAGCCTCTAAGCTACATTCCGCCAGCGAAGGCGGCGGCTGCCAAAGCGCTTGAGCTTGATCCGTGGTCGTACCGTGCTTTTGCGGTGCAAGGGTATATGGATGGTCTTATCCTCATGGACTGGAGCCGCGCAGAAAGCGAGCTGCGGAAGGCCGTGCTTCTTCAGCCCAAGGACTCAGGAAATCACAACTGGTTGGGCCTCACTCTACTGGCTCAGGGACGTTTTGAGAAGGCGATTCAGGAATTACGTACCGCCCAAGATCTCGATCCCCTCCATCCCGGCGCAACTCTGGGCTTTGCATTGTATTGTGCCCGCCGGTATGATGAGGCGCTCCACGAGCTTATCCAGATGATTCATCTTCACCCTGACGTCATTGCGCTGCATCCCTACCTGGGCGCAGTCTACGAAGCAAAAGGCGAATATGAAAAGCCTGAGGCGGAGTATGACTTTGTTTTACCCACGCAGCCTTACGCTGTGAAGGACCGTATCGCGCACTTACTTGCGGTCATGGGAAAACGCGACCAGGCGCAGCGGCTTCTTGCCGAGCTCGAGCACCCGCGCGAACAGCCTCCAGACGCCTTTTCGATCGCAATCATTCATGCCGCGCTTGACGAACGCGACCAGGCCTTCGAATGGCTTGAGCGCGCTTACGACTCGCGAAAGATTGCACTCGTCAAGGTTCATCCGATGCTTGACCCGCTTCGAGCAGACGAGCGTTATCAGGCGTTTCTGAAAAAAGCTAGACTGGATCCCTGAATCGCTCCCCCGATTCGATGCCCGGATCGCAGTACCGGTGCCAGCTGCCGCCAAAGGTGACGATAATTGCCAGTCCCTTTTCTAGCTGATGCTAAAGACGTTCGCCACATTAAGTCCGTACCGAACGCGCTGCTGAGATTCCCGAATGATCGTCGTTCTTCGTTCGAGGAGGCTGTCCAGGTTGTCAGGCTTCCAGCAAGCCTGTAGGAGTACGCAGCTCACTAGTGCCTTAGCGGTCTAATGAAGCAGCCCTGAGGTTCTTACATGGGCTACCCGTTCCATATAGCGAAATGCAAACTTCTCGACGAGAACGCCTCGACCAAAAAGGGCGGAAGCGTCTGCGGCGCCAGCGGCAGGGAGGCCGCCAGTCGTGACGAGACGACAAAAGACAAATTGGCGAAGGAAGGTTCGGTTCGGTGCGTGATCCCTGACTCGAATCCATATCGGGGAGGCAGCCGCTTAGCGCTCGAGAAGTCTCCGAGCGAGACCGGACGATCATGCTCCGGGTGAGACGCTGGATTTGGATGAAGTCTTTGAGCGCGTGCTCGTCGATGATCAGCCAGAAATAGGGTGTTCAGCGCCGGTAAGACGGGGATTCTTTGGAAACTGGATCGCCAGACGGGAAAGTATATCGGCCATAAAGAAGTGGTTCTCCAAAACGTGTTCGACTACATTGATCCCAAGATCGGTGAACCGCACTATCGCAACGATATCGTGGAGCAGCGCATCGGCGAATGGGTGCCGAGTTGACCTCGACGGAAGGCGGTAAGAACTGGCCCGCGATGACGTATTATGCACCGGGGAACCGGCTCATCACTCCGCTAAGCCAAAGTTGCCTAGACTTGAGCGCGCAGCAAGTCGACAGAGTTGAAGGCGGCCGCTCGGGTGGTGGCGCGCTGCGCCGCTTCTGGGAGATGCCCACGAACGGAAACGTCGGCAAGTTGGCGGCCTATGATGTGCGAAGCATGCGGGAGATCTGGAAATATGAGCAGCGTGCGCCATTTCTTACTGCCGCGCTCTCGACCGCAGGCGGCGTAGTGTTCGTGGGAGACTCGAACCGCATGTTCCGCGCCTTCGACGCTAATACCGGCAGCATCCTCTGGGAGATTCGTCTGGGTGCATCGGTTCAGGGCTTTCCGCTAACATTCACAGTCGGCGGCAAGCAGTTTGTCGCGGTGACGACGAGCAACGGCGGCGGTAGTCCTCGCCAAGTCCCGGGCTTGATCGCTTCGGACTTGCACAGCCCTTCGACCGGAAACGCGCTGTATGTCTTTGCGCTCCCAGATAGAAGACAGTAGACGTACTGGATGCTCGAGAGGGCCAACCACCATCTGAAGCTCCTTGTCGAACTCTTCAGAGCGGCTTTACGGAAAGACTACATGGCGAGCAGTGTCGCGCAAAAGGAGTCTCGTAGAATTTCCGGCCTCGAACACCGAGGTGAGTCACCTAGAAGCCATCATCGCCATTTCAGATTGACGGCCGCTCTCTCCAACGTGCTTCAATCGCTAACGACGGTGTGAGATCCTTGACCACTCCTGTAATTTGCGAAATGATCTAGCGGACGGAGGTGCTGGAATGCGATTCAACTGTGTCGTTGGAATAGTTCTCCTGATGGCGCTTGTATCCTGCCCATTGCCAGGACAGGTGAAGGCGCCACCAGCTCCATGGCGTGGCGCAGGCCCAACACCCTGCGTGGGATCTGACGGAGGCATCCTCAAGTGCCCGCCCGCTTCGGGCCTAATCGCGATTCGGGCTGGCCGGCTCTTCGAAAGCAGGTCTGGCCGAATGCTAACCAGGCAGGTGGTGGTAATTTCGCCAGAACGTATCATGGACGTCGGCGCAGAGGAAGAAGTTCACATTCCTGCTGGAGCTCAAATGATAGATCTGAGCCGCGCTACCGTCCTACCGGGCCTGATCGACGGGCACACTCACATGTTTAACACGCGCGGTCCGAAAGGCACGACCGAGCAATCCATGCTCATCGCCGTCCAGAACGTGCAGTCCAACCTGCGAGCGGGATTCACTGCGGCTCGCGACATGAGCACGCATGGCAACGGGTACGGTGACGTCGCCATCCGTGACGCCATCAATGAAGGCCGAATCGATGGCCCCCGCTATCAGGTGTCGACAATGGGCATCGTGTGGGGTACAAAGCCGCCTAATCCCGCAGCGCCCGATAATCCCTTCGCCAGCACAGTAGTTCGCTCGGTAGAAGAAGGCCGTGCGGCAGTGCGCGAGCAGATCGCGCATGGCGCGGATTGGATCAAGCTATTTCCAGCCGGAAACTATTCCTTCAGCGATACCGGACAGGACCAGTATCAGGTGACTTATCCGTTGCCGGTGGTTCAGGCGATGATCGATGAGACGCATCGTCTCGGGAAAAAGGCTGGCTGCCACGTGTACGGCGGCGAGGGTCTAAGAAACGCTATTGTGGCTGGCTGTGACACCATCGAGCATGGCTTCGGCTTGAATGTCGAACTGATAGGCATGATGGTCGCCAAGCGCTTGTACTACGACCCTACCCTGGTCCGCTACACCGAGCCTTACATGGACGATAACGATACAAAGAACACGGCTGGCAAATATCGGATCATTCCTATTTTCAAGCGGGCGGCTGCGATGGCCATCGTTACGCCGGGTATCAAGGTGATGATGGGCAGCGGAGTGGACGGCTCGACTTATGCACACGGTACGCAGGCGCTCGACTTCGAAGCCCTGGTGAAATTGGGCGGGATGACGCCCGCCCAGGCTATTCAAAGCGGAACGATTATCAATGCCGAGGCGTTGGGATGGCGGGATCAGATCGGCTCGATTGAGAAAGGCAAGTACGCGGACTTGATCGCCGTCGAAGGCGACCCTCTTGCCGACATCAGTGAGCTCCAACGCATTAAGTTCGTAATGAAAGGCGGCAAGGTGATTCGCAACGACTTCGCGATCCAAGCGGTGTCTCCTTCCGCCTCACGCTGATCGGATCATTGTTGGCCACTTCTTGCTTCTTGCATATGCGTGCTCGAATGTAGATATGCCGAAGGCGTCGATCTCATGAGGCTAGCCTTCTCTTATCCTGAAAATTTTCTATCCGTCAGCTGATGGGTCGCTGATCCGTGGGCGTCGGACCGATCGATAAGCAGCTTATGTACATTCTGGATAGGGTTATGTACGTGCCGGTTCGCATTTCTTTGGTAGGAATTCTCCTTTGTTGGGCGACGGGCGTTTGGGCGGCCGAGGCACCTGTAATCCCGGTCGGCTATGACGCCTACCGCATGTGGAACCACTGGCCGTATCAGCGTGTCGGTGCCCGAGCCTATATGCGCAGTACCTACGATAGGTCTGGCGGCAATGAAGGGGCGGACGCCTCCCATTTCCTATACCAATCCGCCAATGACTTTAGTGTTACGCTCGATGTCTCCGGATCCGGCGCTCTTTATTTCGCTCGATACAACCATTGGCACGGAAGCCCTGGCATTACGAAGTCGACGGCAAGGATCATATCTTTCAGGAAACCAGTAAGCTGATCCTCTACATCCGAGGGAAAACTCCGTTTTCGTTCCTTCCGAACTATTCCCGAACCCGCTGGCGTGGCCGTGGTCGGACACAATGGGCGCCGACTTGAGCTGGGTGCCGATCGCATTTGAGAAATCATTCCGCATGGCTTATTCGCAGACGTTTTACGGCACCGGCTACTACATCTGGCACCGATTTGTCCCGGGCGTGAGACTCTTCCCAACCCATCGTCACCTGGAATGCAACGGCACGTCCTGATGCCGACGTACTTTGGTTGCTTGCGAAGACTGGTGAAGAAATCGCGCTGCGGCTGGGAACGGGCGGCGTTAAAGGCGAGGCAGGGTCGTGGATTTGCCGTCATCGGGATCGGCGATGGTTTGGAACGGACGTCGCGCGCCCGCGATGCTCCGGCTGCTGGAATTCTCGGTTCCGCGCGAACAGGCCTTACTTTCTCGCGCGCCCGGCTGCGCGTGACCTGGGATGGTCGCCCTGCTGCGTCCATCGATGCATCGGCTTATTCTTTGGAGCGGGAATTCTATATAATCGCGATCAGCGCGAATACTTGGTCAAGAGCTTCCCAATGGTAGTGCAATACCGGCAGGATCGTGTGCTTCTGCGCTGTATATTCCCATGCCGTACTTTCGTTCGGCGCTCATCGAATTGCAGAGCGACGGGACGGCGGTCCAGTGCGTGAGATAGATAGTGCGCTACGAGCCATTTCATGATTCGCCCGAATCAGGTGGGATACTTTCATGCAACGTATCGCGATCATCCCTCGCCCCAGCGCGGCGAGGATCTTGTTCTGCTCGATACGCGGAGTACAGAAGACGGTGGCGATTGATCCGGCAGTCTTGTCGGAACGTCGTTCATATTCTTGCACGATGCCGTATTGAACACGCTCGAGGGCGATCCACGATTCTTCTTCGACGATAGTCAGACCGCGCAAGCGTACGGCACGGGCACGGAAGAGTGGGGAGGCGGTGGAGACTATTGGGGTGGAGTGAATATGACGCTGCCATTGGCCGGTCATCCCGTGGGTGCCCGGAATGCACAGACGGCCGTGAGCGATGAGGACAAGATTGAATCCGCTTATCGGTTTCTTCTGGCCGATTTGATGCCGTTCGGCAAGAATGCACTGATCCGGCTGGAACACGGCGGGACGAACGAATCGACCGAGCATTACGAGACCGTTACGTATTGGTATGGCCTGCCCGCGGCCTCTCTTGTCAAAACCGATGAAATTGCGGTCGGTGATCCGTCGAGCGAACGTGCGCACAGCTACCGTTCCCCAGACAAGCCTACGAGCTTGAACGCGCTACGAGTGGGGGCCTGATACGATTCGCGGGGAGATCATTTACCCGCCGCACCAGGATCGCGGGCGCACTACGAGGGAAGCGTCGGAATTTACCCTGAAAATCGAGGCGAACAACCTTGGTGTGATGCTCCGCCGCAAGCTGGACTACGCTTTTCCGAATCAGAGAGCGGAAGTGTTTATCAGCGATATCGGCAGGGAGAATTGGAAATACGCAGGAATCTGGTATCTGGCCGGCTCAAACACGTGCGTGTACTCGAACGCGGGAAATCGAAACGAACTTGGGGCGACGGAGCATGTCGTGCAGACGTCTAATCGGCGGTTCCGGGATGACGAGTTTCTTGTTCCCGTCGTGCTCACTAAGGGGCGGTCGTCAATCCGTGTAAGAGTCAAGTTCACGCCGGTGGAAACGCCCTTATTTCCGGGGTATCCGATTACGGAAATTGGCCTGGAGCGAAATGCGGTACTGGGCATACAGTTTCGTCGTGCCGAAATTTCAAATCAAATAGCAAAGAAGGCCGTAAGCACACGTAGAGACGTCGCAGTTCCGCTTGATAGTTGGTGGAAAGACGCCGAACGACGTACGCCTCCACCCGCACGCAATCGGTCCGTGCAATTGCCACCCCAAGCCGTCAGTGAAAAACAATAGCGCCGTTAAACCGAAGGGTTGAAGGTTCGAGTCCCGCTCGGGGAGCCAAACCTTTCGAACACTTAGCTCGGTCCAGTTCTGCGCAAACGCCCCCTCCCACGAGCGAGTGTGGGGACTTCTGCGGGGATGCTATTTCACAATGGAGAGCAATCTTTGCCGCCGGTGCGAAATGTTGACCCTGCTGTTTCCGAGTCATGGACAAATCTGGCATCTGCGGGGCGGAGCGGGAGTGCATCCACCAACTAGCTCGGTGCGCGCACCCATTCTCGGATCATTCTCCGAAAAAGCGATGACAAAAGTGACAAAATCCCACCGCCGCCAGGCTTCCTCTACCAACTCGATTCCGCTAACAGTGACCGCCGCGTTATCGAATCGTTTGAATCCGAGCATCGGCCGAATCCGCTGTTTCACTCGCCGATGCTCCTGCTCGATGAGATTGTTCAAGTATTGGCTCGATCGCACTCTCACTCTGCCGGGAAGTTCGCCGGTCTCCTTCAACTCTCGTATTGCGCGATGCGACGGCGCATAGGCGTCCAGTGTGATCTTGGTGGGTGTGCGCCGGTTCTTTATCGCATTGCGGAGAAAAAATCTTGGCAGCGGTCACATCGTGGTTTCGGCTCAGGAAGAAATCCACCGACTGTCCGGCCTTGTCCACGGCCCGATACAGGTAGACCCAGCTGCCCCTAACCTTTATATAGGTCTCGTCCATACTCCAGGACCACCAACTGGACGGGCATATCGGTTCCAGCGCTTCTCGAATTCTGGCAGGTAATGCTGCACCCAACGCAGACTCGTTGTGTGCGTCAGCGTGAGCCTCGGTCCGCCATCATGATCACCAAATCTCTTAGGCTTAATTTGAAACTGGTGTACCAGCTGACACACAGGATGATGATCTGTCCGTCGAAATGCCGTCCCTTAAACAGTGCTTCGACCGGGCCGAAGGGTTGCATTCTGCGATCTTCCGCCATCTCGGCCTGTTTGCACCAGAACCCTATTCTGCACTCAAGCTGGAAGGGACAGCCGCTTTAGACGCCGATCAAGCGAGGTTAACGTTTGGCCAAGTCTGCGGCATCCAGCTTTAGTGCGTGGGCAACGATTGCCTTTTGGAACTCCGGATCGTTCAAGTCCCGGGCGAACTTCTGGAAACCAGCTGCAATGAACTTTACCAAGGCGATTTCCGTCGTCTTTGTCGGGCTCAGCCGCGCATAATCGGAGGCGTTCTGCTCCAACTGGCTGGCGATCGCCTGTAGCCGGTGCGCATTCAAGGGATGCCCAGCCTCCTTCTCAATACTTCGCCCTTGCGCGAGGTTGGGCAGGTAGTAGGTGGAGACCTCGAAAAAGAGCATGGCTCCCATGGGGATCGTCGCACTTCGCCGCATCAGTTCGAGTGCAAAAGCATCCGCCTCCTCCTCGTACCGCCGCGAGGCCTCTGTGGTAGGCCGCTGCACGGGATGCCGGTAATAGATGTGAGCCAGTTCGTGACCAAGAATAAAAGCGAACGCGGAATTACGAAACCGAAGCGACAAATCGTTCACTTGCCGGTCGTCCCAGGCAGTCGGCGGAATGCGCAACGCCACGAGCGGCGGAGGATAGCGCTCGCCAGGAAAGGCGTCCGGCCCCCGATACCTCAGCATGGTCACGTAGTCCTCGATCACTTCCATTCGATAGTGGTTCTGCCAGAGCCAGGCGTAAGCAGTGCACAGGTCTTCGAAGAACAGGAGCGACTCAACCGGTAGCGTAATGATCTGCCCGGCAGAGTGATAGTCCATCGGGTCGCCTCCCGCGCCCAAGAGCGGAAAAACAAGTTGCACGCCTTGCAGCCTTGCTCTCTCTTCCGGAAGCAGAATGGCGTTAGTCGCGTTTTCGAAAATCCCGAGTAGTTCGTTCAATCGCTTGTCGAAACGTGGCTTCTCTGCAGCGAGCTTGGCGGCCGGATAGAGACCGGACAAGTCGCCTGCAGCAGCGATTGATGCAACGCAGAACACAATGAGTCGCACGTTCATCTTGACCTCCCCTGCCAATACAAGGTTGCGGGCTCGATGAAATCGTGCGGTGGCGGCTGTGGCGCCCCTCTTTCGACCCACTTACGGAATGCTTCAAAGTTGCCCCAGTCGGGCCCCCAAACACTTTGAAGCAACGCCAGGCGGACGCGCGGCATATTCAACTCAATGTCGTCTCGGCGCTGTTGCGACAGAGCGGGGTTCAGAAGCCCCGGCAGCGTTCCATTCATAAAATCGAGCGTGGCACGCACCTGCTGGCGATCGGCGGAGAGGCGCTCCGGCGGACGAGTCGAGTCGGCTTCGTTGAAGCCCGAGAAATTCCTCCCAGTGCTGATCTCGCTCACCGTGGCACCCTGGGCCGCGCCGCCCGCTCCACGTTCGCTAACGGTGGACTTCTCCGAGTAAGTGATCGCATACCGGAACGAAAGCCCCAGCACGATGCAGCCGAACAGCGCGAAAAACGCACCCGGTCCGATACGGCTGAGATAAATCGATACGCCTCCAGGCAGCTGCACTTTGCCTTGACTATTGGTTTGTCTCGGCATGTTGAGAAGCAGACGGTAGCCGAGAAAAATGCACATCCCGCCGCCCACGACGATCAGGATGCGCTCGAGTTCCCGAAGGAGAGGAGCGTCCACAAGGCACCTCCGCGCCCATCGATGATGACACAAAAACCGTCGGCGGTCACCGAGTCCGCCAACTCGAACATCAAAGGCGAGACCTACGCAGTGAATAGCGAGCCGTTAACAACGGTTCGAATCAGTACCAGGCGCCCGCCGCCTTCGCCCTGGAATATCTCTCGCCGAGGGATCGCATCGCAAAACAAAAATACACAAATCTGATTTGAAGTCTCCAAGCCGTGAACCGTGACTCGAATCCCATGTCGGGGAGCCAAACATTTTTGTCGAAACGTCTCACAGGCGAGAGCAAGACCGTCCGGATTGCCTGCCACCATGTGTTTGGAACGTTCTGTTACCTATGCCTCGGGACAGAAACAGGACATTCTTTCATTCCGCGACGGCTTAGCTGCTGGGCGGCTTTGGGGGCGAGCTGCAACGCGCGGACCCACCCCGGCGCGCATACAGTGTCAACAGCACACCGAGCCTATAGTACAGGGAATTATGTCTGAGGGTTCCGGTACGACGTTCACCGAAAGGGTCGCAAAGTTAGACACATAGCTGTCTCCCGAAACGGGATCGTGAAGCGTTGACGCCGCATTTGTGAAAAAAGTTTCCAGCCCTGCAGTGGCAGTGCTCGCCACTTGAAAACTCAGGGTCCCGGTTACTGTAGCATTTGCTGGAACCGTGAATGGGTCGACTATCTCGGTTAAATATGGTGGAGCGTTGAGGTTCACAAAACCGAAAATCGGAAGGTCGATGCCGATGGTATTCATGACGTTGAAGTGGTACGTGATGACCGAGCCCGGTACCGTCGTCTGAAGCGGATCAGTTATCGAGAGATTGATGACGATCGGAGAGGCCAGGTCTCAAACGGCACTTGATCGAAAGCGACAGTGGGCGGGACGTCCGCGCCGCCCACTCGGCACAGTCCCAACAGTACCCCACTAAGAAGCAAGCTCCGGCGCGTCATAGAGTCCTCCAGCTGGTAGACACGACAAATACTACCACTGCGAGATCGAGCACTTAAAA
>Ga0126371_10006529_pt1 | contig 10385 bp, 7 predicted proteins | sample PanSoiMetaPlot_4_FD_110145 | JGI IMG/M metagenome (GOLD analysis project Ga0126371, IMG submission 110145) | Tropical forest soil microbial communities from Panama - MetaG Plot_4 | ecosystem: Environmental > Terrestrial > Soil > Tropical forest > Bulk soil | place: Panama | collected 2016-02-17
CGCGAGTGGCGGTGCACTGACATGGCCGCCCAGCGAACCACCGCGTACCAGCGCGAGGTCTCAGAGCGGAACGTCGAGGCGATCCTGGACGCCGCCGAGGAACTCCTGCGTCGGCAGGGGTACGCCAACATCTCAGCGGTTGCCGTGCAGGCGGGCGTGTCGAGGGTCACTGTGTACGCGCACTTCCCGACCTGGGAAGCACTACTCGAAGCGGCGGTCGAGCGTGCCGTCAAGCACTCGATGGCGGCCCTTGCCGACGCCAGGGCCGACGAAGGGCCGGCCGGCGAAGCACTCGAGCGGATGGTCGCGACGAGCTGGCAGTACCTCGGCAAGTATCAGGCGATGGCGAAGGCAGTCGCCGAACTGCTCACCCCGGATGCCGTCGCGCGCACACACCAGGCCGCCTTCACTACCATCGGCGCTCTGCTGGCCCGCGGCCAGGCGGACGGCACCTTCCGCACTGACCTGCCAGCCGACTGGCTCGTGCACGCGAGCGTGGCGCTGATGCACGAGTGCGGCAACGGCGTCCTAGCCGGCCGCATCGACCCGGACGACGCGCTGCGGATCATCACAACCTCGATCCGCGACCTGTATACCTGCGCTGACCGAGGCTGATACCGCCGCTGCTGACGTCGGACCGCTCGCAAACGCCGGCGCGGATGGCTGAGTGTGGCAATGGCGGCTAGTAATACAGAGTGAGGCATGCCATCATCCCTTAGGTTCCATCCATTAACCGCTCGCGGGTGGTCGATGCGGGAGATCGTCGCAATGAGCGATACAAGTTCTGAGTCGGCATCGGCCCCCGACGCGAGCAACCCGTCGCCTGGTCCAATTCCGGCACCAGATTCACAGCCCCCCGGACCGTGGTTTGCTCCGGCGGGCGACCCCAGCGCCTACCAACCGTGGCCCGGTTCGGGCACCGCCTATCCCTTCCCCGGGCCCGGTTCCACGCCAACCCAGCCAGTGCCGCAGCGTCCGACGCACATGCGAGGGCCGCTGATAGGTTTCATCGCTGGTGCCGTGGCCGTCGGACTGGGCTTGGGCGCGTATCTCGTTGCTCACAACCTGTCGGCCAGCCGAAGTAACACGCCGGTCGCGACATCCTCGCAAGGGAAGTCTGGTGGCGTCACCGTCACCGGGCATGGCATCACGATGACGTTCCCGGCTGGCTGGGTCAACGTCCCTACGACGCCGACTCAGTTTGGCCAGTTCGTCAAGGATTTCGAAGATAAAACCGGGCACATCCCGGCCGCCCTGAAGAGCGAGATCAATGATCCGCAGCTTTTGAACAAATTCGCCATGTTGGTTTTTAACGACAAAGGCACCGGGGTAGAGAACCTGAATGCCCTGGTCGCGCCGTTCGAGGTGCCGCCGAGCCAGATGGCGGCGGAGCTCAAATCAGGCGCGGGCCCCGCTCAGTTCGGTGCCACCAATGTGCGCTATACGGTTACGAAATTTGGCAACTACCCGAGCCTGCTTATCACCTATACGCTGCGCCTCCAGGGCATGATCTTTTACGGCGCACAGTCGTACCTGGACGGCCCGGGGAACATGGTGGTCACGACGGTTACCTCGCAGGCTGTTGCGACCAGCGCAGCCGACCTCCGGAAGATCGTCGACACAATCAGGTTCACGTAACGAAGCAGCGTCATCGCCTCGCAGCGTTCGAGTGACATTTGCTCGCTGCTGGGGACGACCGAGCAACTACTCGGCTTGCCGACCTTGGGCTCGGCGTCGTCGGCAGCGCTGATGACGAACGCCTTCAATCTCTAGTTAGGTGGACTCCGCCCAGCGCTGCTACCGGCCGGTACCAGCGCTGGGCGCGAACGCTTGAGCGTGTCGAGCGCGCCACAGCCTGGCGGGGCATCATGGTCGCTTCGCGTCTTGCTTCCTCGCCTGGCTGCTCGACCGCGCGCCTGACTCCGGCTTCTTGCCCGATGACTCCGTGGCCATGTGCATCTCAAGACCCTTCAGGAGCCGCGGCGCAAGCTGCTCGGCCAGCGCGGGCGCAAGGGCGTCGGCCAGCTCGGCCGCGAATGCCTGCGCGAGGAGGAGCCTCTCGATCATGGAGATCTCGGAAGCTGCCCGCTTGGATCCAAAGACGGTCTCGAAGAGCGCGGCGGTGGTGGCCATACCGCCTGGCATAGACGATTCAGCGGATCCACCGGACTCATTCAAAATCTCACGGATCAAATCGTCGACCAGTGACTCTACCTCGTCCTCACTTGTTTGCCTCGATGACTCAGCCGCCATGAGTTTTCCCTCGTCTTTCGTGTGCCGCCAGGCCGCGACCTGGCCTCCGCCAATGTCGCGAGACCAGGCCCGAGCCTGGATCGTGGGGTTCAGCGTCAGGCGGCCCGTTACCGCGCGAGGGCAGCGAGCATGAGCGGATTCCCCATGAAGCCGTCGCCTTCCTCACGGCGCCGGTTCATGAGCGCCGCGAGCAGCAGCGGGTGCTGGATCATCCGCTCTCCCCGGGCCCTGCGGCGGCGCATGAGCGCGGCGAGCAGGAGCGGGTGCTCGATGATCGGCTCGTCGTCTTCCTCTCGGGCCCGGCGGCGCATGAGCGCGGCGAGCAGGAGCGGGTGCTCGATGATCGGGTCGTCGCCCTCGTCGCTGTCCCAGCGGCGCATCAGGGCGGCCAGGAACATTGGGTGCTCCATCAGCCGCTCGCCCCGGCCTTTGCGGCTGCGCGCCAGCGCGGCGAGCAGGAGCGGGTTTTCGATGATCGGCTCGTCGTCCTCATCCTGTGCCCGGCGGCGCATCAGGGCAGCCAGGAACAGCGGGTGCTCCATCAGCCGCTCGCCCCGGCCTTTGCGGCGGCGCGCCAGCGCGGCGAGCAGGAGCGGGTGCTCGATGATCGGGCCCTCGTCTTCTTCGTTCCGGCTCAGCAGCGAGGCGAGAAGCTCCTCCTCAGCGGCCGCAGTCGTGTGTTCGGTGGCAGTAGTCATTGAAGCCCTCCTTGAGTGACAGTCCTCGTAGGGCGTCCAGACGGGTCAACCCGGCTGCGGCTGCCCGCTGGCTTGGGTCCCGGCACGCTTACCTGCCCACGCCGTGAGCCGCGTATGTCACCCGAGCTGGGTGATGTGCCATCCGCCGACTCGGTAACCTGACGATCGTGGCACGTGACGAGCGCAGCGTTACCCCGCAGAGCGAGGACTTCTCGGCCTGGTATAACGACGTGGTCTTCCGCGCCGAGCTTGTGGACCGTGGACCGGTCCGCGGCAGCATGGTGATCAGGCCGTACGGCTACCGGATCTGGGAGCTGCTGCAAGCGGACCTGGACCGGCGGATCAAGGAGACCGGTCACCAGAACGCCTACTTCCCGCTGCTGATCCCGCAGAGCTACATGGAACGCGAAGCCGAGCACGTCGAGGGGTTCGCGCCCGAACTCTTCACTGTCACTCGCGCGGGCGGCAAGGAACTTGACGAGCCGCTGGTCATCAGGCCGACGTCGGAAACGATCATCGGGGAGATGATGGCCAAGTGGATCAGTTCGCACCGTGACCTGCCGCTGCTGCTGAACCAGTGGGGCAACGTGCTCCGGTGGGAGATGCGCCCGCGGATGTTCCTGCGCACCAGTGAGTTCCTCTGGCAGGAGGGCCATACCGCCCACGCGACCGCGGCTGACGCGACCGCCGAGACCATGCTGGCGCTGGGCTTCTATCAGGACGTGGCCGTGCAGGTCGCGGCCATGGCCACCGTGCCTGGGGAGAAGACACCACGAGAACGGTTCGCCGGGGCCGAGCGGACGTTCACCATCGAGGGCATGATGCGCGACGGGCGCGCCCTGCAGGCAGGCACCTCGCACTTCATGGGCACGAACTTCGCGGCGGCCTTCGGAATCACGTACACCAGCGAGGGCGGTACGGCCGAGTTCTGTCACACCACGTCCTGGGGCATGAGCACCAGGATGGTCGGGGGCCTGATCATGACCCATGGCGACGACAAGGGGCTCGTGCTGCCGCCCGCAGTGGCTCCTTACCAGGTGGTGATCGTCCCGATCGGGCGCGATGAGCAGGCCGAGACAACGCTCGCCGCGGCCAAGGACCTAGCCGCCGCACTGCGGCGCGCGGGCATCCGGACGCACGTTGACGACCGGCCGCAGTTGTCGCCCGGCTTCAAGTTCAATGACTGGGAGATGCGCGGCGTGCCGATCCGACTTGAGATTGGCCCCCGCGACCTGGCTGCCGGTACTGCGCTGATGTCCCGCCGTCTGGGTTACCCGCAATCCGGCGCGGCCAAGGAGGCCATCCCGCTCGACCTCGCGCCAGATCTGCTGGCCGCCGAGCTTGCGGCGTTCCAGGCGCAGCTAGCGCAGCGAGCCGCCGACTTCCGTGCCGATCACACGGCCGTCGTGAACTCCTGGCCTGAGTTCGCCGCCGCCGTGGCCAGCGGCTGGGCGCTCGCGCTTCAGTGTGGCGAGCAGGCTTGTGAAGACGAGATCAAGGCCGAGACCACCGCGACGCCACGCTGCATCCCACTCGAAGGAGAAGCCGAGCAGGGCAGGTGTATCCGCTGCGGCAAGCCGTCCGCATATGGCAAGCGGGTGATCTTCGCGCGTGCCTACTGATGCCCTCAGTCACGGCGAGGCAGCTAACCGGCCCCAGAAGTCCAGTAGGCTCTAGTATCTCCGTCAGGCTAAGCCATAACGGCATGATTAGTGTTACAACGACCTGAGTCGGATATTTCGTTAATACCCGTGTTGCTGAGGAGCGAGCCTGTGGCGGTTACGCCGGAGCTACCGCCGCCGTCCGCGCCCGACCGAGAGCATAATCCGCATCGGGTCCGGATTATCGGCCGCCTGTCGCGGCCCGCTCAGCCCGACAGCAAGGCGGATGCGCCTCGCGACCGGTCCTGGCGGGCCTCAGCCGCGTCAGTCCTGCGCCAGCATTGGCTGGCCCTCTTGCTGCTCGCGGCAGGGACGGTGCTGCGCGTCATCACACAACTGGCCTACCACCCAGCCATCCTGTACGTGGATTCGCTCAAGTACCTGTACGACGCGTGGCTCGGGTCTGACCCGCTCGGGTACAAAGTGCTGCTCAACCCCGTGCTCTTCGTCGGCGACCTGGGCACGGTCGTAGCAGTTCAGCACGTGCTTGGCCTCGCTATGGCGGTCGCACTGTACGTGCTGCTGTTGCGGCGGGGCGTGAACCGCTGGCTAGCCGCGCTGGCTATCGCACCCGTTCTCCTCGACGGATACCAGCTGCAGGCTGAAGAGATGATCATGCCGGATGTCTTCTTCGAGGCACTGGTCGTGCTGGCCCTGGTCATCTTGTTGTGGAAGCCGATCGCGTCGTGGCGGGCGCTCATTGCGTCAGGCCTGCTCCTGGGCATAGGTGTCACCGTTCACGAGTTCGGGCTCATACTGATCGCGCCCGTGGTGCTCTACCTGCTGGTCAACGGCGAGCCGGGATACCTGGGCGGCGATCGCTGGGCCCGGGCAATCCTGAGATCCGCCGCCATCGGCGCGGCATTCGTCCTGCCGATCCTCGTCTACTGCAGCGCCATGTACGCGGTAACGGGGCATTTCCGGCTGTCAGCAGGCCGACCGATATCTCCCCGGCTCGCGCAGATCGCCGACTGCGCGACGCTCCGGCTCCCGCCGGCCGCGAGGCCCTTGTGCCCGACCCGAGCCGAGCAACGGCAAAGCTCCGACTGGTTCCAGCACAGCCCGCAATCACCGCTCCAGACCATCTCTGAGACCGGACCGGCGCGGCGCCAGCTCTTCCGGGAGTTCAATAGCGCCGTCGAGAGCCAGCAGCCAGTGCGCGTCGTGGCCGCCATCCTCGGCGATGCCATCAGGCTCTACCAGGTCGACCGCAGAGGCAGCTCGGAGATCACACCCATTTCGCGGTGGCAGTTCCAGACGTTCTATCCCACCGTGCTGCCCAACCTTTACGTCCGACCGAACGGCGACATCATCGTCGGCCTGCAGTACCGGCTGCCTGGTCCGATCAACTACCAGGTCCTCACGCCGTCCTACGGCGGCAAGGCCCAGGTGGATCGCCCGCTTGCCAGGTTCCTCCGGGCGTATCAGACACACGGCGGGTACGCGCCGGGCCCGCTGTTGCTGATCTTCACGCTGACGGGCCTGCTCGGTTCGCTGGTAGCGCTGGTCAGGCGCGGTAGCCGCGACAGGGGCCGGATGCTGGCGCTGGGCTGCCTGGTATTCTTCCTTGGCGCCGTCGGGCTACTGCTCATATCCGACATCTTTGTATTCTCCTGGCGTTACCAGATCCAGGCATTGACCACTCTGCCGCCAGCGGGCGTGCTCGGCGCGAGCGCCGCTCTGGACGTAATCCGGCGGCGGCGCAACGCGGCGGAGGTGACTGAGCCAGCTTCGCCGTAAGGGTAAGTTACCTATAACGTACGGTTTGTCCGTACTGGCGAAGAGGCTGGAGTACCTGCAGCATGCAAGGCCACGGGGGACCGCGGTCCGGACAGCGCCGGCTCTGCGCGGCAGTGCCCAAGGTGGCAGGCGCGTGAGGCCCGCCGGAGTCGGTCGCCTGCTCCGCATGTCGCTGGCCGGCGTGCTGATGTTGGTGGCGCTGGCCGCATGCACGTCGTCGTCAATACAGTCCGGCGGGCCAGACGGGCTCACCTGGCGATCACCGCCAGGGACCGTCGCGGGCGGACCGAACGGCACCTACGTGGTGCCCGCCGGTATCCACAAGATCAAGCATGTGATCATCATCATGCAGGAGAACCGGTCGTTCGATAGCTACTTCGGGAGCTATCCAGGTGCCTTGGGCTTTCCCGTGACCAACGGCCAGTCGACTGTCTGCGTGCCGAATCTGGGCACGGGGTGCACCAAGCCGTACCACGACATCGCCGACGTCAATGGCGGCGGCCCACACGGCATAGGCAACTCGGTGGCGGACGTGGACGGCGGGAAGATGGACGGCTTCGTCCGGCAACGGGCCATGGCGCAGAAGTCCTGCACATCGCCGGAGAACCCGTCGTGCGCGGTTAGCGGCTCACCCGACGTCATGGGCTACCACACGGCCGCCGAGATACCCAACTACTGGACCTACGCCCACGACTTCGTGCTCCAGGACCACATGTTCGAGCCAATTAACTCGTGGTCGCTGCCCGAGCACCTGTACATGGTCTCGGCCTGGTCGGCGAAATGCCGGACTCATTCTCCGAGCAGCTGCGCCAACGACGTCGTCGGACCGCAGGGCGTCAACCAGTTCCAATCGGCGGTGGACCAGGAACTGCGTACCGGCAGGACATCTGTCGACCTCGCGTGGACCGACATCACCTGGCTCTTGTACGCCCACCATGTCAGCTGGGCGTACTACGTGCAGTCCGGCATCCAGCCCGACTGCGCCATCGATTCCACCCTGACATGCGCGCCGGTGCCGCAGAACTGGCAGACGCCCGGCATCTGGAATCCGCTGCCGCTGTTCGGCGACGTCCAGCAGGATCACCAGGTACGCAACGTTACGCCGCTGGCTGACTACTTCACTGCCGCCAAGAACGGCACGCTGCCGGCCGTGAGCTGGGTCGTGCCCTCAGCAGCCGATAGCGACCATCCGCCCGCCAGCGTGCACATGGGACAGGCCTACGTCACGGCGCTCATCAATGCGGCCATGAAGAGCCCCGACTGGAACTCGACAGCCATATTCCTGAGCTGGGACGACTGGGGCGGCTTCTACGACCACGTCGTACCCCCGGCAGCCGACGCGAACGGCTACGGCCTGCGCGTACCCGCGATCGTAATCTCGCCGTACGCGAAACAGGATTACATCGACCACCAGACGCTCAGCAGCGACGCCTACCTGAAGTTCATCGAGGATGACTTCCTCGGCGGTGCCCGGCTGAACCCGGCGACGGACGGCAGGCCGGATCCGCGCCTGGACGTGCGAGAAGACGCGTCGATACTCGGCAACGTCACGTCGGACTTCAACTTCGACCAGCCGCCACGGACTCCCGTGCTGTTGCCGACCAACCCTGCCACTGACTCGCCGTCGATCCCGTCGTACTTCGCCGGTCGGCCGTCCTGCATGGGATGCACCGTCCCGCCGCCCGGCTAACCGGCCGCCGCCACCTACGTCACAACACGACGGGCGGCCACAGGTTGTGCTGAGCGGCAATCGGGTCGCCCGACCATTCCTGCATAGCGTCCACGTTGTCGTGCGCAGGGTATTTGGTAGCAGCCGGGCCGTCAGCGAACCCGTGCAGCAGATTCCCGCTGACCTGCCGCGTGAAAGCGGCCGAGCGCGCTGTGAGTCCGAACGCTCGCAACCCGCTCATCGAGGCGACCCACCGCATCGTCCCAGCGGCGAACACCCCGGCACCGCCGGCATGCGTGTAATACGCGGAGTCCGAATAGCTGTTGACGCCACGGCAGGTCAGCGGTGAGTGGGACAGGACCTGTAGCGGCCGCTCGATGGGCGAGTCCGGATTGACCCTGTCGTATTCGATGCCGACCAGCCCAGGGAGCCTCGTTCCCTTGGACGCTCCGGTGCCGCGGAACATCCAGGCGTCCGGCGTGGCCACGACAAATGCCGCATCGACGGGATTGGACTCGTAGAGCGTTCCGGTGAGCGACGACTCCGGGTGCTGGTTGGGCGGCTCCCGCCAGTCGCTCGTGACCAGCGCGTTGTCCTTGCGGTACATCGGGTCCTGCTGGTAGCTCGTCTTGTAGCAGATGATCAGCCGCCGCGGGCCAAGCCTGGTGGCGGCCAGCCGGGTGCGGCGGAAGCAGCAGTTCGCACCCAGGAAACCGATGTTCAGCCCGGCGTCCCGGGCAGCCGTGACATTCGCCCGCTCGGGTGGCGACCAGTACTCGTCGTGGCCGAGCGAAAACAGCGCGCTGGCGCCCTTGAGGAGCTGGGGATCCGCGTCCAGATCCATGCTGGTCACGTACGCGAGCGGCAGGCCAGTTCGCTCCGCCAGCGTGATGAACTTCCGCTCGTGCCACAAGAACATGTAGGCGCCGCTGGCGTCGTAGGGGCGGTCGAGACTGACGGCCAGCGATCGATTGCTGTAGTCCGATGCCCCGCCGGGGCCGTTGTACAGATTGTGGCCGCCCCAGGCGTTGTAGGCCTGCCACGTGCCGACGCAGTTCTTGATAACCGTCTTGCCGCTCGTGCTGGCGGACCGGATAGTGATGGGAACGTAGCGCTGGGCGCCAGCCTCGGAGTCCATGCGCAGCAGATAAGCGCCTTCCGGCCAGCCTTCGGTCGGGATGGTCAGGCTCGGGTCCCAGTTGGCGTCGACGGTCCTGGTGTCTGGCGTCACGGTAGAAGACGCCTGCCGGTGACCCCGAACGGTCGCTGACTTCCACACCTGGCGGGCTAGGTCGCCGCGATACCAGCCCATCCTGAATGCACTCACCTGGAAGGACCGCGCGGTCGTCGACGCATACAGCGTGATGGCCTGGCCGGGCAGGACGCTCGCGGCGTTCGCGTACCCCATCATCGCATCTGGCCTGCCCTGATGCCTGATCGCCCAGTCCGGATCCCCCGGGAGCGAGTTCTCGCTCCGGGGCGACCGCCGCGGCGCTGGCTTCCGCCCGGCCTGCGACGCGCCAGCGCCCGAACTGGACGCGGTGCACGCAGCGACGGCCGCGGGTGCAGCGACGGCGGCGGCCATCGCGATCACCTGCCGTCTCGTGGGTCCGCTAGTCATGGCCGCAATTTCCCGGCGAGCAGGGCGCTGACCGCGGGATCTTCGGCCGGCAAGACCTGATCGTTCGGCCGTGGCGTCGTCCGCACGCCGGCGGCGAGCCCTCGGCCCAGGGCCGCCCACAGCTTCCGGCGCTGATGCGATCGTGCATAGGTGCGTATCCAGCGCCGCAGCGTCGACCCGCCGTACAGCACCCGTTCGGGTAGCGCCAGCGAACTAGTCCGGAGCGTCCAGATCTTGTTCCGGACCTCGTAAAAGAACCGATCGCCCGGGTCGGCCTCGGTCCCCCCGAAGGTCGTCGTCTTGTGCGTCACGACGCTGGCCGGGCACAGCAAGCCAGCCCGGCCGCGCAGCAGCCGGGTGGTGAACTCGAAATCGTCGTTCCAGAGAAAGAAATCGGCCCGCGGCAGGCCGCGCCGACGGCAATCGGCGGCCTCGACGAGGATCGAGACGAATGAAGCCGACCGAATCGGAATGCAGCCGACCACCTCGGCCGCGCGCCGCTCCGCGGCTGTTGCGAACGGCTTCATCCGCGGCGTGTTCATCGGGTGCTCGCGTCCGTCGGTCCAGAGCACCCTGCTGGCGATAAGCGCAGGCGGACCGCCGGGATGCCGATCGCGGGCCGCAAGCAGGGCCTGCAGCGCGTCCGGCGCCGGCACTGTGTCGTCGTCCATGAGCCAGATCACGTCGGCGTCGTCGGACAGGGCGAGCGCCATGCCGTAGGCGAAGCCGCCAGCGCCACCGTA
>Ga0126371_10006530_pt1 | contig 10384 bp, 13 predicted proteins | sample PanSoiMetaPlot_4_FD_110145 | JGI IMG/M metagenome (GOLD analysis project Ga0126371, IMG submission 110145) | Tropical forest soil microbial communities from Panama - MetaG Plot_4 | ecosystem: Environmental > Terrestrial > Soil > Tropical forest > Bulk soil | place: Panama | collected 2016-02-17
ACCTCCATCGCGTAGCACTATGCCATTCAGGTTTGCGTGTCCAGATCCGTCGATGGTCCACACCCCATCTGCCGTCGTTAAGCTGCCGCTGGTTCCGGTGATCGTCGAGCCGTCTGCCGAGGGCAGGTAAGGCGGGTTGATGCACGCGGCGGGCGGGTTCTCGCCGCTCGGCGGAGGGTCGACCCCGTTGGTCTGTGACGACCAGGCATAGCCGTTCCACACGTACCAAAGCTGGTCTCCGGTGATGCCATAGAGGTTCCCACCATGATCCACGCGCAACACTTCAGCGCCGGACAGGTTTCCGAACGGCTGTCCAGGTGTCTGGTTCGGGCTGGCCGGAACCCCATTGAGCAGAACCGTGAAGAAGCTACCAGACGGATATCCCGGCGGCTGATTGCCCGAGGATGGCGGCGGAGCTTGGGCAGGCCCAAATGTCCACTCGCCGTAATTCGTCACCAGCTTGGTCGTATTGTTCGGTGTCGTGCCGGTGCCGCCAGTTATCCAAGTGCCGTCCGGGGTGATGTCGATCGTCTGGTCCTGGCAAAAGGTCGACATCGCATTGCCGGATTTTGCCACGACACTATAATGTGTCGGAACCGCCATCGCCAATCCGCTGATCGTCAGACTGCGCGAACCTGCCGTATAGGCAGAGTCCACAGGCGAGTAAGTCGGGTATGGATATGGCGTTGTTTGCTGAGCCGCCGAGCCGCCCACCGCCATGGCGATGGTGGGGATGTCCGTCGCGAACGTCACCGTGATCGATGTGAACGAATTTCGTATGGCCGACACACCGCTGATGACGGGCGACCTCGTATCCGCGTTGAGTGTCGGAATCGCCGTAGGTGTAGGAAAAGAGCCAGCTGTCGTGTAGCGTAAAATATAATACACCAAGGCCAGAGTATCATTATTCGCATACCACGGCTGGCCCGCTGGAACATCGAGCTCGGGTCGCGGCACTGTGCCAGTGCTACCTCGAATCATAAACGACGCTAATACACCACTCCCGGTGCTAATCACTGGTGAACCGCCGATCGTGCCGATCACCCCCGAGGACACTTGCATCGCCACGGTGAAGTTCTTGTTGTCATTGTAGCTCGTCACCTTGAACCAGCCGTTCACTGCGGCGTTGCCGCCCGAGCCGCTGTTCGTGGCGCCCGAGATCAGCACAAAATTTCCGGTCTGCTGCACGAATGTCGAGACCGCCATGACGATGGCCGTCTGACCGCCGTTCGTGTTCGACCACACCGCTGACGCGATAGCGTAGGTCGCATTCGTTAGCTTGAGTGCGGCATCGCCGCCATTGTATACGACAGCCAGATCGTGCAAGGTCGGGCCGACATCGGAGCCGAGATGTCCGAACCCATTTTCACCGTGGATATGGCTGAAAGCCGGCCGGAAACCAGCAGGGAAACACAGTGAGGTTCCCCACTTCATGATATTGTCGCCAAGCGCCAATAAGCCCATGTTGAAGCTTGGCGACGCCGTGATTGGATCGCCCGACAGATGCGAGCGTAAATTCATTATCCCGGCGTATCTGAAACCGCCTACCGCTCTGCGTGCTTGCCTTTGCGAATATGTTCCGACCCATGTATAGACGGCACCGGGGTCCGCAATATTGGCATTGCCGTCATCGCTGCCTGTCGTGCCACCTAACCACCCTTCATGCATGGTCGAATCGGAAGCGGGAAAGTCTACCTGCCCTCCCGACTGTCCAATCTGGCTTATCCACGGAATGCCGCTGATGCGACGGGTCGAACCATCACCGGTGAACTCGTTATTGTACGTCCCATCAATCGACATTATAACCGCCGTGCAACCACTGAATGGCCCCTCAGGATAAGCAACTATATAAATATCATCCAGCGGCCCGCAGGCTCCTTGTCCCGACGTGGGAGAAGGACCACGCACATCGATTGGATAAACTGGATTATCGATATCTAGCCCCAAGAACGCAGGCCCATTGCCATTAGGTGGGAACTCGCCAGCGCCGTTATGATCAGGGAAATATCCATTGTTACTAGTGCCAACTGGGAAACCTAACCTCGTAATTGTGCCGGCATTAGGACCGCTGAGCCATACCCTCCGCACGGCCAAGCAGCCTGATTCGATAAAGACGAGATCTCCGGTCGAGGTAAACCGCATCATCTGCGGAAAATTGATATACGCATTGGCGATCGTCGTCGTGGCCGGGCACCACGCATTGGCCCCCCCGTTGGGATTAGGGGCCGCGCTCAGAGTCGAATCCGAATTCGTTTGAATCTGGCCGACCGTGGTCGGCTTACCCGTCTGAAGCCCGGCAAACGTCGTCACGTTGCCGCTCGCGTCGATTTTCCTGATGGTTCCGTTGAATTGCTCAGTAATGTAGAGATTGCCGCTCGGATCCATAATCAAAGAATTTGGCCAAGCAAATTTTGCATTGCCGGGGTTGCCGCCGGACACATTGCCATTCACCAGGCCTTGTGTATTTTCCACCCCCGCAAATAATGTCGCAACTGGATTGGTCTTGAGACCCGTAATCTTAATAATTACATGCGTCAACTGATTACATGTATAAAGCGTGTTGTGGGTTGTATCCCGCGGATCGTAACATAGATCAGAAAGCCCATGCCATTGAGTGAATGCTGGCGTGCCTATAGAGCCTACGGTGCGATATCTCGCCAGGATCGAGTTGATGTTATACCCTGGCCCATTGCTGTTATATGCGGTTTCGTTATCGAATGGCAGATTGGCAAACCGATCTAGCGTCTGACCCGCCAATGTTGTTACCGAACCATCATATCCCAACCGCACGATCCGACCCGTCATCTCAGCGCCAATAAAGCCGGTCGGGATCGCTACGGTGTCATCCGGATCAGCCACAAAAATGATGAACGAAAAAATCCGCGTGTCATAGCGCGCGCCGTCCCAGGGGAAGCTCGCGAGTGCCTTATAGTCAGCGGCATTGATCGATGGACCCCAGGCGGTCTCGTACTGTCTGCTGGAAAACACCCCACCCTGCGGTGTGCTGCAAAACTGCCTATCACCAACGTATTCAAGCTGACGAAGTTTAGTCGTATCCTCCACATAATAATTGCTTTTATTGCGCGGGTCACTGTAATTAACATTGGAAGGATTAAATAACGACGTGGTAGAATATGCTGGCGGGGCAAAAGGCGCTGGATAGGGAAAGGCATTGACTTGACGCACCGAGTCGCCAGGATACATCAAAAAATCACTAGGCGGCCGGGTTGCCCGAGTAAAGCCATTGACTGTATTATTGATCGGCACGATTTGAGCGCCATTGATCGCGCCATGGTTTTGCACGACTAAATTCAGAACCATCGAATTCAAATTATACGCCGGCATATGTGTCGGATCGACCGCCAAGCATGCAGACGTGGTGTCCACGATTCTCAACCAAGCAGAATGAGTCCCGTCTGCTAAGGTCGTGGTATCCAACAGATACGGAAAGCGGGGAGGGCCGAAATTGCTATTAGGAATGCTTTGCGCCGCGATATACGGCGACGATGGTTGATTGTCGATCATCCACTGGCCAATCACCGAACCAGCTGGGATGCCACCTGCCGCACCATTGAAATACGTAATATCCAGGGTAACAGTGCCACTCACAACCTGAACTGCCGCCGGCATCATGATTGAGAGGCCAGATAGATTCGGCTTATAGTAAGGCGAGCCGGCAAGGAGTCCTATATTAGAGGTAGTAGAATATTTGAAATTGACCGGGCCGAACGTGCTGCTGCCCGAGGTCAGACCCCATCCTGAGTACGGCAGCGGATTTCCCTGCAATATGGCTCCATTGAGCGTCGCATCTGCCGTTGTCGAATACGATATGCCGGTTTGAAACACACTATCATTGCCGCCGTTTCCGTTCTCAGTCGACAAAATATAATAAGAATGCCCAGCCTGCAGCACGACAGGCGACGACAGAGAGCCGTAAACGTACTGCCCACTTCCTGTCATCGTAACCTGAACACTGGGGCCGACTTGGAGCTGCTGAACCCCATCATATATCGTCAGGGTATGGGTCTGATTGTTGCCGGGACTGTCCCAGCGACCAAGCGCCGTCACCGAGAGATTCGAAGATGCAACAGTTACCTTTAATCCGGCATAGGTAACGCCACCCCAAGGAAGGCCGCTCGGCGACCCTGTCGGCGCGCTTGTGACAAACGCGGCCCCGGCCGTCGGTGGCGCGATCGTATAGGTCCAGTCCCCGGTTATCGCCGCGGCTGGTTTCACGATCAGGGAACCAGCCCCGGCCTCGAGGAATGTACGTCGCGATACTTTCAATTTGCCGTGACCCGAAACGTCAGGCTTGTCGCATCGTAACTGCTGTTGAGACCCCCTGAAATTGTTTGAATGCTCCAATTACCCGTTCCGCCTCCGACCACCCATGGGCACGGGCTTTGCGTTAGGCACGCTCCGGTCGGAGTCCCCTGGTATGTCGAGCTGTCCGACATATTGACGGTAAACGTCGTCCCCACTTGCCCACCCGTCGCGCTATCGGCGATATACCCAGGAGTCGTCGCGAAAGTTATGCTCACCGGGTGCGCAGGCGCCGCAATGGTGATAGCTACGCTCTGATAAGCACTTGCAAGAGTAGGCTGGGCCGCCTGGACACAAACGTTATAGCTGCCCGCTACCGCCGATCCATTGTAAGTAATCGCATAAGGAGTTTGTGTAACACCAAAATCAGTCGTGTCATTTGTGCCAGAGCACGCGGCGTTGGACGCCACAAGAGCGATAGTGCCCGAGTATGCCGGCGACGACGGGCTCATCGCAATAGTCAACGGACAAGTCGCCGACGTCCCCTGCATAAGTGGACAGGTTGTCGGTGAAATGCTCGCGATGGTTTGCGGCGGAGGTGGAGAACCTCCGGCACCTGACCCTCGGCGCAAAAAAAATGCTTCGGCGCCGATGGTCACAATTACCAGCGCGATCGCCAGGCTGAGCAAGAGAAATGCAGTTTTGACCATCACCTCGGCCCGGTCCTTTGACGACAGGTGACGGCATCAGGCCTCTGGGGCCTCGATGATCCAGGTGGTGTGGCCAGGGAACGCTTGCAGATGTGCGTGCAAATCGGTTCGGACCGCATCACCGAACCAAAGCAGCTCGCAGTCGAAGCAGCCGCCTTTGCGGTGATGATCGGGAGAAGACGGGTTGGCGATCAAGATGCGGAGGCGTTCGGAGATCAGTTGCTCGCGTCGCCGGAGGTAATCCTCGTAGCTCTCATCGGCAGCGGTCGGGGTTTCCCAGGAGCAGCCTACCATCGCGGCGGGATGCGCAGTTGCTCTGGTGGCGCGTCCGAGGGCGGGTTGGCATCAAGCCGCTGCGCCAGAGCGTTGTAGAAGCCGGGCCCGAACCCCCCATAGTCCTGAATATCGATAACCACGTAATCTTCGCCATGCCAGTGAATCAAATCCGGCTGCTGGCCGAAACGCGCGCCTTGGATCTGGAACGGCGTGCTGATCGAGATGGTCTTGTTCTGGACTTCCTGCTCGGGGACGCGTCTCAGATCGTTTGCGCTGGCGATCGTCACCACGCCGATGGCTTGATATCGCGCGACAACGAGCGGCTGGCTGCGGCCATTCTGATCGATCGTATCCTCGCGGCGGATCACCAGAAAACGGTCGCTGATTTCCGGGGTTGACCAAATTACTGAAAAATCAGCCAAGGGCATAGTATAATCAGAATATGATAATCGATCGAGATAAAGTTGTCATGGTGGTCGATCAGTTTATGGATGGGCTGCGTAGAGTGTATCCGGACAGCACTCCTGCCAACAGAGCAGAGGTAGCTGAAATATTGTTTGTGTTAACGGCGACGTTCTTTGCTGAGGCACCAGCGGAAATCCGAGTGCAGGCGTTAAAGCGGTTTGAGAAGATGCTTGATCTGGCGGCGGTTAATAATAGCGAGTTGATGCAACATCGTGGTTTGAGGCAGAAGCAATAATTGCCTCAAACAATTTTACCCGATGATGCCTACCCCTGGGGTATAGGTGCGCAGAGCAGCGGTTCCCGAGAGGGTGATGCCAGCCAAGGATGACGAGGACCCGGCAGGCGCGCTCAGCGGGATAAAGCAGCCGGCGATCACGCGCGGCGAGCTCGCGGTGGCCGTGGCGCCAACCTGGACGTGCGCCTCCGCCGGCCCGTCGTTGTACACGTAGACCTGAAAGTCGTTGCCGATCGTCCCGAGAGAGACTGAACTCGAGACTGTGCCGGCGTTCAAGGTGGCCATAAGCGGTGTTCCACGTGAAACATTATCCGAACACGCCCGGTGCCGGATTTGGCCCAGGCCAAGCCGGGCCGACAAAGTACCCTGCCGGCACATGGCCGAAGAACGGGGCCACACCAAGCGGACCCCAGCCGACGCCGATCTGCAGCGGCTTCATGCCGACGAGCATCGACATCTGCATGTAGATTTGGCCGTAAATGGTATTGTTGAACGGCCCCCACTCGTCGTTGGCGCCGATCCCGGTATCGTAGCCGACGCTCGCACTGTTGGCCGAAACGCTGTTGACGACGCCGACATTGGTTCCGGGGATACCGCCATAGGCTGCGCGCTGGATCCCCGACTGCTGCATCGCGAGGTAATGCGCTGCAAAGAATGTTATGCCGCGATCGAGAAATGTGAGGCCGGCGCAGTCGACGATGCTGTCGTCCCACATCGGCGGCTGGATGTATAGTGTTCCAAAACAGATCCAGTTTTGGATCATGGCGTCGGAATACGTGGCCGTGTTGCCGAATTCGGGCAACGTAACCCGGAAGGTGGTCGGGGTGACGTTCATCGTTTCCTCTGCGAGCAGTGATCCAGCCAGATCCAGATGCCAAGGCCGGCCGCGATAATCAGAACGCCGAGAGCGATCCAGCCGTCGATCGTCACACCGGGACTTGCGGATTTACCGGCACGTCCTCAGCCTTTTCGAAAGGCTGGCCGACATGGTGGCCGGCGTGCTCCTCGGGCAAGAGGCCTACCGCACGCAAGAATTCGCGCGCCAGTATCATCGACTGCGAGGGGACAAGGGCGATGCCCAACTCCTTATCTCGCAGGATCTGGCGCGCGAGCTCTATGGCTTGGTCTTTATCGGTCATTCGAATACGTTGAGTTGCAAGGCGTTGTGCTGCGTCAAGCGGAGAGGCGACACGTGGATCGGCAGCGAGATGCGTCGTTGCGTTTCCATTATCAACCTGCTAGAGATCGCGGCAGCGCTGCATAGTTCGTGCGATGCAGCGCTGCCACTTGACGACGATCCGAAGGAACCGGACCGTGCCCGAGCCAGCTACATACTACGTTTACGGTCTGCAAGCCATCGGGCAACCTACCGGCCCGGTGAAGATCGGCTTTTCGCGAGACCCGATCACGCGTTTGAAAGCGTTGCAGCCGGCCGCGAGTGGCACGCGCCTTCATGTACTTTTCCAGGTTGAGGCCGGGCCGACCTATGGCGACGGGCGGCGGCTGGAGCATTTGTACCATAAGCGATTCACGTCCATGCGGATGAATGGGGAGTGGTTTCAGTTCGATCCGGCGATGCTGATGTGGACACCGGGTGGCGCTCGACGAGTCTACAGAGAGACGGCCGCGCCTGCGGTGAACACAGTGCCTGCACCACGTTTCGATATTGGCGATTCGGCTATCTTCGACCAGACCGTTCAGCGCGCGCCAACGCGGACTGTTCTTCCAGACCGAGGAGATCTATCCGATGCTCTGAGAATTCAAAAAGTGGTTCAACCCATTAACGGTGCGTCGCAACACACTGCCGCGTCACGCTTCGCACTGCTTCACGACTCCCCGCGACGCAACGCAACGACCGTTACGGAGTAATCCATGAAGACCTTACTTGTCACGATCCGCGGAACTTCCCGCTATTCTCAATCAAGGCCGCACGGCCTGCTGAAAGAAGGGGACGAAACCCACAATGATGCGGATCTTCGGTTCGCCAAAGAGCATTTGCACTGCGATGAAACCGGCATGGTCTTCATCCCGCCATCTTCATTTAAGAATGCCCTCGACGAAGCAGCAAAGTTTCTTTCACTAAAGAAAGAAGGATCACAGAAATATACGAAACATTTTGAGGCGGGAGTTGCCGTATTTGAGCCAATCCCGCTTGGCATTCATAAAGACGACATTCAGCTCGAAAAGCTCTTCTTGGACTCCAATGGCAAACGTAATTCTGGTACTCGGGTATTCCGTCATTATCCATATGTAGAGAAAGATTGGCGAGCAGAAGTGCCGTTTGTGATCCTCGATGAAACTGTACTGCAGCGCTATACTGGTAATAAAGAACAGACCGTGTTCGAGTACGTTTTAAGGACTGCGGGTCTATATGTCGGCATCGGTCGCTGGAGGCCCGCGAGACGCGGTTATTACGGGCGGTTCACGGTCGAAAAGATCGAAGAAGTTGCCGACGAATTGCTAGAAGCAGCAGAATAACTGCGCGTCGCGATGTGCCGCAACACTTTGCCTCGTACCGCGTTGCCGCGCCACGCCACGCAATTCAACGATTTGATTTGATAATTTGCCGCAACGTGATGTCACGCTTCACTGTGCAACACCACGTAACTTATCGTCCCTCGGCGCAACTCTATGAAACTATTATGTACCCGGTATTTTTTGTCTCCAAAATTCTTCGTTTTTCTTTTGCAGCTCGGCTAGGGTCATGCCGGGCGGCCCGACCTGGGTTGTCGTGTACTCTGCAACCTCGTCTTTGCTGCCGTGCGTGAGCTTGTCGTCGCGCGCCGCGGCCGGCAGCGGCTCGCCGGCGGGGTTGGAGTAACCTTCCATGCCTTCCTGCTCGTTGCGCGAGACGCCCGATGCGGGATCGACCTGATCCATCATCGAACCCATCGACATCGGGTCCATCATCTGATCGCGTTCATCGGCATGCGGGCCGGGATGCGAGCCGCCGTGGCGGGTGTGCAGGACATGAGCCGCGCGCATCGCACCATGCGTGGTGATCGCGTCGTGGCGGCCGCGGATGGCATCCCGCAATTCCGCATCAGGCTCGCGCTCTTCCTCCTCGCCGAACATGGGCCCGTAGACGCGGTTGGCGAGCTCGATGTCGCCGGGGGCGATGCGGAACTGCTCGAGTGGCTCAGGTTCCTCCTCGGGCTCGTCCTTGACGCGCTCAGGCAGCTTGCCGCCTGGATCTTCCTCGATGAATTCCTTGCCCACAGAAGCGGGGATGCCGAGTTGGCTGTGGCCGGACATGGCGGCGCCCATCGCACGGCGCTGGGCTTGGCTGACGGGTGGATCGGTCGTAGTTGCCATAGCACACCCTATACTCGTATTACGCTAATCGGGCGACCACTCAAGGGAGGGGGAAGTGAAAGCGAGTTCCGATCCGACCGTGTTGCGCCGCGAGGCGGCTGAGTGTCGGCGGCTGCTGGTCGACGACGTACAGAACGAAGGCGTGAAGCGTCTGCTTCAGGAGCACGCATACCGGACGGAAAGGCTTGCTGAGCAGTTCGAAATGGCCGGAAATAAGGGACAGCGCAAGCGCGAAATAGACGCCGCCTACCGCGCGGACGTAGCGCGGTGGCGAGCATGAAGAGCATCCCGGATAGGGATCCGCTTCAGCGGAATGAGGAGCAGCCAGACTTGCCGTTTGAGCCGCCCCTACAACCGCTGTCAGTGTCGTGGAGAAACGTCGAATACGATCCGGAGGACGATGATTGCTAACGCCTACCCGTAGGCGGGCCTGCGCGATGGTCCGGGCGGTCCTGCCGCGGCTGCGTCTCCTGCGGGCGGAGCTGCGCGTCAGTCGGGTCAGGGGGTGATCGGACCGAGCCAGAGGCTGTCGCTCCTTCAGCGGCGGTTGCCGGCTTGAGGCCCTCGGTCTGGCGACGAGCGGTCTCGACAGCGATTCGCTTCACATACCAGTGATCGGCGAGCGCGCCGGGGATCTCATATTGCCCTGCCGGGATCTCGACCCGATCGGTGCCGAACTGCTGGATGAGCCTGCGCAAGTGCGGGTCGAGCGTGAGCGTGATGCCGGGCTGCGGCACCCGCACCGTGACCATGTCCTCGCCTTCGATCTGGGGGAACTGGCTAACGTTGATCGGCGGGGCGAGCGGACTGCCGCCGAGCGGCTGGCCGGCGGGCGGCGCGTCGGCGACGCGACCCATCTCCTGCCCGGTCGCGGGCCGCTGCTGGGCGGTCGGATCGGGCACCTGACCCTGACGGTGTTCACTCATTAGGTACTCCTTTCGCCTGCGATGGCGATGGCGGTTCATTAAAGGGTCATCACCCCGGCCAAGCTGTTTCGGACGAGAAATTCTCTCCGAAGTGCTCCCTCATAAGGGCAAATAAATCATCAGGGTGGACCATGACCGTGTCGAACTCAGCATCCTCGATCGGACTGCCGATCGGTCCGGTCCATACCGGCCTA
>Ga0126371_10006531_pt1 | contig 10384 bp, 9 predicted proteins | sample PanSoiMetaPlot_4_FD_110145 | JGI IMG/M metagenome (GOLD analysis project Ga0126371, IMG submission 110145) | Tropical forest soil microbial communities from Panama - MetaG Plot_4 | ecosystem: Environmental > Terrestrial > Soil > Tropical forest > Bulk soil | place: Panama | collected 2016-02-17
GCGCTCAGCCGACTCAGCCGACAAGGTATGCCTCCACGACCTCGGAACGGCTCCTCAGCTCGGCCATCGTCCCCTGGGCGAGCACCGCTCCCTCCGCCATCGCCACGACAGGGTCGCAATACTCGTCCATGATGGCCAGTTCGTGCTCGACCATGAGTACCGTCAGCCCGTCGGCGCACAGCGCGGTGAGCTCGTCCCCGATCCGGCGCGCCAGGATCGGATGGACCCCGGCCATCGGCTCGTCGAGCAGCAGTACCCGCGGCTCGGCCATCAGCGCGCGCATGATCTCCACCAGCCTGCGCTGACCCCCGCTTAGATCCCCGGCGTAGCTGTTCGCATGCCCGTCCAGGCCGAACCGGACGAGCATGGCCTGCGCCCTGGCGACAGCCGCAGCCTCGTCGCCTCGCCAGTACCGCCGTCCGGCGAGCGCGCCGCGGAACGAGTCGCCACGGTTGCCAGGCACCGCGGACAGCAGGTTCTCCATCACGGTCAGCCGCTTGAACTCGCTGGCGAGCTGGAAGGTGCGGACGACGCCGAGACGAGCCCGGCGGTAAGCGGGCAGCCGCGTGACGTCCCTGCCCTGATAGAAGATCTGGCCCGAGGTGACTGGCAGGGTTCCGGCCACCATCGCCAGCAAGGTGGACTTGCCCGCGCCGTTGGGGCCGATGAGCCCAGTCATCGTGCCGCGCCGGACGGAGAACGAGACGTCCGCGACCGCCCGCACTCCCCCGAATTCGCGTGACACCCCGACGACCTGGAGTATGGTCTCGCCGTCGGGCTGGCTGCGGCTGGCGACTGGTTCCTGCGATGCTGTCGTGGCAGAACCGTTCGCGTCGGACGCGGGTCCTGGCGGCGGGAGTCCGGCGGCCTTGATCACCCGTTTGCGCTCGGGCAGGATCCCCTGTGGCCTGACCCACAAAAACGCCACGATGAGCAGGCCGATCGCCACCCACTCCAGCGACGGGATCAGGTTCGGCGGCAGGCTGTTCGAGGTGGGGATGTACCGGGTTACCTCCTCGAAGCCGACAGGCACCAGCACGGCCCCGAGTATCGCGCCGAGATGGTTGCCTGCCCCGCCGATGATCACCGCGGCGAACAGCACCACGGTCTCGGCGTACCCCCAGGCGGCCGGCGACCAGGTGCTGATGTAGGAGACCAGGATGCCGCCGCTGAGCCCGGCGATGGCCCCGCCGGTCACCAGCATCGCGGAACGCTGCGCGAGCAGGTTCTTCCCCAGCGAGTCGGCGACGAGGTCGTTGTCCCGCATGGCGCGCAGCGAACGGCCGTACGGGGATGCGGTGATCCTGCGGACGAACAGGTAGGTCACCGCGCACAGCACGACCGCGCCGGCCGTGAACGCCCACTGGTACCCGGAAGACTGCAGGGTGAACTGTCCCTGCCCCTTCAGCGGGGCGGGGATCAGCGACAGGCCCGCGTCCCCGTCAAGCAGCGGCTTGTAGTTCGTGGCGAGCAGGTTCAGCAGCACCGCGGTCACGAGCAAGCCGACGGCGGCGAAGTCGCCGCGAAGCCTGCGTCCTACCAGGAACGTGAACGGCAGCGCGATCAGGCCGCCGACCACGGCGGCGCCGATCCACGGCAGCGGGAACGGCAGGTTCCAGCCGCCGATGTAGGACTGGAAACCGCCGTTGGCCGACTGGTTCGGCAGCGCCAGGATGGCGGCCGCGTAGCCGCCGGCCGCCTGGAAGATGATGAAGCCGAAGTTGGTGACGCCGGCGACGCCGAACTGCTGGTTCAGGCCCAGGCACGCCATCGCGTCGACCGCGGCGTAGATCAGCAGGTTGATGACGTAGTACGAGTTCATTGGCTGGCCCCGAGCAGACCGGTGGGGCGCACGCCGAGCATGACCAGCAACGCCAGGAACGCGATCACGTACTTGTAGTCCGGTGTGATGTAGGCGGCGCTGATCTCGGTGGCCAGGCCGATGACCACCGCGCCGAGCATGGCCCCGTATGCCTGGCCGGGTCCGCCGAGGAACACCGCCGCGAGGATCAGCACCAGGAACAGGTCAGTGGCGGTGGCGTCGAAGCTGCCCGCGTCTATCGCGAAGACCACGCCGGCCAGGCCGCACAGCGCGCCGGTCAGCGCCCAGGTGATGGTGATCACCTGGCCGGTCCTGATCCCGCAGTTACGGGCCAGCGTTTTGTTCGCGGCGGTGGCGCGCATGGACTTGCCGAGCTTGGTGTAGCGCAGCAGCACGTGCGTCCCGGTCATCACGAGCATGCTCAGCCCGATGACGACGAACTGCACCGCGGACAGGACCAGCCCGCCCGCGCGGACCGTGGGGCCCTGGCTCATCGTGTAGGAGACGCTGGTGCCGCCTGCGATCGCCTGCACGCTGAATTCGATGATGAGGGTCATGCCGAGGGACACGATCACCATCGTGATCGGGGACGCGCCGCGGCGCTGGAACGGCGTGTAGATCCCCGCGTTGAGCAGCACCGAGCCGATCGCGCAGGCCACCACCGCCACGACGAGCCCGATCCAGACCGACACGCCGGCCTGGTTGACCACGTAGGCGATGAACGCGCCCGCGATCATGACCGCCCCGTAGGCCAGGTTCAGCACGTCGGTGACGCCGAACTGCAGCGTGAAGCCGATCGCGGCGATCGCCAGCACGGAGGCGGTCACCAGCCCGAAGCCGAACGAGGCCAGGAAGATGGTCACGTCAGCCCCACCGCCAGCAGGTGGGGCTGACGCGATGCGCGGACTGTCATCCGGACAGGGCCCGCAGTTGTGCCGCCGTCAGGTTGCCGGTGACGTTAACCGTGCCGTTGGCACTGTAGGTGTCGACTTGGAAGATGCCGGTCGAGTCGTGGAAGCTGTCGAAGCTCGTCGGTCCGCCGGGTCCCTCGTACCTGATCGCCTGGCCCGCCTTGAGGCTGGTCGCGCAGCTAGCGAAGGAGTAGCAGACTGTCGCGCCCGGGACGCCGTCTCCGATCTTGATGATGTCCGGTCCGTACGCGCTCGGGCTGGTGCTGTTCGCCATGATCATGGCCAGCGCGGCCAGGTTGATCCCGTCGTACAGGTGCACGCCGCCCGGCGCGCTCAGGTAGGTGGTGAAGTCGCCGGTGGCGCCGGGGACCTTGCCCTGCTGGGCGAGCAGCGCGCTGGAGAACGCCTGGAACGCGGGACCGTTTGACTCCACGACCAGGTTGTCCGCGTGGAAGCCGGCCGCGAAGGTGGACGCGCCGACCGCCGCTGCAGCCGCCTTGAAGAACGGGGGCGAGATGGCGGCCGAGGTCCCGATGATCGGGATCATGTGGCCGCCGTTGAGCTGCTGGATCTCCTGGAACAGGGTCGGATCGGCCGCACCGAGCGCCTCGGTCATGATCGCATCCGGGTGGGACTGGATGATGGCCTCGGCCTCGGTGCGGAACGTGGTCGCTTTGAGGTCCAGCGTCTGGTTGGTCGTGAGGGTCATCCCGGCCTTCTTCAGTGCCGCGATCGCGGGCTGGATGAAGGTCTGCGACCCGATGTCGTTGCCGAAGGCCAGGGCGATCTTCTTGTAATGCAGCTGCTGCGCGATGGCGACCATCGCGTAAGACTCTTCGAGGTCGGGCGGCACCAGGCGGTAGAAGTAGGGGAAGTGCACGCTGTCGAACTCGGACTGCCCGGTCATGCAGAACATCGCCATCTGATGGCCGTTGATGATCGGCACCACCGAGGCGGCCTCGTCCGAGGTGCAGCCGATGACAAGGGCCAGGCTGGAGGTCGTGGCGAACATCTGGTTGACCGCCGGCACCGCGTCGGCCGGGTCGCCCCTGGTGTCGACGCTCTTGCAGGTGAGCTGGTGCCCGAGCACGCCACCCGCGCTGTTGATGGCCGCGGTCGCGCCGTAACAGGAGGCGAGGTAGGTCGGGCCGAGAGCGGCATCCGGGCCGCTGAACGGGGCCACGTCGGCGATGGTGAGCGTTGATCCGCCAGCCGCGCTAGGAGAGCTGCTGGCGGTTGAGCTGCTGGCCGTGCCGGAACTCGTGCTGCTCGAACTGCTGCCAGAACTGCCGCACCCGGTCAGCGCGGCCGCGACGGCGATGACTGCTAGCAGGACCCAGCCGGTCACGGGGGTCTTGAACTTCATTGTCCCTCCGCGGAGCGTTGTGGGGTTGGGTTGCGAGTCGGCCTCAGAGCCCGCTCGCCGGTGCGCCGACCGGACGCCATCTCCAGTCGGCGTGATCGTCCTCCTCGGCGACCACCCGGTTGCGGATGGTGCCAAGGCCCTCGATCGTGATCTCGATGACGTCGCCGGGGAGCAGCCAAACTGGCGGCTGCCTGGCAAAGCCCACGCCGCCGGGCGTTCCGGTGGCGATGACGTCGCCAGGGAGCAAGCGGGTGAACGAGGAGAAGAACTCGACCGCGCTCGGCACGTCCACGATCATCTGCGAGGTGCGTGCCGCCTGCATTACCTGGCCGTTGAGCACCGTGGTGAGTGCCGCGTCGGTCATGTCGGCCTCGTCGGTGGTGACGACCTCCGGCCCGATCGGCATGCTGCCCTCGAAGTTCTTGCCCGCGGTCCATTGCGACCCCGCGCGCTGCCAGTCCCGCGCGGAGGCGTCGTTAAGTACCACGAACCCGGCGATGGCGTCGAGCGCCTTGTCGGCCGGGATATACCGGCCGCCCGTGCCGATGACCACGCCGAGTTCGCCTTCGTAGTCGAACCGCTGCGTGAGCGCGGGCTTGACCAGGTCGGCGTACGGCGCCAGCACGCTGTCGCGTCCGCGCACGAACGCGTCGGGCCAGGTCGGCACCTGCCGGCCGCCTTCAAGCGCGTGCTCACGGTAGTTCAGGCCAAGGCAGAGAATCCGCTCAGGGGCGGGGACGGCGGGACCGAGATCGGCCGGGGCGTAATCGCGACCGTCGCGGTCTGTCAGGGCACGGAGCGCGTCCATGGCCGTCGGCCCGGCCCTTAGCACCTCTGTCAGCGAGGCGAAGACCGGATCTCCTGTCTCCGCGCCGACGTCCACGTACCCGGAGCGTCCTCGCACGTGCAGCCGCAGCCCGTCTGGGGTGGCTATGGTCGCGAGCCTCACCTGGCAGTCTCCTTTTGTCGCTCTACCTCTCCGCGCCCCCGGCCAATTGGTTGCTTGATCAGATTGGTTGAGCATAGGTCGCACCACTGGTCAGATCAATATCGAATTCTTAAGAAGTCGCAAGGCTTTGGTCACAATCTCACGATGATTGGTAGGATTGGTTGGCCGGGAGGAAGGTGATCAGCAGGCGGCCACCGCGGCGGCGCGGTAGCCTGCCATGAACACGGTGGATGGTGAGCTGACAGTGAGCGGGATCGCACAAGCCGCGCCGGTCAAGCGCGGGCGGCATCTGGCCGGCCTGATCCTGGCCGAGTCCGAGCGAGCGGGCCTAGGTCCCGGCTCGCGGCTGCCCACCGAGCGCCAGCTCGCCGCCGACCTCGGCGTCACGCGCAGCGGAATCCGGCATGCGCTGGCAGCGCTAGAAGCGGACGGGCTGATCTCCCGCGAGGTCGGCCGTGGCACCTTCCTCCGCCAGCCTGCCGAGCAGGCGTTCACGGCCCTGCGTGACGCGCATGTCCCAGTCGCCGTTAATCCCGCGAGCGCCCCGGCGGCCAGCGCGTCGCCGGCGGCCACCGACTTCGCGCCGGCCGATGTGATGACGGTCCGGCGCCTGATCGAGCCGCAGGCCATGCCTCTTGTCGTGATGTGGGCGACGGCACGCGACTTCGGCGAGATGGAGCGGTGCGTGGCCGGCGGCGACCACGCAGCCAACTACGAGGAGTTCGAGATCTGGGATCTGGCCCTGCACCGGTGCATCATGGCCGCGGCGCACAGCCCGCTGCTCGAGGCGCTGTACGGCCTCGTTGAGGCGGCGCGGCATGGCCAGGTGTGGGGAGACCTGAAACGCCGCAGCTCCTCACAGCAGCGCCGGGAGCTATACCAGCAGGATCACCGGGCGGTCGTCGCCGCGCTGCGAGCGCGGGACAGTGACGCCGCCGTCGAGGCGATGCGGGTGCACCTGGCCCGTGTCGCCGAGCACCTGCTCGGCTAGACGCACTAGACGGTGAAGGTGGAGTCCATGTCGGCTCGCCCGTCGACCGTCTCGTCATCGAACCAGTGGCCGTCTTCGCCTAGGTAGCGGAACCGAAGCGTGCTTCCCTCCGGGACGCTGACGGAGGCGCTGCGGGTCTGGTTCGAGCGCAGCCGGAGTGGATGGGTGAACGGGTTCCAGTCGTTGAAGTCGCCGACCACGGAAACGGACCCGCTCGGCTGGTCGGCCGGGAGCGAGAACGTGACCCGGATCATGCCGTCTCGCCCCGGCTTCGTCGTCTTTATCATGCCCAATCTCCGCCCTGTGAATGCTCTGTCCGAAGGAGATTATCGCAGGTGGACGGCGCTTGATGACGAAGGCGCGCACATCTCAGGAGCGCCGGGGCATCGTCCGGGCGGTGGCGCTGTCGCGCAGCTTCAGGTAGTCGTAGGTGTGGTCCGGGTTGGCGCGGACGGCATCGTCGAGCCGCCTGGCATCCTCGCCGACGAGGATCCGCCAGGCGCCCGATCGCACCCCGTCGAGGATGACGGCCGCCGCGTCGGCCGCGCTGACCGGCGCGGCGTCCCTGAAGCCGGAGTTGAACTGCTCGAGCTCCGCACTGACCGGCTGGCCGAACGCGCGCGCCGTGTTGGCGATGATGTTGGTGCCCACGTGGCCCGGCATGACGAGGACCACCCGTACGTGCGGCGCGTTTGTCCGCAGGTCTTCGATGAGCGCCTCGGAGAACCCCTTCACGGCGAACTTGGCGGTGCTGTAGGCGGTGTGCGGCATCCCGGGGCCGAGCGTGGCCCAGAAGCCGTTGACGCTGCTTGTGTTGACCAGGACGCCCTCGGCGCTCTTGATGAGCAGCGGCAGGAACGTCCGGGCGCAGTAGTAAACGCCCCACCAGTCGACGCCGAAGGTGCGCTCCCACACCTCGCGCGGCTCGGTGACGAAGCTGCCGCCGCCGCCGATGCCCGCGTTGTTGAAGACCAGGTCAACGTGGTCGGCAGCGTGCGCGGCGAGCAGCTCGTCGCGGAACCGCAGCACCGCCGCCTCGTCAGACACGTCGCAAGCGTGCGACGTGACCGAGGTGCCCGGCGGGGCGCCGTCGCGCGCCAGGGCGGCCGTCTCGGCGACGCTGTCGGAATTGAGGTCGCATGCCGCGACCGAGCAGCCCGCCGCCGCCAGCTGGCGCACGAGCTCGCGGCCCATGCCGGAACCGCCGCCGGTTACGACGGCGAACCTGCCTTCGAACGAATCCACGGCGTTAGGATCTCCGCTCGCACGCGTGAAGGCAAGCCCGTGTAAGACTGGCGCCGGAGAGCCAGCCCGGTTCGTTCGGACTAATGAAAGGGGCTGCAGTGGTGCGGCGGGTCAGCAGTGAGCTGTTGCTAGTGGGGAGCCTGCCTTCCGATTCGACGGAGGGGGCGCTGCGGTCGGCGGCGGGATTCTTCGGCGATCTCGTGTTCGCGCTGCCCGATGGCGAGACCGGGCCGCGCGCTGGCTGGGTCAGCTACGAGAGAGAAAAGCTAGTTCGGCCGAACGGTGACGTGGCGACTGTCGCCGAGACCGAGTCTCCCACCGGGCTGCCCAGGCACGCGTATGAGACGCCGGTGTTCGCGATCAAGCCCGGTGTCACCGAGCTGCGCTTCGAGTCCTGGCCGCGGATCGACGACGCGATCGCGTCCTATGCGGTGTTCCGCTCGCTGCGCGAGCAGGGGGTGATTCCCGCGGGGCTGAGGTTCCAGGTGGGGCTGCCGTTCCCGTCCAGCGCGCTGAACGGCTTCAAGGCCGACTTCGCCCGCGACTACCCGGTCGCTGAGCGCGCGTTCGAGGACTTGTGCGCTCGCGAGATCGCCCGGCTTACCGCCGCGATCCCGCACGACGACCTGGCGATCCAGTGGGACATGGCGTACGAGACGCAGGACATCGAGGGCGTGCTCGCGTGGACGCCGGAAGGCGCGTGGGACCGGTTCGCCGGGCCGGTGACCCGGCTGACGCGGCTGATCCCCGCGCAGGTCCTCGTCGGGTATCACCTCTGCTACGGGACGTTCCCCGAGTGGCCGATGTACGAGGCGCGGGACATGGGCCTGATGGTGCGGATGGCGAATTTCGCGGTCGCCTCGTCCGGGCGGCAGGTCGACTGGCTGCACCTGACCGGGCCGCGCTACCTGCGCAGCGAGGACCGCTCCTACTTCCGGCCGCTTGTCGACCTCGAGCCTGGCGACGCGCGGGTTTACCTGGGCATCGTGCTGCCGATCGACGGGGGCGCCGGGCTGCGGCGGCGGGTCGCCACCGCGTCCAGGTACATCTCCGACTTCGGTGTCGCGATGTACTGCGGCTTCGGGCGGCAGCCAGGCGCGGACGGGACCGAGACCATGCGCGAGCACGCGCGCGTGGTACGCGAAGTCCGGCTACAATAGAGGCCGTCCTGTCGTCGACGGACGGAGTGTGGCTTGAAGCTCTGAGGTCTCCCCCAGCGCCGCCGGTCCTGGCGTGCGCTTTTGACCTCGTCATGGAGCTGCCGCTCATGTCTATCGTCTGTACCGAACTTTCATTTTCCTGGCCCGATGGCACTGTCGTGCTCGACGGGCTGAACGCCGCCTTCGGGCCCGGGCGCACCGGGCTGATCGGCGTGAACGGGTCGGGCAAGTCCACGCTGCTCCGGCTGATCGCCGGCGAGCTGCGGCCGGTCTCCGGCTCGCTGACGGTCGGCGGCGACGTTGGTTACCTGCCGCAGGACCTCACGCTCGGCGCCGAAGCGCCGGTCGCGTCGCTGCTCGGCATAGCCGCCGCCAGGGACGCCATCCGCGCCATCGAGAACGGCGACGCCAGCGAGGCGGCCTTCAGCGCGGTCGGCGACGACTGGGACGTCGAGGAGCGGGCGCGCGGCTGGCTGTCCCGGCTCGGCCTGGACCATGTCGGGCTCGACGACCCGGTGGGCAGGCTGTCTGGCGGCGAGACGGTCATGGCCGCGCTGACCGCGCTGTTCCTGCGCCGGCCTTCGGTCATCCTGCTCGACGAGCCGACCAATAACCTCGACCTGGACACGCGCCGCCGCCTGTACGCCGCGGTGGCCGGCTGGCCGGGCGTGATGGTGATCGTCAGCCACGACCGGGAACTGCTCGGCCTCGTCGACCAGATCGCCGAACTGTACGGCAACACGTTGCGGATGTATGGCGGGAACCTGGCCGGTTACGAGGATCAGCGGGCGGTGGAGCAGGCGGCGGCGTCTCGCGCGCTGAGCGTGGCGGCCGCCGATCTGCGGCGGGAGCGGCGTGATCTCGTCGCCAGCCAGACCAAGCAGGCGCGGCGCGACCGGCAGGGCCGGAGGGTGGCCGATTCTGGCAGCCTGCCGCGCATCGTCTCATACGCGCGCAAGCGCGCCGCCCAGGAGACCGCGGGCAGGAACCGAGAGATCCACCTGGAGCGGATCGAGAACGCGACGGCGCGGCTGGCCGAGGCGGAAGAGGCCGTGCGCGATGACGCGGAGATCCGGATCGAGCTGCCTGGCACGGAGGTGCCCGCCGGGCGGACCGTGCTCGCCGTGACCGGCCTAGACGGTGGGTGGCATCCGGCGCGTGCCGAGCGCCGCGCGCTGGACGACACGCTCGACGAGCCGGACGACGTGCTCGGCGAGCTGATCGTCCGCGGCCCGGAGCGGATCGCCCTCACCGGCCCGAATGGCGCGGGCAAGACCACGCTGCTGCGCGGCGTCGCCGGCCATGCGGCGCTGGCAGGTGTCACGGTGCGGCGCAGCGGCGCGTTCGGCTACCTGCCGCAGCGGCTGGACATCCTGGACGACTCGCTGACCGTCGTGGCGAACGTGCGGGCCGCCGCACCGGCAGCGTCGGTCAACGAGGTGCGCGCCGGGCTGGCCAGGTTCTTGTTCCGCGGCGAACGCGCCGACCAGGTCGCCGGCGGGCTGTCCGGCGGCGAGCGGTTCCGCGCGGTGCTCGCCGCTCTGCTGCTCGCCCAGCCGCCGCCGCAGCTGCTGCTGCTCGACGAGCCGACCAACAGCCTGGACATGGCGTCGGTACGGCAGTTGTCCCAGGCGCTGTCCTGCTACCGGGGCGCGCTGCTTGTGGCCAGCCACGACGTCCCGTTCCTGCGGTCGATCGGGATCACCCGGTGGCTGCGGCTGGACCGCGACGGGCGGGTGACCGATGCCGGCGCGCTCTAATTCGGTTCGTACATGGTCAGGTCGAGCACGATCGGCATCATGACCGTCAGCGTGCGGGCCAGCGACGAGACCGGGCCGACGAACTCGACCTTGTAATGGTCGGACGAGGTCAGCATCTCCTTGCGCAGCCCGGCCCAGGTCTTCTGCACCCTGGCGAACGTACCGCCCTCGGCGCTGGCA
>Ga0126371_10006532_pt1 | contig 10383 bp, 10 predicted proteins | sample PanSoiMetaPlot_4_FD_110145 | JGI IMG/M metagenome (GOLD analysis project Ga0126371, IMG submission 110145) | Tropical forest soil microbial communities from Panama - MetaG Plot_4 | ecosystem: Environmental > Terrestrial > Soil > Tropical forest > Bulk soil | place: Panama | collected 2016-02-17
AATTAGTACTTTTTCTGCATGTTGAATGCCCGATAAGGATGCGGACTGGAAAAAAGACTTAGGCAATCTCGAATGAAGTTATATGGTCAACTTAGCTTCAGGTTGTGCTAACTCATTGTGAGATGGATTACATCGGCCGAAAGATTTGTCATACGATTCACATACCGGGGCACCAGCTGCGAAAGTCAGGCCAGTGTAAGGCGCTTCACAAACAAGAATTGCGAGTTGTGTTCTTGATCGCCGTTATGCTGCACCGATGCATCTGTCGAATCGTTCTGAACCAGCTTTGCGCATAATTCAATCGCCGCGATCTGCGCGAACCACGGGCAAAAAAACGCTCAGCAGGGGAGAACGCTCGACATCTGCGTTCAACACGGGTGCACTTCAGGCCGACAGACGTGGTGTCACTGATGGCCGGAGAACGCAGGAGGGGTCTCATGATCGAGGAAGCATGGAACGAATATCGCGGCTGGGCAAAACGGGCCCGCGTACTTCAGGGGTCGGCGCGTCGCTGGAGCCGCGCTTCGTTCGTTTGCGCCGGACTTACAGCCATTTTGGGTGCGGCCGCGGGCCAGGTGCCCGGTGGCCCCGCATTGGGCAGGGCGCTTGCATTCGCCGCCGCTGTCGTTGCGGCGGTTACGCCCGTGATCGGACGGGAGGTCTTGTCCGCGGACAGCGAAGCGCGATGGATTCGTGCACGTGCAACAGCGGAAGCGATAAAATCGGAGTGTTTCCGCTTCGCGGCACAATTAGGAGACTATGCTGGCGCCACAGCCAAAAGCCTGTTCGTCGCGCGGCGCGATGTCCTCGCAGAACCGGCTGAACGTTCCGGTCTAACGCCCCTTGGCGACCCAATCCCCAAGGACGGCGATACGCGATGTCCACCCGTACCGCTCACCGCTCCGTGGTACATCGAACATCGGCTCGACGAGCAGATGCGATATTATGCGAAACGCCAAGCGGAAAACGAACAGGCCGCCGCCCGGCTTCGAACGATCAGCTTCACCTCCGCCATAGTCGCAGCGATCCTGGGTGTCGCTGGATCGAACTTTGGGCAAGAACGGTTTGCGCCCTGGATTGGCGTGATGACCACCATTACGGTTGCCGTCATGGCCTATGGCCTGCTGGATCGACGACAGTACCTGGCGGCCACATACGGCGCGATGGCGACACGGCTCTCTCGCATCAAGGAAATGTTCTCAGAGGCTACGGTCGATCTCGCTTCGCTGATAACGGCGACCGAAGACCTGTTGCAGAGCGAGCATGCTGCTTGGTCGGAGCAGATGACCAAGACCGGTCCAACGCCGGCCAAATCTGGACCGGCTGAGGCGAAATAGCGCTGCCGATTTTTGCAGAGGCGGTTCGCAAGCCGACGAGCAGTGGGTTGATCTCGACGATGGTCCCGATGAATCCAAGCGCTTAGCGGAAGGTTTGAGGCTCGCCAGCACAGCCGGCCGTGTTCCCGGGTTTGCATATTGCGACGAGGAGGATGCTGCGACCTTTTTCAGGCGCGATGGGCAGATTGCGCGCGCGGTCGATCGGATTCGCATGACTGCGCGGGTCGGCTGTCAGGTCGAGCGCGGGTAGGATCGGTGAGCGATACTGCCCGCAGTGCGCCGTTTTAATGCCGCATGGATCAAATTTTACCACAGCAGGCGCCGCATTCGTTAACCGCTTATTAAGGAATGGCGTCCAGCTTGTATCAGAGCTTCGGACAGCCTGTTTGGTTAACCTGTTCGAGCATCTGTGCTCGCTTTGTTGAGTTCGGCGTTTGGTTCGGCCGCTTGTTCATGCCCGTTATGGCAATGGAGTGACCGCATGTCTGCACGCGAACTGGGAACGATTTGGCTTTCTGATTTCCTATTCATGATCGGCGGAGCCTTTGGTGTTGGTCTGCCGATCGCGATCTTGATCATCTGGATTTCGTCGTGACCGGCGATCGGTCCCGTTATTTTATTGGCTGAGGTATTTCAGTGAGGCTGATGCTGCAGTTCATCCATCAAACTGTGAGTGCAACTTCAAACATCCTGACACTCGGATTCCCGGTCGCGATCTTCGCCCTCGTCGGGTTTGCGCGGTTGGCGAGCCCGAGTGAGGCTGTTTCGGCAATCTCGCTGTGCTCATTCATGGCCGGCCTAAGCTGGATTGCAGGACGAGCAATGAAAAGCGTCGTGAGCTTAAATTAATTTGGCGATCCGTGAGGTGCCACCGGTGCGAAGTCCGGGGACCTCGTTTCTCATCGGCAAACGCGCATGCACAGATGCCCGCGCCGCCTGCGCAAGCTGGTGGCCTGCCTGCGCCTCCGAAAAGCGTCTCATCGCCGTCGCGGGGGCAAAAAGAAGTCGCAAGCCGGTACTCAATAGTGAATCTGAGCCACCGATCGCAGCTCTTCGGGCGTCGTCGTTCTGAACCCAAAAAACTCCAGGTAAGCCGGAATCTGCTCGAACAACATGTCTGTGCCAATCTGGTAGTCGCACCCTCGGTCACGCGCTGCGGCGAGAAATGGCGTAATTTCCGCCTTCATGACGACCTCGCCGACGAAGGTGGACGGCGCAATACGGGTCACGTCCATGGGGAGCGGATCATCCGGCTTCATGCCCAGCGGAGTCGCGTTGACGACGACGTCGTAACCGGCCGGGTCGTTCGAGCCTAAGGTGACCTTGAGCTTTGGATAGTTGGCTTTCAGGCGCTCGGCGAGGCTGTCCATCATCGGCGCGTAGGCGTCGAACAAGGCGAGCTGCGAGGAGCCCGCCTTGGCGAACGACGCGGCGATCGCCGAACCGACGCCGCCGTTTCCTGCTACAAAAACACGTGTGTCGGCGACCTTGCGGCCTTTGCGAAGGATACCCCTGACGAAACCTTCGCCGTCGAACATGTCTCCGACGAGCTTTCCATTGGCTTCAACCCGTACGGCGTTACAAGCCCCCGCCACTTTCACGGAAACGGACACTTCATCGAGAAGTGCGACGATCGGGACCTTGTGGGGCATGGTGACAAGCGCGCCGTGAATATTACTTAGCCTGAACAGGAGTTTGAGAAATTCCGGAAAGTCATCCGGTTTGCAGCCCATTGGTACGACAACAGCATTTATTCCGTGCATGACAAAATAGGGGTTGTAGATCATCGGCGCCTTGAAGGACTCCGTCGGATAGCCAAGATGCGCGATGAGCTTTGTCTTTCCATCGATCATGTTGGGAGTCTCCATTTCCGGAAGTGCGAGCCCGCCTACTACTAACTCGTACCCTCGTCGATAAGCGTTGCGAGCCGCCGCATGGCGAGAGTGTAGCCCTGTGTGCCGAAGCCCGCGATTATGCCATCGGCGCGGCCCGAGACAAAGGAGTGATGCCGGAATGCCTCGCGCTTATGGATATTCGAGATGTGAACCTCGATCACGGGCCCATCAAAACTATTGAGCGCATCGAGAATCGCGACGGAGGTATGGGTGAAAGCTGCCGGATTGATGACGATGCCACCCGCGGTTTCACGAGCTTCGTGAATCCAGTCGATGATTTCATATTCGCGGTTGCTCTGATGGAATTGCAGCTCGAGACGAAATTCGCTGGCGACGTGGCGACAAGCTTTCTCGACGTCGGCGAGGGTCTCATGACCGTAGATAGTTGGCTGGCGTTTGCCGAGCAGATTGAGATTTGGGCCATTCAGGACGTAGACGAGCCGTTTCATTGTGGGAACATCCTAACTAACGCGGTGCCTACAACGCGCTCTCCCAGTCATAGCGAAGTTGCCCGCTCGCGCAGCATGAATTTCTGGATCTTTCCGGTCGAGGTCTTGGGTAAAGTACCGAATACCAATGTCTTCGGCACCTTGAAGCGGGCAAGTCGTTCGCGGCAAAAGGCGATGATGTCGGCGTCGTTCGGTTGCGCGGCTCCGGGCTTGAGTTCGAGAAACGCGCATGGCGTCTCGCCCCATGTCGAGTCGGGCCGGGCGACGACCGCGGCTTCCATGATCGCTGGATGCTGTGTGAGTACTTCTTCGACCTCAAGGCTAGAGATGTTCTCGCCGCCGGAAATAATAATGTCCTTGGAACGGTCCTTGATCTCAATCGCGCCATCGGCATGCCAAACGGCGAGATCTCCGGACATGCACCAACCATCGGCGAGCGTCTTCGCCGTTGCGGCCTCGTTCTTGAGATAACCTTTCATGACGGTATTGCTGCGAACCATGATCTCGCCCACGGTCTTTCCGTCCCGCGGCACAGATTTCATCGATGACGGGTTAGCGACCCTGACCTCCTCGACCATCGGATAAGCCACGCCCTGCCGCGCCATCTTCGCGAAGCGTTCGTCCGCTGACACATCGTTCCATTCCGGCAGGTAAACGCATGATGTCGCCGGGCCGTAGGTCTCAGTTGCTCCATAGAGGTGAGTGACGCGAAAGCCCAAAGCCTCCATTGAGCGGAATACGGCCGACGGAGGGGCGGCGCCGCCGGTTGCGACCGTCACCAAATGGTCAAAAGAGACTCGCTGCTCGGCCGGGGCGTGCGCGAGCATATTGAGCACGATCGGCGCGCCGCACAGATGGGTTACTCGATGCTCCGCGATGAGGCGGAAGATCACGGGCGGCTCCACCTTGCGCAGGCAGATCTGGGTGCCGCCAACGGCAACCACGGCCCAAGGATATGACCAGCCGCAGCAATGGAACATCGGCAACGTCCACAAATATATGCTGTCGAAAGTGAGGCCGATGTTCAAGGCGTTACCAAGCGCCGACAAATAGGCGCCGCGATGGCTGTAGACCACACCCTTCGGATCGCCGGTGGTGCCGGATGTGTACAACAGGCAGAGCGATTGCCACTCGTCGATAATGCCGGTCGGGCGGAACTCAGGATCGGCGGCAGCAAGCAGCTCTTCATAGTTATGGGCTCCGAGCGCTGTGTTCGGCCGGCCGGGAACGTCGATGTCAATGACCGTGATATCCTGGTCGAGCAGTACAAGCGCCTGCTTGACCAGCGCTGAGTAGTCTCCGTCGACAATCAAGATCTTTGCCGCACCATGCTTGAGCGAGAAGGCGACGTTCGCGGCATCAAGCCGGGTGTTGAGCGGATTGAGCACGGCACCGAGCATCGGAACGGCATAATGCGCCTCGATCATTTCCGGAATGTTCGACGCCATGATGGCCACGGTATCGAGATGCTTGATTCCGAGCCCAGCCAGCGCGGAAGCGAGGCGAACGCAACGATCGTGCAGCTGGGTGTAGGTGTAGCGACGCTCGCCGTCGACGACTGCGGTCTTGTTCGCAAACGCGCTGGCGGCGCGGCACAAAAAGCTGACCGGAGTCAACGGGACGTAGTTGGCCGAGTTGCGATCAAGTCCGGTCTCAAAGGGGTGATCACTCGTTCCGGTCATGGACAACTCCATCGTTGCTTGTGGCACCCCTGCATTCACCGGCTCTACGTCAGGTCGCCGCCGTCAACAATCACTTGGAGCCCGCTTGATCCACGCGTGATGAGGACGAACTTCCCCGATTGCGAACGGATCACCCATCTCGCAAGTCAACGAACCCTGTTCCAAACAAGAATCGATCGGCCCATGGTGCCATCTCGGTAGCTCTTGTATGGGGCTGTGGTAATCGTCAATGTGTCGCCATCAAGCACGAAGTAACGAACCTGGTCCGTGCCGGTCCAAGCCTGGTTCCATGACGTGTCGATGTGATGAACGACAACATTGTTGCCGAGCGAGAATGTACCCGCGTAGGCCACCATCGTGCCGAGAAGTTCGACTCCCTCCTCATCAGTCGGCACCGCGTCACGCGGTGTAATACGGTCGCAACAGGTAAAGATCGCATACATGCGACCGTCGGGTGCGTAGCCGATATAGCCCTCCGGGGCCTCGCCGAACTGATTGTGCCGATATCCATCGGAGAGGCGTTCGCGCACGTAGGATTCGAGCCTCCAGGTGCCTATCACGGGGCAATCGGCGGGCGGCTTACCTCGTTTCACGGTTTTCAGGACGTCTTCCCTGTCCTTCGCCAATGTTTCCGTCGCCACATGTCTCTCCCTTGACTTGCGATCGTTTCTCAACTCCCGGGACTCGTTTCTCGAAGAGAACCTACGCGTCGAAGAAAACCGTTTCTCGCTCGCCCTGCAAATAAATATCGAAGGTGTAGACGGTCTTTCCGTCTCGAACGGACTTCGGTGCGATCAAGGTCTTGCGGCGCTCCGGTTGCTCGATGATGTTCAGCACCGGGTCCTCCGCGTTCGCCGCGTCTTCGTCGCCGAAGTACATGCGTGTAGCGAGGCCGATATTGATGCCGCGGGCGGCAATCCAAAAATTGACATGCGGCGCCATTGCCTTGCGACCCCTGCGGCCGGCGACGCCGCCAGGCTTTATGGTGCGTATGGTATAAATTCCGGTCTCGAAATCCGTGCCGGTTCTTGCCCAACCGCGAAAGGAACTGTCCATCGCCTTGTCCTGGCGATCAGCCGGATGATTATAGCGGCCGGCGGCATTGGCCTGCCAGGTCTCGATCAGCACGTCCTTGGTGACATGGCCCGCACCGTCGAAGACGCGCCCTTCGATAACAACGCGCTCTCCGTTGACATTCGGTCCCGCGATATCTCCGTTGAAATTGTTCGCGAAGATTTCAAAACCGGCCTGCGCAGGGATGAGTCCGATGTGCACGTACGGACCGGCTGTTTGCGAAGGCGTCTCGGGCAGGTATGACAGATCGAAGGGCGTCGGCTTCATGTCAGCTTCCCTGCAACTTGTTTTCAAACAAGGTCTGGCGTCGGCCGCGCAAAACGATATCGAACCGGTAGGCGAGGCACTCCAACGGTTTTGAGGCGTTGAGATCGAGCCGCGCGATCAATCGTTCCGCGGCTGATTTGTCGGGAATGGTTGCCAGGATCGAATCGTGGGGAATGAGCGGGTCACCTTCGAAGTACATTTGTGTGATGAGCCGCTGCGCGAAGCCTGACCCACAGATGGAGTAATGGATATGGGCTGGCCGCCAGCTGTTGACCCGGTTGCGGAACGGGTATGCGCCCGGCTTGACGGTACGGAAGAAATAGTGACCGTTTTCGTCAGTTAGCATTCGACCGCAGCCGCCGAAATTGGGATCGATCGGAGCGATGTAGGTATCATTGCGATGGCGGTAGCGTCCGCCCGCATTGGCCTGCCACACTTCGACCAAGGCGTTGCGGATGGGACGTCCATTCCCGTCAAAGACATGGCCATGGACTATGATCTGTTCGCCGATCGGGTCGCCGGTCTTGGCGTAGTTAAGGACGAGATCGTTGTCGAGCGGCCCCAATTCGTCCGGCGAGAACATTGGGCCCGTCACTTCCGAGAGCGAGTTCTGGAGCGACCAGAGCGGGATGCGTGGCGACCGCAGCGCACTGGTCTTGTAGATCGGCGTATAAGCCGGCGGATGTATGCTGCGATCGCGTTGGTGAAATTCAGCATCAGGCGTCATGTTGCTACCGCGTCATTTCGTTGCGAAAGTCACAGTCGGTTCCGGCGTTCTGATCTCCTGCTGCTCAACCGCTCGCGAGACGCGTTGTACCGCCTCCCGTGGTTTCGATCTCACTGAGCGCTCTGATCCTCTCGTATTCTTCCTTCGGAACTGGCGTTGCGTTCGGATTTCCAAGATCGTTCAAGCGCAGACGATAAGTTTCACGCGCCGAGTACGCCGCAATGCAAGCAATCACCGCGACACCGATGGTGATTAGGCCGACCCTCAGAGGAATACTGGTTGAACCTGGCGGGGCCACTTCGGCGAAGAGCGCCGGCAAGAATGCACTAATTGCGGTGCCAATGTTCTGCCCGATTGCCATTGCGGATACGCGATAGCGGGTCCGGAACAGCTCAGGATAGAAAGCGGGAAATACCGCGTTGTAACCCTGGTAGAGCACGCCCCACATGAGGAGAGACACCACGATCGCCATCCAGACGTCATGAATGCTGATCGCATACAGGTACAGGAGCGACAGCAGGGCGGCGCTCAGCGACCCCACGATCATCGGCGGTCGGCGGCCGATCCTGTCGGACAGCGCTCCGATGAAGGGAATGACCCCCACGGCGATGATGTTGCCGATCACCGGGATCCAAAGATAGACTTCTTTTGAGAAGCCGATGCCGTAGGCGGGTTGGACTGCGTAGGCAGCACCGAAAATGGCCGCCACAACGGGAATGACATTCATCAATGCCATGCAGGCGACCCGCAGGATGTCCGGCCAGCTGTCCCTGAAGGCCTGAACGATCGGCGTCCGCGGAACCGTGCCTTGTTCCTCTTCATTTTCGAAGGCCGGGGTCTCGTGAACCTCACGCCGAATAATGTAGCCCGCGATGATGACGACGAAACTCAGCAGAAACGGAATTCGCCAGCCCCAGCTGTTGAAGGCATCAGAAGGCATATAGGCCGCGAGCGGCAGGAACACCGCTGCCGCAAGTATCTGGCCGGCCTGCACGCCCTGTAGACTGAAACTTGCGTAATAGCCTCGCCGGCCAAATGGCGAATGTTCGAGGATCATCGAACTTGCACCGGAGATTTCTCCCGCAACCGCGAAACCCTGGATCAGTCGGAGAACGACAAGAAGCGCGGGCGCCAATATTCCGACTTGTTGGTATGTCGGTAGCAGGCCAACCGCCATCGTCGAAAAGCCCATCAGAAACATGCACAGCAGCAGCACATTCTTGCGTCCATGTGTGTCGCCCCAATGGCCGAGCACGAAGGCTCCGAGCGGCCTGGCGACGTAGCCGACCCCGTAGGTCGCCAGTGAAGCGATGATCGCTACTGTAGGGTTCTGGGAGGGAAAGAAGATCTGCGGAAAGACGAGTGACGCAGCGGTCGCATAGATGAAGAAATCGTAGTACTCCAGCGCAGATCCAATCCAGCCGCTCGCCGCCGCCTGTTTGGGTTGGCGCAGGTGTGTCGCACTGTCCGGCAGGTTAGCCATTCGGTTTCTCCCATTGATGGTGTTTGCCATCCTTTCCGGCGGCTTTTTGCTATTGCTATTTTCTCGATCGCATCTCCGCGACGGCGTCGCCCGCTTGATTGCTAAATTCCGATAATCGCCGCGAGAAGTTCCGCGGCAGACCTTGCAGGAAAGTTGAAAACCTCGACAGAAGCGCACCCATGTCGCCGATGGATCGGTTGCGACAACAGCGCTGACGCTTCCCAGGGTGTGCGGTGCGGGATCGCCATCTTTTTTCCTCCCCGGCAACGGATGCGGCGCATTCCGGATTTGGGCGTCAAACTTGAGGTTGACTTACCGGTAGGTTAGCAGAGCCGATCCGGACATCAAGACCCTTTTTGTCGGCTCCATTTCATGGCATTTTTGGTCGAGCGCGCAGGCTGTGTCGTACGGCGACTGCGAACCTCTCGGGCATCTGATGTGACTCAGACGAAGGGACTGGCTGAGCAACGCGCGGCGAGCGCACGGCCGATCGGCGGCCCTGTGCGCCAAAACATAATTGGCGCAGCACGCGCTCTGTTTGCCGAGAAAGGCTACAGCGGCACCACGGTCGACGAGATCGTTGCCAAGGCAAAAACCACGAAACCGATGCTCTACTACTATTTCGGAAACAAGGAGGGATTGTTTGCCGCTGTTTTGGAAGATGTCTATGCCGGTATGCGCGAGATCGAAAACGCGTTGCGGGTAATCGATCTACCAGCGGTCGATGCCATGCGCAAAGTCGTGCAGGTCACGTTCGACTACCATGCTCATCATCCCGAATGGGTGAGATTGATTTCTATCGCCAACATTCACCACGCCAAACACATCCGCGCTTCAAAGACTATTGCTGCAAAAAACGTCCCCATTGTTGAGATTATGAGAGGCCTGTTACGGCGAGGCACCCAGGAAGGTGTTTTTCGTAGCGACATCGACCCCCTACACCTCCATTTGCTGATCATCTCGCTTTGCTATTACAGAGTTTCAAATCGTCACACCTGGAACGTTATCTTTAAGCGAGATCTCAGCACCACGAAGGAAGTCAAGTTGCAGCGGGAGATGGCGGTCGATACCGTGCTCCGCTATCTCCGCATCCGCACCAATTGAAGCCTGCAGCAGGCTCGAATAGTTGGTAAATTGAACCGTACGGAGCCTCGAAAATGATACGTTCGATTGCAACCGTTTCAATTGGCGGAGCTCTCGATGAGAAACTCCGGACCATTGCGGCAGCTGGCTTCGACGCTGTCGAAATCTTCGAGCCTGACTTCACCTGTTTCGACGGCTCGGCACGCGATATCGCCGGGATGTGCGGTGACCTCGGGTTGACTATCTGCGCGCTCCAGCCTTTTCGCGACTTTGAGGGAATGCCAGAACCTCAGCGCAAGCAGGCATTTCGCAGGGTTGAAAAGAAGTTCGACTTGATGGAGGAACTCGGTACCGATCTGTTGCTCGTTTGCAGCAATGTCTCTCCC
>Ga0126371_10006533_pt1 | contig 10382 bp, 7 predicted proteins | sample PanSoiMetaPlot_4_FD_110145 | JGI IMG/M metagenome (GOLD analysis project Ga0126371, IMG submission 110145) | Tropical forest soil microbial communities from Panama - MetaG Plot_4 | ecosystem: Environmental > Terrestrial > Soil > Tropical forest > Bulk soil | place: Panama | collected 2016-02-17
GAAGGCCGGCGATCCCGCCGGGGCGGGCATGCGGCAGCAACTGGCGCGGCGCCCTGGCCTGCAGCTTCTGCAGATCTTTGGCTGCGACTTCAACATCGGGCTTGGTCATTACTTTGTAGACAAAATCCACGTAAAGAAGAAAGTCGGGTGACTTGTGATCGCGCGGCTGGGACAGGGCAACGTGAAAGTCGGCGCGAATTCGCGCCGGATTGCGTCCTAAAACAATGATGCGGTCGGCCAGCATAACCGCTTCTTCTATGTTGTGGGTGACGATGAAAATCGTCTTGGTATCAATCTTCTTGTTTAGCCACAGCTCCAGCAGTTCACCGCGCAAGCTCTCTGCCGTGAGGACGTCCAGGGCAGAAAACGGTTCATCCATGAAGAGAACTTCGGGCTGAACGACCAGGGCGCGGGCAAAACCGACGCGCTGCCTCATGCCTCCGGAAAGCTCTTTGGGATAAGCAGTTTCAAATCCTTGCAGCCCGACCGTGGCGATTGCACTCGAGGCCTGCGCTCGCCGCTGATCGGCTTCGATTCCGCGGGCCAGGAGCGGAGCTTCCACGTTATCCAGCACGCTCAGCCAGGGAAACAAAGCGAAGCTCTGAAAGACAATGGCGACATTAGGAAGCGCCTGCGAGAGAGGCTTGCCACTCCATAGAACTTTTCCGGCGGAAGGCTGAGACAGGCCGGAAAGAATTCTCAGCAGGGTGGACTTGCCGCAGCCCGAGGCGCCCAGCAGAGCGACGATTGTTCCGGGATAAATCTTGAGGTCGAGAGGCGCAATGATCTGAACGCGCTCGCCATCCGGCTGAACGAAATATTTCTCAACTGCCTGGACTTCAATGATGGGTTCTTCGGCTTCGTGAACAACGGTGATCTTTTCCCTGGGGGCCAGGGCCGGTTTTTTGGGGGCTGGCGGCGGCTCGATTGCCTGGTGCGGAGTTCCCTCGATCAGATGCTGCCACGCTTCCTCCGGCAGTTCGTCCAGGAATTGCATTCGATCATCGGCATCCATCTGGTCGAGTATCTGATTGATTTCGTTTCTCGGACGAGAGTGCAGCAGGATGTACTTGTGATAGTAGGGAAAAGGAGCGAGAAATTTAGCGGCCAGGTCAACAGGCAGGCGAGGAAAAAGCGACTGCTGCTCTTCGTCACTCAGGTCGGCAAACAGGCCCACGGCGGCGGACAGGGAAAGACTGCGCAGGATCGAGACGCAGTCCGTCCACCGTTCACCGCTCATCGACTCGCGAAGCTGGGTACTCAATGGTGGCGTTGGCATGAACGTTCGATTTTAGCCTCAATGCTGATTGTTGGAAGGTGAATGGAACACATCCGGAAAATCCACGGAGAAACCAATCTGGCCGCCGATCCGGGGGCTTGCAATGTACTTCCCGCCCAGCAGCCCAAAATCAAAACTCAGGCCATTGCGAACCGCGTATTGTCCGCCGATCAGGCCCTGCAACTGGCTCCTGCCAAGTCCCTTGTTGTCGGCAAAGCCGCCGTAGATTTCTCCTCCAAGGGTCAGCCGAGGAGTGAAGTCATGCAGCAGCGAAAGACCGCCAGGGTAAACATGGCCGCGGGTGGTTTGAATTCCAAGCACGCCGGTGCTGGTGTTGCCGGCAAATAGAAAGCCGATATTCACATTGATCCTGGTCTTGTCTGTAAGCGGTTCCTGCGCGATGAAGTTAAGCCAGTAGTCAATCAATCCTGAGCCAAGCTGCTGGCGGGTGCTTCCAGTGGGAAATTCAATGTAAAGGCTGGTTGACAGGCTGGGAATATGGGATTTGGGCGCGGCTTTATGAAAATTCCATTTCACCCCGAGGTTGGTATCGCCAACACCGTTGGAATTCTGGATTCCAGTGGCGCGAAAGATGGATAGATATGGAGCATCCAGGTCCAGTTCCAGGTTGTATGGCAGACCATAGTTCAGTTTGTAGTTGGTGGTGTTTTGCTGAAGGTTGGGGAACTGTGGATGCTGCAGAGCGTCATATTCCTCGAAGAACTCAAAGTGCCACTTACCTTTCTCGGTTACTGAAGGATCATCGGTATAGAAAGGCAATTGGGCCTGCAGCCTGGGTGGGCAAAGCGCACACAGTGCGCACATCAGTAGCAGGCTCCGTGTTGCCAGGTTCATAGGCAGAGTGTTGCTTATTCTAATTGCGGCGCCGAATTGCCTCCCCGAATCACCGCATTTTCACAGAGTCTTAATAATTGTCTCCGATACTGACTCCTTTACTCCAGTGACTGTGTGATCATAAGGAATCGGGATCAAAAAACATGGAGAACGGCGGCGGGCATGAAAGAGCTCCTTCAAGCAGCCATCCTTTTGGCGCTCTCGCTGGCGGCGGGCACCGTCCAGGCACAGACCGGAGTCTGCCCGGAAACTTTCAGTAGCACTGCTCTCCTATCGACTGATTGCCTCCAAACTACAGCGCCTGACAACCCCGCCGATAACTCCGCGCCGGGCGGGATTTCGCCTGCCGACTCCCGCTTCGCTGCCGCCGGCACAACGGCTCAAGATGATGACCCTGCCACCATGTTTCCGCATTCAGATGCGAGCCGGTTCTGGATCTCCGGCCAATCCAACACCATTTTTCAGGCGCATCCGGCATTTCACGCCAAATACACCGGACCCAACAGCCTGCAGCCTCGTGGCGAGTACAAGACTTCTCTGGTGGAGACTCTCTATCTGGGATTTCAGGCGGGCAACAATACCGAGCTGCTTCTGGACTTTGAGAGCGCCGGCGGACGCGGCATCAGCCAGGCAACAGGCCTGGCCGGTTTTACCAACCTGGACGTAGTGCGCAATCCAACTCTGGGTGCAGCACCCTACCTTGCGCGGATCATGCTGCACCAGATTGTTCCTCTGTCAAAATCGCGCATTGAAGTGCCTCGTTCCGCTCTTGCGCTGGCGACCCAGCTTCCCACGCGTCGCCTGGAATTTCGCATAGGCAGGTTCGGCACCGCTGATTTCTTCGACGTGAATTCCGTTGGCAATGACAGCCATCTCCAGTTCCTGAATTGGACCATCGACAACAACGGAGCTTACGACTACGCTGCCGATACCCGTGGCTACACCTACGGCGCAATCATCGAATTCCAGGACCGCTTGTGGGGGATGCGTTTCGGCGAAATGCTCATGCCCAAAGTGGCCAATGGAATTGATTTCCAGTGGAATCTGCGTCGCGCTCATGCGGAAAATTTAGAACTGGAGATGCGCCGCTCTTTGCTGCACGGCAGAAACGGCGCCATTCGCCTGTTGAGTTATTTCAACCACGCAAACATGGGCATTTATCGCCAGGCCAATCAGAATTTTTTGTCAGGGCTGACCTTGGCGCCGGATATTACCGCCCATCCTCTGCACACGACGCTGAAATACGGATTTGGAGTGAATGCGGAGCAGGAACTCACCGCCGATCTGCGCGTCTTTGCCCGCTGGGGCTGGAATGAAGGCCAGCACGAATCATTTGCGTACACCGAGGTGGACCAGACGGTTGCATTCGGCGGCGACTTCCGTCTGGCAAAGTGGGGACGCAAGAATGACAAAGCAGGCCTGGCGTTTGCGACCAATGGAATATCAGCCGATCATCAGGCCTACCTCGCTCTGGGGGGACAGGGTTTTCTTCTTGGAGACGGAGCTCTGAATTATGGCCGTGAAGATATCTTCGAAAGTTACTACACAGCCCACATCTGGCGTGGAGTCTTCATTGCTCCGGATCTCCAGCATGTCCTCCACCCCGGCTATAACCGCGATCGCGGCCCGGTCTGGGTACCAAGCATGCGTTTGCATCTGGAGTTCTGAAGTGATTGGGTGAGGGTGGGCCGATTGTTCCTTTGCGGTTCCTGACCACGCAGTCTAGAATTCCTGTGTGGACACGTTGATGAGAATTCTCGCTCCGGCGCTGGTGTGGCTGTTTTTCGTCGGGATGGCAGGATCGCTCGTGGTGGTGGTGCTCAGCGCAATTGACGACATTTTTACCATCATGGGCAAGGATTAAGCGTTTGCTTTGGGCTTTAGAGAATTTGAGATCAACCTCTATGTTTTCTGCAGAGGCCAAAAAAATCCGTCCCAGCCTCTGGATAGTAGGTCGGTTTGGTCTAAGGTGCATATCGCTTGAGACGCGCTGATTCATCGCTTGGCAATGAACGTCTGTCGGCACCCCACCGCGCTCAAACCGGGGCGCATTGGGGACCCCGCGCGGGCCCGCTATTCGCAAGCGAATTGCTAGACGCTGATACTGGTAGTGGGTCAGTTTTGTCCAAACTGACCCACTATCCTCATTTCTTTCATGGGTTCTGATTCACTGACAGCTCCGGGGCTATCGAACCGCGTACGGCTGGTGGTGGCCAGCACGGTGATGCTCACCTTTATCTCCTACTGGCGGGCAGCAGCCGTGGTTTTGAATGACCTGGGTTCTTCAGCTTTTTACGCCGGAGGCATTGCCGAGCAGGCCGTAGGGAAAGCCGCTCCCTGGTTCATCCTGGCGGTGATGCTGTTCTCCTTTGCCGTGCGCGCGGTTTATGTGGAGAGCTGCTCCATGTTCACCCGCGGGGGGGTGTACCGCGTGGTGAAGGAGGCGCTGGGCGGGACCTTTGCCAAGCTGAGCGTCTCCGCGCTCATGTTCGATTACATCCTGACCGGGCCGATCTCCGGGGTTTCTGCCGGGCAGTACATTGCCGGGCTGATCAATGAACTGTTCTATGCCGCTGATACTCATGGCTGGATGCCCCGGGCCATGCACACGCTGTTCCATGGCATGCCGCACATCAATGAGAACTATGCGGCTGCGGTTTTTGCCGTGCTGGTGACTCTTTATTACTGGCGGCAGAACATCATCGGCATTGAGGAATCGAGCGACAAGGCATTGCGGGTGATGCAGATCACTACGGTGATGGTGGTGATCCTGCTGGGCTGGGCGTGCTACACGCTGCTGCGGGTGGGCGGACAGATGCCGCCGCTGCCCACTCCCAAAAACCTGCATTTCAGCGACGAAGCCCTGGGGTTTCTGAAAGGGACGAACTTCGCGCACATGCTGGGCTTGTTCGGAATCCTGATCGCCTTTGGCCATTCAGTGCTGGCCATGAGCGGCGAAGAATCTCTGGCACAGGTGAACCGCGAACTGGCCAGTCCCAAATTGAAAAATCTGAAGCGGGCCGCAATCATCATCGCCATCTATAGCTTTGTCTTTACCGGACTGGGATCACTGCTGGCAGTTGCCATGATTCCCGACAATGTGCGCGTCCAGGTTTACAAAGACAACCTGATCGCGGGCATGGCCATGTACATGGCAGGTCCGCTGGTCTTGCGGCTCATCTTCCGCGTTTTTGTGGTGGTGGTGGGTTTCCTGATCCTGTCCGGCGCCATCAACACCTCCATCATCGGCTCGAATGGCGTTTTGAATCGAGTGTCTGAAGATGGAGTGCTGACCGACTGGTTCAGGCGGCCGCATCGCAAATACGGAACCAGCTACCGCATCGTGAACCTGGTGACCGGGCTGCAACTGCTCACCATTATTCTCAGTCGCGGCGACGTTTACGCGCTGGGCGAAGCCTACGCTTTTGGCGTGATCTGGAGCTTCACCTTCAACGCGCTGGCCATGCTGGTGCTGCGTTTCAAATATCACGGCGAGCGAGGCTGGAAGGTCCCGCCCAATGTGCGCATCGGCAAAGTGGAAATTCCGCTGGGGCTGGGGAGCGTCTTCATTGCACTGCTCACGGTAGCCGTCACAAATTTATTCACCAAATCGGTGGCGACCAAGGCGGGAATCCTCTTCTCCGCCGTGTTCTTTGCCATTTTCACCGTTTCCGAGCACACCAACAAACGCAAGTTTGCCCAGGCCGGCAAGCAGATGAAAGAGCACTTCCAGCTCATGCAGCAGCACAACATTGACCGCGAAGCCATACAGGTGCGGCCGGGCAACGTGCTGGTGACCGTGCGCGACTACAACACCCTGAATCATCTGAGATGGGCGCTGGAACACACCGACACGCACAAGCAGGACATCGTGGTCATGGAGGCGCGTCTTACCGGATTCGGCTCGGGCGAGTATGACCTGGCGATGGAACAGATCTTCAGCGACTACGAGCAAACGCTGTTCACCAAGGCGGTGTCCATCGCGGAAAGCTACGGAAAGGAAATTTCGCTTCTGGTGGTGCCGGCGCGCGATGTCTTCTCCGCCATCATGCAGACCGCGAATTCGCTGGAGTCGGCGGCGGTGGTGGCCGGGCTTTCCAGCAAGATGACTGCCGAAGAGCAGGGATTCCGCATGGGACAGGCGTGGGAAGCTGCTCCAGAACCCAGGCGGCAGTTCGTGCTTCATATCATAGGTCCTGACCGAACCGACAAAACTTTCCGTATTGGGCCGCACACGCCCAACATCAAGAGCGAGGACGTGCAGCTTGTGCACCAGCTCTGGCTGGATATGAAGAAGCATCCCAGCAGCGCAGAGATCCATCACGCCGATGTTGTAACCCTGGCGTTGAAGCGGCTGGCGCGCGATTACGTCCTGGATCCCGCTGCTGTCCTCAAGAACCTGAATAAGGGTTATCTCAAGATTTTTCTTGGCTACTCGTCAGGGGTGGGTAAGTCGGCCCGCATGCTGGATGAGGCGCGGCGACGGCGGGAGCGCGGGCAGGATGTGGTGGTGGGAGCGATTCAGCCTCAGTTGCCTCCTGAAGCAAACGCGATTTTGAGCCACCTGGAGGTCATCCCGCTCAAGCAGATTGGGGAAAGCACTGCGGTGGATGTGGAGGCGATACTGAGGCGCCACCCCGATGCCTGTTTTATTGATGGCCTGGCTTACGACAACCCTCCGGGCTCGCGCAACGCAACTCGCTGGCAGGATGCGCGGGAGCTGGTGCAGGCCGGCATCAAGGTGATTGCCTCCATCAACATTCACTATATAAGCGAGCTGCGGGAGCAGGTGGAGCAGATTACCAGCAAGAAGATCACGCAGACCGTTCCGATTGCGTTTGTCAGGAGCGCGGATGAGATTGAGATTGTTGATGCGCCGGCTATGGAGTCTCTGGAGCGTTCGCCGGCGGAGCAGATCAGCGCGGAAAAACGGCAGCAGCAGCTTTGCAAGCTGCGGGAGATGGCCCTGGTGCTGGCGGCAGATGTAGTCGATCATCAGCTCAGCAACTACCTGGGTTCGCACGGGATCAAGACGCCTTTCGGCACGCAGGAAAGGATCATGGTGTGCATTACTCCGCGCTCGGATGCGCAGGAGATGATCCGGACGGCGCAACTGGCAGCGCGACGTTTTCATGGCGAGCTGTTGGTAGCGCACGTGAATGAGCCGGAACTTTCGCGGGCTGATCGCGCCGCGCTCGATACCAAACTGGAGATTGCCCGCAAGGCGGGCGCGCGCATTGAAATCCTGGACGGCAATGAGCCGGCGGACTCGATCCTGGATTTCGCCCGCGCGCGCGGCATCACGCAGCTCTATATTGGACACAGCCAGCGATCCAGGTTGTGGATGGGGGTGCGCGGCAATATCATTGACAAGCTGATCCAGAGGTCGCGGGGGATGGATGTTCGCATCTTCCCGAACACGAAATGACTGAAGAACGCAAAGCGTCACTGAAAATCTTCCTCGGCTACGCCGCCGGCGTAGGCAAGACCTACAAGATGCTGGAAGAGGCGCAGGCGCTCAAGGCGCAGGGCCAGGATGTGGTGATCGGCTACCTGGAAACGCACGATCGCCCGGATACGGCGGCCAAGGCAGAGCGCCTGGAAGTGGTGCCGCGAAAGCAGATCCATGAGTGCGGGCAAACGTACGAGGAGATGGATGCCGATCGCATTCTGGAAAGGCATCCAAAAATGGCCGTGGTGGATGAGCTGCGGCACACCAACGCGCCCGGATCAAAACGGAAAAAGCGCTGGGAAGATGTAATGGCGCTGCTGGATGCGGGCGTCGGCGTGATGACCACGCTGGACATCCAGCACCTCGAAAGCCTCAACGACGAAATACAGAACATCACCGGCATGACGGTGGAAGAAACCGTGCCTGACTGGCTGATTCAGCGGGCGGATGAGGTGGTGATGGTTGACCTCACGCCGCGGGCCCTGCTGAACCGGCTGCAGCGCGGAGTGATTTACAAAGGGCCTGAGTTACCTGAGGAGTTGCAGAACCTGTTTCATGAGCCAACGCTGGTGGCCCTGCGGGAGCTGGCGCTGCGCGAAGCAGCGCATGAGGTGGAGCAACGGCTTGAAAGCGAAGGCGAAGCCACGTCGCCCCAGGAACAGCGAATCCTGGTTTACCTTACTGAAGATCCCAAGACGGCCATGGTCACCAGGCGCGCCAGGCGCGTGAGTGATTTTCTGGGAGTGCAATGTTATGCGGTGGCCGTGCAGGGTCCCGGGAGCGCCAACGGTTCTGCGCCCGGCGACCGCGAAGCCATTGAACGGCATGTGAATTTTGCCCGCAACCTGCACATTGAGACCCGCGTTCTGGAAGGGAAAGATCCGGCGTCGGCGGTCATTGATTTTGCCCGCAAAAATCAGGTGACCCAGATATTCGTAGCCAGGCCGCGCAGCGGCGTGTGGCCGGCTCTGCTCTCGCGCGATCCAGTACACAAGATGATCGATCTAGCCAAGGACATGCAGGTGGTGATTGTGTCGGATCGGGACCCGGTGAAGAAGTAGTAATAATCCACTCGCAGAATCAAATCGTCGAGCGTACCCTTGCCTGATGGGTGATGCATGCAGAACAAGACGATCTGGCGGCAAATCAATTAGAGGTCACGTTAGGTAATCAGATTCAATTGCGTCGCACCAGCAAACCGATACCGCAGGAAATGAGGAGTTTTATTTTGCCGCCATCGGTAGTACAAAACAAGAAAGTCTGGGTTATATGGCTCCAGTTTGGGCCAAAAATCGTGTGGAATAGCGAACTGAACAATGGCAAATGATTGCGCTAAGACTCTTTGAGTCTCGCTTCCGTTGTCACTCGGACCTTGCTGTAGTACTCAAGGTCTTCAGTTTCCTTGCTCTGGAGTTTGTTAAGGATCAGGCAATTGATGTCAGCCCGCTTTTCCTCAATAACCTCGCTTTGCAATTCAACGTATTCAGCGGCCACAATTCCTTGTTCCTGCAAGGCTTTGAGAGACTCCAAAGCTGCATCGAAACCGCTGTTAAGACTGGCAAGGGCATTGTAGATTTTGGATTTCATGGCGTCCCCCTCTCGAATGTGACCTATGAGTCACATGTGACCTAAAGAATACCTGCATGATGAACGCATGGCAAATGATATTGTGGTGCGCTTCGGCAGGCGTGTCCGGCAGATTAGGGAAAAGAAAGGACTCAAGCAAATTGAAGTCGCAGAGCACACTGGAATGGCGAGAACCTACCTGTCCAAAGTCGAGAATGGGCGCACTGAGATTTGCCTGAGACGCCTTGAGGAATTGGCTATTGCGTTGGATCTAAAACCGTGGGAATTGCTGAAAGGCATCTAGAGCGTGTTTCCAAACCCCTGAGATCTTTCGGGTCGCGGCTTAAAGCCGCGACCTACTTCAGGGGCTAAAGCCCAATTCATTTTTGCTTCGCAATCGGCACGACTAAAGTCATGCCCTGTTACCTTCAGGGGCTGAAGCCCTGGGTGGCCAGCAGCACTTTTTCGTAACGTGTAAGGTCGTGCCCTTTCAAAGCCTACTTTTGAAACACGCGGGTTTCAGAAATCCGCCAGCCTTTTTGGATTGCAGCTGAAGAGGCTTCCGGCAAAAAGCGAGTCACTGCGTTTTTAATGGTAACGGCTGAACGGTCGCGAAAAAAATGTGTCCGGGCGCACTGGCTTTAGCCTCTGTGGGTAATCAGGGCATGACTTCAGTCGTGCCATCCCGGATTAGAAAGATTATTGGGCTTTAGCCCCTGCAGCAGACCGCGGCTTCAGCCGCGGTCAAAAGCATCGCTCATGATATAAAACCACGCATGGCAAAACCGAAACGACACTCCGACAAAGGTTCTCTTCGTGGGATTGATCGCACCTTCTTTGTCACATCCAAGAGCATTGAAGGTCGAATGATCTTACAATCCCATCGGATGGCCATGCTTCTCATCGACGTCATGCGTTCTTATGTCCAAGCGCGGAAATTTGTCATACACGATTTTGTGGTAATGCCAAATCACCTTCATGTGACGCTTACCGTCGACAACTTGACCAGCATTGAAAAAGCCGGACAATTGATCAAGGGCCGCTTCTCCTATCGCGCGAAAAAGGAATTGGGTTACAAAGGTGAAATCTGGCAACCCGGCTTTTCAGAAGTGAGAATTCTGGACCGCGCGAGCTTCTTAAAATATCGCAAGTACATCGAGCAGAATCCGGTTAAGGCTGGGCTCGCCGATAAACCGGAAGACTATCCTTATGGGTCGGCTTATTTCAAAA
>Ga0126371_10006534_pt1 | contig 10378 bp, 13 predicted proteins | sample PanSoiMetaPlot_4_FD_110145 | JGI IMG/M metagenome (GOLD analysis project Ga0126371, IMG submission 110145) | Tropical forest soil microbial communities from Panama - MetaG Plot_4 | ecosystem: Environmental > Terrestrial > Soil > Tropical forest > Bulk soil | place: Panama | collected 2016-02-17
CGGCCGCGCCCCGCCTGGTGGGCCGTGCCCCCGCTCGAACAACCGTCATCGCTCCCTCCGTTTCGCTTGGAGACGTTCACCAGGAGAATAGGCCCGGCGCGCAGCGCGTTGCAAAGCCGGAAATCCAACCCTAGGATCATCGCGAAACCGTCGTGGGGCGAGGATGAGCGAACCGATCAAGGTCTTCTGGCAGCCGCATTGAACGAGCTGTCTCAGGGTAAAGGAATACCTCTCGGTCCGTGGGATCGAGTTCCAATCGATCAATGTGTTGGCAGACGAAGGCGGGCTCGAAGAGCTGCGCCGGTTGGGTGCGCGGTCGGTGCCGGTCGTATCGCGCGGCAACCGGTTTGTATTTGCCCAAGTCATCAGCGATGTCGTGGAGTTTCTGGGGCTCGACGAAAAAGCGGGCCCGACGCTGTCGCCGGCCGAACTGCATGCCCGCTACGATTATGTGCTCAAGACGGCAATTCGGCTGGTGCGGCAGATGCCGGATGACAAGCTCGCGGCGCAGCTAGCTGACCGGCCGCGTTCCTACCGGGCTCTGCTGCACCATATCTTTCAGATCCCGACCGCCTATCTCGATATGGAGGATACGGGCGTCACCTTGGCCTATGAGAGCCTCGTCACGCCGCCGCCTGCCGAGATGCAGACGAGCGCCGCGATCGCCGATTTCGGGGACACGGTGCGGCGGCGTTTCAATAGCTGGTGGGAGCGGGTCGCAGACGAGGATTTTGCGCGGCCGGTGCCGACCTATTTTGGCGAGACCTCGCGGCATGAGATGTTCGAGCGCACGGTGTGGCACTCGACCCAACATACGCGGCAGCTCGCGGCGCTTCTGGAACAGGCCGGCCTCGTCCCCGATCGCCCACTCGGCGGCGACGACATCCGTGGCCTGCCATTGACCGACAAGATCTGGGACTAGAGATGCAATGCGCCGGCAAGGTGGTACTGGTCACGGGGGGGCAGCAGGGGATCGGCCGTGCAATGGCCATCGAATTTGCCAGAGCCGGTGCCGATGTCGCGATCAACTGGCTCGATAACGGCCGCGCGGCAGAAAGCGTCGCCGATCAGGTCCGGAATGAGGGACGGCGCGCGCTGACGGTCAAAGCCGACCTCGCAAATATCGCGCAGACGCAGGCAATGGTGTCCACCGTCCAGCAAGGACTGGGGCCAGTCGATGTTCTGATCAACAATGCCGGGGTTTTCCCGCGCGTTCCGTTCCTGGAGATGACCGAAACTGACTGGGATTACGTTCTGGATGTAAATTTGAAGGGCGCCTGCTTTTGCGCGCAAGCAGTGGCCAAAGCAATGGTCGCGGCCAACCGGCCCGGCGTCATTATCAACCTGACCTCGGGTGCGGCATTCCGCAGCTCGCCGCGCGGCGTGCATTACGTCGCGAGCAAGGGCGGGGTCTTGTCGATGACACGGGCAATGGCGCTGGAGTTGGCGCCCCACCGGATCCGGGTTAATGCCATTGCTCCCGGTCTCACCGACACTGCACAGCCGCGCTACGGCAGCAGCGAGGCTGAGCTCGCCGAGGCAGCCCGGGCAATACCGCTCGGGCGCATGGCGCGCCCGGAGGAAGTCGCGCGCGCCGGGGTCTTTCTGGCCTCCGACGATGCCGGTTTCGTGACCGGCCAGACCCTGCACGTGAACGGCGGCTCCTACTTCGGTTAAAGCCGTTCTGGGTCGTCATCGCCGTTTGACCCACGGGGGCGCTCTTCGGTTCGCGATTGCCTTGCTGCGCAAAGTGCCCCTGCCGTAGACCGCTCTCTTCTCATTTTTTTGCGTGTTCTCGACGGGTTTAACTATCAATTTTCGAGAAAGGCGGTGCGCGTTTAAATAGAATTTGACGGTTGGTAGAGGAGAGCCAGTTACGGCGGCTGTGGCGCCTTTTCGGGTGGTTCGTCGTGGTCGAAATATTGATCACGGCCTTCGGCGTGACCACCGCGCCGCTGCTGGTGCTTCTCTCTTTGGATACAGCGATCGGGCTGATTGTCGTCCGCAACCTCATGGAGATGCGCCCCGGCCTGCGCGTCGCCTTCGCCGTCAGATCAAGCCGGCGGCCGAGCGGACGCTGATGCTCGGCCTCCTGCTGTCACGGCTGGCGCTGCAGTTGCTGTCGGCGATCCTCGGCGGATCGGGGATATTTTGCCTGACCATGAGCTTTACCGTACCGCAGCTCGGGGCGCAGGCTATCGTGCTGCTCGTCACGGCTGTCGCCATCGTTTACCTGAGCCCGTCCGGCGACAGCTCTCGATAAGCGAACAGTCCTAGGCGGCGGCGCCGAGCATGTCTCTGATGTCGGGCAGGTGCTCGCGGCCCCAGAACAGTTCGCCATTGACGACAATCGTCGGGACGCCGAACACTCCGGTCGCCTCGGCATCACGGCAAATCCCGTCGATGTCGCTTCGGCCGGGACCCGCAGAGTAATCGGCAAACGCCGCCGTATCGGCGCCGGCCTCCGCCAATACTCCTCCGATCAAGCCGGGATCCTCGATGTCGAGCTCGCGCTTCCAGAAACGCTCGAATACCGCATCGTGGTAGCGGCGGAGCACCTGTTCGCCCTGGCTCTTGGCGTACAGCATGCCGCACAGGGCCAGCGTCGAGTCCCAGATCTTGTGTGTCCCGCGGATGACGAGCCCGCGTTTGCGCGCCTGCCGGCGGCAATCCATGTAGCTGTAGCGCACCCGGCGCCATTGATGGGCGCTGCGGTCTTCCTCGACGACCAGGCCGCTGCCGTCGACCTTCGCAGAGCCGAGAAAGCTCGGGATGTCGAGCCGGTAAGGCAGCCAATCGATGCGGACCGCGAAGTCCCGTTCCAATTCGTAGACGAGGTCCTTCGCCAGATACGCATACGGGCTCTTGTAGTCGGTGTAGAGCGTGACGCGGCGAGGTTCCGGCATAACGTGATTCCGATGTGCTGTTCCGACGCAAACCGTGGCAACGCACGGCGCAAAGCCCGTTCACTCAAACCGGCTCCACCTCCCGGTCCTTCTTGGGGATGAGGTCGTAGGGCAGCGCAAATCCCGCCATCGCCTTGAGCCGCTCCGACCACGCCAGCAGATTGGGCCAATTCGCGATGTCCATGCCGCCCTCAGCCATGAACACCATGCGGCCCCAGCAGCCGATGTCGGCGATCGAGCAGGCCTCGCCGACCAGCCACTGCCGATCGGCCAGCGTGCGGTCGATGAAACTGAGCGCTGCCTCTGCCGGCGGACGGAAATACGCCATCACCGCGGGATCGACGGTCCGGAAGCGGCTGTAGTGGCGCACCTTGGCGACGTTCGTTATGGCATCAGCCTCCCACGACAGCCACTCGCGCGCCCGCCAGCGATCCTGCTCGGCCGCAGGTTCGAAGTACCCCGTCGTCCGCGCCAGATAGTCGAGGATCACGTTCGACTGAACGATGGTGAGCCCGCGATGCCGCAGCGTCGGCACCTGGCCATAGCGGTTGACGGCCAGATAATCCGGCAGCTTCTGCACGCCGTATTTCAGGTTCACCGTGCGGAACGAGAACGGCACGCGCGCCAGCGCCAGATACAGCATCGGCTTGTAGGTGGAGCTCGACGTGAAGCTGCCGTAGATCGTGATGCGATCGTCCATCGGTTGTCCAGTGGGCTGTCGGCACGATAGCAGCAGACCGGGCTCGCCTGGACAAGCGCCGGCAATTGCCGGACCACTGGTCGTCATGGCCAGGGAGGAGACACCACGATGAGCGACACGCCGACCTTCGGGCGCTACGCCGAGATCCCGTTCGACCGCATGACGCCGGCGCAGCAGGAAGGCTACCGGTTCCTCGTTGACGGGCCGCGCGGGCGACTGCCGGGTCCGTACAAGGTCTGGGTGCACAATCCGAAGCTGGTGCATGCGGCAGAGCCGCTCGGGCAGCACTTCACACCCGGCAGGTCGTCGCTGTCGGAGCGCGAACGCGAGATCGCTGTCGTCGTCATCACCGCGAAGTGGCATTCCGCCTATCCGAATGCCGCGCACGAGAAGCGCGGCAAGGAGGTCGGCCTGCCGTCCGCCGCCGTCGAGGCCATGATCGCCGGCCGGCCGACGTCGTTCGAGGATGCGCGCGAACAGGCGGTATTCGATGTCGCGGCAGCGCTCGCCGGCGAACACCTGGTGCCGCAGGGGCTCTACGATCGCGCCGTGCAGGTGCTCGGGCACGAGAGCATCACGGACGTGATCGTGCTGATGGGCTACTACACCTGCGTCGCGCTGACGATGAACTTCTACGCCGTTCCGGCGGGCAGCCCGGGCCTGGCACGCTGAGCGAGCGCGCGCGTTGCCTTGTTCCGGCGCCGCCCAGACAGTAGGGTGCCGCCGCGATCTTCAGGGGTCCGCGCTGCATGCCAGACCGACCGATGTACAGACGCGTTCTGCTGAAACTGTCCGGCGAGGCCTTGATGGGCCGCCGCGACTACGGACTCGACAACGAGACCGTCCGGGCGATCGCCGCGGATGTTGGCGACGTCGTGGGCACCGGCGTGCAGGTCTGCATCGTGATCGGCGGGGGCAACATCTTCCGCGGCGTCTCGGGCGCCGCCTCCGGCATGGAGCGCGCCCAGGCCGACTACATCGGCATGCTGGCCACCGTGATGAATGCGCTCGCCATGCAGTCCGCCCTCGAGACGCGCGGCGTTCCGACACGCGTGCAGTCGGCCATCCCGATGTCGAGCGTCTGCGAGCCGTACATCCGTCGCCGTGCCGAGCGCCACATGGAGAAGGGCAGGGCGGTGATCTTCGCGGCCGGAACCGGGAACCCGTTCTTCACCACGGACACCGCCGCGGCGCTGCGCGCAGCCGAGATGCACTGCGATGCGCTGCTGAAAGGCACCCAGGTCGATGGCGTCTACTCGGCCGATCCCCGCAAGGACGCGTCGGCGCGGCGCTACGAGCAACTCACCTACCACGATGTGCTGGCCAATGATCTCGCCGTGATGGACGCGGCCGCGATCAGTCTGGCGCGCGAGAACCAACTCCCGATCGTCGTGTTCAACATCCACGCTCCCGGCGCCTTCGCGGCTGCGATCCGCGGCGAGGGGCGTTTCACCACCATCGTCGAACAGCAATAAACCGCGGGGATTCGTTCGGGGAGGCCATCATGGCACAGGCAGACCTCAAGAAGCTGACGCAGGATCTCACCCGCCGAATGGACGGCGCGCTCGAGACCCTGCGACGCGAGTTCAACGGATTGCGCACCGGCCGGGCCCATCCCGGCCTGCTGGAGCCGGTGAAGGTGCAGGCCTATGGCACGGAAACCCCGCTGACCCAGGTTGGCACGGTCGGTGCGCCGGAACCGCGCATGCTCACGGTGCAGGTCTGGGACCGCAGCCTGGTCGGCACGGTGGAGAAGGCGATCCGCGACGCGGGCCTGGGGCTGAACCCTGCCTCCGACGGGCAGCTCGTCCGGGTGCCGATCCCCCAGCTTACCACCGAGCGCCGCGCCGAACTGGCGAAGACCGCGCACAAATACGCGGAAGGGGCGCGGATCGCCGTGCGGGGCGTGCGGCGCGACGGCATGGAACAGATCAAGACCCATGAGAAGAAGCACGAAATCGGCGAGGACGTGGCGAAGGACTGGCAGACCGACGTGCAGAAGCTGACCGACCAGTACATCAAGCGCGTCGATGACGTGCTGGCGGACAAGGAAAAGGATATACGGCAGGTCTGAGCATCCCTGCCGATGACGGCCATTCGCCCGACCCGGGCGTCGGTTGAAAAACCGGGCGCCGCCGTGCCGCCCGTAGAACCAGGTGCCGCCGATGCGCCGCCGCGCCATGTTGCGATCATCATGGACGGCAACGGCCGTTGGGCGGCCTCGCGCCGGCTGCCGAAGATCGCCGGCCACCGCGAGGGCGCCCGTGCGGTACGGCGCACCATCGAGGCGGCGATCCGGAGCGGTGTCGGCTGGCTGACCCTTTACGCGTTCAGCAGCGAGAACTGGCGCCGGCCGGCAGGCGAGGTGTTCGACCTGACCGGGCTGCTGCGCCATTACCTGAAGAGCGAGATCGCCGAGCTGAAGGCCAACGGGGTGCGTCTGCGAATCATCGGCGAACGCAGCCGCTTCGATGCCGACATCCAGCGCGACCTCGCGGCAGCGGAACGCGACACCGCGACCAACGCGCGGCTCAATCTGACCGTGGCGCTGTCCTACGGCGCGCGGGCCGAGATCGCTGCCGCGGCACGTGCTGCCGCGGATGCCGTGCAGGCGGGCCGGCTCGACGCGGCGGCGATCGACGAGGACCGGTTCGCCGGCTTCCTGGCCACGGCAGGCGTGCCGGATCCGGACCTTGTCATCCGCACCTCAGGCGAGCAGCGGCTGTCCAACTTCCTGCTCTGGCAGGCGGCCTACGCGGAGCTGGTGTTCCTCGACGTGCTGTGGCCCGATTTCGCCGCCGAGCACTTCGATGCGGCGCTGGCGGCGTACGGGCGGCGCGAGCGGCGGTTCGGTGCACGGCCTGGCTGAGCGCAGCGTGCTCCGTTGGAGCGATCTCGGACTGCGCGCGGCGTCCGCCAGCATTCTGGCGCCGATCGGGCTTGGGTGCATCTGGCTGGGGGGCACCCCGTTTGCCCTGCTGATCGGCGCTGCCGCGCTGGGGCTTGTCATCGAATGGCTGATGCTGTGCCGCCTGCCCGCCGTTCGGCCGGTCGCCGGGCCGCCGCTTGCGGCCGGCCTCGCCTATGTCGCGCTGGCCGCGGCATCGCTGCTGTATCTGCGCGCTGATCCGATCGCCGGCCGCAGCAACGTGCTCCTGCTGGTGCTTGTAATCTGGGCGGCGGATATCGGCGCCTACCTGGTCGGCCGCATGGTCGGCGGTCCACGGCTCGCACCGAGTATCTCGCCCGGCAAGACCTGGTCGGGCGCCGTGGGAGGCCTTGCCGCGGCAGTCGCGGTTGGCCTTGTGGCAACGCTGTTCCTCTCGGACGCGGGCGTCGGGTGGCGCGCCGCCCTGGTCAGCGTCGGCATCGGCATCGTCGCGCAGTTCGGCGATCTGCTGGAAAGCCTCGTCAAGCGCCGGTTCGGTGTGAAGGATTCCAGCCATATCATCCCCGGACACGGCGGTCTGTTCGACCGGCTCGACGGTGTGCTGTCCGCGGCCCCGGCGGCGGCCGTACTGGCGCTTGCCCTCGGTCGTGGAGTAGTCCTGTGGCAATGACAGAATCGCCCCGTTCCGTCACCGTCCTGGGTAGCACCGGAAGTGTCGGCACCCAGACGGTGGAACTGCTCGCCGCCGCGCCTGACCGCTTCCGCGTTCTTGCCCTGGTCGCCGGGCGCAACGTCGGGCTGCTGGCCGAGCAGGCGGTGGCGCTGCGGGCCGGGCGGGCGGTGATCGCCGATCCGACGAGCTATGGGAAACTGCGCGATGCGCTGTCCGGCACCGGCATCGAGGTCGCCGCGGGCCCCGATGCGGTGGTCGCCGCCGCCGCGTTGCCGGCCGATCTGACCATGGCCGCGATCACCGGCGCGGCCGGCTTGGCCGCCACGCTCGCCGCCATCCGCCGTGGCGCGGTCGTCGCGCTGGCCAACAAGGAGGCGCTGGTCTGCGCCGGCGAGGTGATGCTCCGCGCGGTCCGCGACGCCGGCGCGACGCTGCTGCCGGTCGATTCCGAGCACAATGCCATCTTCCAGGCGCTTGAGGATGCCAACCGCGACGCGGTGGAGAAGATCGTGCTGACCACGTCGGGTGGGCCGTTCCGCACCGCGAGCGTCGATGAGATGGCCAAGGCCACCCCCGACGCCGCGCTGCGTCACCCGGTCTGGTCGATGGGGGCCAAGATCAGCATCGATTCGGCGACGATGATGAACAAGTGTCTGGAGGTCATCGAGGCCGCCCGTCTCTTCGCGCTGGACGAGGCGCAGATCGAGGTGCTGGTCCACCCGCAGGCGGTGATCCACGGCATGGTCTGCTACCGGGACGGCAGCCTGCTCGCCCAGCTCGGCTCGCCCGACATGCGGATCCCGATCGCGCATACGCTGGCATGGCCCTCGCGGATGGCGACGCAGTCGCCGCGGCTCGATCTTGCGGCCCTCGCCCGGCTGGACTTCGCCCCGCCGGACAGCGACCGGTTCCCCGCGCTGCGTCTTGCGCGCGAGGCGCTGCGCGCCGGCGGCGGAGCGTCCGCGATTCTCAATGCCGCGAACGAGATAGCGGTTGAATCGTTCCTGGAACGTAGGATAGGTTTCCTCGACATTGCCGGCACCGTTGCGCGGGTGCTGGACGCGCTGGGCACGCCGCCGGCCGATACGCTGGATGAGGTCCTGGCACTGGACGCCACCGCCCGGCGCACGGCGATGCGCGTGACGGCTGACCGCGCCATATAGGTATTGAACAGGACCGAACGCGTGTTTCAGGCAATTCCCTACTTCTTCCGCACCGGTGCGGCGTTCATCGTCGTCCTTGGCGTGCTCGTCTTCGTTCACGAGCTCGGCCACTACCTGGCCGCCCGCTGGTGCGGCGTGCACGTGGAGGTGTTCTCGATCGGCTTCGGCCGCGCCATCGCCACGTGGCGTGACCGGGTGGGGACGGTCTGGAAGCTCGCCTGGCTGCCGCTGGGCGGCTACGTGAAGCTGCACGGCCAGGAGCGCCCGGACGAGGCGCCAGCGGAGATCGTGGCGAGCTGGATTCCCGGTCGCACCTTCCATCAGAAGCGGGTCGGCGCCCGTGCGCTGGTCGTGGCCGCCGGTCCGATCGCCAACTTCCTGCTGGCGATGGTCCTGTTCGCGACGCTGTTCGCCACCGCCGGCAAGCCGATCACGCTGCCGGTCGCGGGTGAGGTGATCGCCGACACTGCCGCCGCGCATGCCGGACTGAAGACCGACGATCGCATCACGGCGATCAGCGGCACGCCGATCGCCAGTTTCGAGGACGTTCAGCGCATCATCGCCGCGCATCCGGCCGAGCGGCTCACCATCACCGTGGACCGTGGCGGGGCCAGCCTCGATCTGCCGGTCCTGACCGACGCGCGCGATGCCGGCGGCGGCCGAATGGTCGGCATGCTCGGCATCCGCGGCGGCAAGGTCGAGTATCAGCGTCAGAGCGTGCCCGCCGCGCTGTGGGGCGGCGTGGTGCAGACCTGGCAGGTGACCGAGGAGACCATCAGCGGCGTCGCCCAGATGATCAGCGGCCGGCGCGGCACCGAGGATCTCGGCGGGCCGCTGCGCATCGCGCAGCTTTCCGGCCAGGTGGCGCAGCTCGGCATCGCCAGCCTGATCTCGTTCATCGCAATCCTGTCGGTGAACCTGGGTCTCATCAACCTGTTCCCGATCCCCGTGCTGGATGGCGGTCATCTGCTGTTCTACGGGGCCGAGGCCGTGCGCGGCAGGCCGATCCCGCCGCGCGCGCAGGAGTACGGCTTCCGCGCCGGGCTGGCGTTGCTGGCCGGCCTCTTCATCTTTGCGACCTGGAACGACCTGACCCATCTCGGCATCTTCAACTGGATGGCGCGCCTGATCGGCTGAGGCGGGCCGGTTCGGGGGGAACGGCCATGTTGACGCTGTACCACTCGCCGGGATCGAGTTCGATGGCGGTGCACATCGCCCTGCACGAGATCGGTGTGCCGTTCGAGAGCAAGGTCGTCTCGCTGGCCGCCAAGGAGAATCGCGCGCCGGACTATCTGGCACTCAACCCGGAAGGGAAGGTCCCCACGCTCCTGATGGACGGTCGCCCGCTCACCGAGGTGGCGGCGATCCTCTACTGGCTGGCACGGCGCTATCCCGAGGCGGGCCTGTGGCCAGACGGTGACATCGAAGCCGAGGCACAGGCGATCTCCTGGATGTCGTTCATCGCCGCAACGGTCCATCCGGCGCTGCGGCAGGAGCCCGAGCGGTCCCGGAAGGTTTTTGACCTGGCCGAACAGCGTCTGGCGCGGCGCGAGTGGGTGCTCCCGCATTATTCGGTCGCCGATATCCACCTGTTTCGTCTTTATTGGCGCCATGTCGGCCGGGCGCATCCGGCGCCGGGCACGTTCCCCGGGCTTGCCGCGCATTACGAGCGCATGATGGCCCGCCCGGCGGTCAGGCGGACCTGCGAAATCGAGGCGGCGATCGGCTACGCGCTGCCGGCCTAGGATCCTTCGTCAGTGTAGGTGGATGCAGCCAGGCTTTCGCTTGTCATTCCCGCGCAAAGCGGGAACCCAGGCATGCGACACCATGACTGGGGCCCCCGGGTTCCCGCTTGCGCGGGAACGACAAGTGGTTCTGCCATCGCTTCTGGTCCCTGTTCGGGGATTCCAGGCAGCCGCACAGCACCGCTTCTCCCGATGTTCGATCTCATTTCAAAATAGCTTTACTGCGTTCCTATGGTGGAATAAACTTGCGGCCGCCTGCTTTACCTCTGATACTTCGGACGGATCGCGAAAATGCCACGCA
>Ga0126371_10006535_pt1 | contig 10378 bp, 14 predicted proteins | sample PanSoiMetaPlot_4_FD_110145 | JGI IMG/M metagenome (GOLD analysis project Ga0126371, IMG submission 110145) | Tropical forest soil microbial communities from Panama - MetaG Plot_4 | ecosystem: Environmental > Terrestrial > Soil > Tropical forest > Bulk soil | place: Panama | collected 2016-02-17
CGCCGGCCGTAGCCGAGTAACCTTCGTTGAAGATGAGGTAAATCACTTCGAGAACCGACGACAAACGCGCCGCAAGATCCTGCCCGCGAGGAACTTCAAAAGGAACGCGCGCCTCGGTGAGAGTGCGCTTGGCGCGAACGATGCGTTGGGCGACGGTCGGCTCGGGAACCAGGAAAGCCCGGGCGATTTCCTGCGTCGTGAGGCCGCCGAGCAGACGAAGCGTGAGCGCTACGCGCGCTTCGGTGGGAAGCACGGGGTGACAGGAGACGAACACTAGACGGAGAAGGTCGTCGCTGATCTCGTGGTCCTCGGGAAGGTCAGAATTCGCCATGGCCAGGTCTTGTTGGGTCTTCAGCTCGCGGCCAAGCTCCGCGTGCTTGCGGTCGAGGAGCTTTGTGCGGCGAAAGAAATCGATGGCACGGTGCTTCGCCGTGGCCATCAGCCAGGCCCCGGGATTATCCGGAATCCCGGACTTCGGCCACCGCTCGAGCGCGACAACCAGAGCATCCTGGGCAAGCTCCTCGGCCAGGCCCACATCGCGGACGATGCGCGCAAGGCCGGCGATAAGCCTGGCCGACTCGATCCTCCAAACGGCGTCGATGACGCGATGAGTCTCGGACATTGACACAACTCTCCATCACACCATCTTCAATTCAACCGTGCAAGCGAGGTCAACGTCCCGAGCGATAGCGGCCCGCGAGCAAATGTCGTATCAATCGTGGTCGTAGGTTCTCTTTAATTCGGCGATGTCAATCTTTTTCATCTTGAGCATGGCTTCCATGACTCGTTTGGCTTTCTTGGGATCGGGGTCACTAAGCATTTCGCCAAGGAGCGTGGGAATGATTTGCCATGACAGGCCGTATTTGTCCTTGAGCCAGCCACACCGGCTTTCCTCGCCCCCTTCGAGCAGCCTTGCCCAATAGGTATCCACTTCTTCCTGCGTCTTGCAATGTACGATCAACGAAATGGCCTCCGTGAATTTGAAAACAGGCCCACCGTTGAGCGCGATGAATTCCCGACCGTCGAGCTGGAACACCACCGACATCACGCCGCCTTTCGGTCCGGGCCCGGCTTGTCGGTTGCGATTGATATTCACGATCTTTGAATTATTGAAGACCGAGACGTAGAAATTGGCTGCTTCCTCGGCTTGCGTGTCAAACCACAAGAACGGATCGATCTTTGGCACGGGTTTGCTCCTTGTCAATGGCGCCGGATGCGGGCTTCCCGGCGCCCGTTTGAAGACCCTTTGAGCCCACATGGAGTTTTCAAGGTGGGGATTACTCCCCGGAATAAAAATGTGTCGCTAAAACCGGCCGGATCAGGCCTGGGCGGCGGCTGGCGCGCACGTGTCCGCCTCGTAAATCTGGCGGAGCTCACACTCACCATCGCCTGCAACCTGGAGAAAGGTCCTGGTCAGCTCGATGGCCTCTTCCTTGGAGTTCACATTCAGCAGGGCAAAGCCGGCCACCAGTTCTTTGGACTCGGTGAACGGGCCGTCGGTCACGCTGAGTTTTCCGTTGGAGGAGCGGACCCGCGCGCCGAGCTTGCTGGGCAGGCAGCCTTCCGTTGCGAGCAACCACCTCGCCCGGAAGCCTTCCTCGATCAGTTTGCCCATCGTCGCGATTTCCTCTTGGGAAGGGGACCGCTTCTCTCTGCCGTCTTATAGATGCTCAGGAATCGCATGGCAGCTCTCCTTGTATTTTTGAAATTCCGTGCAAACTCTTTTTTGTTGCCTGCTTGGCACGGTCTGGTTTTCCGCTCTATTGATACGACGAATGACGCCCTGCGAAATCGACAGGAAATCCGTTGCTTCTCACTTGGCCCCAGGCATCGGCGCCAATCCAGGCGACGAGAAGATGTTGCAGTGCGTCAAGCCAGGCAAAATCGCCACCGTGGGCTTCGTAATAGAAGTTGAGGCCACTGACCGGGGCGTAGCCGGTTTTCACGGAACTGGTCATCCCTGCCTGCTCGAATGCGTTAGCCGATGCTGCCATAACACCTCCGGGAGCGGAAGCTGTCGAGAAAACTTCTTCTGGGCATCACGATTTTCATCTCCCTTTTGCCTTCTTCCGGCCGCGGGTTGGCCGGTTATGCTTCTACTTTCTTCTCTCGCAGCTCCGGCGGAAAGTCCGCATCTTCAAAGATCTGGCGAATTTCCATCAAGCCGCCCTCCACCAAAGGGCAACGTTTGGCCCACTCGAGCGCTTCTTCTGTCGACTTCACTTGAATGATCCAGAAGCCGGCAATTACTTCCTTGGCTTCCGTGAAAGGTCCGTCGGTCACGATTTTCTTTCCGGCGGACACCTTTATGCGGAACCCCTTGGAGGTGGCGTGAAGTCCTTCGGCCAATACCAGGACTCCAGCTTTCGTCATTTCCTCGTTGTACTTCCTCATCGCGGAAACGATTTCCTTGTTAGGAACCGCCGTGAGCTTCTCGAGCGGTTCCGGTGGGCATGGCAGCAACATGATGAATCGCACGGTTTTGCCTCCTTTGGCTGAAGTGCGAGCCAGCTGCAAAAGGCGGTCAATCTGAGTTTTTACCTGCAAGCCTAGCTACAAGGGCAAGCTACTTATTCTTTGGAAGCCTTTTCCCTATTTCGCGGGCGCGATCGACCGCCTCGCGGGGCCCGAAATCGTCCAACTCGAAGAACTGACGAACCTCAATTTCGCCTTCCTGGCCCTCGCCATAAGGGTTGGGAGCGCGCTTGGCCCATTCCAGAGCCTCTTCCCGCGACTTCACCTGGATGATCCAGTATCCGGCGATCAGTTCCTTTGATTCCGCGAAGGGGCCGTCAACCACGGTGCGCTTCTCTCCGGAGAACTTGATGCGCGCCCCCTGGGAGCTAGGTTGCAGGCCAGCGAGGTCTAGAAGCACGCCTGCCTTCAGCAGCTTTTCATTGTACTTCCCCATCGCGGAGAGGAGCTCCTCGCTGGGCATTCTGCCTGCTTCTGAGTCCTTGTTTGCTTTCACAATCATCATGAATCGCATACCCGCGACTCCTGGCTACTGGTTTGGGGCGAGTTTCCGGAGGGGTGGATCTCGCGAAAACTCGCTCTACTTTAACGTTGAACGAGCTCTAGTCAAATCGACATGGCATCTCTTGAACATAGCCCCTCATTAGCGAGCTTCGATTCTGCTCCAGCGCCTGCTAGGCCACTCGAGCGAGAGTCAGGACGATCTCACAGCAGGACGCGGAAATCTGCAGGAGCCCTTCCAGGACCCTCAAATGACCTAGTACGTAGGGCTCCGATATCTGCCATGCTCCCAGAGCGAGTGAGGGCAGGGTGTCCACCGCTACGCGTATGGAAATGCAGAAGAAATCGCTCCACTGACCCGCCAACTGCTGAAGGCTGCCCGCCACCAACCCGGCAAGCCCTGACAATGCGAGGGCGGCACCGGCTTTTGAACCAATCTTTCTCCACCTTGCCTCGAGTCTAGCCATCACCGCCTCCTCCAATCCTTTCTCCTCAAGTCTGTCTGCATATATGTCGAACGAGGGGGCGCAAAATCGACACACGCCGGCTAGCTCACCGAGCCCTTGGCTAAGTCATTGTTGTGGCTAGACTTCTGGTGGAGTTGCGTTCCGTCGACGTCCACCGATCCTCCGGTCCGCCGCTCGGTGTTTCTTCTTGACAATCGTGGCCCAGGCGTACATCTTGGTTGGCTTTGTTCCTTCTCCCATTTATGACCGTGAGAGGGCGGGCAACGAAACCCCAAAATGAAAAAGGTCAGGCTCTGTTTCCACGATCGCTGCTTTGATGGCACGGCCTCCGCCGCTCTTTTTTACCGCTTTTACCGAGAGAAATTTGACATGGGCGCTGAGTTCGAGTTCACCGGTATGACCCACCGGGCCGCCCAACCGTGGGAGGATGGCATCTTCGACGGCGATGAAAATGTCATCGTTGATTTCAAGTATTCCAGCTCGCCAAAGGTCACCTGGTGGTTCGATCATCATCAGAGCGCGTTCCTGACCCTCGCCGACGCGGAGCAATTCCGAGCACAAACGCGGGAGCACTTTTTCTACGAGCCAGATTACAAGTCGTGCACCAAGCTGATTGCCACGGTGACAAAACAAAAGTTTGGATTCGACACCGCCCCGCTCGCAGAATTGATTCACTGGGGAGACATCATTGACGGGGCGCAGTATCCCACGCCACAAGCGGCCGTGGAACTGACCGAGCCCGCAACACAACTGGCCTTGGTGATTGAGGCGGCACCCGAGAATGGTCTGCCGGCAATGATTATTCCGAACCTAGCTTATTGCTCGCTGAGTGAGGTGGTTGCTCTGCCGCTGGTGGCGAACCACCTGGGTCCTTTGCTCGAGCGGCATCGCCAGTCGATCGAAGTTCTACGCCAGCGCATCGAAGCGCGCGAGGGGGTAATTTTCTTTGATGTCAGCGATTTGGATCTGGAGGGTTACAACAAGTTTATCCCCTATTTGCTGCATCCCGAATGCGTTTATTCTGTCAGCCTGAGCGCCTCACCCGTGCGTGCGAAGGTTTCCCTGGGCACGAATCCATGGAACCAGGCGACAGCCAATGAGAACCTCGCTTCGCTCGCAGAAAAGTACGGCGGCGGGGGCCACCCTCGAGTTTCAGCCATTTCTTTCGACCCGCGGAATTTGACGCATGCACGCGAAGTCGCTCGCGATCTTGCGGCCACCTTGCGCGGGAGATAGCCCTAGATCTTCGATTCTACGCGTTCACGGGGACGCATCGACAAATTCTAGGGTTCCCGTTAAAATTCTAGCAATCTTCTGTTGGGCCGGTAGCTCAATTGGCAGAGCAGCTGACTGTTAACCCGCAGGATGACCCCGTAATCGGGCTTTGTTTGCATGACCTTTCTTCGGTTTGCGTAGGATCAGGCTAGATGGTTTTTCGGGTCATGAGCGCAGGATCGGTGCAAGCCTCGGACCGTGGTAAACTTTAAAACCGTGGGCGCGTAGCTCAACTGGCAGAGCAATGGACTCTTAATCCATAGGTTGAAGGTTCGATTCCTTCCGCGCTCACCACCCCTTCTGCAAGTCGTTTGAATTCAATCAGTTCATTTTTCCGTCGGGCGGCTTCTCGCCCAACTCGAGAACATGTGAGAACAGAACCCGTGCCACTTGCTCCACGGCTCGGCGTTGTGATGCAGGAATCGCGTGTGCGTAGGTGTTGAGGGTCGTCTCGATGTCCGAATGGCCCAGCAGCGCCTGCACGGTCTTGATGGATTCGCCGGAGTCTGCGAGCAGCGTTGCACGCGCGTGTCGGAACGAGTGCCACGATACTCGGGGCTCTTTGATCCGATCACATGCAGGCGCGAGTACACGGTTGTAGAGGTTCTTCGAGCTCAGTGGCGTTCCCTTGGGCGTCGCAAACACCATATCTTCGTTCTCCGTAAAAACGGATTTCGATCGGTGTGTTGCGAGTGCTTTCGAGAGAACTGTGCTCATTGGCAGGATGCGCTGGCTGGTGCGCGTTTTGGGCGAGCCAAACCGTCCGTCAGAAAAGGTTTCGGCCACTTCCATCGTGCCCCGCAACAGGTCAACGCGTTTCCACCGGAGTGCAAGAATCTCCCCGATGCGCAGCCCGCTGAGGATCGCAACCATCACCACCGTGCGGCACGGCTCGGAGAGCTCTGGCAGGAGTTTAAGAATCTGTGTTGGCGTGTAGAAGCGGCGCTCGACCTTTCCACCCGTTTCACGAAGACGGATGCCATGCGCTGGATTCCGGTCGAGGTGGCCGCGTTCCACGGCGGACCGCAACACGGTTGAAAGCGTTGCGCGAACGCCGCGGACCGTACCTCCCGGATGGCCCTTACGCTTCAAGTCCGACAGCAGCGCCTCAATCTGCGCCCTGCTCAAATTGCAAAGGGACATTGCGCCTAGGGCAGGGAGGATGCGGCTATCGAGTTGAGATTGGTAATAACGCACGCTGCTTCTCTTTAACGCCAAGCCGGCATTTGGCTGCCATTCGGTTTGCACAAAATCGGCAAGCGTCATGGCCGCTTGTGGCCGCTTGTGGCCGGCGTACACCTAGATTCAAAGGACCCACTTTCTCTTGGAGGAAACCCCGTGCTTGCTGGCGGGTGATTTTGCTGACCGGCCCAATCGTCTCGGCTCGAAGCATTCTCTTAACCGATCCGTCCGGTTGCAGCACGTCTTCCCTCCAACGAAGAACCCATCCACTAGCACTGCACGCCAGAAATCTCTTCTTGACAATCTTACTTACCGCTATGTAAGATCTTGACGTGGAAAAGAAGAACGAGCATGCCGTGGCGCTTGGCAAGCTTGGCGGCACAGCGCGGGCAGCTAAGACAACGGGAGAGCAGCGCCAGGCGTGGGCCCGGATGGGTGGGTTGGCTCGGGCACGCCGGCATAGCGTCGCCGAGCTTTCGCGTTGGGCGAGATTGGGTGGGCGTCCGAATGAGCAGCAAACTGGAGACTAGTCATGAAACGAGCGGCGATCTATGCGAGGGTGAGCGCTCAGAACGGGCAGAATCCGGAGATGCAGCTTGAGGAAGTGCAGCAATACTGCCAACGCCGAGAATGGACCGTCGCCCGCGAGTACGTTGACAAGGGGATTAGCGGGGCCAAGGAGAGGCGCCCGGCGCTCGACCAGTTACTGGCCGATTGTCGGAAAAGAGCTCTTGACTGCGTTGTTGTCTATCGTTACGACAGATTCGCCCGCAGTCTGCGCCAGCTTGTCAATGCGTTGGAAGATTTTCGTGCATTAGGAATAGACTTCGTCAGCCTTCACGAGGGCGTTGATACATCCACGCCGAACGGAAGGCTCGTCTTCGGCATATTTGCCTCAATCGCAGAATTTGAGAGGGAATTGATCAGAGACCGGGTCCGATCCGGATTGGCTTGGGCAAGATCGCACGGAAAGCGCTTGGGGAGACCCCGCGTGGTCGTGGACCGCATGAGAGTAGCACGTCTTCGCAAGGAGGGGCGTTCGTGGACGGAAGTTTGCCAGACGTTGGGAATATCCAAAGGAACTGCGCAACGAGCAGTTCTGGCCTTGCCCAAAAACCTGTCTGAAATTGTTTCTGCAAACTCCTGATTTTGCACGACTCGTTTTCTAAACTTTGGATTGCCCAAAATCACTAGTTTTTGATAGACGCACAGCTAGGCATGCGCCCGGGCATTAGGTTGGGACTAAGAAGAGCCACTAGGTTCTTTTCGGCGAAATGTAATGCCTCCCCTTCCACATGACACCACCTACCTTGCTTAAGTGGACGGACCTCAACAACAAATATGCGTACACGGGCAATCCGACAGCGCTGATCATCGAGGTCAGCGGAAATCCACCTCGCCTCAGGCGTTTACCAAAATTGACGAAGAAAAAGCCAACGGCAAATGTCCCCACCATTCCGGAGATCGGAAACCCTGTGAGAACCAGCCTCAAAGCAAGAAGGGGTCCCACAACTAAGATCAGGAACTCGAGAACTCTGCGCATCGCAAGCTCTCTACAGTTCGGGAACAGCTGCGCTAGATTCTTACTCCAACCTTCACGCAACTCGGCAAAGCTTCAGTACATTCTGCAAGTCACGGCCTCAGGCGCGTAGCGAAAGCGAATTTGCCCAATAGTCTTAGCTCGCCGAGCTAATTCGACATCTTCGAGCAATGAATTGCGCACGGCTTCTTCTTTTTGAACAAAATGTACTGGCCATTCGCCGCCGCTGCGGCTGACTGTGGATCAGATACACCCTCATAGTCGAAGCTTTTATTCAATTCGGCAAATATAAGGGGTTGTATAACCTTATCCGACCATTCCCCTGTCTCTTGCATTGGTGAATAGGAAAGCAGAATTACGCCGTGCTCTGTGGCTTCACTTCGCTGCATATCCAATCCACGGTCCACCAGGTCTTCCAAGAGCCCTGTGACCACCGTGGTGTTCTCCGTGGCACCTTGCCACACCCCCAAAACATGTTTTTCCCCGCTTTCCGCGATCCCCAGCGCTACCACCAGCCCCTGGCCGCCAAAGTGAATGTCATCGATCATCAGCACCACCAGCTTCAGATCTTCCAGAGGTCGCTCGCGCAGCGATCGCAGTTGGTTGCTGCTGGCGGGCACGAATTGCCGGCTCACGCTGCTCTTCTCGATCCCGTAGCCTTCCACTACACTCTCGACCGCTCGCCGATAGTTCCGCGTGGACAGCCCGGCCACCACCGCTTCACGCACCGCTCGTTGCAGTTTTCCGTCTTGCTGCAACTGACGGTAGCTTTCCAGATCCACTTCCTGGCCCTCCCGCGTGCGCACCCGCGGCCGCTCCAGGGGAACCTTCTGCCCCGCAAAAACCACATAACCGGGCTGCTTGCCCCAACGCACACAGCCGGCACTCGGATTCGGTCGATGTGGTGGTCCAACTCGCTGGGTGACTTCGTTTTCCAGAATCGCCTGCAAGATTTGCAGCCCAGCTTGCCCAGCGAGTTCTTCCACGTGCGCCTGCATCTTGTGCGCTTTCCTGGTAATTCTTTCTCACGGCGGCTCTCTCCTTAAGTTGGGCCCGCCATCATAGACCGTACTTGTCCTCGAGGAACTGACGATGTGATGGGTTACATGCTGCTGCGACCTCCTGCCAAAAGTGCACCTCGCATCGATTTCGGAGTTCGCCACTTTTGATGGCCCCGTGAACCTTCCACCACTGTCGGAGTAGATCCGGACGCCGACAGTCAATCAGGACAACTAACCGCGCTTGATCATTTGCGGCGGCCAACACATTCCGAATGAGCTGATACCCGCCGAACGTGTCCGGCCCTGGCGTACGGGGGAGCAACGCAAGATCGAAGCAGTCCTCAAGGTGCACGTAGCGGCTCAAGCGCGATTTGTGGCTATTTGTGAAATCGTGCTCCGTGAGCTTCGCCTCAACGAGAGTTTGACCGAGACGCATATCAATCTCAGTAGTGTCCACTTCACCGTTCGTAAGCGGAAGGCCGGGCTTATAGCCAAATTCCGGGCGCGACTTGGTCGAAGATAGGCCAAGAGCTAAGGCAATCCGCGTAGCGGCTCCGGGAGGGCAGAAGCAATTCATCAGTAGTGCGTCAGAACTATTGCTAGAATCTAACTCCGCGGCGCTTGCCCGGTACTTTTCTGGCAAGGCGTCTCGTTGTGAGTGGGCCTTCTGGAGCCGCTCGCGCCAACCGGGATCCTCTTTTATGGCCTTCCATGCAGAGTCGAAGAAATTTCCATGGTGGGAGCCGTCGGACGTCATCTCGAACAGGATGGTCGGCGATTTCCCGAGGCTCTTATAGAAATGCAGCGAGGTCTTTGCGGCCCATTGTTCCGCTCTGGCCCTGAGTTGCGATCTGAGTCCGGCGTCCCAATCAGTCATGAAGAGCCTGCGGCAGCTATCCTACATCAGACTAGCGGCGAATGAGCCCGAAGGAACGGCGAATCGGGGGTCGGCCCGCAGTGACGGTTGGAGGACGAGACACATCCAAGCGAGGGGGTTGCCGAAAGCAGAGTAGAATCAGCTCATGAGCCGCTCCACAGAAGGGCCGATTACGCCGTCCGTACTTCGTTGGGCGATTGCGCAGTCCGCGTATGGACTCGACGAACTTGCGTCAGCTGCTAATGTTTCTTCCCCTCAGACAGAGCAGTGGCTGGCCGGCAAAAACGTACCCAACCTCACGCAAGCCCGAAAATTGGCGACCAAACTGCATCGCCCTCTCGCCGCGCTTCTCTTACCTGCTCCGCCAAAGTCGTGGGCGAGGTCCGCAACCAATATTGGATGAGCTGGATTGCGTCGCTGCGCAAGGATTTAGCGAAGCGGGAATGATGGAGGACAGGCGAATCCACAGCAGAAGCCAGGGCGACGCCAGCTACTGATCTAGGCGGCTTCGTAACCCGCGGGAAGGAGGCGGTACGCCTCTGAGGAGGCAGGACCAAGTCTTAACTGCCAATTTTTGGGATCGCACCGCCTCTGGGGCAGCAAAGTAATTCTTTACCTGAGCGGGTCAGCACTGTCGAAACTAACAATAAGTCCCGCATCAGCTCCTGTACAGCCACAGAAAACTGTCAATCTCCGATGGGCGTTCAAAGTAAACGAATAATCCGCGGTAGCGGGAGGGCTGTTTCTTGTGGTAGCGTTCGCCCTCAAATGAACCCACCGAATAAGGTCGCCAGCTCGACCCTGCGCGAGAGCGTTCCAATGAAGCCAGAGGACATTCTGACACCGGATCAATTGGCGTCGCGGCTGCAGGTGAAGCGGAGCTGGGTCTATGAAAAATGCCGTCACCGTGCAAAATATCGAGGTGAGCCGCTGCCCTGCTTGAATTTAGGTCGGTATCGACGCTTTTGTTGGCCAGATGTCTGCGAATGGCTCCGCAATGGGAGCGAACAATCGAGAGGCTCGGCGCGGAAGTAGAACCGTGGGTAGTGGCTAAGGTGAG
>Ga0126371_10006536_pt1 | contig 10377 bp, 7 predicted proteins | sample PanSoiMetaPlot_4_FD_110145 | JGI IMG/M metagenome (GOLD analysis project Ga0126371, IMG submission 110145) | Tropical forest soil microbial communities from Panama - MetaG Plot_4 | ecosystem: Environmental > Terrestrial > Soil > Tropical forest > Bulk soil | place: Panama | collected 2016-02-17
ATACGGCACGTGGGACAAGCATTGGAAAGAAAGATCCGTGACCACTCGGCAAAGGCCGGTGTTATCGGATTGGGATATGTCGGCCTTCCTTTGGTTCTTGAAATAGCCAAGGCAGGATTCCAGGTCACGGGGATCGACATTGATCGAGCCAAAGTTGATTCCGTCAATGCTGGGGTTTCACATATCCCGGACGTGCCGAGTAAAACCCTCCTTTCACTCGTCAAGCGTCGGAAAATCAAAGCCACACAGTCGCTGGCCGTGATAGAGAATCTGGATACTATAAGCATTTGTGTGCCAACGCCGCTGAGAAAAACTAAAGACCCCGATTTATCCTACATCATTGCTGCCGTAGCGGCTGTGCATAATCACCTCCGGCCCGGTCAACTGATAGTATTGGAAAGCACCACCTACCCTGGGACCACGCGGGAGGTGGTTTTGCCGATCCTTGAAAAATCAGGTCTGCGAGCAGGAAAGGATTTTTTTCTTGCTTTCTCTCCTGAGCGCATCGACCCTGGCAATCGGCACTATAACACCCGGAATATCCCCAAGGTGATCGGTGGGATGACGCCACAGTGCACTGATCTTGCAACGCTCCTGTACAGCCAATTTGTCGACAAGATCGTTCCCGTTTCATCGCCGGAACATGCGGAGATGGTAAAGCTTTTGGAAAACACATTTCGTAGCGTCAATATCGCTTTGGTTAACGAGATGGCGCTAATGTGTCATAAGTTCGGGATTAATGTTTGGGAGGTGATCGAAGCGGCCAAGACTAAACCCTTCGGCTTCATGCCCTTCTATCCTGGGCCTGGCCTGGGTGGCCACTGCATCCCTGTGGATCCATACTATCTTGCATGGAAAGCTAAGATGAATGGCCTGGAGCCCCAGCTCATCGAACTGGCGGGCCTCATAAACAGCCGCATGCCGGGTTTTACCATCAGCCGCATTGCGGATGCCTTGAACGAAAGACAGAAAAGCCTCAATGGTTCTCACATCCTCGCCCTAGGAGTTACGTACAAGCGCGATGCCAACGACATAAGAGAATCACCAGCCTTGGAGGTGCTGCGTGGCCTCTCAGAAAAGGGGGCGCGGATTTACTACGCTGACCCTTATGTACCGTCCATTGAGCTCAGCGGTAAAATAATCGAATCGGTTCAACTTACTCCGGATACCCTCAAGTTCATGGATTGCGTTGTGGTGCTAACGGAACATTCAGCTTTTGAATATGAAATGGTCGCTACCTATAGCCCTCTGATTCTGGATTGTAGAAATGCCCTGAGAGATTTCTCGAGCCCTAATCTTATTTGTCTCTAACCCTCTTACCTTAAAGTAATTTGCTCAGTAAGGTCACCGGATTGAGCTGGTTCGCGCTCAACACTACTTTTGGCTAAGTCGACAACTGTTATCCTGCAATAATTTGCGCAAGGGTTTCGCAGTCCAAGCCCGAGAACGCCGTGGCGGCCGGTACGGATTCGTGAACAGCCAAACACTCTCCAGAAGACAGCGAGAGTTCAAGCGCGTGCTGACCAAGACGCCCTCCATGAACCACGTCTTTGAAATTATTCGCCTCGCCGCACCTACGGAAGCGACGGTTGTAATCGAGGGGGAACCAGGAACGGAAAAGGAAGCCGTAGCAAGTGCCATTCATAATCAGAGCTCACGTCAACAGGGACCTTTCATAACGATCAGTTGCGCCGCGTTACCGGAGGGACAAATCGAAAATGAGCTCTTCGGTTACGAAGAGGACACAGTCACGGGGGCTCATCCACCGAAGGCGGGAAAGATTGAACTCGCCAATGGGGGAACACTCTTTCTTGATGGCATTGAAAACTTGTCTGTGATCATGCAGACAAAACTACTCCGTGTGTTTGAGGAGCAAAAAATACAGCGGCTTGGCGGAGGTCATGTCGACGCTCGCGTCATTATCGGCACCCGGATTCCTCTTAAAAGACTCGTGGCTGAAGGCCGAATGCGCAGCGATTTCTACTATCGGATGAACGTGATCTCCATACCTCTCGTCCCGTTGCGGCAAAGAAAGTCTGATATCCCGCTTCTGGTCCAAGATTTCCTTCATCGATTCCGTCTCTCCGTAGAAAAAGGGATCGACCAAGTCTCAGCGCATGCAATAGATCGACTTATGCAATATCACTGGCCTGGTAATATTCAGGAACTTGAAAGCGTGCTTCAAAAAGCGGTTGTATTGGCAACATCGCCGATCGTGGAAAAAGTAGATGTTCCAGATGCGAGCGCTCCGAGGGAGCATGAAGCAAGTGCACCAGTCTTGTCGCTGTCTGAGTGGATAAAGGAACAGGAAAAGCAGTACCTCATTCAAAAGCTGCACACGTTTGGCGGAAACATAGAGCTTACAGCCAGGAGCTGTCGTGTAGATACCAGAACGCTCTATCGTAAGATGCGCCTTTACGGTCTTAATAAGAAGGCCTTTCGCTCGAAGGACTCGGAAGGGTTTTTGTCCCCCGACAGAAGGAATGGCTTGGGACAGCCGTTAGCAAAAAAATAATTGCCCTCTTCGTAATCAAGACAGGAATCTCCGGATCCCCTTGGCGCCGTTGGCCTGCGCGATGAGCATCAACGTTTGCCGGCCCAAAAAATGCGGAAAGCTCCACGAGCTTTCCGCATTTTTTTTGCTCGAAACTATGCGGCGCCGGACGAAGTTTATATTTTTTCAAAAGAGATTTGGCGGAGAGAGAGGGATTTGAACCCTCGGTACCCTTTTGGGGTACACACGCTTAGCAGGCGTGCGCCTTAGACCACTCGGCCATCTCTCCGTGCTTCCTGCGGCTTCGATTTGTCTCACGTGAGGCGCTTGTTGAGACACCTTCCTTTGGCAGAGCTGTAGAAATAGCATACAAGAGCTCAATTTTCCACGACGATCAACGGTTGCGCACTGGTATCTGAAATATACGAAGCGCCCTTTCGTATTTTACCGGCCTTCGAGGACCTGGATTTCGAGGGGTTTCGCGACGAAGTTATTGGTCGCAGCTTTCTCGGGGGGACATGCCGAGATGGCGATCAGCAAATCCATCTCTGCCAGCAAATCGATGGATTCGCCGGCTTTTACAGTCGGCGGCAAAATTATCGTCCTACGTCCTTGCCGATTTTTTTATTCATGAAGATACTGAACGCGTCATGGGTATCATACGAAGTAAGACCCCAGGGAGCGATAGCCTCTGACAAGAGTTCTTGACAGCCCTTATCAAGCCTTCCCCGGCGCGGTTACCGGCAAATTTAAACCTACAGAAAGACTCTCTATTTCCGATAAAACCGGTCGATGGTGCCGCTTGCTTTGATTTCATCGAGCAATCTCGTATCAATAAAATTTTGTGCCTTGACGACGCGGCCTGGGGGTTCACTGACGAATCCAAAATTGCTTGAACTCCCGCAGCCTCCGGCACCGGCTCCGGCCTAAGACTTTTCGCCAATCTCGCATAGATCTGGTTAGCCAATTCGCGATCCTTCATTCCTTCTTCCCGGAGAACCTCCAATACTACATCCGGTCGTGTCCTAAAAACGGCGCTCCTTCGATGACCCCTTCCAAGAACCGACGAATCATGCCGGGCTGAGATCTCAAGGTGGCCGCGGACGCCACCAAGCCGTAAAGAGCGTAATCTAAAGGGACATCCACGAGATCAGCTAGAACACGGCAGCAACCGGTGGCCAAAACTCGATGCAGCTGCTCAGGGGTCACGAGACCACCGTCGACACGGCCCGCCACTAGAGCCGCGATACGAGTTGGGGTGTTTCCCGACGGAAGAATCGCAAGTTCTTTTTCTGGGTCGATTTTCCAGAAGCGGAGAATCAGACGAGTCATACTGTCCGAGACCGATCCGTAACTGCTGATGGCTACTTTTTTGCCCTTGAGGTCTTGAGGCTTTTCGATGTGACTCCGCACAACAAAGAGGTGTTGAAGGCGAGGAAATGTCACTGCGAATATTTTGAGATCGAGCAAACCGGACACCGCCATATGGAGAGGCGAGTTTAAATCACCGTCGCCGATCTGAATATCGTTGCCGAGCAAGGCCTGCGACGTTATATTCCCGCTATTGAAGTAAACCGACCTTACTTCGAGCCCACGCTTTTGCCAGAGTTTTTCTTTCTCAATCACACGCCTTAGAGTTGAGTTAAGACCGGTACCGCTGTAAGCCAAATTTCTTTGTTGCGCCCACGCTTTCTTTAGGCCAAAGACGGATGTACAGAGGAAAACGCTCACAACCAACGCCATCGACGTGCGCATAAAAAACTTCTCAGTAACGTACAGGTTTTTGCCTATTCTCTAGCTGAACCACTTACTACCATAGCTTTTTATTTGTGAATACTCACAGAGTCTTGACAGAACTCTTCTCTTTTCGGAACGCTGACCTGTTGATCCTCCGTCTTTCGCCCAGAGACTACTTTCAAGCGCTCTGCGATCAGTTTGATGTTCTTTACTCAGAAGCAGCGAGAACCGCTAAAGTAATGGCGATACCATTGCACCCTTTTATCATCGGCCTGCCATACCGAATCAGGTACCTAGATAAGGCGTTGGAATATATTTGCTCCCACGAATGGGTTTGGCGCACCACGGGAGGCGAAGTGCGGATTGGTACTATCGGCACTATTATAAAGACCCTGGGCGACCCAAGGGCTAGCTAATACTTTCTGGGAAAGTTAGCGGTAGAGTCGATCGATAAAGCCACTCCGGTCAATCTCCTCAATCAAAGTCGAATCGATAAACCGTTCCGGAGCAGCATTCTTGGCTGCCGGATTTTGAGTAGCCAGCTCTTGAATAATCAGCTGCATGTCTTTGACCGAAGAGTAAGGTTTCATCGGGATAAGGCGTTCCGTGAATACCTTCCACCCCTGGCGCAACATATCAAGATCGTTGGTTTTAAGATGAGCCGCCACGATGCGGACGGATTCCTCGGGGTGGGTCTTGTAGTAGTGGACTCCCTCGACATAACCGCGTAGGAATTTTAACGCCGTTTCCCTTTTATCCTGTATGAAAAGCTCCGGCATGACGATTCCGTTGCCGTGATAACCAAACTCCTTCGTCGTGAGATCGATTAGAACATTAAAGCCTTGTCTTTTTGCCCGGACCACGTCGGCTGGATCTGCCACCATGCCGTCAATTTTGCCGGTGCTAAGAGCGGCAAAGCGGTCTGGGGAATTGCCGATCTGAAGCATGATGAGATCGCGGTCGGGATCAAGACCAAGCTCCCTGGCAGCAAAACGAGTCGCCGTCTCCGAGGCATCGCCGAAGCGCGCGATACCCACCTTTTTCCCCTTCAGTTGACTTGGCATCGTAATGTCGCGAGCGGTAACGACAGCGTAAATCAATCGATTGGTAACGACGCCGACAAACTTGAGCCGAGCACCCGCCAGATTAGCGTTGATCACTGAAGAGACACTGGTGAATCCGATTGGGAAAGACCCCACCACCATCCCCTGAGTGGCTAAAACGCCTCGCGCAAAAGTAAGCGCAACGTCCAGATCCTGCTTTTTGAAGAAACCCGCCTCGTGAGTCACCCAGATAGGTGCTGCTCCGATGCTAATGTTGTTATACACAACGGCGAGCGAAGAAGCCGATTGTTTCTCTCCCGAAGCCGCATTAAGATCGGCGACAAGCGCGACCTGAATGAGCGAGACCCCGAGAGTCACGATGATTATAAAACCCTTCACTTGCATTCCCATTCGCTCACAATATCCACGTCGTTTCTAAATCTAGTGGACCTAACCACCTGTTTAGCGCCAACCCTTCATGGTTCGAATAGCTCACCACGAACGGAATTCTTTTGGCCGTTCGCCCTGAATAGAGTTGAAGGGCTCACCCCATTTAGATGGTCAATTGATGCTACAGTCCATTGGTTCCACCTAACGCTAGCGTTTCTTGTATGCTTCTTAAATGGCAATGCGCTCGTCGGACGATTCCCAGGAAAAGATCACTGCTTTTTCAGCGATAAAGATTTTTGATAAATCCGCTTGCTTCGATTCCGTTGGAAATGCTGACCGGAACCACTTAAGAAATTTTTTCGCACCAAGCTACCAGCGAAGCAAATCTGAAGTCCGAATATCGAAATCCGAAACAAACCTAAAGACGTAAAAAACCGCAATTCAAAATCCGCAACGGGCCGTTTAGAATTTCTGCTCCTTTTTGAAACATTTGAATTTGTTTCGAATTTCGACTTTCGAATTTGTTTCTCTTGGCGCGCTTTGCGCCCCTTCGGCGTCGGTCAGAGGCTGCCCTGAGTTTATCGAAGGGACATGCTTTGCGCCGAGCCATCTTCCAAATTAGCCCACGTGCCTGAGCCCTTCCACGATTCGCGTATTTAGAATCCGGCGCATCGGAATGATGGATGCCGCCAGTCCCACAAACAGGCCGGCCGCGCATCCGAACACGATGGTTTCCGGTTTTATGTAAAAGATCGGAAACCATCCTTTGGGCAAAGCGGAACGAAATCCCTGTACGGCCGGAAAGGTCACCAAAAGCCCCAGCGCGCTGCCCGCAAGGGAAAGAATGAAGGATTCGCCCGCGATCAGGAAAAATAGTTGCGGCCAGGAGAATCCCAGAGCCTTCAGCACCGCGTACTCGTGGGTGCGCTCCCGTGCGGACATGATCATGGTATTTCCCACCACAAGCAGAATAATTCCAATGATGACGAACGACATGACATTCATCGCGGTGATGACTGCGCTCGCCGACGAAAGAAAGTTTTGCTGGAAGGCGCGCTCGGTTTCGGTCTTGGTTTCGGCGTGGGAATTTTCAAACAGTCCATCGACGGCTTCTGACACGTCCGCGGGGTTCGCAGACTTGGAAATTCGTTCGATATACCATCCGACTAGGCCGGATCGCTGCGGCATTTCCTGGCGCACCCTTTCCTGAACGTAATTGTAGTGAAACAGCATATTCGCAGGATCGACGGTCTGGTCCCTGGGCCGATAGATGGCGCGCACGACGAACTCCCACTGGCCGGGAAACGCGTCGCCTTCGACGTTCATGATGTCTCCGATCTTGAGATTGTACCTCCGGACCAGGTCGATACCGATGACGCACGCATTGCGCTCCCGCCGGAAAGCTTCGAATTGCTCCTTGTCGATAACAAACTCCGGATAAAGATCAAAGAAAGTCTCGGAGTCCACCGCCAAACGGGCGAAGAATTGGTTCTTATCGATGTAGACTCCAGAAAACCAGACTGCGTAGGTAACCCTTTCTACGCCGGGCACCTGTTCAATGCGGTTTTTGTAGGCCAGAGGAAGCGGAAAGACGAAGGAGATGGCGTGGCGCGTGATTAGCCGGTTCGCCGCGGACGCATCAACGCCGGCGTGCCATGCGGTGACCACGGTGCGCAGCAGCGCAAAGGCCATGACCGCGATGCTCACGCCCAAGACGGTCAGCACGCTCCGGAGCTTGTGACGCAGCGCGTTTCGCAAGAGCAGCCGTAACAGCTCCATACAAAAATTCCCTGGCTCTCGTTCAACGTGGAACCCTTGAACCCATCTTAGATAAGTTCGCCTTTCTCCAGGTTCCGCACCGAGCGCGCCTTTTCTGCAGCCCGCGGGTCGTGGGTCACCATAAGAATGGTTTTACGCAGCTCACGGTTGAGCCGGTCCATCAATTCGAGCACTTCCTCCGCTGACGCTTTGTCCAGATCACCGGTCGGCTCGTCGGCGACCAGAATCGCCGGATCGGTGGCGATGGCGCGCGCAATCGCTACCCGTTGCTCCTGCCCGCCCGAGAGCTGGCGCGGGTAATGCTGCGTCCGGTCGCCTAACCCAACGATTCGCAACGCGGTTTCTGCATGGGCGCGCCGTTCCTTCTTCGCCAACGGCGTTAACATCAACGGCAGCTCCACATTTTCCACCGCCGTCAGCACGGGTATTAGATTATAAAACTGAAAGATAAAGCCAACGATGCGTGACCGCCAGACTGCCAGCTCGGTTTCGTTCAGTTCCGTGATATCGGTGCCGGCAATTAAAATCCTTCCTTCCGTCGGCTTGTCGAGCCCGGCGATCAGGTTGAGCAGTGTGGTTTTTCCGGAGCCGGAGGGCCCCATGAAAGCAACGAAATCACCCTCCGCCACGACGAACGAAATGTTTCGCAGTACCGGTATCTCGAAGCTGTCGCGTCGGTAAGATTTAGATAGGTTACGAATTTCGATGAACGGCCGCTCCGTAACGGAACCCACTTCATGGATTGCTGAGGTATACTTTTGCCCCATCGCGAATCTTTTCATCAACCCTACTAACGACCTTGTCGCCGTTCTGTAAACCTTGCTTTATTTCAACCAAACTTCCCGTTTGCCGGCCGATGACAACTGGCACTTCGAGCGCGCGACTATCCTTGACTTGATAGACTATTGGCCGGCCGTTTCGCTTGGTCACTGCCGCCACAGGGACAGCAAGAAACGGCTGATTTGACTCAGAACTCTGCGCGCTATTAGGCGAAAGAAACGAAATTTTGGCGCCCATGTCCGGCAAGACGCGCCGGTCATAGTCGTTAAATTTGATTTTCACCAGAACCGTCGCTTTTGCACGGTCCGCAGTAGGAACGATTTTACCCACGTGGCCCATGTAACTCCGTTCGGGATAGGCGTCCAATCGGATCTCACAAGCTTGCTCCGGAGCGACTCGCGTGAGGTTCGCTTCGGATACATCGGCCTCGACTTCCAGCGAAGACATGTCGGCAATCGTTACCACGGCGGCCTTCGAGCTGACGGCCCCCGCCAGTGGAGCGACAATCTCCCCAATGTCCGCATTTTTCTTGAGCACCGTGCCATCGAAGGGCGCAACGATGCGCGTGTTCTCCACCGCGACCTCGGCTTCCTTGACGGCAAACTTGGCCGCTTCGATGGACGCCACCACCCGTTGGTAACGAGCTTCGGCGGCATCGTACTCCGCCTGAGCCACTATCCCCCGCTTCAAAAGAATTTCCTGCCGTCCGAGAGACTGCTTGGCATCGTTGAGTTCGGATTGAGCCATACGCAGATTTTCCTGAGCTCGACGCAAGGACGCCGCGACGTCGGAGTCATCGAGACGAGCAATCACCTGGCCCTTCTTGACTTCATCTCCTTCTTCAACGCCTAAAAAAACCAGCGTGCCGGTTCCTTTGGAAGCGACCGCCGCCTTACGTCGCGCGACAACGTATCCGCTAGCGGTCAATACCGAGTTCGCTTGCGCGGGAGAGGTCAGAGAAACAGTTGCCAATTGAACTTCGATTCCCGAGTTGAAAAACTCTTTGAAAAACAAAAAGCCAGCCGCCAAAATCACAACGGCTGTGCCCCAGAGCATAAACCTTCTCCAACGTCTCGGCCTGCGCGAGGGCCCGGTCGCTTGCGCCGAGCGATCAATTCTGAGCTGCGCTAGATCAATGTCCTTTGTCTCCATGATTATCCTCCTACTAAGCCGGTTAATTGAGCGTTTTTCAAGCATCCTATGGCGTGGTAATTTCTTCTACTGTGGACCAAACAACATCGTGGAATCCGCAAAGTTACGCCGCTAATGCGCGGTTTGTTTCCGATCTAGGAGAGCCGCTCCTGTTATTGCTCGAGCCGAAGTCGGGAGAGTGGATTTTGGATCTCGGTTGCGGCGATGGGGCGTTAACTGAAAAGATCGCTGCCTTGGGCTGCGCCGTCGTCGGTATGGACAGCAGCCTTCCCCAACTCCAAGCGTCACGGCGGCGCGGCTTGCAGGTCATCGCCATGGACGGTCAAAGAGTCGCCTTTAAACGGACCTTCGACGCGGTTTTCACCAACGCCTCGCTTCATTGGATGAAACAGCCTGAAAAAGTCGCCGCCGGCGCTTTTCACGCTCTAAAACCAGCCGGCCGGTTTGTCGGCGAATTCGGCGGCAAGGGCAATGTGGAGAAGATCCGTTCCGCGTTGCACTACTCGCTGCGCAAAAGGGAAATCGACCCCACGTCAATCGACCCCTGGTATTATCCTTCGGTCGAGGAATACACAAAGGTACTGTCGAGCGCGGGATTTTCGATCGACTATATGGAGCTTATTCCTAGACCAACAAAACTCCCCGGCGACATCCTGGGTTGGCTCGAAGTGTTTGCGCAACCTTTTGCCAAAGCGGTAAGCGAAGCAGAGCGCCCGAGATTTTTGGCAGAGGTTCGCGACGCACTCGCACCGTCCCTTCGAGCCTCGGACGGCCATTGGTTTGCTGACTACGTCAGGCTTCGGTTCAAGGGTAGAAAAAAGTGAGTCTAAAGTTTTCGCGCCCTGCGCAAATTTTTTGACCCTTACTGATCATGGCTGCGGTACTCAACGAAAGACCCTCTCACCAAGAGGTGTTTCATGAAACTATCGCTTAACCCACAGAACATGAAACCGAAGATTTTCGTCCTGCCGCCATAGGTTGCCGGAATCCAAGTTCGCAGGA
>Ga0126371_10006538_pt1 | contig 10377 bp, 7 predicted proteins | sample PanSoiMetaPlot_4_FD_110145 | JGI IMG/M metagenome (GOLD analysis project Ga0126371, IMG submission 110145) | Tropical forest soil microbial communities from Panama - MetaG Plot_4 | ecosystem: Environmental > Terrestrial > Soil > Tropical forest > Bulk soil | place: Panama | collected 2016-02-17
CATTATCATGATGAGCGTGATGTATGGAACAGCGCTGCCGCAGTCGGGCCGGCCGGAGGGTATACCAAGTCCGGACGACACGTGGACGCTGCCAAGTCACGATGCCATGAATGCCAATACTGTCACTGTCATCACCGCACCGGCCGGCGGGGCCACCGCTATCTTCGGCTCCGACATGGCGCGGGTGCTCGACGATGGCGAGCTCCGGGTGCTACCGGTCATCGGCAAGGGGCCGGTTCGCAACGTCGTCGATATCCTCTACCTCAAGGCCATCGACATGGGAATGGTTGCGAGCGACGTGCCAGAATTCTACAAGTTGCAGTACAAGATTCCAGACATTGCGTCGCGGCTTAGACAGATCGCAAAGCTATACAACAATGAGCTCCATGTCATTGCGCCCACCTCGATAAAATCGATATTCGATTTGGAGGGCAAGCGAATCGTGGCGCAAACGGACGTCGGTTACTACTCGGCAAAGTTGATTTTTTCGCGCCTGAATATGCACGTCACGTACGATTACTGGACTGACGACTCGAAGGCGATCCAAAAGATCATCGATGGAGAAGCCGACGCCTACATCACCAGCACGGGCAAGGTCTTCCCGCAAGCCCGAGCTATCAAGAATGAGAATCGCCGATTACACCTTGTGCCAATCCCATATGATCGAAGGCTTCAGGATCTATATCTGCCGACGACCTTATCAGGCGAGGAATATCCAAACCTTCTGGCGCCGGACGAGAAAATCGAGACGGTAGCAACTAGCGTGCTCCTGGTGACGTTCAATTGGCCGGAGAACACCGAACGCTATCGCCGAACAGCGAAGTTCGTGGACGCCTTCTTCTCCAAGATCGACGCGTTCTTAAAACCGCCTCGCCATCCGAAATGGTCTGAATCGAGCATAAACGTCAAGACTCCCGGGTGGGAGCGTTTCAAAGCTGCGGATGATTGGCTCGCTCACCGCGTCGCCGGGGGCCCGGCCACGAGAGAGACCTCAGAATTGTTCAACCGTTTCCTTACTCTAAATCATATCGGCAACATCACCCCTGAGGACAAAGCGGCACTTTTTCGCCAGTTTCTGGAGTGGAAGGAGACACAGCCTTCCGTGCGATGAGGTCCGGCGGTTGGCGGCCTACCCGCCTTGCCTCCATTGGCAGCCCGTTCGTCCATATGACGGTCGCTCTATGGCCCGCACGATATTCTCGCTCAATACGCGTTGGAGCAGAGCTCGTTTCGTTTGATTAGGCCGGAACCCGTAAAAACCAGTAAGCCAACAACGACAGATTCGATTCGAACTAGAAATTACATAAAGTCGACGCCCGGCGACCACGACGCCGGCCTAAGCACCTCACCGATCGGAATACGATTGCGCCAAGCTCAACGATGCGACGGGAAAAAGCAGAACCAAATGGTCGGCTCGTTGACCCCAACTGATCTCCCCAGCCACGCGCACTAACCAGTCAGCCATGTCTGGCCATGATGGACTGCGGGCCTTGCGTCGAGGACTGACCTCGCAAACTTTCTGACGCAGCGGTCTTGATCGTCTGAGCCTAGAAGGAGCGCCTCTCGTTTCGTTATGCTTCAATTCTCCTCACGACTGCTCGGCCCAAAGGCGCTGGCGCATCGGGGCCCGGCATTTGGCGAATCGCGTTCGGAGTGCAGACGCAGAATCACCAAAGCGGGAGTTCGCGACCTAAAGATTGGAATATTTTCAGAGCGATCCCAAGAGTAGGAGGCGCCCTATTCAACGGGTTTGGGCCCACTTTTGCAAGCAGCCTTCTGCTCCTAGGCCGGTCGTCGATGGACTAGACTCGGGCGGCGCTGCAAGGTGACATTTGGGTATTTACACGATCCTTGAATCGGTTCCATTCTACGCGTCATGTTGTCAAAAGTACCGGTGACGCAGCTCCGCATATTTGAAGCAGCAGGTCGTCGGAGTTCGCTTCAAGCCGCAGCGGCAGAACTGCATCTGACGCCCAGTGCCGTCAGCCACGCAATCCGTAAGATGGAGCAAGCTCTCGGCGTCGTTCTATTCGAGCGCAGCGGTCGCAACCTGAGTCTGAGCGCCGAGGGTGAGGCGTTGATGCGGCACGTCGGGCCGGCATTCGCCGAGTTGCGCCAAGGCATCGAACTCGTATCCACGCGTGGGCCTCAGTTGCTGCGGCTGCATTCTGCGCCGAGCTTTGCCGCCCAGTGGCTGGTGCCGCGGCTGGCGCGATTTCTGGCCGAGTGCCCGCAAGTCGAGTTGCGCCTGGCGGCCGGGACCGACTACGCCCGGTTCGGCACGGACGACGAGTATGACGCCGACATCATCTACGGTCTGCCCCAGTACTCCGGCCTGTCTGTACTTTCTCTCGGGGAGGAAACAGTAACACCGCTTTGCGCGCCCTCGCTCGCCCAATCGATCCGCAGCCCGGTCGACCTTCTCGATCGAAACCTGATCCAGAGCGACAACAAGAAGGTGCGCTGGCCGGCCTGGTTCGCGTTGAACGGGCTTGCAGCGCCGCCCCCACGCGGTTTCCGGTTCGATCGCAGCTTCTTGGCGATCGCGGCCGCAGCCGACGGGTTGGGTGTGGCACTCGAGTCCACGCTACTGGCAGAGCGGGAGATCGGCAGCGGCCGCCTGGTTGCACCGCTCGCCGGGTGTTCGGAGAGCATCCGGTATGTCGGCCACCATCTGGTGTCCCCCAAGGCCCCCCACCAACGCAGGACATTGAGGCTCTTTACCGAATGGCTCAGGCGCGAGCTGAAACTCGACCCTGACGGCACTGGTTGAGGACTGCTTTGGCGGCAGGCGGGGTTCAGGCTCGCCATAGGAGGATGTCGAAACAGGCGCCCCATGCTCGCTTGACGCCTCGCCGGCGACACGAGGCTCCGCGAGCCCCGGTCTCTTCCAATACCGACGCTTCTCGTCAGGACAGATTGGCGTGCCCCGCGCCCTGTCCCTCCCTGGGGGCGCAAGCAGCACCGGCCACGAGGCAAGGCCGAATGGATGAGTCCAATTCAAGGATGCTTGCAAACACTGCGTTTGTCCTCGCTTCGGCCTGCTGATAGCGTCGCGAGAAATAAGAAATGTTGCAAGTGAGGGCCCAAGGCGGAGTCCGGTTCTGCCTCCGGGGTGGGTGCACTTTCACCTTCGAACTGATGCGTCACCCCGGAGGGAGGCCGTATGCTACTGTCCGAAAAAGTCTGCATCATCACCGGTGCCGCTTCGGCCCGGGGCATTGGTCGCGCCACGGCCCGTCTCTTTGCCGGGCATGGCGGCCGAGCGGTCATCCTGGACCTCGATGAAAAACACGCAAAGGCGGCCGCTCGGGAAATCGGCGAGGGGCACCGCGGCCTTGCCTGTGACGTGACCGACAAGAGCGCCTGCCTGGCATCGGTCGATGAAGTGATCCGTGAATTTGGCTGCGTGGACGTGCTCATCAACAATGCCGGTATCACCCAGCCGCTGAAGATTATGGACATCGAGCCGAAACATTACGACGCCGTGCTCGACGTCAACCTCCGCGGAACGCTCTACATGAGCCAGGCGGCTATCCCCCACATGCGCCGGCAAAGATCGGGATCCATCGTCTGCATGTCGTCAGTCTCCGCTCAGCGCGGCGGCGGTATCTTTGGCGGGCCGCACTACAGCGCCGCAAAGGGCGGTATCCTGGGACTTGCCAAGGCCATGGCGCGGGAGCTTGGGCCGGACGGCGTCCGCGTCAATTCGATTGCGCCGGGTTTGATCCAGACGGACATCACGGGCGACAAGCTCACCGACGACGTCAAGGCGCAGATCACCGACGGCATTCCGCTCAAGCGTCTTGGCGTTGCCACTGACGTTGCCAATGTATGCCTGTTCTTGGCCTCCGACCTGTCGTCATACATCACCGGCGCCGTAATCGATGTCAACGGCGGCATGCTGATCCACTGAGCGCCCGAGGCACCCCATTGTGCCGAATATGGATGTGACGACGAGCCGGAGGAGAAAAACAAGTGCCAATCGAACAACACGCCGCGGCGAAAACCGGCCTCTCCAACGTGTCGCTCGCCGACAGGGCATACCGCATCCGTCGGAACGCGTTACGGATGGGCGAGGTGCAGGGACAGGGCTATATCGCGCAGGCACTCGGCATCGCCGATGTCTTAGCGGCGGCCTATTTTCATGCGCTTCGCTACCGGCCCGATGAACCTGAATGGGAGGAACGCGACCGCTTTCTCCTCTCGGCTGGTCACTATGCCATCGCTCTCTATGCGGCGCTGATCGAGGCTCGCATTCTGCCGGAAGACGAAATCGAAACGTACGGCACCGACGACAGCCGTCTGCCGATGTCGGCTATGGCGGCCTACACGCCCGGGATGGAGGTCACGGGAGGTTCCCTCGGCCACGGCCTGCCGATCGCCATCGGTTTCGCCTTAGCCCTCAAGCGCAAGAACTCCAAGTCGCTTGTTTACAATCTCCTCTCGGATGGGGAGCTCGACGAAGGCGCGACGTGGGAAGCCGCTATGTCCGCCGCTAGCTTCCAGCTCGACAATCTGATCGGCATCGTTGATGTGAACAATCAGCAGGCAGACGGTCCTTCGACCAAAGTTCTGTGCTTCGAACCTCTGACGCCGAAGTTCGAGGCGTTCGGCTGGCACGTCCAGCGGGTGAACGGCAACGATATCGATGCGCTGGTCGAGGCCTTCGACAGAGCTCGTGCACTCGCAGAGCCCAGGCCGCGCATGATCATCTGCGATACCAAGATGGCGAAGGGCGTGCCGTTCCTGGAGCAACGCGAAAGCAACCACTTCCTTCGGGTCGAGCCAGAAGAGTGGCAAAAGGCGATCCAGATACTCGATGCTGGGAGGCGGTCATGAAGCGATCCAAATATATGAGGCCTGTCCGGCTCACGGAGCAGGGCGAAGGTGGCCAGAAGGGAGCCTCCCGCCTAACCACCTCGGCGATGATTGCATCGCTCGCGGCCCCCGGGCAACGCACCAAGCTCGCGCCCTTCGGTCATGCTCTCGCCGTGCTAGCACAGACGCGGCCGGATATCGTCGGCCTGACGGCGGACATCGGCAAGTACACCGACTTGCATATCTTCGCGCAAGCTCATCCCGACAAGTTCTACCAGATGGGCATGGCGGAGCAGCTTCTGATGAGCGCCGCCGCCGGCATGGCGCGGGAGGGGTTCACGCCCTTCGCGACGACCTACGCGGTGTTCGCGTCGCGGCGTGCCTACGATTTCATTTGCCTCGCGATCGCCGAGGAGAATCTCAACGTGAAGATCGCGTGCGCTTTGCCCGGGCTGACGACCGGCTATGGGCCGAGCCACCAGGCCACGGAAGACATCGCCATCTTTCGTGGCATGCCGAACCTGACCATCATCGATCCGTGTGATGCGCTCGAGATCGAGCAGATCGTTCCCGCCATCTACGCCCACAGGGGCCCCGTCTACATGCGGCTCCTGCGTGGCAACGTTCCGCTGGTTCTCGACGAATATGACTACCAGTTCGAACTGGGCAAAGCGAAGCTTTTGCGCGACGGCAGGGATGCTTTGGTCATTTCCACGGGCTTCATGACCATGCGAGCGCTTGAGGCTGCCGAGACGTTGCGGCACGACAAAATCGAAGTCGGCGTACTGCATGTGCCGACCATCAAGCCGCTCGATGCGGCAACGATTTGCACCCAAGCCGGGCGAGACGGGCGTACGGTGATCGTGGCGGAGAACCATACTGTGGTGGGCGGCCTCGGGGAGGCGGTCGCAGGCCTCCTGCTCCGTTCGGGGGTGACGCCGGTGTTCCGCCAGATCGGTCTTCCCGACGAGTTTCTCGACGCGGGGGCTCTCCCGACTCTGCACGAGCGTTACGGCATCTCAACCGAAGCCGTAGCGAAGAAAATCAAAGCTTGGCAGGCGTGAGGACAGACGATGACAACGGTGGGTTTCATCGGTCTTGGATCCATGGGACTACCCATGGCCACAAATCTTGCCGCGCGCGGTTTCGCAGTCCGCGGTTTTGATATCAGGCCGGCCGCAATGAACACTCTCGTGGAGGCCGGCGGCACCCGTGCCTCCGCAGCTGCGCATGCGGCCGATGGCGCCGACGTCCTCATCCTCATGGTCGTCAACGCCGCGCAGGCGGAGGCGGTCCTATTTGAGGGGGGCGCTCTTGCGGCGCTCCCGAAAAACGGCATCGTCGTGCTGATGGCGACGTCCCCACCGCGCGCCGTGGAGTCTATCGCCGCACGCGTCATCGAAGCAGGCCCATCCTTCGTCGACGCACCGGTGTCGGGCGGCGTCGTCGGCGCTCGCGCGGCAACACTGACCGTCATCGCCGCAGCGCCTCGCGCCACGTTCGAGACCGCAAAGCCGGTGCTCGAGGCCCTCGGTGACAAGATTTTCCATGTCGGGGAGCGCCCTGGACAAGGCGCGATGGTCAAAGCCGTCAACCAGTTGCTCTGCGGCGTCCACACGGCAGTGGCGGCAGAGGCGTTCTCGCTCGCCGCAAAAGCGGACCTCGATCTGAGCATCCTGTTGGATATCGTCAGCGGTTCGTCGGCTTCAAGCTGGATGTTGAAGGATCGCGGCCCACGGATGCTGCAGGAGCAACCCTCGATCACCAGCGCCGTCGATATTTTCGTGAAGGATCTCGGTATCGTGCTCGAAGCCGGCCGAGATACCAAGGCGGCTTTGCCTCTGGCAGCGGTCGCGCATCAGATGTTCCTTGCGGTCTCAGGGCAGGGCGACGGAGAGGCCGACGATAGTCAAGTCATTCGCGCTTACAAGGCGCTCAATCAAGTTCGCCGACGGTAAGACTGTCCCTCTTCGCGAGGGCCCGGCGCTCCGACCAAACGCGACCGACACACGGACGAAACCATGACGACCTCCAAGCGTGGTTCCTACACCATGACCCGACGCGCCGTTCTTGCAGCTGGGATGGCGGTGCCGCTGGTGGGTATCCTCAGGTATCCCGCCTCAGCGGCGGAGTTCGAATACAAGCTAGCGACCGGACAGGATCCGACGCATCCGGTCAACACCCGTGCTCAGGAAGCGCTCAACCGCATCCGCGAGGCGACTGGCGGCAGGCTCGACATCAAGTTGTTCCCAGCCAACCAGCTGGGCTCCGACACCGATCTGCTCGCGCAAGTGCGCAATGGCAGCGTGGAGTTCTTCAACCTGTCGACCTCGATCCTGGCCACCTTCGTACCGGTCAGCGGTATTCTCAACACGGGTTTCGCCTTCAAGGATTACGATAGCGTCTGGAAAGCAGTCGACGGTGACCTCGGCGCGTATATCCGCGCCCAGATTGCCAAAACACCGATCGTGGCCGTAGCGCGCCCCTGGGATAACGGCTTCCGCCATATCACCTCGTCGACGCGCGACATCAAAAGTCCCGACGACCTCAAGAGGTTCAAGATCCGTGTCCCGCCGGCCCCTATGCTCACCTCGCTGTTCAAAGCGCTCGAGGCCAACCCTGCGCCGATCAATTTCAATGAGCTCTACACGGCGCTCCAGACAAAAGTGGTCGAGGGTCAGGAAAACCCCTTGGCCATCATCGCGACGACTCGCATCTATGAGGTCCAGAAATCTTGCAGCCTCACCGGCCATGTCTGGGACGGCTATTGGATCCTGGGCAACAAGCGCGCGCTCGAGAGCCTACCCAAAGATCTGCAGGAGGCCGTTGCTCGTGAGTTCGACCGCTCGGCGGCCGATCAGCGTGCCGATGTCGCCAAGCTTAGCGTTTCGCTCCGAGAGGACTTGAGTGCGAAGGGAATTCAGTTCCTCGATGTCGACCGGGAGCCGTTCCGACAAGCCCTGGCCAAGACGACTTTCTACAAGGACTGGAAGGCCAAATACGGCGCGGACGCTTGGTCGCACCTAGAGAAATTCTCTGGCCAGTTGGCGTAGGCGCCGTCATCCACAGCGGGTCACCCGAACGTGCGGTGTTTGATCTCTGGGAGGAACCAGGTCAATAGACCGATCATCGGCAGGAACGCGCATAGCTGATAGACGATATTGACGCTGGTGGCATCTGCCAGCAATCCGAGCAATGCGGCGCTGAGCGCCCCTAAGCCGAAAATCAGACCATAGAACAGCCCGGCGACCATACCGAGCCGGCCGGGTAGGAGGTCAATGGCATAAACGAGGATCGCCGGGAACGCGCTCGACATGATCATTCCGATGATGATCGACAGCACAGCCGTCCACATCAAATCGACGTAGGGCAGTATCAGCGTGAACGGCAGCGCGCCAAGGATCGAGAACCAAATGATCTTGCGCCGCCCGATCCGGTCGCCGAGGTAGCCGCCGATCAAGGCGCCGGCAGGGGAAGCCAGCAGGTACAAAAACAGCATGATCTGTGAGGCCTGCACGCTGATGTGGAAGCGGCCGAGCAGATAGAACGTGTAGTAGGAACTCAAGCTCGCCGAATAGGCGCTCTTGGAGAACATCAGCAGGATGAGGATCGAGACGGCAAGACCCACGCCTTGCCGTGATCCCGCGACTGGTTCGGCAATACCCCGCCTAAGCTTTGCTGTTGTCGGCGACTGCCGCTTGTACCAATGGCCAATGCCGAACAGGATCACCAGGGCGACGAGGCACACCAAGGAGAACCAGGCCAGGCTCGTCTGCCCATAGGGCACGACAAAGAAGGCAGCAAGTAGCGGCCCTATCGCGCTGCCGGTCTGCCCCCCGACCTGGAACACTGACTGCCCCAATCCATGCTGCCTGCCCGACGCAAGCCGGGCCATGCGGGTGGCCTCGGGATGGAAGATCGATGAGCCGGTGCCGATCAGAGCCGCGCCCAGCAACAGCTGCGGATAGCTTGCCGCCCGTGCGAGCGCCATGACGCCGACCAACGTGACGCCCATCCCGCCCACCAGGGAGAATGGCTGTGGCCGGCGGTCCGTGTACATCCCGACCAGGGGCTGGAACATGGAGGCGCAAAGCTGAAACGTGAACGTGATGAGCCCGATTTGGCCGTAGTCCAGCGAATAGGTGGCCTTGATGAGCGGGTAGATGGCCGGCACCAGCGACTGCATCACATCATTGAGCAGGTGAGAAAAGCTCAGTGCGAGAAGAACCGGGACGGCGATCTGGTGGGTGATGGCGCTGCTGGATATCGCAACCGCGGGCGAGGACTGCTGCATCGTTGGCCGGAACGTTCCTAAAAAGAGTATCGGCCCATGCCCAACCGGCCCGCCTCCGGGTGGCCGCCTGGGCGAGCCGGTTTGCAGGCAGACACCATTCGGCTAGCCTTGGCAATCGTGCGAGTTGCAGCCCTCCCATGCAGGCCGCGCGCCGAGGGGCGAACGTCCTGCCGAGACGCGCGGCCCCGCAGATGACGCGACGGCTGGACGGATGCCGGGCGGTCTGATTTCAATGGAACAATATTGACGTCCCTGGTGCAAAACCATGAACTCACCACCTGCCGAGATCGGTTGGCCGATCGCCGAGATCGAGACGCCAGCCTTGGTGATCGACCTCACCGCGCTCGAACGCAACATTGCAAAGATGGCCGAGTTCTCGCGCGCAACTGGCGTGCGGATACGGCCGCACGCCAAAACCCACAAGTCGGCGGAAATCGCGCGACGCCAGATCGCGCATGGCGCCATTGGCCAATGCGCGCAAACGGTTGGGGAGGCGGAAGCGCTGGTGCGTGGCGGCATCGCCAACGTCCTGCTGAGCAATCAAGTGGTGAGCCAACGTAAGCTCAGACGGCTCGCAGCGCTTGCCCGCGATGCGCGGGTTGCGCTGTGCTTCGATGCGGCCGAGCAGGTCGACGCGGCCGCAGCCGCGGCACGCGAGTTCGGAGTCGAACTCGGCGGCTTGGTCGAGATCGAGGTCGGGATGGAGCGTTGCGGCATTGCGCCGGGGCACGATGCGGCGGTGCTGGCGCGGCGCATCGCGCAGTCGCCCGGCTTGAAGTTCCGCGGGCTGCAGGCCTATCACGGGCGCGCCCAGCATCTGCCTGGTTATCACGAGCGCGCGCAGGCGATCGCGTATGCGGTCGCTGCGGTGCGCGAGACGCGCGAAGCATTGGCAGCCGCCGCGCTTGCTTGCGAGACCGTGAGCGGCGCCGGCACCGGTACCTTCGCGATTGAGACGGCAAGCGGCGTTTACACCGAGCTGCAGGTCGGCTCGTATGTATTCATGGACACCGAATACGCGCGCATAGGCGACAAGTCCGGGGGACCCTACCGGGAGTTCGAGCACAGCCTGTTCGTGCTCGCCTCGGTGATCAGCACGCCGTCGACCAACCGGACGATTGTTGATGCCGGCCTCAAATCGATAAGCGGCGAGCGTGGGCCGCCTTGGGTGCATGGCCGCTCCGGCCTAGAGTGCTCCGCGATCTCCGACGAGCATGGCAAGATCACGGTGCCGCCAGGCCTGACGCCGCCGAGGCTCGGGG
>Ga0126371_10006539_pt1 | contig 10377 bp, 4 predicted proteins | sample PanSoiMetaPlot_4_FD_110145 | JGI IMG/M metagenome (GOLD analysis project Ga0126371, IMG submission 110145) | Tropical forest soil microbial communities from Panama - MetaG Plot_4 | ecosystem: Environmental > Terrestrial > Soil > Tropical forest > Bulk soil | place: Panama | collected 2016-02-17
CAACAGCGGCCAGCCTCTTGAAAAAATGACGCCGACCGAGGGAATGTTCCTTCATGCTGATCTCCGACTGAGAGTTCTCTGTATCGCAGGCTACCGTCGAAAAAATCTCTTCCAGCTCAGTTACCCGTCGGTTTCTTCGCATTGGTGCTGCGAACCTGCACGAATGCGATTTCGTTCACCCCACTGCAGGCGAGCCAGAGATTGCCGTCGGGAGTGTGAACCATGTTGCGAACCACTCCGCCGCCCGAGGGAATCGGCCAAGTTTGGAATTTGTGAGTACTCGTCTCGAAGCGCACTAGCGTGTTCGGCTTTGTGTTCGACTCGCTGTACCAGATGACGTCTCCGACGGCAGTGATTCCATAAGGCTGGGACTTTGGACCACTCGGAGAAGCCCATTCCGAAACTTCGCCAGTTTTTGGATCAAGACGTCCGAGATAGCCCCGGGCGTAGTCCGTGTACCAGATAATGTCATCGGGCGTAATCGCGACGCGGCGCGGCCGCGAATCCGCGTTCGGCAGGACATATTCGTGAATTTCCAGCGTCTCTGGGTCGATCCTTCCTACCTTGTTGCTGCCGAACTCCACAAAGAACGGAACACCGTGAGAATCGATGACCATGCCGTAAGGATTCGAATGCGGCGTAGGTGAAGAGACCAGCTTGATCTCGCCTGTTTTAGTGTTCAAGCGGCCAACCATATTTCCGCCTTGCACAGTAAAATAGATGTAGCCGTTCGGCGCGAGTAGAAGAGTGTGCGGGTCGCGCGCCTGCGTGTCGGGCATTGGATATTCCGTCACGTTGCCAGTTTTTGGATCGAGTTTGCCAATGTAAGCCTTGAAATTTGCCGTGAACCAGACATTTCCATCCTTGTCAGGAATAAGTCCATGCGGACCTGAGCCGGGCGTCTTAATGTGAAATTCCTTGAACTGCTGCGTCCGCGGATCGAAGCGGCCGAGGAGATTGGCCATGTGCCCGCTATACCAGACCATTCCGTCCGGTGCATACATAGGATCATGGGGACGAGAACCCGGGGTAGGCACTGCCCATTCGGTGATGTTGACGCTCGCGGTTCCAGGAACGATCACAGCGGAAGGCAGCGGCTTTTCTGGAAAGCTTTTTGCGAGGTAGTCAACAACTACATCGAATTGCTGCGGCGGAATCGGCGCGCCTACATTCACCATCTGGTGGACGACGGTATCCCAATCGGCCCTGGTATGGCCCGCGTTGGTGACCATGCTAAGGGCGTGGCATGCCGCGCAGCTCGTCTCGACTATGCTCTTGCCATTCCCTTGTGGCAAAACCGACGGAGCTTGCGCGAGCGCCGGAACGGCAACAAGAAGAGCCGCCGCACTAAACGAAACCAGAGATTTTGTCAGCATGTGTGAACCTCCGGAACCCGTTGACCATAAGAAGAGCACGGTATCTAAAAACGTGTGGTTCGACAAGTACGGTACGGTGCTCAGCGGTACGTTACGGAAGTCGGTCGAGGGACTCGAACGAGGAATATTGAAGAATTGGCGGGTCGGCCACAAATTCGATTTCCTGTCTTGGCCGAAATCGTACAATTACCGACAAACAATTAAAAAGTGGTTACGGCTAACCCGGTTTTTATCCCTATAGCGGGGAAGACTACATTCAGTACCGCTTTCCGATCTCCACGGTTTCACGGAGCTTGCAACTCTTGCTACATGCGCATACGCAAAGATAGGGGGCATGGCTCAAACGCGGTGCTGTAATGGCCCTCCTCAGTTTTCGCTGCCAGTCGTGTCCAAATTTGGTGTGGTATGATCCGCCGAGCTACGAAAATCGAACGAGCGCGAAGGCTTGACACTCGCTTACGGAATACTACAAGCAGTTTGTCGAGATAAGTGAGTTTCTTTTTGCCGCGGCGCAGCAACTTCGTCAAAGGTCAGGGTAATGGGAATACATCTCAAAATGACAAAGCGAATTTGTTTCCTTGCAGGTCTGGCGGCCATCTTCGTCACAACTTTTTTGGTTTTTGCGCAAGAGGAGTCCCAGGCGCCAGTCGCAGCTGGCTCCAATCAAACAGGCGGACAAACAGAGGGTCGGGGGGCGAGGGGCCGGGGCGGCGCAACCGGGGCTGCACGAGGCGGTGGTCGATCTCCCGATGGGTTTCCACAGTTCATTCGCCCGCTTGCTTCACAGGACGTTCTGCTGCGCGGTAAATCTCTTTACGAAGGCAATTGCGCCAGCTGCCACGCCACTGATCTGCGCGGCGTTCTCGACAGGGGCCCGAACCTCCTGCGTTCTGCAGTAGCGATGGATGACGTGCACGGCGAAGCTATTGGGTCCAATCTGGCTAAACACAATCCGCCACTGAATATTGTTGGCGGCGATTCGGTGGCGATCTCTGAATACATTCACAGCATTCTGGCCACGATGGGTTCGCAAGGTAGTCCTCCTGGCAGAATTCCAATCGGTCTGCAATTGAATGTGCTCGTAGGCGACGCACAAGCGGGCAAGGCGTACTTCGACACACACTGTTCGAGCTGCCATTCCGTGAATGGAGACTTGAAAAGCATCGGCACGAAATATGAGGACCCTCGGTCCCTGCAAAATGCCTGGGTTTCCGGAGGAGGAAATGCATTTGGCGGACGCGGCTCAGGAGCCGGCGGCACAGCTACTGTGACGATGCCCAACGGACAGAAGATTGAAGGAAAGCTTGTGCATCAGGATGACTTTGACGTTGTCCTAACGCTAAGCGACGGTACGCGCCGAACGATCGCCATTGAGAACGGCGTAAACGTCGATGTACCCGATCCGCAGGCTGCGCACAAAAAAATGGTGCTCGAGCTTGACGATCCCGAGAACAAGAATATGCACGACGTCACCGCCTATCTGGCAACGCTAAAGTAAGGAGAGTCGACTATGAAGAACAAACTACTTGTACTTGCGTTGCTGGCCCTCGGGTTGATGATCACGACAATTCCCCTTTTGGGCCAAGGCGCTCTCGATTCGGCGGATATGCTAAAGCCTCTCGCCGACAATTGGACCAGCTATTCGGGCGATTACAGCGGAAGGCGCTATAGCCTGCTGAAAGATGTGACGGTCAATAATGTGAAGGATCTAAGTCTGAAGTGGATTAACACGGGGATTACAACCGGCTGCGGGCCAACGGGAACGGGCGGCAACCAAAGCGAGCCAGGTGTCGTCTTCGGGCGCGGAGGGGGAGCAGCCGCTCCTATCATCGTCGGCGGATTGGGGGATGGCAATACCAATCGGTGCGGACCTGCGCGGCTCGAAGGCGGAATACTTGAGGTGAACGGCATCATTTACGCAAGCACTCCAAGCAATGTCTTTGCGATTGATGCGCATGACGGCCAACTGTTGTGGCACTACTATTGGAAGGTTCGTCCCGGTCACGGGCTGCAGAATCGCGGCGTAGGGATGTGGCACGGCTATATCTATTTCGAAGAGCAGGACGACTGGCTTGTGTGTCTGGATTCGAAGACTGGCAAGGAAGTATGGAAAAAGGAGATCGCTTCACTCGCAGAGAACTACTGGTTGTCGAATGCACCCATGATTATGGGCAATCACGTGATCGTGGGAGTGAGCAACAACCTTGATATGCCGGCTTTCTTGAAGGCGCTTGATCCGGAAACCGGCGACCAGCAGTGGATTCTTTACTCGACGCCACAGAAGGAAGGCGATCCCGGCATCAACACTTGGACGAGCCTTGATGCGGCGCAGCACGGCGGCGGAACCTCCTGGATACCAGGTTCTTACGATCCGGATCTTCACCTCTATTACTACGGCACGGGCAATCCCACACCTGCTTACACGCAAGGGCGTGGTGACGGAGATAATCTTTTCACTTCGTGCCTGATAGCCGTGAATGTCGATACCGGAAAGATGGCGTGGTATTTCCAGACGTCGCCGCATGACACGCATGACTGGGATTCGACCCAAACGCCGGCATTAGCGGACATACCGTTCAATGGCCGCATGCGAAAGCTGCTGATGATGGCCACGCGCAACGGTTATTTCTATGTGCTGGATCGTACCAACGGCGAACATCTCATCACGGCGAAGCTGGGGCTGGTGAACAACTACGCGTCCGGTATTCATCCCGAAGACAAGCCGAGACTGAACGCGCGAGGCGAGGTGGAGCGCAATCCCGATAAGGACGCGACGATTGCGGGGTCACTCGTGAACAGCGACGTGCTGAATTTTCCGCCGCCGACGTTTTCTTCTCAGACGGGTTTGTTTTATATAAATGAGGACAATAGCCTGCACATTGACTATTTGATGGAGCCCGATCCACGCGGATCGATGGGCCTCGGCGGGACCATCAGCGGCTCCACGCTGAATTGGGGAGCGAACCTTGACGCGATAGACTACAAGACCGGCAAAGTGGTCTGGCGGCATAAATTGACGGGAGCCAATGTCGGCCTGCTTTCGACAGCAGGCGGCCTTCTGTTTATGAACAGTGGTGACGGCATTGAAGCAATTGAAGCAGCCAACGGCAAGCCCCTTTGGCAATCGAAAATTGGTGCGCTCACGGCGCCGCCCGAAACTTTTCTGGTCGACGGCAAGCAGTACGTATTGGCGTCAGCTGCTTCCGGGCTATTTATGTTTGTGGCGAACTAATTGGAACATGTGTCGGGCAAACCCTGCGATTCCAGGTTGAACAAGTACGAAGTCCAGGGTTACTCCGTCGGTCAGGGCTCTGTCATCGTCCGCTCACTACAAACTGCACGGGATTTGCTGATGCAGTCACGCTTGGATCATAGTATTCGTACACCCGAGATGTGAATCCCCGCGCACGAATTGGATACTTTGCCTGCAAACGAAAATGAATTTCGAAGGAATCGTGGGGCGCGATCGAATCGAAATAAAGAATTGTTTGCGTCGCCGTCATGCTGAACTTCTCAAGACGTCCGGTCCTGGCGTTTGCGGTCTTCTGCACCATGTCTTGTAAATCCTCGCTAAGCAAGTCGAACCCGGGCGGAATGCCCAGATCCACCATCACCATGTTTGCGGTCTGTTGCATGTTGTTGCGAATCGTGGCAGTACTCGTCACGATCTGGTCCTGGGCTAGCCTCGTCCGGTCATACTTCACCGCGATTGCAAGCGGATCGGTCGTCTGTTGTTGCCAGGGCACGAAGTAGCGCCCGGCAATCTGGTAGGCCATTCCGCCATCACCTGAGAATCTCAGTGCGATCACATTGTCCCTGTCCGTGCCGGCGGACGGCAAAACAAACTGATGCAATAGATCATTGTTGTCCTTGTTGATTTCAAGGCTTTCGACCTTTGTGCCATTGAGCATGACGTTCACAACGCCGTGGGCATCGCTACCACTCTGTTCTGACGCCGCAACGAGCGCGCGCAGGGCCATAATCGTTCCTTGCGTTGTACCCCAATTGCCGTCTCCGTTCTTCTTGGACGTAATCCAAGCGAGCGCCTTCCGCACCAGATCGGAGTTTCCGCCAGCCTTCAAAAACGCCTGTACAGCCAGACCCGTGGTCTCGACAGCAGCGCTGTCGCCAGTCGCATAAACGCCGGTTTCGGGCGCGTTCCACGATAGAAAGTCGCCCTTCTCCGTCGCCGCATCGCGGAGCATCTCAAAGGCGCGGTGCGCAAAATCCGAGTCTTTGGAATCTTCCACGGCGAAGTTTGCGGCGACGGCCAAGGTGTATGCGTCCATCTTGTCGTCTAGATGCTGCTCAATGAACTGTCTAGCCTTGTCGATTGCCGGCCCCTTGTAGTCCGCCGATTCGAGGGCCCACGCGATGTAGGCGGTAATTCGCGCAGCATCCGTATTAAATCGATTTGTGGCGCCTTCATTGATGAATTGCGTGTCGGGCTTCCAGCTTCCATCCGGTTGTTGCTGGCGAATGAGCCAGTCGCGAGTGCGTGCAATCACTTGCGGATCCACATCGTAGACTCGCGCCATATCATGAAACTCCATAAGCCCATAAGCGGTGAGAATCTTGTTGGCAGGTGCATTTCCGAACCACGAGAACCCGCCGCCGGGAACTTCGAACGTGAGCAGCCGCTGGTATCCGGTAGCAATAAAACCTTCCGCCTTCGCATGGACTTCTGGCGTCAGCTTCTTCGTACGTTTCATATAGTCGAGCGCCAGTACATTCGGATAAGTGCTGGATGAAGTCTGCTCGAAACAGCCAAAGGGCATGCGTAGAATGCTATCCATCCCCTCGATGACCTGGCTCAGCGGTCCGGGATAAAGCCGGACAAAAAGTTTGCCTGCATCCGGAATGGCAGATTGCGGGAAGCGTACTGTCTGGCTCACTTCTTTATCCAGGCGACCGTTAAACACGATCTCTTTGGCTTCTCCATTAGGTACGATCTCGATCTCTCGCACGACAATGTCTTCTCGCTTCGAACCGCCGCGCATGCGGCCGGTGAGCGCAAGTTTAAACTTGCCTATTTTCTTCGCTTCGATGGTGAACTGTGCCGCACCGATTTGGCCAGCGCCTACGGACACACTCTGCTCTTCCGCGCTGTTCAATGAGAACCAGTCCTCCGGTTCCAGTTTCAAGTCCACGTTCCCACCGCGGTCTGCGTAGTTGTAAACAGCGACGGGGAGTGAAACCCTGTCGCCCTGCGTGAGCGTCACCGGTAGATCAAGGTCAACGAAGAAATCCTGAAATACCTTGAGCTCGGAAGTTGCCGTTCCTAGCGCGCCAGACCGCGTCGAAGCAAACATCGCCATTCGCCATGTTGTTATGGAGTCGGCGAGCGGGATTTCGATGCTTGCTTTGCCATTGGCGTCCGTGAGTATTTCGGGATTGATGTACAGCGCCTCCGGGAAATAGCTGCGGATGTGTCCGCTCGGCGATACTGTGGATTCTGTAGTCTTTGCACCGGCCGTTAGCTCCTTGCCCCTTTCCTTTAGATCGGCGGAACTCATTGCATTCCGCCCCACAACTGTCATTTCCTGCATTACTGCACCTGCACTGGCTGGTGCCATCGCCATATCGGTTTCTACAACTGGCGCTGCAGCGGTAACCTCCACTGCTTCCGTGACAACCCCAACGGCGAGCATTGCAGAAAGAGCTGCGCGATCACCGACTGCCAACGAAATCGTGCGGATGCCTACTTGAAAGCCAGGAGAGTCGACGCGCACCCTGTAATGACCCGGAGGCAGCGCTGCGAACGAAAACTGACCCGCCGCATCGGTTGTGCCCTCCCGGCTCTTCCTGTCTTCCGTGTGGAGAATCTGAATACGAGCGCCGGACACCACAGCGCCCGAAGGATCCATTACTGTGCCGATGATGTCGCACATGCCGTTGTCAGGTCCATGATCGTGCTCCATGCGCACCGTGAACGTGTCTTGCCGCTCCATCGAAGTCCCCCAGCCCGGCGCGGTTGATACGGCAGCGCTTCGCGGTTCGAGCCAAACGGTAAGATCGTCGGCTGTGTTGAACTGGCGATCGGCTCCGGCGCTGCGTACGGTGTACCATTGACTGCTTCGGCCGAGCCATCCGGTTGATTGGACACGCAGCTCCGTGCCCCATGCATCGCGTGGTGCGTGGCCGCTTGGGTCCTTCAAGGCCATGAATGCCGATGGAATGTCCCGCTGCGGGCGCAAATCGGTTACCTTCGCGACAAGTTCTCTCACGTATTCCACAAGCGCATCGCGATATCGCTCTTGGTACACGGTCATCTTGGTTTCGGGAAGCATGCGCCCGGCCTCGCTATCCAGCGTAAACGGGACGACAGTCTCGGCGGCCGCAAAGAGCACCCGTGCTGCGCGGTCGTGCAACTCAGAACTCTCGTCTTCCGGTGGCTCGACGATCTCGGTCGGCGATAGCGAATGAATCTCATAGTGCGGTTTCATCAATTCCTGTTCGAGATAAAAAAAGACCTTGGCGAAACCTGGCTGTTTCTCTGCCAAGGCAAACACAGCCTGATCGACTACTTCCAAACCCAAAGCCGCGCTGACACCTTCGCCCTTCTGATTGGTCACATGAAAACGCACTCGCGCTTCGCCGCCCGGCAGGTAACTCGTAGCATCTGCCGCTGCATCGATGTGCAACTCCTCAGCAGGCTGCACGAAGAGCAACCTCTGATCGGTAACTTGCCGGCCGTCCCGGCTTATCAAATAACCAGTCACCGTTACCGTCCCGCTCATTGCCGGCGTGGCAATCAGGTTCAGCTCAGCCTTTCCGTTCTCGATATCGACATCGCGGGTAAGAATGGTTTGCCCTTCGTGTACTAAGTCGATGTACGCGGCGCCGCCTTGACGCGTCGAAAGCAGCGAAATCTCGATTCGGCCACCGGGCTTCAAAACAGAATGCGTAGTACGCACCAACAGTTGATCCTCCCCAGCTCGCACTTCCAGCGGTAGCGGTTGCGAGGTGCGGTTCCCCCTCCGATCATCTGCATCAATCCGCAAGACACTGTTCGCTTGGTCGCCCCGCACCTGAATCGTTGCGATTCCCGCATCGTCTGTCTTCGCGCTCTGCCGTGAACGCCCAATGCGCGCTTCGATATCCGCCTTTGCCGGTGTCCCGTCGGGATACGACGCAAGAATATAGACTTCGTTCTCCAAGCCACGGAGCAGCTTGCCACTTTCTGGAATGGCCGTTATCACCAACGGGGTCTCGCTCACCGTGATCGGCTCGTCGCGTGTCTCGGCGTGTTCAGCAGCGTCCTTTACCGTGGCCTCCACCACAACCGGCGCAGCCCCATGGCGACTTCCATCGCCGGCAAAAAATCGCGGTAACACGAAATCGAAGTGATAGACTCCGTCGCCGTTTGTACGCCCCTCCGCAATTGCCGCATCGAAAAGTTCAACATCCATTGCCGACGCCTTGATCGCGACCGTGGCGTTGGCGACAGGTTTGCCGAAGAAGTAGTTCGCTTTCACGGTGCCGGTCACGTGATCCCCCGGCCTGTAATCGCGCTTTTGTTTCCCGTCTTTCTCGTCAAAATCCACCATGACGCGAAATTTTGGCAACACGTACCGTTCGACGTTGACCGTAAGATCAGCTGCGTTGTTGTTTGCGTCGCCCATTTTCACGTGGACGTGATACGCGCCCAGATTCACTTCGTCGGCTAAGGCAAATTCGGTTGATGCCAAGCCAAAACTGTCGGTTTGCGTGGCCTTGCGGAACACCTTGTTTCCGCGCGAGTCTTGGACCTCGAATGTCAGGGCGCGTTGGGTCACGGCGTGATGATCGGCGCGGTTCAAAGCCAGTGCTCGCAAATGGATGGTTTGCGAAGGCTGATAAACAGGCTTTTCACTCGTAAGCAAGACAGAGACCTCGTCTTCAAGTTGCACCGTGTTTGTACTCTCGACCTGGCCCAATGGCGTTTCGGCCGTGAAGCGCAGCGGAAAGCTGCCCGTCAATCCAGCCGGGAAACGGAAGTCGGCCTCCGCCGAGCCGCGCCGATCGAGAGGTCCTGTAAAGAGCAACACGGACTTTTGATCGGAACCCTGATTGGATTTAGCCAATTCGATTCGTATTGTGCCCCGGTTTATCGGCGACACAACTCCTTCATGACTTGCGCTTTGTACAATCACGCGCATGGCAGCCTGAGCTCCGGCGATATAGGACCGCTGCGCGAGAATGTGCAGCTCGGGCCGCACAAGAATTTCAGATATAGACCTGATGTCCTCGACGTCTGGCTGCGCCTGATTTTCGTAGCGAAGCGTAAAGCGGACGCGATTCCAGACCAGTTCGTCCAGCATCATCGATTCATTGAGTTCGACCTTGGCATTCCAAACCCCGGCCCCTTCGGCCACGTTTGTCTTGTGTTCGGCTTCGCCAATCACGTGATCTTCGGGATTCAGCACCTCGACACGGAGTTCCGCTTCGCCATTGCGTGCGGCTTCATATGGAATGGAAAGCGAAAGCGCATTGCGGGCATAGACGGCAGAGATCGTCTTCGGCTCCGCGCTGCCTTGGACCATTGCAAGGAAGACTAGGATTCCGAAAAGCGGATACCAACGGCGCATGGGTGTCCCCTTTTGGGCAAGCGGCAAAGTCTCAGGTGGCTTGCCCGTTCAATGAGAGTTCGCACTTGTATGGGAATCTTGCAGGCTATTTTTGCGGGATTTGAAAGAAGTTACTTTTGACGCCAATGCGTCCCATCTTTGCTTGTCCACTGAACGCCGCTGTCGGTGGTTAGCTGGAAGACGCTCTGGGCGCTTTGCGCGCCAGACGCTTCGGCCGTAGTTTTTGCGTCGGCGCTCCGCGGGGTGGCGAGGTCGATGCGCACGGCTTTACCGGACCACTGGGCATGCACTTTTTTCCAGCTTTTGCCCGCGTTGCGGCTCAGGAATACGGGACTCGTGTCGTCCAATGAGAGAATCCGCTTACCGACTGACACAGACGAGGCAATCGCCAAGCGGCTGGGCAACTTAGGGGCGATCGAGGCAACGCTGGC
>Ga0126371_10006540_pt1 | contig 10376 bp, 8 predicted proteins | sample PanSoiMetaPlot_4_FD_110145 | JGI IMG/M metagenome (GOLD analysis project Ga0126371, IMG submission 110145) | Tropical forest soil microbial communities from Panama - MetaG Plot_4 | ecosystem: Environmental > Terrestrial > Soil > Tropical forest > Bulk soil | place: Panama | collected 2016-02-17
AAACGTTCTTGCGGGTTAGCTCGTCAGCGGTATTACAGTTCAGGCCCCGGAAGTTGCACGAGGAGCTCAAGACATAATACTCCTCGCCTGTATTTCGATGCTTTTTGCGGACTGCTGCCCTGGCGCTGCAGTTGTCGCGATCAAAGAAATATTCGGGATTCTTTTCTTCGATTCCTTTCCGCACCCTTAAACCATTTTCGCCTTCGCCCCCTGACTGTGGCACAGTGTATGTTCTGAATCCTCCCCACGGAGGGGCTCCGCGTGAAACCTATATTCCGCTTTTCAGTTTTCGTGGTAGCAGTCGCAGGAGGCATCTTGTCACCCCACACGCAAGCGCAAGACCGGTCCCAGGCGCGCTCGATGGTGATTTCGCGGCAGGGGATTGTGGCAGCGGAATCTCCGCTGGCGGCGCAAGCCGGTGCGCGAATTCTGGAACGCGGCGGGAACGCTGTGGATGCGGCTATCGCGACGAACGCGATGATGGGTGTGGTCTCGCCGATGATGAACGGGATCGGGGGGGACCTCTTCGCCATTGTTTACGACGCGAAAGCGAACAAGCTCTATGGGCTGAACGCTAGCGGCTGGGCGCCCAAGGGGCTGACGCCCGAACTGCTGCGCAAGAAAGGTCTGCGCGACATGCCGGAGGCCGGAGTGAATACCATCACGGTGCCCGGCGCTGTGGACGGCTGGCAAAAACTGGCCGACAAGTTCGGCCGCAAGAAATTGGCTGACGATCTGGCGGCGGCGATCCAGACCGCGCGGGAGGGCTTCCCGGTGACGGAATGGGTGGCCGGGTATTGGGGTTCTAGTGTCGATCACCTGCGGGGGGACGACGCCGCGGCAAAGCTGTATTTGCCGCAAGACCGGGCGCCGCGGGTGGGCGAGGTATTTCAAAATCCCGGCCTTGCCTGGTCGCTCGAGCAGATTGCAACGCACGGGCCAGAAGCCTTTTATAAAGGCGAAATCGCAAAAAAGATTCTGGAGACGCTGGAGCGCCACGGCAGTGTGATGACCGCGCAGGACCTGGCCGAGTTTTCCGCAGAGTGGGTGGAACCGATTTCCACCACGTATCGTGACTGGACGGTATCCGAAATGCCGCCGAATGGGCAGGGCATGGCTGCGCTCGAAATGCTCAATATCATGGAGACGTTTCCCCTGGGACAGGACAAGGAGTACGGCTACGCCTCGACCAAAGCGCTGCACACGATGATTGAAGCGAAGAAGCTGGCCTATGCCGACCTGCGCAAACACGTTGGCGATCCGCGCGGGCAGAAGCTGCCTGTTGCGGTTCTGCTTTCCAAGGAACACGCCGCCGAGCGCGCGAAATTAATCGATCCTTACCACGCCAACTGCGATGTAGCCGGCAGCGAACTCCGCGGCGGCAAGGACACGACGTATCTGACCGTGGTCGATCGCGAAGGCAACATGGTTTCGCTCATTCAGAGCAACTACGATCTGTTCGGTTCCGGCATCGTGGCGCCGGGAACGGGTTTCGCGTTGCACAACCGCGGGGCGCTCTTCACGCTGGATCCGGATTCACCGAACCTACTGGCGGGGCACAAGCGCCCGCTGCACACCATTATTCCCGCGTTTGCGCAGAAGGGCGACACGCGCGTGGCGTTCGGGATCATGGGCGGGTGGAACCAGTCGCAGGCGCACGCGCAGTTCATCGCCAATTTGGCGGACTACAAAATGAACATCCAGGCGGCGCTCGAGGCGGCGCGTTTCACCAAACACACTTTTGCCGGATGCGACGTGGAAATGGAGAATCGCTTCCCGAAGAAGGTGCGCGACGAACTGGAGGCCAAGGGCCACAAGATCCAGGTGCTGGGTACGTTCTCCGGCGAGGTGGGCGGTGGGCAGGTGGTGATGCGGGATTTCGCAAAGGGCGTGAACTTCGGCGCGTCCGACCCGCGCAAGGACGGGGCGGCGATCCCGGAATTGCCCGTAGAGTAAGCTATTTGTTGAGTACATAGGAGGTACTCCCCGCGGAGGGTACGCTCGGGGGAGTACTGCAAAAACCTTCTCTAACTGCGTGCGGATGTGAAAGCGTCTTCCTATATCTTCCTCATGCGGGCGGGTTATCTTAGACTAAGTCCTTAGTTTGCAGTATGGCGAGCATCCAAAAAACTGGTGCATGGCATGCAATCTATGTTGCTTCCGCGGTCGGGGTTTGTTCATCCCAAGGTGCGAGTGGAGGTTTTTTTGTCATGTCCCAGCCCACCAGTCCAGCCAGGGACTTCCTGGCCATAAGCGCCGGCGCTCTGTTGCTTGCCTGCGCGCCTATCGGCCGCGCCCAAACTGAGATCAAGGAAGATGTCGCCGGGCAGTATGTCTGCACCGAAGCGCATGTGGCCGGAAAGACGGTGACCTGCACGGCGGCGCCGCTCTGGTTGAAAAGCGACGGCAAATTTGAATTGCAGGGACGCGAGGGCGAGTATTTCGTCAACGGGCATTGGGTGGAATTGAACGGCGCGGTGCTGAAGTCGCGGGCCAAGATCGAGGCCGGACACAAGATCGTTTTCCGATTTCACAACAAGAAGGGCGCCTGCGAGATGATTTTTGAGCGCCGCGTCGCGGAACTTGGCAAGACCAACCTCAGCTGACCGATAAAGTAATCGCGATTTTTAGCTGCTCTTCTTCTACCGCCCGGATGACGGCGCTACCACATATGCTGTAAGCGCCGGAAGCGCGAAAGAACCTAGCTTAGTACTCGGATCAAAAGGCAAGGCAGCTTGCTTTCTCCTATTTCCTATTTTCTATTTTTCATTTTCTATTTTTGACTTTAGGGCAGGATGGCGTCGTAGGCCGCGGCGGCAATTTCGCCCAGGGCTTGACCAGCAATCTGTTGGGAGCTCTCACGCTCGTCAGGGAGGGCCGTGTGGTTCACGTAGACCGCGAACACCAGCGTTTTTCCCGATTTCGTTTGTACATAGCCGGCGAGTCCTTTGCCATTCAGCATCAGGCGGCCGTTGAGCTTGTCTTCTGTGGTGAAAGTTCCGGTTTTTGCGAACACATGCCCCGCGGCGGGACTGTCCCGTTGAATTTTCGCCAACGTGCCATCCTTGCCGAGAACCGGCAGGCCCGCAAAAAACGCGGCAAAGTCGGAGCGGCTCTTCCAATAGGCGAGATAGCGGCACATAAATTCCGGACTGAACAAGTCGGCCCAATCGGCGCCGGCGCCGTCTCCCTGGGATGCGCCACTGAGGTCGAGTTTCGCATCTGTTAAGAAGGTGCGTTCTAGCTTGAATCCGGCACGCAGGGGATCCTGGGTTTCTTTGGCGGACAGCAGACCGAGGAAATAGGGGCCCATGCCAGCATGAAGGTTCTGGCTGACCTTCAGTGTAATGCGAACATCTTCGCTGAGCGGCGGGGAGACGTGTTCGGCGACGCGATATTCCCCTGTATAAAACCTCTGGAATGGTTGGAGGTTATCGGTGGCCGCCTTCTTGGGTTTGATCTCGATTTGCTTGGCGCGCAGCGCGTCGCGCAGGGCCGCGGTGGCAAACTGCGTGGGTGAGGGGACGGGGTAGGCGACCGTTTGCACGCCGCCCGCGAGCGGCACGCTGCCGGCAAGCGTGATTTCCCACGAGTCCCCGCGCGGAGCGGGATCGTTGGCGTCGTACACGGGAGGCGAATCGGCGAGACCGGTGGTCATTCTGTTGGTGAAATGGATGTAAGAGGTCTGCGGGGAAACGACGAGTTCCGCGGGCTCGCCCGCCTTTGCGCCCGGCCGCGCCGTCAGGTCAATTACGTTGTCGTTCACGATGATGGAGGAAAGGGTGACGCCGGTGCCGCCTTCGTGCTCGGTGTCCCGGAGGAGGCTCGCATCGACGTAGACGTTGCCTTCGATCTTGCGGATACCTTTGGCAGAAACCTGCGACGCAAAATCTTTGATTACAACAAGAGGATCACCCGGTAGCGCGGGACCGTTGTAGGAATGATCCTCGTCGACAAATGCCAGCGTGCCATCGGGCTGGATGCGGTTGGAGAGATTGGGGTCGCCGCTGGCGACCAGGATGAGGTCGCCTTTGAGGGTGCCATGCTTGTCGATGGGTCCGGTGCGGTAGACCGAGGTATGGAACCGGAAGTCGGAACCGAGTTTCGCCAAAACGACGCCCTCGGTCAGGAGCTTTGTTGTGGAGGCGGGGACGAAGAGCTTGTCGGCGTTGAGAGCGTAAATTACTTTGCCGGTTTCGAGATCAAGGAACTCGATGCCGAAATTCGAGTGTGCAAATTCAGGGCGGGCCAAGACCCTTTGGATGCGGGCCTCAAGCGTCTCCGGCCCCTGCGCACGCACACAAACCGCACCACCGAAAACGAATAGTGTGAAGATGCTCGCCAAGCACACTCCGACGATACGCAACGTAGTTCCTCCGCACTAACGGGTTTGTCATTCCCAGGGCGTTGTTCACCCTGTTCCGGCGATGAGGCTTTACGCGCGAAATCATATCCGAACCTCAGCCCGTGGCAAAGCCTCGGCGTTTCGGCCTGTGCGGCATAGGCACTCTGGCAGGTGACTTAGAATGGGGCGCAGCGTGCTGCGCCTCTACAATTCGAACAGCGCCTGCTTGCCCGGCTAGATCGGGGCAGGCGGAAGGCGGCCGCCACAATTACTTCTTGGCCGTCGAAGCGGATTCGAGACCGGGGGCAACGACCGGCTGCAAGAAGGGCATCATGGCACGGAGTTTGAGGCCGATCTGTTCGATTTGCTGCTGTTGTTCGGCTTTGCGGCGAGCCAGGAAGTTGGGGCAGCCCTTTTCGTTCTCTGCGATCCAGGCTTTGGCGAAGCTACCGTCACGAATGCCGGCGAGGAGTTGCTTCATCGCGTCACGGGTCTGCTCGGTGACGACGCGTTTGCCGGCGTGGTAGTCGCCTTGCTCGGCCGTGTCGCTGACGGAATAGCGCATGTAGCTGAGGCCGCCGCGGTAGATGAGGTCTACGATGAGTTTCAGTTCATGCAGGCACTCGAAATAGGCAACCTCGGGCTGATAGCCGGCCGCGACGAGCGTTTCAAAGCCAGCCTTGATGAGTTCGCTAACTCCGCCGCAGAGCACAGCCTGTTCGCCGAATAGGTCGGTTTCCGTTTCCTCCGTGAAGGTGGTTTCGAGCACGCCGGCGCGCGTGGTTCCTAATCCCTTCGCGTAGGCAAGTGCCTGGGCTTTCGCGTGGCCCGTGGCGTCTTGCTCTACGGCCAATAGCGCGGGCGTGCCGCCACCTTCCGTGAATACCTCGCGCACACGGTGGCCCGGTGCCTTCGGTGCAATCATGCTCACGTCCACGGTCTTCGGCGGCTTGATCGCGCCAAAGCGGATGTTGAAGCCGTGCGCGAACATGAGCGTCTTGCCCGGGGTGAGATGCGGCTCAATGGCTTCCCGGTAGAGCTTTGGCTGTCTCGTATCGGGGGCGAGAATCATGATCACGTTGGCCCACGCCGCGGCTTCCGCAGGTGTTTTCACGGTGAGGCCGTCTTTCTCGGCCTTGGCGCGGGAGGCGCTGTCTTCCGGCAGGCCCACCACCACCTGCACGCCGGAATCGCGCAGGTTCAGGGCGTGCGCGTGGCCCTGCGACCCATAGCCGATGATGGCTACTTTCTTGTTCTGGATGAGCGAGAGATCTGCGTCTTTGTCGTAGTACAGGTTTGCCATTTTCGTTCTCTGTTCCTTTCCTGGGCTCTTGAGGCCGGAAAATGCCGAGAAATCTGTAGTTGGTTGTTCGCCAGGATCCAGCAGGCTGGACCCTTACTGAGGTTGCCGGTTATTTGCCGGCGGGAGTTTCTCCGTTGCCTTTTGGCGCGCGTCCTCAGGAGGACGAAGCAAATCGTTGCCGCGGGTCATGGCGATGCGTCCGGTGCGGGCCATTTCCAGAACACCGAAGGGGCGCAGGACTTCGAGCAGGCCGTCAATCTTGTCCACGGTGCCGGAAACCTCGACGATCAGGGAGTCCGGCGCGACGTCCACCACGCGGCCGCGAAAAACCTTGATGAGTTCCATCAGGTGCGGACGGTTCTGCTGGTCGGCCGCCACTTTGATCAAGGCCAGATCGCGCTCGAGCATTGGCCGGTCGGTAATATTTTCGGCGAGCAGGACGTCGACGAGTTTTTCGAGGCTCGCTTCCAGGCGGTGCGCGCCGCGTTCATCGGTGTGCGCGCAAATGGTCATCCGGGCAACCTCGACGTTCTCCGTCGGTCCTACTGTCAGCGAATCGATGTTGATGGCCAGGCGGCGCGTCAGCGAAGCGACGCGATTCAACACCCCGGGTTTGTTCTCGACATAAGCAACGATCGTTTGCATTGAGCTCCTCGATTTCAAGTAGCACAGGCTTCAGCCTGTGTTCTTCTCTGTGCCCTCTATGTTCAATTCGTTTGTTACGGCTCCGTTGCCGTCTCCACTAGCGGGCTGTCGGGCCGTCGGATCATATCGTGCAGAGCCGCGCCGGCCGGAACCATCGGGTAGACAGAATCCTCCTGCTCCACGCGAAAATCGATGAGCACACTTTGGTCGGTCGCTCTCGCCGACTCGATCGTCGGCACAACATCCTTGCGCGCCGTCACCGTTTCGCTGCGAATCCCAAACGAGTTTGCCAGCGCGGCAAAGTCAGGCGCCACCAGAGGCGTAGCGACGTAGCGCTTGTCGTAGAAAAATTCCTGCCATTGGCGCACCATGCCGAGGTAGCCGTTGTTGATGATGGCGATCTTCACGTTGAGCTTTTCCTGGACGATGGTCGCCAGCTCGCACATGGTCATCTGGAAGCCGCCGTCGCCGACGACCACCCAGACTTCGGAATCTGGTTGCGCCATTTTCGCGCCGATCGCGGCAGGCAAGGCAAAGCCCATAGTGCCGAGGCCGCCCGAAGTGATCAACGTGCGGGGCGCGTTGTGGTGATAATACTGCGCCTCCCACATCTGGTGCTGCCCGACGTCGGTGACGACAATGGCGTTGCCCTTGGTGACTTTCCAGAGGTCGTTGATGACGTGGGCGGCGTAGAGATGTCCACTGTCCGGGAGCGACTGGATGTCGCGCACTGCGGAGTCGCCCTTGAGTTCGGCGATGTGAGCCAGCCACGCGCCGTGGTCACGCTGATGCACGTGCGGAACCAGGAAGCGCAGCGTTTCGCCGGCATCGCCGATAATGGCAGCATCCACCTGAACGTTTTTGTTGATCTCTGCGCGGTCCACTTCAATGTGAATCTTACGCGCGTTGCGCGCGTAGTTGCGCAAATCGCCGGTCACACGGTCGTCAAAGCGCATGCCCACGGCAATCAGCAGGTCAGCTTCCTGGATGGCGGTGTTGACCCAGGCCTCTCCGTGCATGCCCATCATGCCCAGGTTCAGAGGGTCGGAAGCAGGGAAGCAACCAATGCCGAGGAGGGTCATGGCCACGGGGATATTGCCAGTGTGGACAAATTCCGCAAAGGGCCGCATGGCTCCGGAAAGCACGATGCCGCGTCCCGCCAGGATCAGCGGACGCTTGGCGGAATTCAGCATCTCGACGGCGCGGTCGAACTCTTCCTGGTCGTGATTATCGCGGATGCGCTTCGGCGGCAACTGCGGCGCACTGGCGTCCCAGTCGAATTCCATGGAGGCTTGCTGGGCGTCTTTCGTAATGTCGACGAGCACGGGTCCGGGGCGTCCAGAATTGGCGATGAGGAAAGCTTCGCGAACGGTGCGAGCGATGTCTTCTACCTTGGAAACCACTACGTTGTGCTTGGTGATCGGCATGGTGATGCCAGTGATGTCTACTTCCTGAAACGCATCGGACCCCAGCAGCTTGCTGCTCACCTGGCCGGTGATACAGACGACAGGCGAAGAGTCGAGCATGGCCGTAGCGATGCCGGTGACCATGTTGGTGGCGCCGGGGCCGGAAGTGGCCATGGCCACGCCGACGCCGCCGGTGGCACGCGCGTAGCCGTCGGCCATGTGCGTGGCGCCCTGCTCGTGACGGACGAGGATGTGATGTAGCTTGGATTTACCCAGGGCATCGTAGACCGGAAGAATCGCGCCGCCCGGGTAGCCAAAGATGTGCCGCACGCCCAGGCGCGTGAGCGTTTCACAGAGTATTTCCGCACCTGTCAGCTTCATAGCGTTCTCCCAGAGGAAACCGGCGCAGCTTCCGCCGCAAGATTCGCAGGTGCCACGGTAATGGCACCCAGCGAAGACGAAGAAACGAGCGCCGCATATTTCGCAAAGACGCCGTGGGTGTAGCGCGGCTTGGGTGCTTTCCAGCCCGCGAGGCGCTTCCGGATTTCGGCGTCAGAAATCTCCACGGTCAAGGCGCGCTTTGGCAAATCAAAGGTGATAGTGTCACCGTCAAGCACTGCGGCAATCGGACCGCCGTTGGCGGCTTCAGGTGCCACATGCCCGGCCATCAGGCCGTGCGTTGCGCCGGAAAAACGGCCGTCGGTCAACAGGGCAACGGAATCGCCCAATCCCGCGCCAACCAGCGCGGCGGTGACCGCGAGCATCTCGCGCATTCCCGGCCCGCCCTTGGGCCCTTCGTAGCGAATCACGACGACATCGTCGGCTTTGATCTTGCCTTGCTCGACGGCGGCGAAGGCGGCTTCCTCGCTATCGAAGACGCGCGCCGGCCCTCGAAAATTCGTCATCTTGTGCCCGGCAACCTTGATCACGCAGCCTTCCGGCGCCAGGTTGCCCTTCAAAATCACCAGGCCTCCGGTTTCTTTCAGGGCGTTGTCTTTGGTGCGCACGACTTCCTGTCCCGGGGTTTCCTTTGCTCCCGCGGCTTCTTCGGCGAGCGTTTTTCCGGTAACCGTGATGCAACTTCCCTGGAGCAATCCAGCTACAAGCATGCGCTTTGCGACCAGCGGAGTGCCGCCTGCTGCGTAAAGGTCGGTTGCGACAAAACGTCCTCCCGGTTTGAGATCCGCGAGAATCGGAGTGCGCGAGCTGATGCGGTCGAAATCGTCAATGGAAAGCGGCACCGCCGCTTCGCGCGCAATCGCAAGCAGGTGCAGCACCGCGTTGGTCGAACCGCCGGTGGCGGCGACGCCGGCAATGGCGTTTTCAATTGCGGCTTTGGTGATGATTTGCAAAGGCGTGCGGTTCTTTTTCAGCAAATCGAGAGCGAGCTTCCCTGCGAGTTCTCCGGCGTGCGCCTTTCCGGCATCCGTGGCCGGGACGCTCGAAATTCCCATGGGTGCAATGCCCAGGAATTCGCACACCAGGGCCATTGTGTTCGCAGTGAACTGGCCGCCGCACGCGCCTGCGCCGGGGCACGCGGCGCATTCGAGTTCTTTGAGCTGCGCGTCGGTCATCTTGCCGCGTGCGTGTGCGCCCACGGCTTCGAAAACGTCCTGAATGGTAACGGAGTGTCCCTCGAATTGGCCGGGCGCAATCGAGCCGCCGTAGAGAAGCAAACCGGGGATATTCAACCGCGCCAGCGCCATTACGCCGCCGGGAATGGTTTTGTCGCAACCGACGAGCACGACAAGGCCGTCAAGGAGGTTGCCCCGGGCGACGAGCTCGATGGAATCGGCAATTACTTCGCGGCTAATGAGCGAGGCACGCATGCCTTCGGTGCCCATGGTGATGCCGTCGGAGATTGAGACGGTGTTGAACTCGAGTGGCGTGCCGCCGGCTGCGCGAATGCCGTCTCGCACGTGAGCCGCGAGTTCGCGCAGGTGATAGTTGCACGGGCCGATTTCGATCCAGGTGTTGGCGATGCCGATGAGGGGCCGGGAGAAGTCTTCATCATTAAGGCCCGCGGCGCGCAACATGGCGCGCGCCGGCGCGCGATGCGCCCCGTCGGTTAACCCGGTACTTCGTGGCTTCAATACATTGTCAGACACTTCCGCAATCCCCCCAGACTCCCACAACCAAAAAACGAAAGGCCATCATCTTTTGGATGATGGCCCCGAAAATCGTTTCGGTTCAGTGGTGCTCTGCCATCACCCGCTTGCGATGACCTCTCGAATAATCGAGCGGCTCCGCACGACCACGCGAAGGATGCCGGCACCCGTAAGGACCAGGTGGGCATGCCGTGAATTCAGGTGGGCGGTGTGCAGCAGCATAAGAACCGTCGCCCAGTAAATTAACAGAATGAGAGAAATCATGCAATGAGTCAAATTAATAGAAATGCTCCGTAACTTAAGAGATGCTTATGTATCGGGCTGTCCCGTTCCCGCGCCGGGGCGGTCGGCCAGCCAAGTAACTACAGGTGACGAAATCTTGACAATTTCTTTATCCGCGTCGGGCAACAAAAAGCGCAAACTACCTATCGAATCAAATACATCTACACGGTCGCACAGTCATACTCTTCGCGGGGTCACCTCGGGGCCAGGTTGGAACATCTCTTCGGAAGGGGGAGAGAGATTGAGTTCCTTCAGGCTGAAGACGGACGTATTCATTGTAGGTGGCG
>Ga0126371_10006541_pt1 | contig 10376 bp, 12 predicted proteins | sample PanSoiMetaPlot_4_FD_110145 | JGI IMG/M metagenome (GOLD analysis project Ga0126371, IMG submission 110145) | Tropical forest soil microbial communities from Panama - MetaG Plot_4 | ecosystem: Environmental > Terrestrial > Soil > Tropical forest > Bulk soil | place: Panama | collected 2016-02-17
CGGCCGGGCTGGTCAGCGCGTTCGGCGCCCAGCTCGCCTGCCTGAACGCCGCCGCCCGGCTGGCCTTCGCCCTCGGCCGCGAGACCGGCGGCGGCCGGGCCGGGGCCTTCCTGACCCGAGCCTGGCGGCGGTACGGGTCACCGACCGGGGCGCTCACCGTGACCGGGGCCGCGAGCGTGGCCGCGCTGCTGGCGTTCGGGGCCGAGCCCGCCGCGACGCGGGCGGCCACGCTGATCATCCAGTACGGCGCCTACCTGATCCTGGCCGCCTACCTGCTGACCGTGGTCGCGGCGCTGGCCTGGACCTGGCGCATCCGGCGGCGGCCGTTGCCCCTGGCCATTCTCACCGTCGGGGCGGCCGTCCTCGGGTACGTGGTGTACCGGACGTTCATCCCGTTCCCCGCCGCCCCGTTCGGCTGGGTCGTGCTCGCCGGCGCCGGCAGCGCGGCGGCCGGGGCGGCCATCCTGCTGGTCCCCGGCCTGCTCGCGCGGTTGCGCCGCTCCCCGCTGCTCGCGGTCACCGCCGCCCCCGGCGCCAGCCACGATGCCACTCGCGGGCGCACCGACTGAACCACCACCGCCTGCCCAGGGAGGCACCCATGCCGCGGCCGCAAGCCGTAACCATCGAGCTGGCCGGAATCCGGCTCACCGATGCGGACAGCGGCCAGCCGGTGCGGCTGGCCGAGATCGGCGGCGTCCAGGTCCTGGTGCTGCTGCGGCACCGGCATTGCCTGCCCTGCCAGCAGCACCTGGTCCAGGTGCACGACGCAGCCGACGCCACCGGCGCAGGGGCCCACAGCGCCGCGGGCGTCCGGCCCGGCCTGATCCTGGTGGGCTTCAGCCCGCCCGGACCGCTCGCCGCGATCGCCCGCCACCTCGGCTGGCCGGGCCTGGTCCTGTCCGACCCGGACCGGCTGCTTTACCGCCGCCTCGGGGTCGGCCGGGCCCCGCTGTGGCGGGTCTACTCGCCCGGCACGCTCGCAACCTACGCCGCGGCACTGGCCCGAGGGCAGCGGCTTGCCCGGCCGACGGAAGACACTCGCCAGCTCGGCGCCGACGCCGTCATGGTCCACGGCGTGGTGCGCCGCCTGTGGCAGCCCCGCACCCCCGATGACCGTCCCCAGGCGGCCGGGGTGATCGCGGCCGCCCGGGCGTGGGCCGGCTGATCCAGGCCACAGACTGTCACCTCGATGACAATCCGGATTGGCGCCCCTGCCCGCCTTCGGTTGCCACCAGCCGGAAGAATCGTCGCGCCGCGGCCACATGCGCCACGGCGAAGCGAAGCCGGCAAGATGGTCGTCACGTGGCTGACCGGCCGACAGCGGACCGCGTTCAATGTAGTTGGTCATTCTTCTGACAGTTCTCAGCCATTCCGAGGCGCTCGCTGATAGGTCTCCGCCAGCCGGAGACGGGAGCGCGGATGAACACGAGAGTCCTGCGGGCCGGGAGCGCCGGCGGGATGACGGGCGGCGCGGTCATGGCCGCATTCTCGATGATCACGCTGTGGCTGGCCGGGAGCGGGTTCTGGACGCCGCTGAACCTGATCGCGCACACGTTCTGGCGGTCCGCCCCCCTGGACGGCAGGTTCAGCGGCGCAGCGCTGGTCATCGGCATGGCGGTGCACCTGACGATGGCGATGCTGTTCGGCGCCCTGATCGCCGCGGCCGCCGTGCGGATTCCTGGCGCCCGCTCGCTGGTGATCGCGGCCGGGATCCTGTTCACGGTCGTGCTGTGGGCGGTGATGCAGTACGGAATCTGGCGGGCCGTCGACGCGACGGCCGCGCGGGACTTCACGCCATGGGTGTTCGCGGTCGCCCACCTGCTGTTCGGCATGATGGCCGCGTCGTGGGCCGCCATCGCCATACCAGATGCCGATCCGCCGCCCCGCCACGCTCTTCCCCGTCAGCCCGCCGGGCCGCGCAACTGGTTTGCGTTATCCTGGCCGCGCATTGGCGCCTCGCAACCGGTAATCCCGTCGAGCCCAGCGGCTGCAGGCGGACGCCAGATGATCATGCTGGCCCGCCGGGCCGATCCTGGGCGCGGTGCTCACCGTAGCGGCCGCCTCCGGGCAGCCGCTACGCGGCGGCGCACTGCTTGCGGTGTATGCCGCCGGGATGACCGTGCCCCTGTTCGCGCTCGCGGCCGCGTGGGACCGGCTGCGCATCGGCCAGCGACGGTGGCTACGCGGGACCGGCGTCCGGGTCGGCCCGGTCCGACTGCACACCCACTCGGTGATCGCCGGGCTGATCTTCATCGGCCTGGGCGTGGTCTTCCTGCGCTATCAGGGCACCGCCGGGCTGACCGGGCTGCTGGCACCGCCCAGCCTGACCGGCTGGGACAACCGGCTCCAGGACGCGGTCACGGCGATCCAGGCACACGTCCCCGACCTGGCGCTGCTCGCCGCGGCGGCAGCCATGGTGATCGCCGTCGCTGCCTGGCGGCTCCGCCGCGCCCGGCGCCCCGTCCTCGCCGATCCGCCCCCGTCCGCCGGACAGCCGCCCCCTGTCGCGCCCGGCACCGGCGAGCCCGCAGAGCGCGAACCACCAGAGCGCGAACCCGCCGACGAAACTGATCACGGCGAGGCGCAGGCCGATGGTTTCACAGATCGAGCAGGGCCTGCTCGACGGCCTCGGTGAGCGCTGGGTGGATGTACAGGACGCCGGATGCGACCTGGTCCACCGTGTTGGCCAGGCACATGGCCTGGATCAGCGGCTGGATGATGGTTGATGCCTGCGGGCCGATGATGTGGGCGCCGAGCAGCAGCCGGGTGGCGGGGTCGGCGAGGACCTTAACGAAGCTGGTGGTGTCCTCCAGCGCCCAGCCGTAGGCAGTGTCGCTGTAGGAGCGTGTGGCGGTGACATAAGCCCGCCCGTCGTCTTGCAGTTCCTGCTCGGTGGCGCCGACCGAGGCGACCTGCGGGCCGGCGAACACCGCGGACGGGACCACCGCGAACTGGGCCTGCCGTGGCTGGCCGGGGTGGAGCAGGTTGTGCCGCACCAGCCGGCCCTCGGCGTTGGCCATGTGCTTGAGCTGGAAGTGGTTGGCGAGGTCGCCCAGCGCCCAGATCCCCGGCACGTTCGTCTGATAGGTGTCGTCGGTGCGGACGTGGCCGTGGGCGTCGGTGTCGATGCCGGCCGCGGCGACGTCGAGCCGGTCGCTGTTGGGGATCCGCCCGGTCGCCACCAGCAGCACCTCCCCCTCGGCCGTCTGGGCGCCCGACGGGGTGACCAGGTCCAGGCGGATTCCCTTGCGGGTCGTGGCGGCCCGCTGGGCCGACGCGCCCAGCCGCAGGTCGAAGCGCTCCCGGTACAGCTCGGTGAACCGCGCCCGGATGTCGATGTCGTGCCGGGACAGCAGGTGCTCGGCACGCGCGACAATGGTGACCGTGGTGCCGAGCGAGCCGAAGATGTGGCTCATCTCCGCCGCGATGTACCCGCCGCCCAGCACGATCATCGACTTCGGCAGCCTGCCTAGCCGCATCACCGTGTCCGAGGTGAGATAGGGAACCCCGGCCAGGCCGCCGACGGGCGGGATGCGCGGGCGCGAGCCCGCGGCCAGCACGAACCGCTCGCCGCGGAGCTCGTCGTCGCCGACCTGCAGCACCTTCGGCGCCGTGAACCGCGCCTCCCCGAGGAACACGTCCGTGCCGTGAGCGCGACGGTGGGCCACGGCCCGCTCATGCAGCGGGTCGATCCGGCCGAACACACGCTCCCGGATCGCCGGCCAGTCCGCCCCGGCCCACCTGGCGCCAATGCCGAACCGGTCCGCGTGCCGGACCGCCTCGGCGACGTCGGCGGTGTGCACCAGCATCTTTGACGGGATGCAACCCCGGTTCAGGCAGGTGCCGCCGAACCGGTCGCTTTCCACCACCGCGATCCGCCAGCCGGCGAGCTCGTTGGTGAGCAGCATGTTCCCGCTGCCCGCGCCCACGATCACAAGGTCATAGCTGTGCACAGCCACACTGTGCTCCCTTCCCGGTCATGATCTGCCGGTGCGGGACCAGCGGCACTCATCCTCCGCTCGACGCGCCGCGTGCGGGAGACTGCCAGGTCGCGCACCAAAGGTCTCGCTGGTTGCGGGGCCAGCGCCGCAGGAATCCGAACTGGCGGAGGCCGGAGCGCTCTCCTATCGTGCTCGCTGACCGTGAGCGTGAGCAGCCAGCGCGGCCAGGAAACGGTCGTAGACCTTCGTCATCGCGTCGGATTCGTACTGCGCCTCGAGAACCCGCCCGGCGAGGGCCTGGACCGCGAAGCGCCCGGCCCGCATGTAGGCGGGCAGCCGGACCAGGTCGACCGCCCGCGGGCCAGGCGCGGGCTCGCCGGGAAGGGGCGGGTCCTGCGTGACGGGCGGCAGGCCCAGGCGCTCCAGCGCCGCGATGACCTCGTCTTCGTCGAGGCGATCGGCGAAGTCCTCCCCGACCTCGCGGAAGGCGCACGCTTCCTCCTCCGTGCGGCCAGCAAGGGCGGCCCGGACTCATGACGGGCACGTCCTCCGGAACGAGAGAGGCACGTGCCTCTACCGTTATCTCTCCCAGGGCGGCATCAGTGCGCCCGGAGTGTCAGCCAGCAGACAGGTCCCGGGTGGCGGCGGGCCTGAACGGACGGCCGACTCCCACGGGGGGAGAGCGCCACCGCCGCGGCGCACGCGGGAGACCAGGCTCCGGCGGCAGGCCGCAGCGGCGGTCGCCATGCTCCGCGAACGACGGCCCCGAGCCTGCTGGGCATCAGTGCGGCGCCGGCCGACCATACCGTCTCTACCTGCGGGCGGCGGCCGTCACCTCGTCACAGAGGCAGAGTCCCCGAGGATGTGTCAGCTAGACGACAATCCGGTCGGCGGCCATGGTTGGCGGCGCGTTCCAAATGGCGTAGGGCCGCACCTCAGGTACGGGTGCGACCAGGATGGGGATGATCAGATGTGCCCCGACATGGATGTCTTGTACACCCGTTTGGCCGACGCCGACCAGGCGCGGGACGCGGAGGCCCTGGCTGGCGTGGCGTGGGAGCTGTATGGGCTGCTGGGAACCGTCTCCGCCGAGCTGACGGCTCTGAGAGCCCGGTTCCGTCACATACGCAACGATGCCGCCTAGTCCAGCCGGTGGTGTCGCCATAGGCTTCCTGCCTCTGCCCGCCAGGCCAGGGCAGGGCAGCCTCGGCGATTCCAGACGAGCCGATCAGAGTGCCCGTGGACGCTCCTGCCGAGTGAACTCTGCGAGGTCGCCTTCCGGCTGGGTGATGCGGCCGTGCACGCCAGTATCAGGGCAGCGGTGTCTGCGGCAGCCCAGTATGCGTCAGCCTGCCGGGCGGGCAGCCTGCCGGCCATCTGACAGACGGGCTCACCGCTGTCTGATGGTCTCCAGGGTGCCAGAGCTGTCGCGGACCCACTCGATCCGCAGGTCCACCTTGGCGTCCAGCAGCAGGTTCATGACCGGGCACCGGACCTCGGTCTCCTCGATCACCGCGGCCAGCGCCGCCACGGGCTCGGCGGTCACCACGACCGCACGCACCCGCACGGCCTGGAAGTGCGGCCGCACCGACCGGTCCCCCTGCCGCCCCCGGATGTCGATCGTGAACGCCGCCTCGAAGTCCAGGGACTCATAACGCAGGCCCAGCTCGGCGGCGGTGCGGCGGAACGTCACCGCCTCACACCCGCACAGCGCGCCCAGCACCGCCTGCAGCGGCGAGGGCCCCTGGCCGGTGCCGCCGTGCGCGGCCGGCTCGTCCAGGATGAGCCGGCCGCAGTCGCCGAAGTCAACGACGGTCCGCATCGTGGCGTCGTTGTGCGCGGAGACCGTCTTGCGCCGCACGAAACCGCCGCCCGTGGCGTCGCCGACCGAACCCATTGCGCACCTCGCTTACATGCGATCGTTATAAGGCACGCCCCGAACGTAGCCACAGCAAAGGAACGGCACAAGACCGAGGCCGCGTGGCAGAAGCCGACCGCAGATGGAGGCCTACTGGGATGACTGCCGGGTCGCGCTCTGATGCGCCGCCGCCAACGAGCTCATCTGACGGGCCAATCTTGATTCGGATGAAAAGAGAGCCAGACAGTGAGGAGCCCACGATGGCAAACCGCCCGTCCGCGGTTGCGTTTGATGTGGTCGAAACGCTGATGCCGCTGGAGCCGCTGGCCGCCAGGTTCGAGCGGACCGGCCTGCCCAGGCCGACGCTGCGGGAGTGGTTCACGCGGCTGCTGCTGTACGGGGTGACGCTGTCGGCGGCGGGCGACTACGTGCGGTTTCCCGAGGTGGCGGCCGAGGCGTTGCGTGCGGTCAGCGGCTACCGGCTGGACGACCGGAATGTAGAGTATGTGCTGGCCGGGTTCGCGGAACTGCCCGCCCACCCAGACGCCGAGCCCGCGATGCGCCGGCTCGTCGGCGCCGGGGTGCGGGTGTGCTGTCTGACCAACGGCAGCGCTGATACCACGGCGGCGTTCCTGGCCCGCACCGGGCTGGAACCCTACGTTGAGCGGGTGATCAGCGTCGCCGAGGCAGGTAGCTGGAAACCGCCGGCCCGCGTCTACCATCACGCGGCATATGTGCTCAAACTGCCACCGGAGCGGGTGGCGCTGGTGGCAGTGCATGCGTGGGACTGTCACGGGGCCAAGCGGGCAGGCCTGACCACCGCGTGGGCAAGCCGCCTGGAGGGCCGTTACGGCAGCCTGTTCGCCCCCGCGGATGTGACCGGCACTGACCTCGCCGAGGTGGCCGACGGTCTGCTGGCCCTGCCGGTCAGGAACTAGCTTCAGTCCGTGCATTGCGGGCACCCAGCTCGCGGCCACCAAACTCGGGCTCTGAACCGGACCACCCGATAGTCCCCCCGCCCGCGAGGATGGACGCCATGACATCACAGGCCACGCCGACGGCTTCCGTGCCGCGTTGCCCGCCCTGGTCGCGGCCTGGCGAGGCGGCGCGGCTGTTCGCCCGCGGGATCACTGTGCGCCGGTGCGTTCCAGTGGCCGCAGTGGTCGGCTGCGTGCTGTCGGCGATCAACGAGGGGGCGCGGATCGCTGCCGGCCACGCGGGGTGGACGACGTGGGTTCAGGTCGGTCTCAACTTCATGGTGCCGTTCCTTGTTTCCAGCTACGGCTACCTCACCGCCGCCCGGGTCCCGGTCGGCAGTACCCGAGAGGGGGCCGGCTGACAGATCGCGGCCCCATCTCGTACCGGGCGTCGGCGCAGCCTCATGCCAAGATATGTCAGGTTCCTGACCATGTCGCCCATTGGCGCGCACCACCACGTACGTTCATTACAGAAGGCTTCGTGTTGTGGCGCCCCCTCCGGGAGCGGGCGTGCGGGAAGGCCGGGATGGAAAGCGATCGGGCCCGGCGGGTGACTCGCCGCGGTTTCCTGATGACGGCTGGAGGCGTGGCTGCCGCCGGGTCGGTCGCGTATGTGGTCGGTCGTGGCGTGACCTATTCGGGGTCGGCCCGGGTAGCTGCGCGGTCGGCACCTGGCGGGTCGGCGGGGCTGAACGCGTACGCGGCCAACGTGGTACCTGGTGGGCCGGGCAGAGACGGAATCCCCGCGATCGACCGGCCCAGGTTCACCCCGGCCCGCCCGGGGCTGCTCGCCGACGACGACGTGGTGTTCGGCCTGGTGCACGCGGGGCAGACGCGGGCGTACCCGCAGCTGATCCTGGTCTGGCACGAGATCGTCAACGACCGCTTCCCCGACGGGCCGCTCTCGGTCACCTACTGCCCGCTGGCCGGCTCGGTGGTCGGCTACCGGGGCAGGGCGCCCGGCGGGCGGCCGTATACCTTCGGCACCACCGGCGAGCTGGTCAACTCCAGCCTGCTCATGTACGACCGGCAGACCGGCAGCACCTGGCCGCAGATCCTCGGCGAGGCCATTACGGGGCCGGCCCGGGGCACGTCCCTGGAGGCGGTGCCGCTGGAGTGGACCACATGGGGCCGCTGGCGCAGCGTCCACCCCGACACGGCCGTGCTGTCCACCGAGACCGGCTACCTCCGCCCGTACGGGACCGATCCGTACGGCAGCTACCGGCCGCTGAGCGGCTACTACTCGGACTCGGACATCATCTTCCCGGTCATGGCGCGCAACGACAGCTTCCCGGCCAAGGAGGTCTTCATCGCGGTCAGTCACCGGCAGGCCTACGTCGCCGCCCGCAAGCAGTCCCTACGCGACCGCGGGGTGCTCACGGCCGGCGCCGCCGGGGGATCGGTAACGTTCCTTTACGACCCGGCACTCGACGACGGCGGCGCGTTCGCGCCCCGGGCCGGCGCCGGCCCGCTGCGTCTGGCGGCGCTGGCGGGCCGGCCCGGGCTGTATCGCGACGCGGCCTCCGGCTCGGTCTGGGACGCCTCGGGTACGGCGGTGAGCGGGCCGCACCGGGGCGCGGTGCTGGCGCGCCTGCCCGCCTTCAACGTGCTGTGGTTCGTGTGGTACGCCTTCTTCCCTGGCACTGCGGTGCTGCCGTGACCACCGGCCCCCGGCTGGCTCCGCGACGATATGCCGGGATCATAGAAGCGCTCCGGCGGCACCGGCTCCTCACGACCGTTGTCACCGTCCTCTACCTGGTCGCATACCTGTGGTCCATCGGAGACATCGTCGTTGCCACCGACCGGAGCCGCTTCGGCGCCCTCCCGTGGATCCAGGTCGCGGCGGACTGGCCGGCCAAGCTGCTGCGCCAGACAGCGCCGTTCTCTTATGAGCCGCTCGTGGCCGTCCGCCCGACCGGCCACCTGCAGCTGTTCCTCGCGCCGGTCAACGTGGCCCTCGGGCTGCTGCTGGGCGGACTGGTCGGCGCCAACCTGGCCGCCGCTATACACCTGCACCGCACCACGACCACCTGCAGGCGCCGCTCGTTCGCCGGCCTGCTCGGCGCGCTCCCCGGACTTCTCACGGGCTTCGCCTGCTGCGCCCCCGCGCTCACGTTCCTCCTGGGAGCCCAGATCGCGGCGGCCCTCATCGGCCTGCGCGACTGGCTGTTCCCCCTCGCGCTCGCGATCCTGCTCGTCGGATTTGCCTGGAGCGCGGGCCGCCTGGCTCGCCGCGGGCCACCCGGCCGCCCGGAGCCGCCGCCGCAAGCTGATCGCCGGACTACTCTCGAGATTGCCGAGGGACGGAACGATGAGACTTCGGCGGCCCGGACCGGATACGCTGGCGGGCGCTTACGCGCTGGATGGCCTGGCGGGGCCGGACCTGGCACGGTTTGAGCGGCACCTGGCAGGTACGGAAAAGCCCGTCCTGGCCGGGCGTATGCCTGCCAGGACGGGCCTGATGAGCCGGTCCCCCGTTTCATCATGTGGGTCCCCCACATGCATGATCGCATGCCCGGCATCGGAGATGATGCACCGGGTGCCCGGATCCGGGCCGTGTCGCCCGCGTCATGCCGGGCGCGGCGTGGCCAGCGCCGGGCGGTCCGGCGACGGCAGCGCGAAGCGGTAGCCCGGGCTTGGTCATGTAGTCGTCGGCGCCCAGGTTGATGGCGCGGACCTGTGCCATCAGCCAGCCGGCGATGACCCCGGCCAGGATGGCTGGCCGCCAACCTCCCGAACACCCGGCGAACGCCAGGGTTCGTGGGCTGTTACGGCGCCGCAGACGCCCGACGCTACCCCGGCCGGGCGCCCGCATACCGATTCGTCACCCGCGGCCGGGCCTGATCCAATGGCGGCATGGAACGCCTCGATCAGCAGCTCCGGTTCGTGACCGAGATCGACCGCCTCAAGAGCGTGCTCCGGCAGACCATGCTCACCGAGCCGTCACGCCGGGAGAACTCGGCGGAGCACTCCTGGCACCTCGCCGTGATGGCGCTCGCGCTGGCCGACCATGCGCCGCCCGGCACCGACATCGGCCGTGTGGTCGCCATGCTGCTGGTCCACGACCTGGTCGAGATCGACGCCGGGGACCTGTTCGCGTACGCCGACGACTCGCAGCAGGCCCGGCAGCAGGAAGCCGAGAGCGCAGCGGCGGACCGGATCTTCGCGCTGCTCCCGGCGGACCAGGCCGGCGCGTTCCGCGTCCTGTGGGACGAATTCGAGGAGCGCCGGACGCCGGAGGCCAGGTTCGCCCGCGGTCTGGACCGGCTGCAGCCCATGCTCGCCAACCTCAAGGTCGGCGGAGGCACCTGGCAGGAGCACGGCATCACGGCCGACCAGGTGCTGGTCAAGGTGAGGCTGATCGAGGACGGCTCGCCGGCCCTTGGCCGCTACGCCCGGGATCTCGTGGCCCGGGCCGTGCGGGACGGCCTCCTCGCCGTCGCTCCCTGAGCTGGCCCGGGGAGCTCCGCTGGCTTGCTACCCTGACGTCCCAGCGGTCGGGCGCGCGCCGCCGACCTCCCCTGCGGCCCGCCGGCCCCCGGTCCCGCCGCGCCGCGGCGCCGGGTGCTCGACCAGGGCGATCACGCGGCTGGCCATGAA
>Ga0126371_10006542_pt1 | contig 10376 bp, 7 predicted proteins | sample PanSoiMetaPlot_4_FD_110145 | JGI IMG/M metagenome (GOLD analysis project Ga0126371, IMG submission 110145) | Tropical forest soil microbial communities from Panama - MetaG Plot_4 | ecosystem: Environmental > Terrestrial > Soil > Tropical forest > Bulk soil | place: Panama | collected 2016-02-17
AATCCGGGCCCTAAAAAAACTATCGCCGGCACTGTGTTTTCCACAGCCTGCCGGCGCTAGTTCCGGGCTGTACTCTCCAGCCCAACCCCGCTTGGATGTCGATGGCGCCCCTGATGGAAGTCGGAATCTCCCCGGGTCCGCTGCTGCAGACACGCACTAAACCTAGTGCAGTTGTGTGAAGTGGGGATGAACGACAGGTAAAAATTGGATGATTTCCCTGGCGGACGAATTCGGTGCCCCGAGGGGCGAGAAGGTCCTGCGGATTGGATTGTGTTCTCAGGCCTGTATGTTCAGGATACTTTCGAACCCGGCCACCGACGGGTGCTGCTGATCTGTTCGTCCAAGGCTCGGGTCAATTCACTGGCGAGTTCCATGAGCCTTTCGGGATCAAGCTCGGTCGATGCTTCCTGAGCAATTTCCCGCCAATTTCGGGCAGGCTTTTCATGAGCTGACAATGCCACTCCTGTACGCCCGGAACCGATCGTTCCGAGGAATTCGGTGGTCGGTGCAATCGAGTTTCGCTGGGTTCGCCTGGAAGCGGCGCTGGTCGAACTGGCGCGATTAGCTGATCTTCCGCTGGCTTTTGACATGGTTCGCGAATTTTTCATGCGGCTCAGGCTCCGGACGCCGAGATGAATTTTTCAGGACCTTTTTCAACGAAGTGCCCGGTTCAAGAATGGATAGCACGGTTGCTTGTGCCTTCAGTTTTCTTCGCGCCAAACGGAAATGGGCGGCAAGCGCCTGACGGAGCTCGGAGAGAGCCTCCTCCGTTTTGGCCTCGTCGCCAGCCTCCAGCGTTCGGTTACAAAGTTCGCGGATTTTGGCGTCGAGATACGCGGGCATTCCCCGCGAATCGTACCTAGTGCGCGAGCAGACCCCAAATCGAGCAAACGCTGTATTGAAGGGGTCGAAAATCCTTATTTGGAATGAGGCGCGCAAACCGAGCGCCGAACGCGGGGTTCCGTGTGCGCCACGCTCCGCACATCGCCTCGCTTTGCAATGCCCAGACCAGACGCACGGCGGTGAATGAATGAAACGGATCCATCCTCGGGCACATTTTGGCCCTTCGAATCTTGTGCGAAGGAAGGGGCGAGAATCGACAGCGGAATCGGATCGGGATTGTGGCGACTCGAAGGCGAATACGTCGCGCAGGAAAATCTACGGGTCGAAAAATCGAAGAGGGGCACGCGCCATATCCCCACCTGAGGGAGGCGAAACGGAGTCCACGCCGGGAATCCCTTCCCCACATTCCCTCCCGTATGCCATAATCAATGCGGTGAGAAGGTGATCGTCCGGCGCTCGCCGGACGCCTCTCAGGTATCGAAAGCCGAATCCGCAACTCACTTAAAGCGCCCTTAGCTCAGTTGGATAGAGCGTCTGGCTACGAACCAGAAGGTCGGGAGTTCGAATCTCTCAGGGCGCACCACTTTTTCCCAGAGTTTCGGCCAGTTACCAGCTCCTCGACCGACCGCTCGAATCCGTCAAGCTGGGTTGGCGTCACGCACCGCGATCAGGCGTTGATCCGGGCCGAAGTGGGTTGATTTCTGTCTACGGTTCGTCCGGCAAGTTCAGAGGACTTATCGCCGGTCGCACTGGGGTTGATCTCTGATATGCGAGTTTCGACGAAAGCTGCCGAGCTTAGGCGATATCTTTCGAACCTCTTGGCCCGCGCAAATGCAAGGCGCAATGCCGCCGGTGACAGCAATTCCCGCCACCCAACTCGCGCGCCTGCCCCGCTTAAGGCAGGCTAGCGTTGCTGCGGCCATTTCGCAATCTTTCCGTCCGGCACATGCAAGCAATGGATCGCATCGAATAGAGCTTGGCTTTCCTCCAAGTCGTGTTTGCCGTCCGATTGCAGCCTCGGAGAAATGCAGTCTTCGGCGTTCTCGATTCGTGGGGCTATGTTCTCGTCATCGACTTCCAGCACCGCGGCCGGATATGCCGCTCGCCATTCCGAAGCCGGTGTTAATTCGTGCCGCTATGGATGAGGAAGCGGTTGGGGTGGGTGGAGATTCTGACGAGAGCGTCTCAGCGAAGCCAGGCGGAACGCCGATATTGCATATGGCCGAGTTAAGTAGCGGATCGCCCAAAATAAGAACAGGGCAAAAAGGCCCTGCACCATTACGAACGCCACATCGTGCACTCTTGCCAGTCGCAATGGGATCCTGACCAACGCAATCGCAAATATTGCGATACTCGCCCAGCGGGACCAGCCTTGCATTCTGTAGAGTCCACCCGCGATGAAGAGCAGACCACGATATTCAGCAATAGTATCCAGCTCCCGAGCAGCGAGGGGTGCGAAAGCCTGATGGTACCGACGAATATCCCAGCGGCCATTATCAGAAAGAAGCCCATAATTACGAGTACACCTGCGGGCTGCTTCATGACCGCGGAGACGTACTCTTGCTGGATCGCAGGCTTCAATGGGCTTCTCCAAAAATGGTCCCCGCTGGATGACAGCTAGGCCCGACAGCTTACCAGTTGTCTGATTCAACGCATGGGACCGGGGCATGACTAAAAGGCCCCAGACTGGGAGCACACAGTTGCTCAGTCTGGGGCCATTGCGCTGGACGGAACGCCTAGCCCCCACGGTGGGATGCGGTTGGTTGCGGGGGCTAGAAATGGACGCCTCAAGTCCGTCGCTCGGTCCAGCCCGAGCCACGCAACGTACAACGAAGCCGCGGCGGATGTAGCCCCGGCTCGTTGGTGACAGCTTCTTCAAGCGGCCCGTTCTGCACCCTTGCGTTCGGCGACCCGGGTCTCGATGATGTGCCGGATCAGACGGCGCGTGCGCTCGGCGAAGGCAAGTCTGTCCGCAAGACAGCTTTCGAGGAGCACGCCTACTCCGTGATGCCCGGTCACATCAGCCGCCGCAACCAGAGCCACATATTCACCAATTCGAAGATGGGTGAGATGGCTCAATTTCGCCAAGATGAAAAGGTGCTTGGCAATAGGAGATTGGATTTCGTTCAGCTCTTTGCGGAAGTCCTCTACAAAGGTCTCCTGCAAGCGACCGCTGAGCTTCACCGGCCGCTCACCGATGAGCTTGAAGCACTGATCCAGTTTTTCCAGCGTCTTTTCGGAGATGAACGCACGAGCCTCCAAGGCGTCCTTGATCTCCGGGTCTTGCGCCATCTGGCCGATGTCCTGATAGATTTTCGCGGACTTTTCCGTGCTTTGCCGCACATCGCTCAACAGCGCTAGAAAAACTTCTTTTGGACTGTTTGCCGGCATTATTTCCTCCTTTGAGGGTAGAGGTCTCAGGGTGAAGGAGTGAGTTGTTGAGAGAGAACGATCTGCCACGAACCATAGCCGATTCGGAACACATTGCAACTCGCAAAACTGACAGCGAACAGGGGGTAAACTCTCGGGGCGCGAGGGTGTCCACTGCCCGCATCCGCCAAGTGTGCGAACTTTTGATGCAGGGCCCCGGGCCTCTGCGGAGTCAGCCCGGGGCCGCTGGACAGAGCGCCAAGTTCGCTACGGGAAGGGAGCCGTAACATTTTGCGGGGTCATATTAAGAAGATTCCCCCCGCGTTGCGCTGTCCAGCCGCAACGATAAGAGCTTTCAAAGCAATTGCAACTGGCAAAAGCGGCAAGCCTGTACTGGCAAGAGTGACAGACTCGCAGAGGAATCAAGTGAATGCCTAAGGGTTCGGCATGCGGTGAACAGCGAAAGACTTGCACGAGCAGGAAGGGCCCCGGACTGCGTGATTTCCTCAGTCCGGGGCATCTGCGCTGGGGAGCACCTAGGCTGGTTGCGGGCTTCGGAGACGGACGGGGCGCGTCCGTCGCTCTCGCCAGCGCTCGGGGCGAATGCTCTGGAGCAGCAAAAATAAGCGCTTCCTGAGCAATTGCAACTGGCAAAACTACCAGCGAATGAGAGAACTACTACCTGCTAGTAGTTCGAAGTTCTCCGTGGAACCTTCAAGAGCTTGGACTCTCGTGGAGGGGGAGCCACGTTGCATTTGTACGTGGCGAGGCTCGTGCTAATCATTTTTCAGGTAGCTGGTTTTCAAGTTGGCAAGGCGACTCTGAACATGTCGTTGGGAGCTTGCCCCTTGCCGACCTACGATTCGGATGAGACGGCACTCGTAACAGGCGTCCACACAAATGTGGGGGAACTTCGGGGAGCTTAGTGCTTCACTTGTCTGCTCACAAATCTTTCCCCTTGAAGAACGGCCTCCACCGCGGTCAGAAGCTCGGTTTCGGCATCCACCTTCAGGACGTATCCCCTTCCTCCGTCACCCAACGCCGCGCTTACCACTTCCGTATCGTTGTTCTGGGATAGAAAGAGTATTTTTGCTTCGGGAGCCACGCCGCTGATCTGGCTTGCAGCTTCAAGCCCGTTTAGAACGGGCAGACCAATGTCCAAAAGAACCAGATCCGGCTTCAGAGCCTGAGCCTTTTGCACCGCTTCCGGCCCATCCGTCGCTTCGCCCACGATCTCCAAGCCTCTGTGTACTTCAAGCATCGAGCTGACGGCGCGCCGCCAAGGTTCAAAATCGTCTACTAAGAGAATGCGTCCTTCTAGCATGGTCGGGGGAATGAGAGTGTACCTCCAAGATCGAAGTCTTACCGAAAGGGCCGTCTCCTGCTTCTTGCAAGCTCGAGAAGGCTTCGACGAGGCGGCGACGCGTTGGATTCAAACTACCTTATGTTCGGTTGCTTTCTTTGTGGCAGAAAGCCCATTGCTCTCCAAATTATGATTTCTTGCTATGGTGAGACGCAACTGTCAACAAACGCCAGCTCCGATCGGGATGCTACCCGCGCTATGAGCCAACAATCTCCAGGTTCCACCGGCCCGAAATGTTAGCACTGTCAATAGTGACAGTAGTTGTGAACACTCCATTTCTGCTACATGTTGAGGAGGGATACTCGTGGCCCAACAGACGTGGGGTCTCCCAAGACAAAACCCCCAGAAAGTTTTTCAACCGCGGCTGCCGATCCTCCGCCCACCGGCACTCTAGCAGCAAAGAAATGAGGTGCAACATGAGTAGGAATCCAGAAGGTCTTCGGCTGGAAGAATCCCGTACAGCGGGCGTTCCATGGAAAAAATGGGGTCCCTACTTGAGCGAACGCCAGTGGGGTACGGTTCGAGAGGACTACAGCGAGGATGGGAATGCCTGGGACTACTTCACGCATGATCAAGCCCGATCTCGCGCTTATCACTGGGGCGAAGACGGGCTTGCGGGAATTAGCGACGAGAAGCAATGGTTGTGTTTCAGCATAGGCCTGTGGAACCACAACGACCCGATTCTGAAAGAGCGCCTCTTTGGACTAACGAACAGCGAGAGCAACCACGGCGAGGATGTGAAGGAGTATTACTTCTACCTCGACAGCACGCCCACGCATTCCTACATGAAATACCTGTACAAATATCCCCAAGCGGCCTTCCCCTATGACGATTTGGTCGCAACCAGCAGGCGACGCAGTCGGAGCGAGATGGAGTATGAACTTCTGGACACGGGCATCTTCGACGCAGATCGCTACTTCGATGTCTTCGTGGAATACGCAAAGAACACTCCCGAAGACATGATGGTCCAAATCACCGTATGCAATCGGGGATCAGAGCGCGCCAGTCTGGACGTTTTGCCGACCCTTTGGTTTCGGAACACCTGGACATGGTGGCCGGGCACTCCACGCCCCTCCCTGAAGCTCATCACCGATAAAAATGATTCGCGAGTTGTCGCAGCGTCCCACTCCCAACTCGGTGAGCGATATCTGTATTGTGAAGGAAATCCAACTCTGCTTTTCACCGAGAATGACACGAACAACGAGCGAATGTTTGGTAAGCCGAATACGACTCCGTACGTCAAGGACGGGATCAACAACTATGTGGTGAACGGAAAGCGCGAGGCCGTTAATCCACAGCACACGGGAACTAAGGTCTCTGCGCGTTACCAATTAAATGTGGGGGCCGGCGAGACTGCAACGATCCGCTTGCGTTTAACCGATCTCGCCTCTGGCGCAGTCACCGATCCTTTCAAGAACTTCGCGCAAGGCATGCAACTTCGCCAGCGCGAGGCGGATGAGTTCTATCTCGCCGTCACCCCGGAACGCGTTGGCAAGGATGAAGCCCGGGTAATGCGCCAAGCCCTCGCCGGAATGCTTTGGACCAAGCAATACTTCGGCTTCGATGTGGACAAATGGCTTCGGGAGCACGGTGCGGACCCGATGCGGGTAGATTCCCAGCCCATCCGGAACAGTGCCTGGTTCCATATGATCAATGATCACGTCATCTCGATGCCGGACAAGTGGGAGTACCCGTGGTACGCGGCATGGGACTTGGCCTTCCACACGATTGCTCTCTCCACGGTTGACATGGATTTTGCAAAAGAACAGCTCGACTTGATGCTGAAGGAATTTTTTCTGCACCCGACCGGTCAGATTCCTGCCTACGAGTGGAACTTTAGCGATGTGAATCCTCCCGTCCATGCCTGGGCCACGATTTTTCTATACCGAACCGAACAGGCGCTACGTGGCGAAGGGGATATTGAATTCCTCAAGCGATCATTCGCGAAGCTGATGCTGAACTTCAGCTGGTGGGTGAACCGGAAGGACCGTTTTGGCAGGAACGTCTTTGAAGGCGGATTCCTGGGACTCGACAACATCGGTGTTTTCGACCGCAGCGCCGCACTTCCGACGGGTGGTTACCTGGAGCAGGCTGACGGGACTGCGTGGGTCTCGCTGTTCTGTCAAAACATGCTTGAGATCAGTGTTGAATTGGCGTCGCAAGATTCCTTCTTCGAGGATATGGCCATCAAGTTCGCCGACCATTTCCTTTTGATCGCCCACGCCATGAATCAGGTGGGGGCCAACGGCATGTGGGATGAAGAGGACGGGTTCTACTATGACGTCCTGCGCCTTCCCGAGGGAGGGGCAACACGACTCAAGGTCCGCTCCATGGTAGGTCTGTTGCCAATGTGCGCCACCACGGTCATTGAGCCATGGCAACGTGAGCGGGTGCCGCGAGTCCTGAAGATTCTCCGCGAGCGCCTGGAACACATTCCCCAACTACGGGAAAGCATTCACCCAACCGGGCCGGGCCATCTTGGATATGGCGAGCGCGGCATTGCCGCCTTGGTCAATCCTGAACGCTTGCGGCGGATTCTGTCGCGGATGCTCGACGAGAACGAATTTCTGAGTCCCTACGGAATCCGGGCGCTCTCCCGCTATCACGCTGAGCATCCCTACGTCATCAACGTGAATGGCCAGGAATACCGCGTCAATTACCTTCCGGCGGAGTCCGATACCGGCATGTTCGGTGGAAATTCCAACTGGCGAGGCCCGATTTGGATGCCGGTGAACGCACTGCTCATCCGCGCCCTGCTGACGTACTATCTCTATCACGGCGACAACTTCACGATTGAGTGTCCAACGGGATCGGGCAACCGGATGAATCTGTTTGAAGTCGCCAGGGAAATTGCCAATCGGCTGACCCGGATTTTCCTGGTCGATAAGTCTGGCCGGCGGCCTGTATACGGTGGCACCGAGAAATTCCAAACCGACCCAAACTGGAAAGATCACATCCTTTTTTACGAGTACTTCCACGGGGACAACGGCGCAGGCCTAGGCGCCAGCCACCAAACCGGTTGGACCGGCGTCGTCGCAAAACTAATCGAGTTTTTCGGGCGTATCGACGGTGAGCAGGTGCTTAGAGCCGGCAGAGCAGCAGCTTTTGCAAGAAAGGAACCGAGTCGGGACAGACAGGTGGCATAGCCGAGTTTGCTGCTCTCCAGTTTTGGGTCCCGACTCGCTAGAAGTAACAGCTCCGGCCTGGCCGGTTTTTCACAAAGGACATGCAAGCGCGCGCAGTGCGGTTCTCCGCACTGCGCGCCCGGATTCTATTCAGCAGTGTGATGGATCATGCTGCCCGGTGCTTTGCTCCCTCTCGGGTGGGCGGAACCGCTGTTGTTTACAACGGCCCGTATTCTTTAAAACAAGTGCTTAGCTCCTCTACCTGCGACTGTTGGCTGAGTCGAGCAGGCCGGAATCAGGAGGGGCGCCGGCCCTAGGGGGTTTGCCCCGTGAATGACTGACAGGAAACGTCGGGATGCCAGTTCACGAACGCGCCGTTGGGATTTTTCTTCCACGCCCAGACATGGAGTGTGTAAAAGGCCGGTAGCCCGAATCGATTGGGAGCATCGAACAGGTGAAAAAGTTGGCCCATCAATTCGGGTGGTGAGGAATGTGTCGCGTTCCATGTGTCGGCGAGCACCAGGAAATCGGCGCCGATCAGTCTCAGGTTTCCGTCCGGCAGCGGCTCGTAGATCACGATCTGGGGACGGGTGGCATCGATGATGCCACTGTTCACCAGGGCACCGTTGACAAAATGGAGCCCCATCGCGCCCTGGGTATCAGCGCTCACGCAACCGAACTGAAGGGTGTAGCCTGCCGCTTCGGCAGCCGACACATCTTTGAAACGTTCGGTCGCGTTGCGGACAATGCGAACAAGAGTGTTCGCTTTGTTTTCCTGTTCGGGCGTCATTTCGCGTTGCTCACTGGCCATCATGTGCGAGTGAGCATCTTGCGCCAGAACGCGCTGGGGACAGGCGCTCAGCAGAACCAGAGCGATGCCCATGAAATACTGGGATTGAGCCGAGAGATGTCCAACCTTCATGGTGAAGCCTCCTAAGTTGATTTCGGATGTTCGCCTTGTGCGCAACTGGTGCGGGGTTGGCTTGCCCGCACGAAGCGTTACTCCTCGCCTCGCACGGGCAAAGTAGCAAGCCTCCTGGCGAAAAATAACGAAGGAACACCGAAGAAAACCCAAACATCTGAGGATGACCAGGTGGTCCTTTGAGGTACGCGCTTGATCTGCTTCCGACAGACAAATCCTCGGAAATGGCGGTACGCGCTCAAGCGGCAAAGATGGGCACGCAGGAACAGGCCTGGGAGTATTTCGCATTCTGCGCAGGAACTAAGAGATGAATGGTGGATGGATTTAAGGAACTTTACGAGCGGCCATCGCCTTGGAAGGCGAGGCAAGCTCGCTTCTGGCAGAGCTCGCCTCGAAACCTGTTCTCGGAAAGAAAATCGCAGGCGGAAGCCTTAACCCCAGCGCGGCTGCTCGTCCAGACTGATCCCCAGGGCGGTCTTCGCAATGACCTCGTGCGCGAGAAACGAATTCGCTGGATGAATTCGCCCCAGACGCGCATCGCGTACGAGTCGCTCGTATCCCAAGGCACGAAAAATTCCTGCACCGCCGGACAAATCCAAGCCGAGATCGACGACTCGCCACGCCCCCTCAACCGCTCGATATTTTGCCGCGAAAATCTTCGATGGCCACTGAGCGCCATAATCCACACCGTTAGACCAGTCGTCGGCAATTTTTTCGAGATGAGGTTCGATGGACTCCAGCTCGATCACCATATCGGCAATGGCATGCTGGGCCTCAGGGTGATAAGCCATAGAGCGCGAGAGGGCCAGCGAGGTCTTGCTCTTCAACGCATCAATAGTTAGGTCTAACGCGCGCCTGGCGAGTCCATAGTAAATATTTCCAAAGCCCAGCAATCCCCAGGCAAAAATCGACAAAACGAATGGGTCGATGCCCGCTCCGCCCGCTGGAACGATGCGAGCGACCGAGCGATCCGGAACGAAGACATCCTCGAGCACAGTGTCATCGCTGCGGGTCGCACGCATGCCCAGGACGTCCCACGTTTCCTTGATGGTGTATCCGGGGTCACCGCGCTTGAGGAATGCGTGTATGACTCTTGGTTGAGCTGGGTTGCTGGTATCCATTGCATGGACGCCTAGGCGGGTCCAGACCGGCGTCAGGCTGCCAAAATGCTTGCGCCCGCTAAACCGGTAGCCGCCCTCGACTCGTTCGGCCTTGGTGGTGGAGAGGAGAATGGGCAAATCGTTGCCGGCCTCAGCATGGCCAGCAGCGAACACTTCCCCACCGGCGGCCTCCCGAAGCACCCATTCCAAGGACGGATCGCCACTGCGCCAGAGATCGGCTGCAACCCCGAGCCAGTACAGGTGCATATTCACCGCCAGGGCGGTGGCAGGCGCGTAGTACGCCAAGCGTCGTTGCTCGCGGCAAACCTCGGCCAGCGTCATGCCCGCTCCCCCAAGTTCTGTTGGTACTGGCAAGAGCAGATACTTGGCCGCCCGGAGTTCCTCGAAATCTTCGCTGAAGAAGCGGTTCTCCCGGTCGTAGATGGGCGCCCGCGAGGCAAAACGCGCGAGCATCTCGTCGGTCAAAACGCTCTGCGGCCAACGGGCGGGGGAGCCGGCATTGCCGGTCGCAGCATTGCCGTTCGCGCCCGCGTTAGGAACCGTTTTGTCAAGAATCGTAGCCATGTGCTTTTCCTCTCGGGCCCAGGCTCACATTCCCGGGTATTTTATAGCGATCTCTCGCCTTGGTTGAG
>Ga0126371_10006543_pt1 | contig 10375 bp, 9 predicted proteins | sample PanSoiMetaPlot_4_FD_110145 | JGI IMG/M metagenome (GOLD analysis project Ga0126371, IMG submission 110145) | Tropical forest soil microbial communities from Panama - MetaG Plot_4 | ecosystem: Environmental > Terrestrial > Soil > Tropical forest > Bulk soil | place: Panama | collected 2016-02-17
ACGCGGTGCGCGGCCAGTACGCCGCCGGCACCGTTTTGGGCCATCCGGTGCGGGCCTATCGCGATGAGCCCAACGTGGCTGCGGATTCGGTCGCCGAGACGTTCGTGGCCTGGAAGCTCGTGATCGACAATTGGCGCTGGGCCGGCGTTCCGTTCTATTTGCGCACCGGCAAATATCTCAAGCGCCGGTGGACCGAGATCGCCATCCGCTTTCACCAGGCGCCCTATTCGTTGTTCCGCGGCACGCAGGTCGCGCACATGAATCCCAATTGGATGATCCTGCGCATCGCGCCGGAGGAAGGCATTGCACTCGAATTCGCCGCCAAGTATCCCGGCCCGTCCGTGAAGCTGAGCACCGTGAGCATGGACTTTGCCTATGCGCGCTATTTCAAGTTGGTCCCCAACACCGGATACGAGACGCTGATCTATGATTGTATGATCGGCGATGCGACGCTGTTCCAGCGTGCCGACAATATCGAGGCGGGCTGGCGGGCAGTGCAGCCCATCCTTGACGCCTGGGCGAACACTAAACCCACGGATTTTCCCAACTACGTCGCGGGCAGCAGCGGACCGGCCGCAGCCGATGAGCTCTTGCGGCGCGAGGGTCGCGCTTGGCGCTCGCTTGATTAAGTGAGAACCGCGGAGGCCGTGATGGCAGACAAGCGAAAGATTTCCCTGGTGTTGGCGGACGTCGATGGCACCCTCGTGACCGAGGAGAAGGTGCTCACGCAACGCGCTCAAGCCGCGGTGCGCTCGCTGCGTGATGCCCGCATCCGCTTCGCCATCACCAGCGGTCGCCCGCCCCTCGGCATGGCCATGCTGTTCGATCCCCTCGAGCTTGATACGCCGATCGCAGGCTTTAACGGCGGACTCTTCGTCAAGCGGGACCGAACGATCTTGGAGCAAAAAACCTTGCCGACCGATGTGGCTCATCAGGCGATCGATCTCATTCGCCAGCACGGGCTGGACGCCTGGGTCTATCGCGGCAACGACTGGCTGATCACCAAAGCCGGCGCCCCGCACGTCGCGCGCGAGTCATGGACGGTCAAATTCGAGCCCAAGGTGGTCAAGGATTTCGACGGCATGCTGGATCAGGTCGCCAAAATCGTTGGCGTGAGCGATGATCGCGAGGGCGTGGCGCGCTGCGAAGCCGATGCCAAGGCCGCCTTCGGGGAGCGTGCAACCGCGAGCCGCTCACAACCTTACTACCTCGACGTCACCAACAAGGACGCCAACAAGGGCGCGGTGGTGGCGTATCTCTCCCAACACCTCGATCTGCGCCCCGAGGAGATCGCGACCATTGGCGACCAGCCAAACGACGTGCTGATGTTCAAGCGTTCAGGGTTTTCAATCGCCATGGGCAACGCCTCAGATCAGGTCAAGGCGCAGGCGAGCGCCACCACGGATTCCTACAACGAGGAGGGGTTCGCCAAGGCGATTGAACGCTACGTTCTGGGTTCCTTGCGCTAGCCAATGGAGCGGTCAAATGATCGGGCGCGTTGAAATCCTGCCAGACTCCCAGACGCTGGCGCGTCATGTGGCGGAATGGATGACGCAGGCAGCGCTCGCGGCAAGTCGCCCCTTCCGTGTCTCACTCTCTGGCGGATCAACACCCAAGACACTCTATTCACTCCTCGCCTCGGATGATTTCCGCAAGCGGTTCCCGTGGGAGCGGGTTTCCTGGTACTGGGGAGACGAGCGCTTCGTTCCCTACGATCACCCCGACAGCAATTATCGGATGACCCGCGAGGCGATGCTCGCAAAGGCGCCCGTTCCGCCCGAGAACGTTCACCCAGTCCCGGCCGACGGAACCCCGGAAGAAGCTGCCCGCCGCTATGAACGCACGCTGCGTGAGGCCTATGGGGCGGCGACGCTCGATCCCGCCCGGCCGCTGTTCGACATCACGCTCTTGGGCCTCGGTGCTGACGGCCATACGGCCTCGCTGCTGCCGGGACAGCCGGTGCTCGAGGAACGCACCCGCTGGGTGATGGCAGTCTCCCATGGCCGGCCCGAAGTCCGCATCACCATGACCTATCCGGCGATCGACAGCAGCCGATCCGTGGCCTTTTTGGTGGCGGGCCGAGAGAAGGCCGCCATACTCAACGCCATCCGCGACGGTGACAGCGCCCTTCCGGCGGCGCAGGTGCGCCCGGTCGGCGAGCTCATCTGGTTCGTCGACAGGGCGGCAGCCGGGCAAGCATGAGCGCGGTTCTGCGACGCTCTCTCGCGCAGCTTTGTTGCACCGTCGGCTCATCCGGCATTGGCGGTGATGAAAGGGGTCAGAGGATGGTAACGGTGATCTTGGGCACCGCGGCCGCTCTACCATGAGCGCGGCGGCACCTGATCGGGACGCCCTCAAGCGTGCGGCGGCCGAGGCGGCGGTGGAACTCGTCCAGGATGGCATGGTGGTCGGACTTGGCACCGGTTCGACTGCATTCTTTGCGGTCGAGGCCCTGGCCCAACGCCACCGGCAGGGTTTGCGCTTTCTCGGCATTCCGACGTCGGAGCGCACCGCTGCCCACGCGACTGCCGCCGGCATCCCGCTGACTTCGTTTGCCGCGCACCGCTTGGTCGATCTCACGATCGACGGCGCGGACGAGGTCGAACGCGGGACGCTTAATCTCATCAAGGGCCTGGGCGGTGCCTTGCTTCGTGAAAAAATTGTTGCCGCTGCCAGCCAACGTCTCGCCATCATCGTCGACGGGCAAAAGCTGGTCGATCGGCTCGGGACGCGTACGCCGGTTCCCGTCGAAGTCGTCGCCTTCGGGTTGGAAGCGACCCAGGCGGCCCTCGAGGCGCTCGGCGCCACCGCACGATTGCGCCTGTCGCCTGCAGGCGAGGCTTTCGTCACCGACAGTGGCAACCGCATTCTCGACTGCAGCTTTGGGGTCATCGCCGATCCAGCGCGGCTGGAAGAGCGGATCAGGCGCGTCGTCGGGGTGGTCGAATGCGGGCTGTTCATCGGCCGTGCCGATCCGGTCTTCGTCGCCGAGGAGGCCGGCGTGCACCGCCTCGACAGCGCGCGCGCCCATCGAGGCACGCCGCCGATTCTGGTGATCATGGGGGTGTCGGGCGCAGGCAAGACGACGATCGCCGAAGAATTGGTGGCGCGTCTTGGCTGGCCATTCCAGGAGGGCGATGCGCTCCATCCTGAGGCCAACGTCGCCAAGATGCATGCCGGCATTCCGCTAAACGATGCGGACCGCGAGCCTTGGCTCAAGGCCGTGGCCGCATGGATCGACGGTCAACGGGCCCAAAAACAGCCGGGCATCATCACCTGCTCTGCGCTCAAGCGCGCGTATCGCGACATCATCATTGGTGACCGGCCGGAGGCACGACTCGTCTATCTTCGCGGCAGCCGCGAGCTTATCGCCGCACACCTCACCGGGCGCCACGGCCATTTCATGCCGGCGAGCCTGCTGCAAAGCCAGATCGACGCGCTCGAGCAAACCGGTCCGGACGAGGAGCCGTTAATTGTCGACATCGGACCACCTCCCGGCAAAGTGGCCGAGGAAATTATCCGACTGCTGGGCGCGTCCGCGTTGGTCAACCGCAAGGCGGCGGGCGCTTGAGGTCGTAAGGCCCCCCAGTCGCGGATGAGCCCCGTGCGGGTCCTTGGCCGGCCGCTGCCGCTCGCTGATTGCCGACTCGATGCGCTCACACGCGCGACCCCAATGGACTCCCTGTGCGCGTCGAGCGCTGCGTGGCCGAGCGGTAGAACCCAACAAGCGCGGCTCGTTTCAACCAAGCCATTTGGCTTCGGTGGGATCAATTTGCTAACGAGCCGGATGAGCCCGCGCGTTCCGCCTCCGAGGAGGCCGCCAAGTTCGCGGGGTTCATCCTGCCCTTGAGCATCCACCGGACAGGATCCGCCACGTCATCGGGAACCGGGTTGCGATCTCTGTCCGCAAGAAAGCCAATTGGGGTCGCGGTCTGCGGACCTTGCAGCAGACTGATCGCGTGCTCAAGTCCCTCGACATTCGCAGCGGCCGCCGCCCGAGGCGACTTACCTTTTAGGATCGGAAGCTCTTTGTCGAGCCAGCTTGCTGCCATGGCAAGGCCCAATCGTTCCTGGGACGCCGTCTCGACCGCCCGGACCCGCTCGTTGCTCGCCTCGGCCAGCGGACAATAGAGCGCGGTGGCGGCGGCTTTAGGGATGTACCAGGCGAGCGCGACGCCAGCGGCAGCACTGATCACAGCGGTGAGGATGATCTTGTCGATCGCCGGAGTGGCGAACATGATTTGCCAGGTGCCAAAGGCAGCGATCAGCCCGCAGAGTCCGGTCAGTATACCCTGCGCGCCGAGTACCCACCGGCGGGATGGCCATCGCCTCATTTCGGCATTGTCGAGGTGATAGACGTAGAACCCCCCTGTTACCATCGCGAGGAGTGCATAGGGGACTTCAATCTTAAAACTGTCTTGCGTCGGGGCGCGAGGGCTAGACCCCACAGAATGAGGCCGACATAGCCGGCAACGCCGCACACTGCCGCGACCCGGACATAGTTTGCGCTGTTTGTCCGCCGGTGGGCAGGGTGAGCGGCGAACCACGATCCCATATTGACCAAATGCCGGCGCATCAGGTCGGCGATCGTGATCGCCGTGGCATATGGTACGAGCGTCGACGCGGTGTCGACAAAAGGTTGGAATACGGTCTGCGGGAATACCGGGGACATCTGCCACAAACCGAGTTGGCCCAACCCCGCCCCCGCCAGGTCCAGCAACAAAGCGCTCGCGGCAACCGCCGCCAGGCCCATGAGCTTGAGGTCCCTCGTGTCCTCTCTGCGCGCCGCATGAGCGAGCTTGAAGCCCAGTGGCCGCAGTGCCCGATCGATGTCTTCACGAGGCTGCGCCTTCAGGCGAACCGCGCAGCCAAGCAAAATATAGAGCTTGTAGAGCTTGTCCGCGATGTCGCGACGCAGCGTTTCGTTGCTGTAGGAGGGATCTCGCGCTCGCATCTTCCGGTAGGCAGCCACCTGTGCTTCCATGGATTGCTTCTGGCTCTCGATGAGCTCGAGATCGCTCCCATAGTCTCGCAACAGCCCTGCGTCGAGCGACTCAAACACGTGCTCCATTCGGACCGATTTCTGCACGAAGAGGAGACAGCACAGCCGGGCCCAGGCGAGTTCGAGGCTGTAGGGAGGCTGCGTGAAATCTTCTGGCTTGACACCACGCATTTCGGACGACCGCAGCGCCTCTTTCGCGTAGGAGGAGAAATCGAAATCAGCGGCAGCCAAACGCTCTGCGGTCGCGCGCGCTGCATGCGGAATATACGCCCGCTCATGTGCGTACTGGCGCAGAAGCTTCTCGATCAGCACCAACCCCGGGACGTTCGGAAGGGCCCCCATCAGCACAAAGGCGATCATAAGCGGAACGGCGAGGTAGCTAATTTGCTTGGGCTGCAGGATCTGGAGCGGTTCGAGGTTATTGGGCCCAATCAGCGACAACAGCGTCACGAACAGCGCCATCGTTCCGAAATAGATCAGGAAGCCCCTGAAATATTCCTCTTTGGTTGCCAAGTGTTGCGGCAATAATTGGTAGATATAGTCGTTGCTTCCTGTGACAATTCTCTCAGCAAACTTGCGCTCGCAGAACAGATAAACGAGCCAAATCGCAGCGGCGAGGGAAGCGAAAAACAATGGACTCGGCGCATCGAGCGGAACACCAATCCGCAGATGAAAATCCGACATGTCGTTTTCTCCCGGCCTGACGCATTTGCAAAAATCGCAAACGAAACGCCGTTTTCAGAAGCAGCGCCCGTTGAAGCAACGCCCTTGCGCAACAACGATCGTTGCGGGCTGCCGAGCGCTTGCTTGGCTGGGAATTTTCGCGGCATGGCCGCCACCGTCGCGAACGGCAGGCACGAACGTCACGGCCATCATAGCGATCACCAGGACAACACGGATCGCGTCCCTCGACGTTTTGAACATACCTCTCTCCTCTTGGGCTGGTGCGTTCGTTGCAACTCTCACGACCGCGCGCATATCGCAGTGATTACTAGAAATGCCTCGCACTATAAAATTTGCTCGCGAAAAGTACGGGTGATCTACATCACATCAACAAACGAATTATTACATGCGGCGCCGCCGACGGCGACCCGTGCTGTTGGGCCGCGAAAGACCGCAAGCCATGGCAACACGTTGTTCAAATCCGACGAGTCTGACGCTCACAATCCTGCCGCGCACGCGTGATGAAAATTCGACGCCACGACCAGCCTTCGCCTGCGGATTGTGAAAGCAAGCCCCTACCCTAAGATCCGCTGATGGCCGACAATCCGATCACCAGCGATCCCGCACTCCAAGATTGGCGCCTCGACCTCAGCGCCAGACCGGCCCGCACAACACCGATCCGGCGTCCGGCTTGTCCAAGACATGCGCAGACCCGACCCGAAGAACCCAGCTACTGATCGGCCGGGCCTAAACCGTTTCCCTGCAGGGTAAAAGCGGATCCGCTCGCGCACCAGGCGGCCTGCTCGCCAAAGCCCTTACGGGCACTCATGCCGCGTTTGACAGGCCAAGGTTTCGTGACGGCCGCCGCGCGGCGCCCGAGGCGAGCGACTCTAGCACTGCCGGAAGCCGTCGAGCGTCCGGCCCCAAGCACTTCTCCACCCGCACATAAAGTTGGCGCAACCGAAGAACATGAGGATCCCGTAATCGCAAACGCACATCCGCCACGACCGCATCGATTTCCATCTCTTCGCCTTTTGACGGGTCGCTGAGAGAATCTGCAAACAGCGCCGACCCGATCGCTTTCAATAGTTGGGGACGCCTGCACGCGGGATCCAATGCCGCACGTTCCAGATCAAATATCGTCCGTATCCCGAAACGCCACAACCGGACCAGGGTGTCCGGACCAACGGAGCTGCAGAGCTGCGCTTGCGCGATCCAGTCCATAATTTGATAGATTCCGTACGGCGTCTCAACAAACAACATTAACGGATTAGCAGTGGCTAAATTTTGCACAGAAACGATGTGGTAATCAGAAAGGCGATCGCGTATTGCTGTATCGATTCCATCAATTACCTCAGTGGGCACGATGGTAAAGCGCTCATACGTTCCAGCATTTTCCTTTTTATAGTTACGAATTTGGCTTAATAGAAGCAGGTTTCTACTTGCGACTTGCGGGAGATAACCAATCGCAAATGCCGTCACAATGACGGCAAAGAAGGCAGGGTGATCGGAAGCAAAAAAACTAGTGGAACCACTTAATTTTGTCGTCCCATATACAAAGATTATCGAAGCGATTATGCCAGTCAAGAGATTCACAAAGGCGCCGATAACCGATAAGGGACTGAGATCAAAATTATTAATGGCCTGAAAGAATGCGCGTGCCATGAATAGATAGCCCCCGGCATACGCAGCAAGCACCACCCAAACGAACGTCGGCGTGACGCCGGGGTCGTGCAACCACGGGATCCCCCAGGAAATCTCCAAAGAAAACCCATTGCGTAACAACATCAATAGGGCGAGCACATTCAGCGCGAAGGCGACGACGATGAGCGGCATCGAACTCAGGAACCAATGGAGCCTGCTGAAGTCGCGCGGCACCTCCTCTTCTGCGCTTTTGTTAAGGCGCCGCTGTAGGAAATATTTGTATTTTACACATTCGAAGGACGGGATCGGCCCTTCGATGTTACGGTCGCCGCGAGGAGTGAATACCGTCTCCAAATTTTTTATAATCTCTTGTCTATGTCGCTTCACTGACTCTCTGATAACCACCAAGATCACCAGTGGAACGACACTGAAGAAGGCGGCAGTCAATAATATTGCAACATCCTCAATCATGACGATCCTCAATCATGGAGATCCTCTCTTCGAGATTTATCTGTGCCGTCGCGTATTTCTCTGGATCGAAATTAAGTGAGACTAAGGTATTTATTAACATTTCCGACCCGAACTATACGTCGCAGACGACCATTTCCTTGTGACCTCCGTCACGCGTAGTCAGCTAAAATCGCTTCTTTCTTTAGGCGCCGTCGTAAGGTGCCTTTGCACTACTCGATTGGCCGCAAGCAAAGAAGGAATGCGCGTGCCGGAATTCGACGTTTGCATATTTTTCGCCAGATCGATCATAAAGGGATCGAAATAGCCGAACGAGGTGCCAAAGATGAGCTCCGCAGCGTCGAGGTTGATCATCGACTCCATGGATTTCGCGCAGGCGTCGGTCTCCGGGACGTTCTCTTCCTCGACGACTTTGACGCCGGGAACCTGCTTTAAGGCCTTGGCGGCGACCGCTTGGGCTTGATTCCACCCGAAATCATCGCGTGGCCCCCATAGACGCTGCCGATCATGACGTTGTCGGCCGCCCGGGCGACCCTGGCGCCGGCGCTGGCTATTCCGGCGGCTGTTACCTAAGGACGTGGCGTCGCGAAAGCGGCAACTTGGTCATGGCGCGGTCGCCATGCGGTTTCTCGGGTGTGCGGTGGCCCGCTGAACCTCGTTGAGCGAGCGAGCGCGGTGCCAAGGGTCGGGACTATGGCCCGGGGCAGCCGCTCGGTCTCGTTGGCACGAGCCTTGCGGCGCGCGGCTTTCTTCATTCTTCACTGGCAACCATAAGGACCTTGGGCATGCGAACCTGGATCAAGGACCCGATGGCCATTCTGGCCGACGGAGCAGCGCGCGGCGTGGTGGTCGAGGAGGGGCGCATCGTCGAGCTCGTGCCTCAAAGCCGTTCGCCCACTGCGCCAGTCGCCGAAGTGTTCGACGCCTCGTGTCATGTGGTGATCCCCGGGCTGATCAATGCCCATCATCACATGTTCCAGACGCTCACCCGCGCTCACCCGGTGGCGATCAACAAGAGCTTGCTTCCTTGGCTTGAGGCGCTGCTCCCAGTTTGGGTCAAGCACATCGATCCGGAAAATTTTCGCTTAGCTGCGCGTTTGGCGATGACCGAACTCTTGATGTCGGGATGCACCACGGTGTCAGACCATCAGTATCTGTACCCGCCGGGGCTAACGAGCGCGATGGACATCCAGGCCGAAGAGGCAGCCGCTCTCGGGTTGCGCATCACGCTCACCCGCGGCTCGCTCAACCTGACTGTGGAACAGGGCGGCAATGCCGTCCCCAACGCCGTGCAGGACACCGACGAGATCCTCGCCGACTGCGAGCGTGTGATCGCGCGCTGGCATGATCGCCGCGACGGCGCTATGACCCAGGTGGCGCTGGCCCCCTGCGCACTATTCAACGCAACTGCGCAACTGATGCGCGAGACCGCACAACTCGCGGCGCGGCATCATTGCCGGATGCATACGCATCTGGCCGAGACCCGCGATGAGATCACCTATTGCCGGGAGAGGTTCTCGTGCCGGCCGGTTGACTACCTCGAGGAGGTCGGCTGGATGAACGACCAGACGTGGGTCGCCCACGGCATTCATTTCAACGACGCGGAGGTCCGCCGGCTCGGGCGCGCCGGCGTGGGCGTGTGCCACTGTCCGACGTCGAACATGGTGCTCGGTTCGGGTCAGTGTCGCACCCGAGAGCTTGAAGCGGCAGGCTCGCCGGTCGGTCTCGGCGTTGACGGGTCGGCATCGAACGACAGTTCGAATCTGATCGAAGGGGTACGCCACGCGCTGCTGATCAATCGTTTGACCTACGATCCCGCCGGAATGACGCATCTCGACGCGATGCGCTGGGCGACGCAAGGCTCCGCGCGCTGCCTCGGACGTTCCGATATCGGCGCGATTGCGCCTGGCAAGCAGGCCGACATGGCCTTCTATCGACTGGACGAGCTGCGCTTCTCCGGCGCCGGGGATCCACTCGCGGCGCTCATCTTGTGTGGTGCCCACGCCGCCGACCGGGTGATGATCAAAGGCGAATGGCGGCTGGTCGACGGCACCCCGCCGGGCGTTGACATCGCGCGCTTGCGCGCCCAGCACGGCAAAGCGGCTGCGGCCTTTTGCGCGCCTGAATAGTGGGGCGGCGGTCGAGGTTTCAAGCGTGCCTTGTGCGAATAGCCCCGTGACCACGGTGGGGCCGGTCGGCGACGAGCAGCAAATTCCGGACGGCGTCGCGGGCAGATCCTGGATCTCGCCGGCCTCTGGCCCGTGGGCCGCCAAAACAGTGTCGCACGACACCCCTACCTCAGCGCCGCCCGGAGCGCCAGATCGAGATGATGATCCACAGGCTGTTTACGAACGCGATCAGATAGCCCAGCAACCCGAAATAGGTGAGCAGCGACACACCGAACAAGGTCGGGCCCGCCGCCACGGTCATGACGATGGAGGAGCCGACCACGAGCGAAGCCGTCATGATGCCGACCGTTGCCCGATTGAGCGCGCTGTGGACGCGATGGGTGAAGTGATCGAGGCGCTTGAGGTCGAGATCGATCCGCATGCGCCCGTGGCGCGCATCTTTGATCAGCCGCGCGAGGTCGTGGGGCAC
>Ga0126371_10006544_pt1 | contig 10374 bp, 9 predicted proteins | sample PanSoiMetaPlot_4_FD_110145 | JGI IMG/M metagenome (GOLD analysis project Ga0126371, IMG submission 110145) | Tropical forest soil microbial communities from Panama - MetaG Plot_4 | ecosystem: Environmental > Terrestrial > Soil > Tropical forest > Bulk soil | place: Panama | collected 2016-02-17
CCACCTTGTCGAATGCGTAGACCGGTTCGACGACGCGGCCGTGCAGCACCTGCCCCGCTTTGCGGATGCGCACCTCTTTATCGAGCGCGACTTGAACGGGAGTTCCCTTGGGCACGGTCAACGCGACAGTTTCGGCGAGTGGAGTTGTCTTTTCCGTCGAGCGATGGCCGAGGGCCGGCTCGATGGCGGAAGGCGAACCGTTTTGTTCGGGCGAGGAAGATTGCGCACGCGCGCGCGAGACACCTGCGAGCGACGAAATCGTTAGGCAAATCGCCAGAATGGAAACAACAACGGCCAGCCGGATGCGGGCAGCGCCAGGCAAAGTCGGTTTTGCGGGAATCAGCGGTTTCGTCAAAGATGCGGTGCATCGAAAGCGGTTGAGGCTGTTCATCTGCATGAAACGGTAACAATCTGCATATACCTTTGTAAATGGTCGTCGTGGCGCAATAGAAAGCATTCTTCCTCGGGACAAGAACCGATTGTTTTATGAAGTGCTCAAGCCGGGTTTAAATAGAGATGCAGCCGTATCCGGATTTGTTGTGTGCTTTTCGGGGTATCGCTTCGCACGGCGGATTCGCTGCCTCGGAGAGGCTTGGCTCCAGATAAGGAAAGTGGGAAAATCGCGGCAATGCCGAAAAGCGCGCGAATCGTGCTGTTGGCAATGATCTGCTTTTGCTTCGCGGAACCGGGTATGACTCAGCGGAAGCAGCCGCCAACCACCGACGCGGTTTCCGCGCCGATTGGGTTGCAGATCGGCGAAAAAGCGCCGGAGTTCGCTGCCACCGACCAGTTCGGGCGCGAACAGTCCAATGAAACTCTCCGAGGCGCCGAAGGCACGGTTTTGTTGTTTTTTCGTTCCGCAGACTGGTGACCCTACTGCAAGGCGCAGCTGGTTCAGCTGCAAAGCGCGAAAATGCGTTTCGAGCAGCAGGGACTGAAGCTCGCGGGAATCAGCTACGACAACACGGCCATTCTCAAGGACTTCTCGGAGCGGAAACACGTCGACTTTCCGCTTCTTTCCGATCCGGACTCGAAGATCATTCGCGCCTATCAGGTGCTGAACGCCGAAGCTACCGGCATGCAGAGGGGCATGGCGCGCCCTGGATTTTTCTTCATCGATCCGAAAGGCGTGATCCGCGAGAAATATTTCGAGGTGAATTACCAGAACCGCTTCACGCCGAATAACGTGATGGAAAAGATGTTTCCGGAGCTGGCGGAGGGGGTAACCGCGAAAGTGGACGCGCCGCACCTGGGGCTGGTGCTGGCGCAGTCCGATGAAATCGCGGCCCCGGGCAGCCGGCTGAGCTTGATCGCGGAGATTTCACTTCCGAGCGACGTTCACGTCTACTCGCCCGGCGTGCGCGGATACAAGCCGCTGGAACTGGATGTCAATCCGATCGAAGACATCGAACTCGCTTCGCAAACGTTTCCGCAATCCAAAATTCTTTTTCTCAAGGCCATCAACGAAAAGGTTCCCGTTTTCGAAGGCAAATTTCGCGTTGCTCAGGACGTGAAAATCAATTCCTCGCGACAGTACAGCGACCCTCTGCCGCCGGAGGGGAAAGCCATAAGCATTACCGGGGTGCTCAAATATCAAGCCTGCGACAAAACCACCTGCTATTTACCCACTTCCGTGCCGGTGAAATGGCAGGTGCAGGTGCTGTCGCTCGATCGCCAGCGCGTTCCGGACGCGATTCAACACAAATAGGCGTTTTCGTGCTGAGGCTGCCAGTGTGCGGCGCGAGTCGCTAGCGGCGCCGGTCCCGCTGATTCGGGCGTTTCTCCGCGCCACGGCCCTCGCGCTTCTTCAGCCGTTGTGTAAAGCGGATGGGCGTGCCCGTAAAATCGAACGCGGCTCGCAGGCGATTCTCGAGAAAGCGCTGAAAACTGAAGTGCAGAGGCTTGGTCTGGTTGGTGAACAGTACAAAAGAGGGCGGGGCGGCGCCCGCCTGCGTGATGTAATAGATCTTCACCCGGCGGCTTGCTGGCGAGGTACCGCGGTCGAGGTCGACGCCGCTGAGCCACCGATTCAACTCGCCGGTCGAAATCCGCCGGTTGCGCGCCGCTGCCACGCGGTCGATCAGCGAATACAGTTTCTCCACGCGCTCTCCGGTCAATGCCGAAACGAACACCACCGGAGCGTAGGCCAGGAATTTCAGTTTGTGCCGCACCAGCGTTTCGTATTCGCTACTCAGTTTGGCGGCCAGCGCAACGCGCGAATGCGCGCTCGGGAGTTTTGATTCGATTACTTTGCCGCGCGACGCTTTCTCCTTCGAGGCCATCTCCGCGGCGGCCTCGACGGCCAGGTCCCACTTGTTCATGACCACAATCACCGACCGCCCGGACTGTTCCGCGTAGCTGGCAATGGTGGCGTCGTGCGAGGTGACCCCTACGGAAGCGTCCGCCACCAGCACGGCCACGTCCGCCCGCTCCAGATGCCGGCGGGCCATGATCACACTGAGCTTTTCGGCGATCAGATTTGTTTTGCCCTTGCGGCGAATGCCGGCGGTGTCGAGAAAGCGATATTTCTTGCTGTTGCGCTCCACCACCGTGTCCACCGCGTCGCGGGTGGTCCCTGGCTCCGCCGAAACGATCGATCTTTCCGCTCCAGCCAGCTGGTTCAGCAGCGTCGATTTCCCGACGTTCGGGCGCCCAATAATGGCGATATGAATGTCCGGTTTCACTTCGGCAACGGCGGTCCCCGCCGGAAAATCGTGAGTGACCGCATCGAGCAGCGCGTCGACGCCGAAACCGTGTTCCGCGGAGATGGGGAAAATTTCATCGCCCAGTTCGTAAAACTGCCCGGCCATTTCGGCTTGCCTGGGGAGGTCCACTTTGTTGACCGCGATTACCGGCGGCTTGCCCGCGCGCCGCAACAGTTGCGCGAGCTCGGCATCGAGCGGAAGAGGACCGGCGCGGCCATCGACCACTTGCACGACGCGCGATGCGGCGTCGATGGCTACGCGAGCCTGGCGCAAGATTTCGCCGGGAATCCCGGCCTTGTCCTCCGGAACGATCCCGCCCGTATCGACCACCTCAAATTCGCGCCCGTCCCATTGCGCCCTGCCGTAGATGCGGTCGCGCGTGATTCCCGGCTCGTTGGTTACGATCGAACGGCGTGACTCGGTCAGCCGGTTGAAAAGAGTGGATTTGCCGACATTTGGCCGGCCCACGATGACGAGCGAAGGTAAATATTGGGTCATTTCGAGTAGCGGCCCTCAGCGTTTAGCGTTGCTGCAACAAAGTGTTCATTTTACCTTTTCGCGACGATCTTCGCCGCTTGGGCGGTAGCCCCGCGCCGGCTTTAAACCGCTTTTGGCGCCGAGCAAACTCTGATAGCATAAGCATTCAAGATCACTGCAAATTCAAGCTTCGGAGTATTGTAAATGGCACTGGCCTGTGATTTCTGCGGCAAGAAACCGAGCTATGGCAATACGATCAGCCACGCTCACAATGTAACTCGCCGCCGCTGGAACCCCAATCTGCGCCGCGTAAAGGCGGTGGTTGATGGAGTCAAGAAACACGTCCGCGTCTGCACCTCCTGCATCCGCTCGGGCCGCGTGAAGAAGGCTGCCTAGCCGGGCGTTCCGAAAAGGGGAGGTCTGGGTGAGGCGAGCGGTTCTCGTTCTTGCAGCAATCGCCCTGGGCGGTGTAGCCGCGTCTTGTAATAACCGGGACGTTGCGCCCGGCCCGGACGTCTGGGCGGTGGTGAACGGCAAGCAGATCAGCCGCGCCGACGTGGAGAAGGCGTTTCGCTCGCGCGTGAATGCCGACGCGCCAGACCCCTCCCTGGAAGAAGCGCTCTCCCTCAAGCTCAGCATCCTCGACGAGCTGATCAATAGCGAAATTCTGGTCGAACGCGCCACACAGATGAACCTGGTGGCCACCGATGCGGAGGTGGAAGACAAGTTCACCGAGTCGAAAAGCCCCTACACTGAGGACGAGTTTCAAAGGAAGCTCAAGGAAACCGGGCTCACCGTCGACGATTTGAAAAGCGACATTCGCCGGCAACTCTCCATCGAAAAGCTGCTCAACCGGGAGGTGATGGCCAAGATTTCCATCACCGACAAAGACGTGGCCGATTATTACAACCTGAATCGCGCCCAATTCAATATCGCCGAACCGCAATACCGGATCGCGCAAATCGTGGTGACTCCGCGTCCCGATCCATCGGTGCACAACCGCAAGAACGACAAGGCCACCACCGAAGCGGAGGCCGGGCAAAAGGCGGCGACGCTTGAGAAGAAACTCGACGCCGGGGCGGACTTTTCACAACTGGCCATGGATTATTCCGAGGACACCACCTCCTCGACCGGCGGCGACCTCGGCTTCATCCCCGAGTCGGCGCTGAACCAATCAGATCCGGTGCTGAAAAAGACGGTGCTCGCCATGAAGCCCGGCGAGGCGACCAAGCCGATCGCAGTAAAGGGCGGTGGTTATCGCATTTTGAAGCTGCTGGCCAAGGAAGCCGCGGGCCAGCGAGAGCTCAGCGACGCGCAGGTGCAGCAAGGGATTCGCGACATGCTGCGCAATCGCAAGGAACAACTGCTGCGGTCCGCTTACATGGCCGAATTGCGCGACCAGGCGCACATCACTAACTACATGGCGCGCCAGGTTCTCGAATCGGCGGGCAAGCTCCCGAATTGATTCGCCGCAGTTGCAAGTAGACCGCCCTCAAAGCAGGTAACTGCTCCGGCGAACCGCCAGCAACCTCCCTCTGCGCGCGGCTCACATGATTAACGCAAGCACTTCGCCTGCATTCACCGATTGACCTTCACCGACAAGGATTCGTTCGATCCTGCCCGACCCGGGGGCGCGTACTTCGTTCTGCATCTTCATAGCCTCGACCACAACCACTCCCTGGCCAGCTTCGATCGCTTGGCCTGCTTTCGCTACAATCCGCACAACTTTCCCAGGCATAGGCGCAAGAACCTGCTGTCGTCCGGAGGATTCAACCCCGCCGCCACGCTTCCGACGCCACTCTCGCGGATCACGCACCGCGGCGGAATATTCCCGGCCGGCGGCGAAAATTCGCAGGTCTCCGGCCTCCGGCTCAACTCGTGCCTCGAAGCACCGGCCGGCGATGAGTATGGAGTAGACGTAACGATTGATCTGGACGATATCGGCCGCCACGGGGGCGCCGTCGATAGAGCAGGCGAATCCCTGCTGCGTGCGCGCGAGTTCGACGATCCTTAAGTTGCCTGCGAGTTCGACGGTAAGTTTCATGCCTGATCCATTCCCGCGCCGGCCATCAGGGCCTGCGTATGCGAGATGGCTCGCGGTCAAGTTGCTCCTGGCGGCCTTCGATCCTCCACGTCGCTTCGGGAGTTCTCGGACCCTGAGGACGAGGCACGCGGCCTTGCGGTCCATCTTGCGCACCGTGTCGCGCGGCATGCCACAGCGCGGCGCTCAGAAGAGCAGCGTTTTCTGCGGGTGGATCGGGTGTGGGATCGGGCTTCTTCGCGCCGGCGCTTCGCCCATGTGCGTGGAGCAGAAAATCGTCGAGCCAGCGCGTATAGACTTCCGCCTCTTGAAAATCGGGAGAGGACAGGATGGCCCGGAAAAGCGCGAGGTTTGTCTTGATTCCGGTCACGTAGTATTCGTCGAGCGCGCGCCGCATGCGGGCAATCGCCTCGGCGCGGTCGGCGCCCCAGGCAATCAGCTTTCCAAGCATTGGGTCGTACTCGTTGGGCACGGTCCAGCCGGTATAGGCGCCATCGTCCAGGCGAATACCCGGTCCGGATGGGACACGGCAATCGAGGATCTTCCCGGGAGACGGGAAAAAATTATTTTCGGGATCTTCCGCATAAATGCGGCATTCGATCGCGTGGCCCCGGAGGGCGACATCTTCCTGTTTCAATGCAAGCTTCTCGCCCGCGGCAATGCGGATCTGCAGTTTCACCAGGTCAAGCGAAGTGACCGCTTCGGTGACGGGATGCTCCACCTGCAACCTCGTGTTCATTTCGAGAAAATAGAAGCGCCGGTCTCCGTCTACCAGGAATTCCACCGTGCCGGCGTTCGTGTAGCCGCCCGCGCGCGCCAATTTCACGGCGGCCTGCCCCATGGCGAGGCGCAAGTCCGCATCCATCACCGGCGAAGGCGCTTCCTCCAATACCTTCTGGTGCCTGCGCTGCACGGAGCATTCGCGCTCGCCGAGATAGACCATCTGGCCGTGATGGTCGCCAAGAATCTGAATTTCGATGTGCCGCGGGCGCGGCAAGTATCGTTCGAGGTAAAGGCGGCCGTCACCAAACGAGTTCTCCGCTTCGGAAGCGGCATCGCGCCAGGCGGTGGCGAGTTCGTGTTCGCGTTCGACCACGCGCATGCCTTTGCCGCCTCCGCCCGCCACCGCTTTTAGCACGATGGGGAAACCAGTCTCACGCGCTTTCGCCATGGCGGCATCCGCCGAATCGATGGGATCCAGCGTGCCAGGCACAGTCGGCACGCCCGTTTCACGCGCCACGTGCCGGGCGCCTGTTTTCGATCCCAGGCGCTCCATCGCTTCAGCCGAGGGGCCGATAAACGCGAGGCCTGCCGAGGCGCAGGCGCGGGCAAACGCGGGATTTTCGGCAAGGAACCCGTAGCCGGGATGCACGGCGTCGCATCCGGCGGCGCGCGCCGCGCCCAGCACGCTGTCGATCGAGAGATAGCTTGACCGCGAGGGCGCCGGGCCGATGCGATACGCTTCGTCGGCCAACCGCACGTGAAGCGACGTTCGGTCCGCGTCGCTATAGACCACCACGGCGGCAACGCCCAGCTCGCGGCAGGCGCGCAGGACGCGCACCGCGATCTCGCCACGGTTGGCGATCAAAATTTTCTTGAACATGATGAGTGGAGGCTTGGGCAGCGGGCCTCGAACGAAACAGCCAATATAGTATTCCCAGACTGAAAATCAATAAGTTACACGGGAGTGCGTTGGTCACGCACCCCGACACCGCCGCGCTTTCGAAGAGTGGATGGCGAATCGGATTCAAATGTGGATCTAGCGCCAGGCCGTCTGGCAGGAACTTCACGCAACGGAGCGGCTCATTCCAAAGGGTAGTGCGAAGTGGTGCCCATCATTTGCGATTTTACTTCCTTCCTGTGGGAACTTTCTGCTTCAGCTCCTCGAACCAGTTCTGCACGAGGAACATTTCCGTCAAGGAGGGCTCCTGCGCTTGCTCCTTGGCCTGAATCATGATGAAGCGCCGATCATCCGATGCGACATCGTAATTCCGGAGGTAAGTGGAAGCAGCAAAGCGACCTTCGAACAGCAGATGGGGTCTGCCAACGGTGAATTTGGGCTGTAACGCCACGTCCACGGCCATCATTTTCATGGTCCCGTTGGGGTTCGGGATGACGTAAAACATTTCGCGTCCGCTGTGTGACCAGGCCGGCTCTATTCCCCCTTCTGTGGACACCTGTAGCCTGAAGCCTGGGCCCGGATAGGGCTGGACGTAAACCTCGTCGCGCCCCGACTCGTTCGACACATAGGCTAACCAACGTCCATCGGGCGAGAACTCCGCCCATCGCTTGAGAGATGGCGATTGCACCAAAGGCCGGGTCTTGGCCACACCGTTTTCCAGCGACAAAGTCCAGATATCAGCATGTGTGTCACTGATGATTTCAAGGAATGCCAGCGTTTTCCCGTCCGGGGACCAGGAGCTGGGCCGCTGATTGTGCTCGCTTGTAGTCAGCCTTTCTGCCGGCCCGCTGCCATCGGCGGGTTTCCAAAACAGGTTCAGCGGCCCTGCCGCTGAGGAACCAAATGTCACGCGTTTCCCGTCCGGAGTCCAAACCGCCATCATGTTCTGTCCTGCAGTCGTGAGGGCTGACAGCGCACCGCGCTTGATGCCATACGTCGCCACATTCTGAGTCATCATTCCCGTCGTTGAGGTCAGCACAAGCTGTTGGCCATCTGGCGAAAATCTAGGAACAAGGAAAGAACGCAGGGGTATTGGGATGGGTTCTGTCTTTCCGTCTCGGCTGACCCACACGGCCGATACTTCCCTGTCGGCGACTCCACCTGGCATATATACCAATGACCCAGAATCCGAGATGCTGAACTGTGCCGCTCCGGTGTCGCCCGACGAAGAGGTCGTGTTTACATCTTGCATGACGCCTTCGAGAATACCGACAGGGCTTCCCGTCGTCTCCAACCGCTCGAGATTGAACGGCACGGCCATTAGTGTTCCTTCTCGTACGTATACCAAGTGACCCGTTGGCACATAACGCGCATCCGCAGCCCCTTCGATCAAAACTTTTTGCTCGTTGGTGACTAGCGAGCGCACCACGATTTGTGCATCGTCCCAGCGATAACGGGCCTTGATCGCTGTAAAGAGAACTGCTTGACCGCCCGGCAGCATCTGCGGCAGACGATGGCCAAACTCACCGCGTTTTGTGTCCACCGTGGTCAGCGGTTGAGGCGTGCCGCCTCCTCCAGAGACACGCCACAAACCGCCATCGTATTGACTTGCAAAGACGACAGTATCGTCTGTTCCCCAACTTGCGCCGTACAGAAGGCCGGTCTTGCACAGCGTCACCGCCGGCCCGCCGCCAAGGGGTACTTTCTTTAACTCGCCGATCGCTCCGACTGCGACAGTGCCCTGCCAGAAGCCCAGCCACTGACCGTCCGGCGAAAAGAACGGACTGTTGCTGTTTTCTGTGCCAGCGATGGGCGTGCCTTCCGAGCGGTCCATGTCACGAAGATAGAGTTGTTGCGTGCCGCCTTTCGTGGCGCTAAAAACCAAGTGCTTGCCGTTTGGCGACAGGGCAACCGCCGTGCGAGTCGGACGCGGTGGCGAGAAGCGATCGGCCGGTGTGCTGTTCACCAGCGTCCGAGCAACTTCCGCTGGCTGCTTGCTCGGCTTCAGGTGCCAGACCGCCACACCGGTGAACCCCGCAGCAGCTAGGCAGGCGATTGCTGAAAGCAACATCCAACGTAGTAAGCGACCGCGTTCCACGGGTGCGGGTTGCGCTGCAGCCTCGGGACCGCGCTCTATGATCGATTTCAACTCCAGCCACAGATCCCTCGCGGTCTGCCAGCGGTCCTCCGGATCTTTTGCGAGGCATCTCTTAACGAGCCGATCCAATGCCGGAGGCGTCATGGGCTGAAAGGAAGAGATTGGCGGCGGATTAGTCTCCAAAATTTTCGCGATCAGGCTGGCCTGGGTCTTGCCCTCGAATGCTTTCTTGCCCGTCGCCATTTCGTAGACGACTGCGCCAAACGCGAAGATGTCGGTCCGGGCATCTGCTTCCTTGCCTTCCACTTGTTCCGGGGCCATGTATTGCAAGGTGCCCAGGATAACTCCCTGTTCTGTGATCGGATCCTTGGTAGAGAGCAGGGAAAGTGGGGCTGAGCCAGCGGCTTCCTGCTTCCATTTCGCCAAGCCGAAATCGAGCAGCTTCGCGCCCGATTTGGTGAGCATGATGTTGCCCGGTTTCAGATCGCGATGCGTAATGCCGTTGCGATGCGCCTTGTCAAGCGCATCGGCAATCTCCATGGCATGACGCAACACCTGATCGGGCGGCAGCGGACCTTTTGCCAGGCGCTGGGCCAGTGTCTCGCCTTCCAGATACTCCATGACCAGATAATCGATTCCATTCTGATGGCCGACATCGTGCAGAACGCAGATGTGCGGATGATTCAGGCTGGCGACGGCGCGAGCTTCGCGTTCGAAGCGCTCGCGGAGGCCATCGCGGTCGGCGCCATGTTCAGGAAGGATCTTGATGGCGACGATTCGGTCCAGGCGAGTATCGCGGGCGCGGTATACCTCTCCCATGCCGCCTGCGCCCAGTGGCGCGAGGATTTCGTACGGCCCCAGCTTCATTCCCTGCTTCAGCTCGGCAGAACTTTGAGCCAGAAAACGGCTGTCCCCTTTATCGTGCGCGGCAATCAGCGACTCCACCTCACTCCGCACGGACGGTTCTGGGCACACGCGGTCCAAATAGGCCGATCGTTCTGCCGGATCCAGCTCCAGTGCCCCCGCCAGCACTTTTTTCAGTTCCTGCCAGCGTTCCGGGGTCATGTGCACCCGCCCCCGTTTTCTGTCTCCACCCAAACGGAGCGGAGGCCGCTGCTCGAGACGATCGGGTCCAGGCGTGTGTCTCGGGCGCGGCATACCTCAGCCATCCCCCCTGCACCGACGCTCGAGAGGATTTCATAGAGCCCCAGACGCGCGCCAGGAAAGATCGCCATGGGTTCCCGCTCAGTGTGGAATTTCGAGAGTATAATGTGAAGAGATATTTACCAGTGAGGCTATTTAATGGCGCAGTTTACCTGCCTTCCTTCCTAATCTTCTGGGCTCTGATCCTCGCCCACCGTGCCTTCGCAGCGCGCGAGATGGCGGCCCGGCCGGCGGCTGACAATGTTCTCTTGCCGCTTGAGGTGTTCGC
>Ga0126371_10006545_pt1 | contig 10373 bp, 11 predicted proteins | sample PanSoiMetaPlot_4_FD_110145 | JGI IMG/M metagenome (GOLD analysis project Ga0126371, IMG submission 110145) | Tropical forest soil microbial communities from Panama - MetaG Plot_4 | ecosystem: Environmental > Terrestrial > Soil > Tropical forest > Bulk soil | place: Panama | collected 2016-02-17
CTTGCCCGGCATGCGGGAGTTGCCAAACGATGGCAACAGCATCTTATCGCTTCGCCATTCGGAACTATTCACGCGGCCATGTTCAGCCTGCCCAATCCCGTAGGCACCACAATTCCACATCCACCAATCTATGCGTTGGCCAACTTCGACCCGACAGACATTACCGGATCAATTGGCAAGCAGTCGCTTGGCGACGGGACAGCGCCATTAATGTTTCCCAAAGCGAATCGGCAGGCCAAGGGGGACTCGCTGGTTGCTCGGCCGCGCGAGCCAATGCCGCCTTTGCCGGCGACTGAACTCACGCCGGACGCGGAGGCTAATAAAAACGATGACGCCTCCGCGCGCTTCGATCCGTATTCGCAATATGAATTCGTGACTGTTCCCGACGAAAAAACGTCAACGCCGGATGTAGATCTGCCTTATGCCGATATTCCGCCTGCCAATCTAACTCCTACCGCGCCCCAAGCAGCGACGGGCAAAGATACAACGAAGCTTTTCTTCGGAATCGACTCAATGGCAGGCAGCCGAGAGGCAATTGCGCCATGGGCGCCAGGCGAAGCGCCCGTGGTGTTGGCATCGCGCGGAGATCCTGACATCAAAGAATCGGCACTTGCTCCGACATCGCCAGATGGCGAAGGAAAGGGGGGTGAAAGCACAGCGAGCAAAGGCGAGGTTACCGGTGTCGACCAACGCCCGCGATCTCCCGCCGAACGATTGGCGCTCACGGGTGCCGGACGTGCGAAGGCTGAAAAATGTCTCGCCAATGCGGTTTACTTTGAAGCGCGCGGTGAGTCCGTTCGCGGCCAGATCGCCGTGGCACAAGTGGTCATGAACAGGGTGTTCTCACCCTTCTATCCAAACGACGTCTGCGGGGTGGTGTATCAGAACGCGCATCGGCATCTGGCATGCCAGTTTACTTTTGCCTGTGATGGTATTCCCGACATCGTCACGGAACCCGACGCCTGGGAGCGCGCCAAACGTATCGCGCGCGATGTCCTCGACGGCAAATTGTGGATGCCCGAAGTTTCAAAATCGACTCATTACCACGCCTACTGGGTGCACCCGGACTGGGTTCATGAGATGAAGAAGGTCTATAAGCTCGGCGTGCATACCTTCTATCGCCCACGCGCATGGGGCGATGGGGAAGACGAGCCGGTCTGGGGCGACGCGGCTACCACCGAGAAAGAAGCCGCCGCCGAAGAAGCAAAAGGCCCTGTAAGTCATAGCCTTGAATGGCTCAAATCCGAGGAAGGTCAGGCGTCGCTCCGCCAGAACGCCCGCAAGTAACTCGGAACTATGCGCGGCGCAAATGCGCAGGATCACGAATAATCGTTTTTGGTGATGGCTCGAAGCCTATATGGTCCTGCGCGCACGTGGCGCCGGAGATTTCTTGGAATGACCGTACAGGTAGCGACTGACAGACCCGCATCGATCGGATGGCGCACGCCCGCCGTCGTCGTTCTGTGCGGTTGCTTGATTGCGATGATCAGCTTTGGGCCACGTTCTTCGCTTGGCTTTTTCCTGACGCCCTTGTCCCAGACAAATCATTGGGGCCGCGACGTATTTGCGCTCGCGGTCGCCATCCAGAATTTGTTGTGGGGAATCGGCCAGCCGTTCGCCGGCGCAATAGCCGATCGCTTCGGTACCAACCGGGTTCTTTGCGTCGGCGCCGTCTTGTACGCGCTCGGACTTGCAGTCATGGCGCAGTCAACGACGCCCGAAGTGCTCGATCTGTCTGCAGGCGTGCTTATCGGACTCGGATTGTCGGGCTGCTCGTTCAATATCGTGCTGGGCGCCTTCGGCAAGCTGTTGCCAGAAAAGTGGCGTCCGCTTTCGTTCGGTGCGGGGACTGCCGCTGGCTCGTTTGGCCAATTCCTTTATTCCCCGATCGCGGTTGCGATGATGGACAAATTCGGCTGGCAGGAAACACTTTTGATTTTCGGTGGTGTCACGCTGCTTATCCTGCCGCTGTCGCTTGCGCTCGCGACGCCAGCCGCGCTCAGCGCGCAAACGGCAACAACGAAACCGCCGCAATCAGCGCGCCAGGCATTTGCTGAAGCGTTCGGTCACCGCAGTTACGTGCTGCTAGTCCTTGGCTTTTTTACCTGTGGATTTCAGCTCGCCTTCATCACGGTGCATCTGCCGTCTTACCTGATTGACCGCGGTCTTTCAGCGGAGATTGGTGGTTGGACGCTCGCCACCATCGGCATTTTCAACATCGTCGGCTCGTTAGGCTCAGGCTGGTTGAGCAACCGGATGCCCAAGCGCTATCTCTTGTCAGCCATCTATTTCATCCGAGCCGCCACGATCGTCGCCTTCATCACCCTGCCGGCGAGCCCATTTGCGACACTCGCTTTTGGCGCCGTTACCGGCCTCATGTGGCTATCGACAGTGCCGCCGACGTCGGCGCTGGTCGCGGTGATGTTCGGTACGCGCTGGCTCGCAATGCTGTTTGGCTTTGCTTTCTTCAGTCATCAGGTCGGAGGTTTTCTCGGTGTGCTCATCGGCGGCATCGCATTCGAGCGCACCGGCTCCTATGACTTGGTCTGGTGGCTATCGGTTTTGTTCGGCGTTCTGTCGGCAGTCATCAACCTGCCCATCGTCGAAAAGCCCGTCGCGCGCCTCGCAATTGCGCGCGCCTGAGACGGTATCCCCCTCGTAAAATCGTCATGGCCGGGCTTGTCCCGGCCGTCCACGTCTTTAGAACTGTACTCGCAATCAGACCTGGATGGCCGGTGCGAGGCTGGCCGTGACGAGGAGTAATGTGGCGTGGCGGTATTCAAAGCGATCGTCATAGAGAAAGCGGACAACGGAACCAAGGCCGCGCTGACTGACTTCGACGAAGCGAACCTGATGGACGGGGATGTAACCGTCCGTGTCGAATACTCCACGCTCAATTACAAGGATGGGCTCGCGATCACCGGCAAGGCACCCGTGGTGCGCCGGTTTCCGATGATTGCCGGCATCGATTTCGCCGGCACGGTCGACTCCTCCAGTCACGCCGCGTGGAAAAACGGTGACAAGGTCATCCTCACTGGATGGGGTTGCGGCGAAACCCATCTCGGTGCCTACGCCGAGAAGGCAAGGGTGAAAGGCGATTGGCTTGTGCCTCTGCCAAAAACCATGAGCGCGCGCGATGCCATGTCGATCGGCACGGCGGGCTTCACGGCAATGTTGGCCGTCATGGCTTTGGAACGGCACGGCCTCACTCCAGCAAGTGGTCCGATCGCAGTGACAGGAGCAGCTGGCGGCGTCGGCTCGGTTGCGATCGCGATTCTTGCCCAGCGCGGCTTCACGGTTCATGCCGTGACGGGTCGCCTGCAGGAGGCTGACTATCTGAAGGGACTAGGCGCGCGCGAGATCGTTGACCGCAAGGAACTTGCCGGACCGGTCAAGCCGCTTGCAAAAGAGCGCTGGGCCGGAGCCATCGACGCGGTCGGTTCCAGCACTCTTGCGAACCTGCTCTCGATGATCCGCTACGGCGGGGCGGTCGCGGCCTGCGGTCTTGCCGGTGGCATGGATTTACCGGGCTCTGTCGCCCCATTCATTCTCCGGGGGGTGTGCCTTTATGGTATCGATTCCGTTATGTGTCCCATCGAGCGGCGTAAGGAAGCGTGGAAACGTCTGGAAACCGGCCTTGAGCGCCAAAAACTTGCGACGATGACCCGGGAAATAGGCCTTTCCGACATATTTGGTGTGGCGCCGGAAATTCTGTCGGGCCAGATCCGCGGCCGAATCGTGGTCAAAATTGCCTGAACGCATTCAGGATTTGTCGACGAAAGCCGTGCATAATTTGTTAGGCCTAAAATTGGCTGAATGTGCTGTAGTCTGTTGTGTAGCTCGGAGTGCGGGAGTGCGAGAAATGTTGCGTGGTATTGCGTTAACGGCTGGCCTTCTGGCCGCGCTGCCGGCGGTCGCCGGCGAGATGAACGCCGATGAGGCCCGTCGGTTCGTCATTGGCAAGATGTTCAATTACACCTGTTTCGAAGGAACGCGGGGGCAGGGTCGCGTCAATGCAGACGGCTCGATCACCGGCTCGATTCAGGTCCAAGGGTCTGGTCCCGTGCGCTACGCGCAGTTGCCGCCCAACACGCTTCTGGTGAGGGGCGAAGCCGTTTGCGCCTCGATGAAAGGGCTCCTGTTCCAGCCCTGCTTTAACCTCGAGCGCACAAGCGACGTCAGCTTCCGTGGTTCGATCTCGGGCCTGAGCTTTGCTTACTGCGAGTTCACGCGACATGCCGGACGCACGCTTGTGGCACACAGCGTACATCGTTCGGGAATTGGACAGCCGCTCGGGCTGCGGCCATCGCTGACCGCGGACAACAAGAACTGACCTTTCATCATTTCGCGGGGAAGATCATGCACGTCGTCGTGGCGTGCGCGTAAAGCTTGCCCGCGCGATCCCTGAGATCGCCTTCTGAAGTTGCAACGGTGCGGCCGCGGTGCACGATGCGGCCCTCCGCGCGCACGACTCCTGTGTCTTTGGTGAGCGGACGCACCAGATTGAATTTGAGCTCAAGCGTCGTCCAACCGTCGCCCCTCGCGATTGTAGAAAAAATCGCGCAACCCAGCGCGGAGTCGAGCAAGGTGGCGGCAAAGCCGCCATGCACCGTTCCAATCGGGTTGTGGTGGCGGAATTCCGGCACGCCCTCAAACACGGCGCGACCTTCTTCGGCTTCAACAAGGTGGAAGTCCAAGAGCTCGCTGATCGGCGGATTCGGCACGGTGCCGTCGATGATCGCCTTCAGAAAACCAAGACCATCATAGGATTTGAGTACATCGGGCGCGACGACCCCGTAGCTCCTGCTGCTCACAACGCCCCCGCTTTGTTACGATGTCCACTCAGGACCTGGGCTGCACAGTGAATTTCCTGAGAAGAGGCGGGTCAAGGGCCGTATTGGCTCGCGAACCGCGGCGCATCCGGGCGGTCGGGTTTCTTGTGTCAGGCAATGTCGAGCCTGAACGGATAACCTTCGGTTGCTGCGTCGCCGAGACCGATGGCGTCGATCGCCCGTATCATGCGCCCGTCCCGATTAAGCACCCGGTCGGCGATCGAGACGATGCGCGAATTCGGCTGCGCGGTACGTGAGGCGCGCCGAATCTCCCAGGCAATCTGCATCTCATCACGCTCCGGATTGAGGGCGCATGCGGCCACATAGGCGCCGGCGGTCGATCGGCTGATTCCAGCGAAACAGTGCATGACCATCGGAGCCTTGCGATCCCATGCGCTGACAAAATCGATCAGGCGCTTCACGTGCTCATGCGCCGGGGCCGTGTAGCCGTCCATCGGCGCCGTGATGTCGTCGACCGCAAGGACAAGATGATTTTCGGGCGCAATATGGTTCGGCCGCTGCACCCGGTCGACAAGCCGCAGCAAGGTGACAATATGGCGTGCCCCGGTCTCATCGACCGTGGAGTGCAGGCGCGCAAGGGAACAGACGTGGATCATGGTCACAATATAGCGGTGATTCTTGAATCATATGTATGACGTTCATGCCGCAGTGAAAAGCCTCAGGCGCGCAGCAGCTTTTCGAAGCGCTCGCGGTACCGCGCTTGCGCGGTTTCGGCGGGCCAGGGACTAAGATAGTCGCGTTCGAGCGCGGCAGAGAATTTCGGCGGCGGACCAAAGAATTTCCGTGCCTCCTCATCGGCAAAGCCGGCGAGCCGCGTGGCCTCGAGAAAGGCGGCACTGCGGTCGGCAGCCTTGATCAGGTTCTGCAGGTTTTCCGGCAGCTTTGCCGGCAGACCAAAGCGCAAATGAATAGCGGCAAGCAGCCTTTTTTCGACCGCCTTGTAACTGTCACCGATCACCGCCTTGAACGGCGAGATCATGTCGCCGATAACATATTCGGGCGCATCATGCAGGAGCACGGCAACGCGGCCATTGCGATCCAGCCGCGGGACTTTCGTTCGTGCCAGCGCCTCGACCAGCAAGGCGTGCTGCGCAACGGAAAAAATATGAGAACCTTGCGTCTGTCCGTTCCAGCGGGCGACGCGCGCCAGCCCATGGGCGATGTCGTCGACTTCGACGTCAAGCGGGGAGGGATCGAGCAGGTCAAGCCGTCGGCCGGAAAGCATGCGCTGCCAGGCGCGCGGTGCGGATTTTGCCTTCGCTGCGCTTTTTCTCGACTTGCTCATCGCTTTCTGGCGCTTTTCCTGCAAGCGGGGTGGCGGTAGCACGTGACAAGGTGATCGTTGACCATCCCAACCGCCTGCATGAACGCGTAGACGATCGTCGGCCCCACAAATTTAAAACCGCGCGCAACGAGGTCCTTCGATATTTTCTGTGACAACGCCGTTTCCGCCGGCACCTGCTTGGTTGTGCGGAAATTATTGATCTTCGGTTTGCCGTCGAGATACTCCCAGAGCAGGTTCGAAAATCCCGGTCCGCTCTCCATGATCTCGAGCCAGGCGCGTGCCGACGAAACCGCACCCTCAATCTTGGCCCGGTTGCGGACGATGCCGGCATCCTTCATCAATGATTCGATCTTTCGCTTTGGATAGCGCGCGATCTTTTCCGGGACAAATTCGTCGAAGGCGCGACGAAAATTCTCGCGCTTGCGAAGAATGGTGATCCACGAAAGGCCAGCCTGGAAGCCGTCGAGCACAAGTTTTTCATAGAGAGCGCGATCATCGAACTCGGGCACGCCCCATTCCTCGTCGTGATAGGCGACGTAGAGCGGATCCTCTTTGGGCCACGGACAGCGCTGCAATCCGTCGGGATGGAGAACCGACTTGCTCATGTCGGCACTTTCGTTTCACCCGGCCAGCCGAACTTTGCCCAGGCAGGCTTCACAGCGCGAATAGTGATCCCTCCGGCCTGAAGCTGTTTCCCGGCAGTAAGCGCATCCTCGATCCGGTCGAGGCGCATGAGCGCGAGGCCGTGCCCTTTGGCCGTCGAACCAAGGGTGCCGATTTGTTTGTCGCCCGCCATGATCGGCAGACCGGAAATCGGCGCAAATTCATCATAGGCGACCGGCACGACGCGGCTGCGCGCGCTGGCGCGATGCTCGACTCGCGACACAACCTCCTGCCCGACATAGCAGCCCTTGTCGAAATCGACGCCGTTGAGCTGATCCATATCGGCTTCATGCGAAAACGTATCGCCATACACAAAATCAAGGCCGCCGCGAGGAACACCGAGCGCGATGCGATGAGCTTCGTAGGCCTCCGCGGGGACGAATGTGGCACCGAGATCAGCAGCGGCTTCCGCGCCGAGATTCGCCGGCAGAATGACACGGGACCCTAGCGCCGACAGGCGCGGGTCGGGGTAGCTCAGTCCATATTCACTGTCGGCGGCGCCGCCCCAGAACGCCATCACCCCAAGGCCATTCGACAGATCCTCGCAAATCACCTTTGCCCGCAACTTGTAGAAGGTGAGTCTTTCCACCAGCGTCGCTGCAAGCGCCCGTGGGCAGTCAAGGAAAAAGCCGCCGCCATCGCCGGCCGGTGCTTCGGCGATAATGAAGTCGACGATGATTTTCCCCTGCGGCGTTAATAGCGCCGCGAAACACGGCTTGCCCGGCACGACCTTGTCCACGTCGTTGGTCACGAGGCCGTTCAGGAAGCGCCGGGCGTCGTCACCGACGACCTTAACCACGCCGCGATCGGGGAGCAGAGCTGCCTGCATGCGATTCCCTTGGGTCTCTTCCGATAGTCTCTTGCCAGAACTCTCGCCGGAACGTAAGCGCTGTCGGGCAAGCCTCAAGACCATTTAGACGCATTCCAGTATGGCCGACAGCTACGATCTGGTCCTCAAAGGCGGCACCGTCGTCAATCATGACGGCGAGGGCCAGCGTGACCTCGGTATTCGTGGCGGCCGCTTCGCGGCTCTCGGCGATTTGTCGCGCGCTTCCGCGGGCGAGGTGATCGATTGTCGCGGCCTCCATTTGCTGCCCGGCGTGATCGATACCCAGGTTCATTTTCGCGAGCCGGGGCTCACTCACAAGGAAGACCTGGAGAGCGGCTCGCTTTCGGCAGTCATGGGTGGCGTCACTGCCGTCTTCGAGATGCCGAATACTGATCCGCTGACTGTGAGCGCGGAGGCGCTTGCCGACAAGGTCAAGCGCGGTCATCACCGCATGCATTGCGACTTCGCGTTCTTTGTCGGCGCGACCGCCGACAACACAATCCACCTCACGGAGCTGGAAAGGCTGCCCGGTTGCGCCGGAATCAAGGTTTTCATGGGTTCCTCCACCGGCTCCCTGCTGATCGCGGATGACGCCGGCTTGCGCGGTGTCCTCAAGGTGATCCGCCGCCGCGCGTCATTCCACGCCGAAGACGAGCCTCGATTGAATGAGCGAAAGGATTTGCGTGTCGAGGGCGATCCGCGCTCCCATCCTGTGTGGCGCGATGAGGTCGCCGCGCTCAAGGCGACGCAACGTCTTGTCACCGTCGCGCACGAGACCGGCGCGCGTGTGCATGTTCTGCACATCTCGACGTTGCAGGAAATGGAGTTCCTCGCCGGCCACAAGGATGTGGCTTCGGTCGAGACCACACCACACCATCTCACGCTTGAGGCGCCCGGCTGCTATGAGCAGCTTGGGACACGCGCGCAGATGAATCCGCCGGTGCGCGATGCGGGACATCGGTCAGGAATCTGGAATGGCATCACAAACGCCGTTGTTGATGTTCTCGGATCTGATCACGCGCCCCATACCCGCGAGGAAAAAGCGAAGGCCTATCCGGCGAGCCCATCGGGGATGACCGGGGTGCAGACGCTTGTTCCGGTCATGCTCGATCACGTCAACGCGGGCCGCCTGTCGCTTCTGCGCTTTGTCGATCTCACAAGCGCTGGCCCGGCGCGTCTGTTCGGGATCGCCACCAAAGGTCGCGTTGCGGTCGGATATGACGCGGACCTGACCGTGGTCGACCTCAAGCGCCGGGAAACGATCACCGACAAGTGGGTCGCCTCTCGTGCTGGCTGGACGCCCTATAACGGCATGAACGTCACCGGATGGCCGATCGGGACCTTTGTTCGCGGCCGCAAGGTGATGTGGGAGGGCAGCCTCGTCACGCGTGCCCAAGGTGAACGCGTGCGATTCTTGGAGACTTTGGCGAGTTAAGATTTTGGATCGGTTATTGCCGCGATTGCTCAAGCGAAAATTCGCCGTTACGGATCCGGCTGCTCAAACCATCGGTGAAAGTGGCCGCCGCGTCTTCACCGTACGTGGTCACGAACTCGGCGAGTGCCGCGAACAGGCAGGCTTGCGCCAGACAATCGCCGTCAACGCCGTCAAGGCGAGCTTCTGCCCAGGCTTCCCGGAGGTAGCCAAGTGCTACGAGCTTCTGCTCGCGATCTGAGATCACATCGCGCGCGCCAATCGAACCTTCAGTTGGTTTCATTGTTATCCGCGTCCCCGTCATTCCCAATTGAACGTTTAGCACGAGGATCGGCGCTCAGGAGACCACAATAAAGAAAAGGTTAATTACGGTCACTAGTTGGCGTATCGCGCCGTGATTTCACGGGCGATTTTTGCGCCCTCATCCAGGTAACGGCGAATGGCGATATCGGCCGCAGGGGTGCAAGTCCGATAGGTCTGTTGGAAGCCGCGATAGCCGCGATTGAAGCTTGCGACGATCTTACGGCGGCGTTCGCCGCTTGGTGCTTCGGCGTCGACCAGGGCCTGCATCTCATTGCGCCATTTCGCTCCCTCGTTCGCGCCGCAAATCGCACGCAAATAATGGAGTGCGCCAAGGATTTCGCCGAGCCGCTCCAGATCGCCATCAAAGGGTGCCGGCGTCTCGTTCTGCGCACGCGCGGGCAAAACAAGGCACAGCAGGACTGAAGCGATGGTGAGAACTTTTTTCACGTCGTTTGTCAAAATCCCGTGACGAACATATGCGCCGACCCGGCGTTCACCGCAAGACAGGTTCCAGAAGTGCCGTCGCGGCAGCGACGATCTCGGCCAGACCTTCCGTCGTACGATAGGCGGCGAGTTCCGACGGTTCAATCCAGCGCGCATCGTCGAGCTCGTCGTTGAGAACGGGCTCGCCCGCAAGCCATCGCGCGGCAAAACACAAGATGACGAAGTGACGCTCGATCTGCCCCTGCGCGTCGCGCGTGATCACCTCGCGGTGGCCGGCAAGCGCAACCGCTTCTATCAAGAGCGACGTCTCCTCGCGCACCTCGCGGACAGCCGCCTCTGCGAGCGATTCTCCGGGTTCGACAACGCCCCCGGGCAGCGTGTAAAGGTTGAGTGCAGGGTTTCGCGCGCGGCGCACCACCAGAACCTTGCCATTGCGAATGATGGCGGCACTGACTGCGAGATAGGGGCGCACTGGATAAGTCCGCTCGTCGGCCACGCGATCTATCGTTTCATCAATTTGTCGACGACTTCCTGCGGCGTCGGGGCGTCCTTCTCCTCGGACTC
>Ga0126371_10006546_pt1 | contig 10373 bp, 10 predicted proteins | sample PanSoiMetaPlot_4_FD_110145 | JGI IMG/M metagenome (GOLD analysis project Ga0126371, IMG submission 110145) | Tropical forest soil microbial communities from Panama - MetaG Plot_4 | ecosystem: Environmental > Terrestrial > Soil > Tropical forest > Bulk soil | place: Panama | collected 2016-02-17
CAATCCCTTCGGGCTTGTTTCTTGGATGGCCGGAATCACAGTTGGTTCAGATGGCTTCTTTCCGATTTCGATCACTCGAGGCGGGACCGCTCGGGGCATGAATCCCTGTTGAGACTTCAGTGGTGCTGTGTATGGAAAACCGAACGGCACGACCATGTTGTCGACCTTGAGAAATGCATGGAGGCGTTCAAGGCCACTGATTTCCGACGGCAGCACCAGCGGCTCCGTCTTTCTTTCAAGGTGATAGCTCCTGGACTTGGCGAGTTGCATTGGATGCGTGTTCACTGTCTCCTTTTCGCGCTCCATCTCGACTTCGCCAATCGTGTCTGAGATCCACTTTGCAGCGCGGGGCTCGCTCGTGTGCAGAAAAATCTTGGTCGCCGGCTGCGACAGCATTGATTCGGCTTCGTGCCCGTAGCGCACCTCGAGTTGGCTGCGGCCTTGGAAACCGATCACAACGGGATTTCCCGATTTACGGTTCTCCGTCAAAGCAGTATGCAATTGCGGCAATCGCTGCAGGGTGGCCAGCTCATCTAGCACAAACCATGCATGACGCATAGCCGGGTCGCCCTGGTTCATCAAGCGAAGCACCAACGTGTCGAGCCAAAGGCTCGTCAGCGGCAACAACCGCTCCCGGAATCTCGGAGTGGAGGTTAAGAAGATCCAACCGGTTTTCTGTCGGGCCCATTCCTCGGTAGTCCACCGTTGATTCGCGTCACCTTCTCGCGGCAGGAGCTTCAGGCTGTCCGCAACCATGTTGAGCGCACCAAGAACACCTCCGCGCTGCGGACCAGCTCCCCGATACACAAACGATTCCAACTCGGTACCTCTAACCAAGCGATCCAACTCCTCTTCATGACTCATCCATCGGATCAACTCGTCTGGGGTCGGCTTTAGCGTGAGCAAGTGGGCGAAGATCTTTCTGGGACCTTCGACGAAGAACGTGTTCTCGTGTGGCTTCTCGGGGAAAAGTGAAGTTGCCAGCGTGAGAGCTTCGGCTTCGTGGATCACTTCGTCTGACGGCGACCAGTAGGGACACCTTACATCGAGAGGGTTAAGGATGAGATCACCGCGCTCCGCGTCGAAGAATTGAGGAGTGTACTCCAGTGCTGGATCGTAGACGATTGCGGTTTCACCGCGCTTGGCAATTTGGGTAAGGATGTGTCTTTGCAAAACACTCTTCCCAGCACCCGTGTCACCCATGATCATGATGTGACTGCTTTCAAAGGAACGAGGAATAGCGAGCGATTTCTTTTCAGTTGTCAGGAAGTTGATGCCGTCAGCGCCACTCCGCCGATTGAATTCTTTGACCGTTACCATCTCCGGACCTTTTAGCCTTGTTCCGTCATCTTTCTGACGGCGCCGGGCTCGGTCTCGGAGGATGACGAACAGGACGCCTACTACGAAGAACCCCAACGCATCGACGCAACTTTCGCGCATCAATTCGAAGGTCGATTGGCCAGAGAAGATCTGTTCGCGCAGAATCTTCTCCATCTGGGCACTGCTGTAATGAACTGTTTCAAGATTCAGCTGAACGGTACCTTGCTGCCGTGCCTGTTGGGACAGGTGGAACGGGATTAGACCCCCTCGAAAGTCGGGCACCACGTCGCTGTTGCCGGCAACACTTCGGTGCCCGGCCCGGTCAGTTTTGGTTATCAACGAGTAGTCCCCGCGCTGGGTTGGAAAATCATGCGCCAGCGAATACTCGTTGAAGTACCAGCGCTGCAGGGGAGTCCAGATCTCAAACTCCTGATACGTGAAGTCTGCAATTCCCAACACGACAGCCATCAGAGCCACCACGATGCTTAATACTGGCCATCGTGCTCCCTTATCACCGGCGCGATGCGTTTTGGTCACGGCCCACCCCACTCCAAACCGAACCCACTTCCCCTAGCTTTGTTTCGAATGTGTCGTCTGCCCAAGACGCTCGCGCGCCTTCTTGAACTTGTCCGAGTCTGCCCGGTCGATCAGGCGTTGCATCTCCTCGGTCGTCAGCCGTTCCCCGTTTGCTTGCTTGAACAGCACATTAAGAAGGATGGTCCGTAGGGCTACCACCTCCGCCATGAGCGCCTCGGAACCGGGACTCCCTCCGTTGCCGTTTGCCGGCTGCCCATCTGCGTTTCCCAGCATTACCTCCCGGCACCACTCACCCAGAGTCTTGGACGCCTTCTGTGCGGCTTGCTCCAACCGGGCGAATTCCTCTACGCTGACCTTTGTTCCGATGGATTTCGTGCGCAGATTCGGCTTTACCATGAGCTCGTCTTCCTAAACGTCACCACGACTCAATCTCTTGCCTTTTCAAATAGTTCGCGTACCGTAACCGAAAGTTAGCCTGCAGCTCCCATTCTGGGGTGACGTGTCATTCTTCAGCCGCTGCGAAGCAGCGTTCCAGACTCAATTCCCAGAACAGTCTGGGCCCGAACATCGGATCTGTATCCAGTGGATCTGTAAAGCTCCCGAAACCCGTGAGAGTTTCGGGAGCGGCTGTTCCCAGAAGCCGGCAGCTGGAGCCCAGTGCCCAGGCTCAAACCGTAGTTTGCTGGCGTTCAATCTGAACGAGGTCGGTCTTGGGAGCACCATGGGCGCCCAGGTCGACTTCTTTACCTTTGGCGTAGATCGGATGCCTGCCATGCGATCTATTCCATTCGGACAAGCTGGCTGTCTGGTGGAGGTGTTCCACGATCCTCCGCCAGCGGCCCCCGTTATAGGCACAGAAGTTGATTTCACCTTCCTGTGTCGCCACTGGGGTACTCGAGTTGGCGATCAGTGCCAGGTCGTAGTTGTGAGCGTCCTGGAAAGCCATAGGGCTGACCATCACAAGCTTCCATACGCCGTTATAGGCGTAGGCCTGCTCTGACCAGTCCGGGCCGCTGCCGGCTACGCGGTAGACGCAATCTGTGAGCAAATCGCGGACCTGCCTGATGCCAAAATCTGGAGGCGCATTATCAGGATCGAAGTTGCGTGCCAACGATAGGGAGACCATCGATTTGATGATCGCCGACCGTCTGCCAGAATCCGCGATCTCGACGATGTCCTTGAGGAACTGCTCCACGTTAAAGAACTTGGCGACCGGCACGATCTCCTTCGTCTGGGCATTGATCAGAATCGGGGAGAACATGCCGTGGTCGGGATGTATGTCGTTGAACAGACTTCCGAGCTCGGCATCCGGATGGAGGATGTCGCACAACTGGGCGAAAGCTCCATAGGCGGAGACGGGAAACCAGTCACGCATCGGTTCCCACCCGAACGAAGTTTGAGCCTGCAAGTCGTATGCGATTTGCGAAACCGGGTATCGCTTCGCGTAACGCTCGTCCGCGGAAATGTCTTCATCCCGGCCGCAGAACATCACCGGCTGCAAGATGACTCCGTGGATCTTCTCCATGTGATCTGCAACGAATCGAATGATGTCGCCAAGCCCATCATTGTTCAGTCCGTTCACGACAGTCACCTGGAGTGTGGTCTTCATGCCAGCGGCGGCGATGTTGTCCAGAGCACGAAGTTTGATTTCCATGTAGTTGCCGATTCCGCGGTGACTATTCTTTTCTTCGCCGGCTCCGTCGAACTGCAAGTAGACTCCGTGAAGTCCGGCAGCCTTCGCCCTCACGGCGAAGTCCGGTTCTTGGGCGAATCGAATTCCATTGGTCGCCACGTGGAGCCGATGGAAGCCGACGCTCTTGGCGTGCTCGACGGCGTCCAGGAATATCGGCGACAGCGTCGCTTCTCCGCCTGAGAACAGGACGTTGATCTCTCGCTGAGGCTTGAAGGATCTCGCCCTTTCAAACAAAGCCGTCACATCCTGCATGCTCAATTCGTGGACGTAGCTGGCCGCGTTGGCGTCCATGTAGCAAGGCGAACAGAACATGTTGCAGCGGTTGGTGAGGTCAACGATTAAATATGTACCGCGGCCGGTCCTGATGCTGTTGGCGCCGTGATTGTGAACCGCTTCGTCGCCGGCGCTATTGAAGTCCTGGCCAAACCCAAGGCTCTCCATCCGCCTGAAAAACGCGGGATGATTCGAAAGCACATCTTCGAACGGGCCATGCTTCTCGCAGGCCTTGCGCATGAGGACGCGCCCTGCTTCCTCGAGAATCTCTGCCTCGACGATTCCAGGCTGTTCCTTGAAATTGTCCACACTCGAGTCGCCTCTTACCACGGCATCCGCTGCCTCACGATTGCATTCGGGACAGAGCGACAATGTTCGGCGCGGGACACCGCTCGGCATCGCATCTCTCTCCGAACTCCTAGGAAGCGGAGCGGGCGCCCAGGATGGCTGCGGCAAGTTTCCAGCCGGCAAGATCGAATTGACGTTTCTAGCGAAGGACCATGCGACGTTTGACACGGACCGAAGAAGATCGGTTGTTAGGGCGGACATCAGACACCTCCAGTGGGGATTGGCTCGGTGGCGGGATTACAGCAAACTGCAACAGCATGGGAGAGCCCTGCAGAGGAAGTGGTTGGGCTATTTTAGCCTGAACTCCAACTTAATGGGCAAACCTTCGTGACCGACCATCAGCAACACCTATTGGTATCGCGTGCCCTCGAATCAAGCTCCCCGCATCGGGGAGCCGACTATCCGAATCAAGTTCTGGTCGCGCCACTCCGTGCCTCGTTGTAAGTCTTGTACCCTTCCGAACGGGAGGCTCTCCGAAATCTAGGAATGGCTGTGAAACTAATCTCCTGCTTTCCTCACAGACTCGCTATTCCGAGCCTTCGCGGCTACCATGGCGATCAGAACTTAGTTCTAGTCCCGCCCCCCGTTAGGTAAAGTAGCCCCATGGACCTGTTTAAGGGCCGTACAGCCAATGAGGCATGGATAGCGGCTGCTCTCGCATTGAAGTCGCCCCAGGCACGCGTTCAACAAAGCCGGCTTGGAGTCACTCGAGAAATCCCGCAAGGCGTCTTTGTAATTACGGAGCCAACGCAGCGATGGGTGTATTCCCGAACGCCTCCAGCGAACGTAGCACTTGCACTTGCGGAAGTCATCTGGATAGTTGCAGGAAGATGTGACACTCGTTTCTTGATTAACTGGAGCAAGAAGTATGAGCATTTTGTCGGGGGCGTGCCCCAACAACATGACGCATACGGACGCCGCCTAAGATTTCACTTCGGACTCGACCAGCTAATCCACGCCGCACAGGCATTGTCAGCGAACCCGGAGACGCGACAGGTTGTATTGCAACTGTGGGACGCTAGCAGCGACTTTCCTATGCCCAACGGCTTGCCGTCGAACGCCAACATTCCCTGCAACGTACTTTCAATGTTGAAGGTGCGCGAAGGACGACTCGAGTGGACGCAGATCCTTCGAAGTAATGATCTCTACCGTGGAACTCCGTACAACTTCATGCAGTTCACAAGCCTTCAGGAGATCATTGCGGGCTGGATAGGCGTAGCTCCCGGCCCATACACTCACTTCAGCGATAGCCTCCATGTGTACGAACATGAGTTCACCCTGCTTGAGTCGTCGCCTTATTCCGAAGGGCCAAGCAATACTGACTCGCTTGCCCTTCCCTTGAGGGATTCGCTCTTGGGGTTCAAGGCTCTTGAGGAAGCGGTGCTCACCATCTCTAACACTGCACTGGAGCGAGATCTCCTTGCGTTCAACGCCCGGTCACTTCCCTTGCCACTGGCTAACATTCTCGTGATCTTTCTCTCGGAGCGCCTGCGGCAATTGCACTTCTACTCTTCTGCGAAGGAGATGGTAACAAGGTGTACAAATTCTTATTTGGAATCAGCGTGGATTAGCTGGGCAGACTACCTGTCAAATCTGCGTGTGTGATTTTCACCTGCGTTCATATTTCTTGAATCTATCTCGGTTGTATTCCAGCCGCTTGAGGAACTCTTGTTCAAGGTCAATCCCTGTCTGGTTACATAGCTTTATCAGATAGATGAACGTATCAGCAAGCTCACCACCAAGCTGCACACGAGCAGCGTCGAATGTCAGATCACCTCGCACCACTTTCTTAACCAGATTTGCAGATTCCCCAACTTCTCCTACGAGGCAGACCAGAAGATGTTCCAGCAATTGCAGGTTGCTCTCGGTGACTGGCTCGTCCCATTGAATTCTGCTCGCGTGTGTCGCATCAAACTCCGATTGCATTCGACTGATTTCTTTAAACTCCACTCTTCATTCTCCTCAGCTCGCCGATTGCAGCGTCGACGAGTCTCACAAATTCATTTCTCCGATTTTCGATCGTCGACTCGAGAGACGAAGCGCTCCTCATCTTCTTAATGTCGAGGAGTACACCCATGCACTGTTCCAGATTCGATTTTACTGATTGCGAGTATTCGTTCTCGCACGCTTTCACAGCCGCCACTATACTCTCAAGGCCTTGAGTAGCAATTTCTGATTCAAAGACTTTCTTTCCCTCCAGCCACTCGATCAGTTTATCGGTATTCTTTTGCGCAACGACAACGCCGATCTCGCCGCCCTGCACCATGTCCACGGTCGCTTTCTCAAGACAGTGGAATGTCGGAGTCAAGTGAGCCTGAAATGCCAAGATGAGTAAACGGACAACCTTGGGTTGGCGAACAGCTTCGATGATTCTCTTTACCAGAAGCGCAGCCTCCGTAATATTTATCGGTAGAAAGCTGCCAACCTCGATAGCTCTAAAATACTCCGTTACATATAGCGTGTCCCCTTCAATTGCAAATTGGGAAATCATGAAAGACGGAATCGATCGGTCTCCACTTTCGATGAGGGCGTCCATATCGCCGAGGCTTAACAGTGCGCGGCGGCTGCTCGATTTCGTCTTCAGTTCCTTAATAACGTACTGGATTCCCTGTTCGCCGCGAAAATACTGACCATGCGAAAAAAACAGATTTGCAGGGGGTGGATTGCTCTGCCACTCTCTGGCTTTACCCTCGTGGAGCTTCACAAACTGGGAATCGACGAGGTCCGGAGAAAAGTCATATGCCAAAACAAGATTATGTACCGGGCTTGCACTGCACTGGGCAGCCGCGTCAGAGACAATGGTGTCGAACGAAATGATCGATTTGTATGGAAGGTTCACCACTGCAGATCCTCGCGATCCCAGTTTCCAACACCACGCGACGTGCTTGAATCAGCGTGGTAGCGGAAGCGGATGACACGTTTGCCGACCTCGACGATATTGAATTGATTATTGATGTTTCTTGCGGGTAGGAAGTTGACGGTCCCTACACCTACCAGTCTAGTCCGACGTCCCACAATTAATGACAAAGAAGCGTGCTGATGTCCGTGTAGCACCAGTTCACATCCAGCCGACGAAACAATTGTCAGGAATTCATAGGCGTTCTTTATCGTGGAAGTATCGTTCTCGTCCGAGGGTATGGAATTGTGGTGAACAACCACGATTTTCTTTGAATCAGGAGATAGTGCCTTCACAGTTCGTCTCAGCGCGTCGCAGTCGACCCTACCAAATGTTATATCCAAGTGGTAAGCAGAATTCACTAACAGAAACTCTACGTCGTGATGCCGCTCAGAGGCGACTGACGACACTGATGTTCGAGTCGAATCCTTTGTGATTGTGTAAAGAGCGTTTTCGTAATTATGGAAAGGGTTGCTCAGCTTGTCTCTTTGCACATCATGGTTCCCGGGTACACACACAATCCTTTGCCGGTCTAGATTCAGATCCGCGGCCAACGTCAGCAGGAATCGAGCTGACTCCTGCTGGTTCGTGCCCTTCAGACCCAAATCGCCTGAAGCAACGATATACATTGGCACAAGGCCATTCGTACCAACCGCACCCGAGATCTCGTGCGCGAGCTGCGTCAAGTTGTCGGACGCAGCCGGGTGGATGTCGGAAACATGTAACAGACAGATAGGCATAGATTCGATCAAATTGTACCGCGGCAGTTGGCTCCACTGTCCCCCCGCTTTGTCATTCACAGAGTGAGAACTCTTGGGTGAATGTCGCTACACCTTTGTTGAGATTGGGCCCACGTCATAAGGGTTCCAGCGCGGAACCGGTACCGGTTCTAGTCCTGCATCGCCCACAATGAGTGCATGCGTGATCCAGCGCGCCGGCACGGAGACCGAAAACTCGTGCGTAGCGTCGGTTTCCTGAGAAACGACAGTGAATGCACCTGGCGCGAAGGTACTCGAGTTTGCATCGGTGTTCCCTCGAACAGACAATTCTCCCGTAAAACAAAATTCGCTCATGAGATCGCACTCGAGGTCGGAGTCGTTACAGATTACGTCGTAGCCGCTCCCACCCCAACCTGCGCTCAAATGGCAGCGGTCAATGCGAACCAAGAATTCGTCTTTCGGTTTAAGGGTTCTTATCCACTCGGGTTGGTCGATGGAATGTTCGGTTTCAGGAACCTGACAAAGACCGCGTAAGCCACCGAAGCGTGTGGTGAAATATTTCCGGAATTGAGAATCGAAGGTTCTGCTTGGCCATACCTTTCCGCCGGCCTCAACGATCCCTTCAAGGGCCCACTCATACCGGTAACCTGCTGCGTGAAACTCGAGCAGCCGGCCCGTGTCCATTGCATATGCTGGCATCATCGGGTGATGCCCTTTCTCAAAATACGAACTGACCCACTGCTCGAGCACGGAGGGTAAACGTCTTATCGGAATATCCTTCAATAAGGCCTTTCTCTTTCCTTCCGGCGCAAAGACGAGACACTCGAATGCTTTGAGTTCGTTCAGCAGTGACACGTGCCTCATTGCATCAGGCTTGCGAAGGTATGGAGGTTCTGCGTAACAGATTCCGATCAGTTGATCGATGAGTTCACCCGATGTGTTGTCAGGAGTGAGCATCTCGCCGGACCGGGTTCGGTCCGCCTTAAATGTCTTAGTGACAAACATCTCGATTACTGGGCCTTCTCTTCTCTCGCCATTCGGAGTGAGCCAAGTCTGGTGGTTTTCTTGCCGGCGACGCTGTTGCTCCGCCTTTTCAGTGCCGACAATTGCTCGGCAAGCCTCGCAGTACCGTTTGCTCCGCCTCACTGCTGTCCGGCATCTCTGACATTCGCCCTCGGGCTTGCGCTTCGGGGACGCGATATTGTTCGCCACGGCGGCACACGACCGGCTGCAAAATCTCGGGTTAGACGTTGGCCGGCCACAGGTCTCGCATTTCTTTGTTGCGGGTCCACTAACGAGTGCCTCTTTGGGGCTAGATTTGGTCGTTGGCTCGGCTGGACTCGCAGATTTTGCAGACGATGTCTGCAGAATCGTGGTCTCGGGCCGCACGGCGCGAGATTTGCGCCGTGCCGATTTCAGCGCCTGCATGCGGGCTCGCGTCTCAGCTTGATCTTCTTCGAGCGTCATAAAGTCCTCACATCTAGTGAAGGAGCCCCCGGTGGGGAAAAGAGTATTGATGTTTTATGCGGGTTTTGTTGTGAAACCGTCGGCGGTTTCCGAAGCTAGACGCTCGCGGGAATTATCCACCTTGACCCGACAGCGGCGGTCGAGCGGAGCCCGGCAGTTTCGAGAGAAACTGCTGGCACTACTGCTTCGTAAACTCAGTGGCTTTCTTGTGGTCCCTGATCTGCGAGTAACGGATCGCAAGACGGCTTCCGAGCTCCACTTTGCCGTCGTAGTCGTTCAAAGGCTGATTGTCCAAAGTGCCGAAGACTAGCTGTTTTTCCTCATCGCAATGCGTGACTCGGACCCACATCCACTCACCGATCCCAGTAGTCTCGTCTGGAAACTCAACCTTTACATAATCTCCTGAACGATAGCGTGGCTCTACCGCGGGTTGGCAGGCGCCCTGGTGACCATTGGGGAGCCAGCAGTTCGAAGTGATGCGGCAGTCTTGCTTCAGAGACTTGTTTTGCTGAAGCCACCAAAATCGGTTTGCCTTCATGGCAGCATAGTCTGCCGTGGTTCCAGCCTTGTACTCGGCTCCAAAATCAAACGGCCAGCGAGGCTGCCAATCGTCCATCGACATGTTGATGGATTTCAAAGCTGCGTTGACCTCTGTAATCCAGTCGTTGTAGCCGCTCGACATGTTGTCAATGTTAAATCCTGAGGCGGATCTCTGAAGGTGAATATGTCATGAGCTGGACGCCGGCATGGCTGGCCTGCTCGCTGGTGGAGGTAGTCGGCAGCGCGTTGCGCGTACGCGGACGCTGCGAATATAGCGCGATTGTCATTCTTAAGAACTTCGAGCCAATTCGCAATGTACGCGGCGTTGTCTTCCCGAGGTTCCTGGTGCAATTCCAAGTCGGCGCACAGGAAAGCGGAACCAAGTTCTGCAACGAGTTCCTCGGAAGCGTACCCAGTGTCGCCCCAACGTTTGCGTCCAAAATCTCGATTAAGCCGCTGCTCGTGTTTCGTCCAGTGTGTGAGTTCATGCGCGAGGGTCGAGTAGTAGCTTTCAGCGTCACGGAATGACTCAAACGGCGGCATCTGAACGTAATCCAATTCCTGCGCGTAGTACGCTCGG
>Ga0126371_10006547_pt1 | contig 10372 bp, 7 predicted proteins | sample PanSoiMetaPlot_4_FD_110145 | JGI IMG/M metagenome (GOLD analysis project Ga0126371, IMG submission 110145) | Tropical forest soil microbial communities from Panama - MetaG Plot_4 | ecosystem: Environmental > Terrestrial > Soil > Tropical forest > Bulk soil | place: Panama | collected 2016-02-17
AAGATCATAACGAAGCGCTGGCAATTGGTCCTGGGATGCCGCGCGGAACCGAGTCTACCAGCACCGCTTCGCTGAAAGACCTGGTGTCATGGATCACTTAGGTGGGCATGAATCCGCATTCCTGAGTGGTCGATATGTTAGCCAAAAGATAATTCCGTTCTAGGATGACTTATAAGCTCTTTGCTAGATATGAGATGACCCCAAACCATCAGCTTGGGTCGGTAAACGCAGCAGCGGGCTCCAAAACTCTATTAAATGGCATTCTACGCGATTTCGCTCGGGTCATTTTTAATCACTTACGAGCATCTACGAGATTTCAGTAACTTAGCTTATGGCGTATCAAGTTGAGACTGCTTGCCTGTATTTCGGCATCTCCTTCGTGGCAGTACCCGGGCAAAAGTTTGTCGCGGTGAGCTTCGTCACGGAACTGGAAATGGAGGGACGGCCGTCTCACCCGTCAGGGGGGCGGGGACGCCCGCCACTCCATCGCATTACCAAAAAACGTAGATCGGTTTCAAATCGTCAAGGGTGAATCCTTGCCGCCCATCCCCCGCCGGGAGCGAGCTTGAGATGCAACTTCGTCGATTTGCTCACTGAGCCCTTCACCTGGCGGAAGTCGCTGCCGAATCGATCTGCGTTCACGCCATCTTCGTAGGACTCCATCGAGTAATTGCCGTTGGGCAGGAATGACAAATCCATGTCGAGTTCGCGCGGCGTCCAGTTTGTCATCGCGCCGACATACCACTCGCGTCCGTTTCTGCGCGCCACGACTACGTATTCGGCGATCTTGCCGTCGAGAACGTGAGTCTCATCCCATTCGCTCGGTACCGGCGCGAGAAACTCCATCGCCTCAGGTTCTCGCAAGTAGTTAGAGGGATTGTCGGAAAGCATCTGCAGCGGACTCTCGAACACAACGTACATCGCGAGCTGATGGCAACGAGTGCCAAGGCTCATCGGACGATCGTGAATGGGGCGGAAGCTGATCTGCTGCGCGTTCAGCATCGCGCCGGGCGTGAAGTCCATGGGCCCGAGGAACATGCGCGTGAAAGGAAGTGTGACGTCGTGAAGAGGGTCGGTTTCGGCGCTCCACTTGTCCCATTCAAGGCCGCGCACGCCTTCGGTGCTGATCAGGTTCGGCCAGGTGCGGGTCATGACGGCGGGCTTCTGATCGCCGTGATAGTCGACTAGCATTTTGCGCTTAGCCGCTTCGTAGCTGAGCTTGTTGTAGAAATTGATCAGCAGCTGGTCACTGCGCTGCATGAAGTCGACCTTGATGCCTTTGACATCCCATTTGGCAAATTGATCGAGCGCGGGCTCCATCTGGTCCGCGAGTGTTTTCCACACTACCCATAGAATGACGCCGACGTTTTTCTGTTTCCCGTACGCGGTGAGTTCCGGGATGTTGATCTCGGGAACAACGTCGAGCACGTTGCCGAGTTTGTACCAGCCTTCATCGAGAATGATGTATGGGATGCGATATTTTGACGCAAAGTCGATGTAGTACTTGTAGGTTGCCGTGTTGACACCCGATGTGAAATCGACGCCGTAGACGTTGTTGGCGTTCCACCAGTCCCAGGCGACCTTACCCGGCTTGATCCACGACGTGTCTTGTACCTGGGACGGTCTTTCGAGCAGCCATACGAGTTGATTGGTAATCAGGTCGCCATCTTTCTCGGCGATCCCGACGACACGCCAGGGATACGTGCGAGTCCCTTTGGTGACGGCGATGTAGTCGGCGGCTTCCGTCACCCGGAAATCCCGGTCGCGTTCAAGTTGTTCTTTCAGCGGATAGGGCGGGAACGTTGCGGCCAGCGCGTTGCCGCTGGTTCCGAGCAGCCACAGGCCGGGGTACTCTTCCAGATCGGATTCGGCGATCGCGACCTTGACTCCGTCTCCGGCATCGATCACGGCGGGAAGGCTGGCGAGCGACGAAGGCGTCAGTTGATTCATCGGGTGAGGCAGATACTTGCGCTCGTTGTGAGAAAAGAAACTTTCTTCCAGCGGGTAGTAGACGGTGTTGTTGTTTGCGAACGCCAACACACTTTCCTCTTTGTAGACATGCACCTCGGCTTGCGGCAGGGAAGTTTCGAAACGATAGGCGACGCCTTCGTTGTACGCGCGGAAGGTGACGGCGTAGCCACCGTCGAATTCGATGCGAGATTCGTTGTAGTTCTCGCGAATCTTGGCGAACTTCTGACGTACGACGGGCTCGAGCACTTTGTCGTTGCTGCGTTGCTTGCTGCCGAGGACCTTGGGATTCACGCCGAGATTCTTGTGGTCGACGTCCATGGACAGCTGAGCGTCCTGCAAGATCGGACGGCCTTTGTAGAGGACGTCGTACTTGATGCGGTCGGCAGTTCGAATTTTCACTTCGATGCGGCCGTCAGGCGATTTCACGCTGAAGCTCGTCTGCGCAGACACCTGGGCGACCACCATCATGATGATTCCAACCACAACATTGCACCGGATCGCGAAACCGTTCACGGATCGTGCCTCCATAAATTTGTTCAACGCTGCTCACTTCGGAATGCGACGAATAACTAAAACCAATGACGATTTATTTGCTGGAAGACTGTTGTTTCGACGAAACGGTCGCCCGGAGCGCACCCGTGGAGATGCCGCCGTCGACCAACAAAGTTTGTCCTGTGATGTACCGGCTTGATTCCGCGGCAAGAAAAACCACGGCCGACTCGAGATCTTCGGGCTGTCCCGGGCGCTTTACTGGAATTCGATCGGAGAGGTACTCGACCCACTCGCGATCCTCATACAGAACTTTGTTTTGCTCGGTCCGAAACCAACCCGGAGCCAGGCAATTCACAGTGATGCCGTATCGTCCCCAGTCGTCGGCGAGGCTCATCGTTAGCTGGCGGATGGCGCCGCGACTGGCAGTGTAGGGTCCGAGCCCGGCATATCCGGCCACGCTTGTAACCGAGCCAATGTTGATGATTCGGCCATAGTTGCGTTCAATCATGCCGCGCGCAAAGGCTTGGGCGACAAAGAAACTGCCGCGAAGATTCGTGTCGAGTACGAGGTTCCAGTCGTCCCATGTGACGTCGACCGCCGGTTTGCGCACATTGCATCCTGCGTTGTTGACGAGGATGTCAATGTGCGGAAATTCCTGCTGCGCCGCGGCAGCCATGGCTTGAATGCTTTCGAACTTGCGGACGTCGAGTTGCAGAGAAATCGCGCGTCGACCAAGAGCGCGAATTTCGGATTCGAAGCTCGAGAGCGTTTTCGGGTCACGGCTGGTGAGCACGAGATCCGCACCGGCTCTGGCGAGCGCTCGGGCAAAGACCTGACCCAGCCCGCGGCTGGTGCCAGTGACGACGGCTACTCGTCCTGTGAGATGGAAGAGTTTGTCACCCACGGGAATGTCCCGGTGTAAGAACGACTTTCATAAGATTCGGTTCGCCGGCGTAAAGACGTTCGAACCATTGCGGGCCGTCTTCCAGCGGAGCGACCGCGGAGATCATGTCTTTCACGCGAATGGCGCCTTGTGCCATTAACTCGATCGCACGAGGATATTCGCCAGAGGACGCACATGATCCCTGCAAGCGAATTTGCCGCGAAACGACAGACTGTAACGGGATCGTGACCTCCGGAGAAATATTTCCGACGAGGGCAACGGTTCCGCCCTTACGGACGGCCTTGATGGCAACGCCGATGGTGCCGGTCTTACCGACTGCTTCGATCGCTACGTCAACTCCTGCACCAGCCGTCAAATTCAGCAGCTTCGGAACAGGGTCAGTGTCTGCCATGATCGCTTCGGTGGCTCCAAGTTCGGTGGCTCGTTTCAAGCGCGTGGCGTCGACATCCACGATGAAGACTTGCTTGCATCCTTCCGCGCGAAGCGCCTGTAAGGTCAAGAGACCGATGGTGCCGGCGCCAATTACGAGTGCACTGTTTTCGGGTTGAAGCTGTGCGAGTTTTACGCCATGCAGAGCGACGGCAACGGCTTCCAGCATCGAAGCTTCAGCAAAGGAAATCGAGTCGGGCAATCGGTAGGCGATGCGGGCCGGGACTGCAACATATTCCGCAAAGGCGCCCGCGCGGCGGTATTCGTTGCAGGAAACGCCAAGCACTTGGCGGTTGTCGCAAAGGTTCCCATTGCCGCGTTTACAGTTTGCGCAGGCGCCGCAGTAAATGGTGGAGTCGAAGGTGACGCGGTCATTTTCCTTGAAACCGCGAACTGCGGAACCAACGGCCGCAACTGTCCCAGCCGCTTCATGGCCCATCACGATAGGGGGAATGCGGCGGCCGGAGGAGCCGTCGAATCCGTGTACATCGCTGCCGCAGATACCGCAGGCTTCGACGCGGATCAGGATTTCGTCGTCGCCGATGGGAGGGCGCGCCATCTCGGCAAGTTCAAACTGTCGATATTTCGAAAGCAAAAGCGCTCGCATTGTTGTTCTCTACCGTTATCGAATCCGTTCAAGAGTGTCAGCCCGAAATGGCCTGCGCGTCATCCTCCCGCCGACCATAAACGCAGACGTTCTGCTGCGATCTCGGGAGTGATATCACGTTGCGGCGTGCCTAACATTTCAAAGCCGACCATGAATTTCCGCACCGTGGCCGAGCGGAGAAGCGGAGGATAAAAGTGCGCATGGAAGTGCCATTCCGGATGCGCAGACTTATCTGTGGGAGCTTGATGAAAGCCCATGGAGTACGGAAAAGGCACGTCGAACACACGATCGTACGTCGATGTTATGTGCTTGAGCAGTTCGCTCAAATTCGAAACCTCTTCTTCGGAAAGATCGAGCAGGGAACCCAGGTGCCTGCGGCTACAGACCAGAATCTCGAAAGGCCACACAGCCCAGAAAGGCACCAGAGCTGTGAAGTCGGCGTTTTCGTAGACGATCCGCTGCTCCTGCTTGTGCTCGAGCGCGAGGTAATCGCAAAGCAGGCATGCGGATTTCTTCTCATGGTAGTCGTGTTGTGCAGCGAGTTCGCGGGCGGGTGCTTCGGGGATCGAGTGGGTTGCCCAGATCTGGCAATGCGGATGGGGATTGCTGGCGCCCATCATCGCACCACGATTCTCGAAGATCTGCACATGACTGATCTCGGGCTGCGCGCCCAGCTCGCGAAATTGCTGCGTCCATGTCCGTACGACTAACGCAATGTCCTTCGGATCCATGGTCGACAAAGTGAGATCGTGCCTTGGAGAAAAGCACATCACGCGGCACGTCCCGGGTTCCGCTTCGGCGACGATTATGCCCTTGCCCTCGAGATCGAGCCTTCCTTCTGCCGTTCCCGGCTTGAGCGCGGCAAAATCGTTCTCGAATACGAATGTGTTCTGGTATTTCGGGTTATGCACGCCTCCCGCGCGCGCATTTCCAGGACACAGGTAACAGGTTGGATCGTATTCGGGTTGGCGCTCGATCGCGATTTTCTCTACCGCGCCCTGCCACGGCCGCAACGCCCGATGGGGCGAGACCAAAACCCACTCACGGGTCAGGGGATTGAACCGTCGGTGTGGGTCTTGGGTAAGTTCCAAACGCCTGTCCTCCTACGAGCGGCCAAGGGTAACTGGTGTGCCGAGCGTTTTATTTCCGGCCTAGAACACGAACTTTTTACCGGAGTAAACGTTTATTTGACATCGGGGCTACGACGCCTTATGGTTTGGTCAATTGTAAGCGATTACATGTTACAGGCAAGGTTCTTTTCTGAAGACCATTAGGACATCAGATACCGAATCTGCCTTAGCAAATCCAGAGGCGCGTGGGCATGGCCCGGGAGTACCCGTGACCGTGAGCAGGGCAGAGTTGACGCAACGATTTGAGTCGGAGTTCGGCTCGCGGCCGAAAGTCTTCGCGGCTCCTGGACGCGTCAACCTCATCGGAGAGCACACCGATTACAACGACGGATTCGTGTTGCCCTGCGCGATCGGGTTCCTGACTCGGGTCGCGATCTCTCCCAGAGACGATCGGAGACTGGTTCTTCTTTCCGATGGATTTGAGGATCGTTTTGAATTCGATCTCGACAAGTTGCCGCAAGCTCGTTTGGGAACGTGGTGCGACTACGTACTAGGGGTGGCCGTCACTCTGCAGGGGGTTGAGCCCATCGCCAGCGGCGCCAACGTCATGGTGCACGGAGAAGTTCCGATCGGAGCAGGTCTGAGTTCGTCGGCGGCAGTCGAGGTAGCCAGCGCGCTGGCGTTCATGAGTCTGAACGGAACCACTTTCCCGATGCCGCAGGTCGCGCGGCTCTGTCAGCGTGCAGAAAACAGTTTCGTGGGTGCCCGGGTGGGGATTATGGATCAGTTCGTATCCTGCGTTGGCAAAGCGGGGCATGCGCTGCGACTCGACTGTCGGTCCCTTGATTTCGAGTTGGTGCCGATTCCGGCCAGCGTGCGACTGGTGATTTGCAACACTATGGTGAAGCATGAACTCTCAGGCGGTGAGTACAACAAACGGCGGGAGGAATGCGACGAAGGAGTCCGGATACTGAGGAAGTGGTATCCGGGAATTCACGCCTTGCGGGACGTTTCCCTCGAGCAGTTCGAAGAGCACACCGCTGATCTTCCGCCCGTGATTCGAAATCGCTGTCGGCATGTGATTACGGAAATCCGCCGCGTGATGGAGGGGAGTCAGGCGCTCAAGGTTGGGGATCTCGAGTTGTTTGGGAATCTGATGCGTGCCTCGCACGCCAGCCTGCGCGACCTGTATGAGGTCAGTTGTGAGGAACTCGACATCATGGTGGAGAGTGCGGAAGGTTTGCCCGGCTTCTGGGGCGGTCGAATGACCGGGGGCGGGTTTGGTGGATGTACAGTCAACCTTGTTGAAGCGAATGAGACTGACGGATTTGTGCGCGAGATCAAAGCACGCTATCAGCAGAAGACTGGCATCCAGCCGGACGTTTACGTTTGTGTAGCGGCTGATGGGGCGAGCGCGGAGTTGGCATCTCACCGATAATGGGTTCGTTTTGGAAAGAGAAGAGTTCTTAACGCCGAGAAAATCCGCGAAGATCACTGAGAAGAAATCTTAATCCAGGGCGAGAAGAAGTGATCGAGACGCCGCTCAGAGAATTCCCTTGGCAGCCGGTGGTCCGGTTAAGAAACAAGAGGTCCTTCGACTGCGTTCAGCTGTGCCTCACTGCGCTCAGGATGACAGACGTAGTTGACGAGAGAGGTAATACTCCGGAGTTCGGGGATCCCGTCAAGTTGTGCTTGCCCGATCTGTTCGGGCAGAATAAGTAACCCAATGCATCCCTGACAAAGAGAGCCTCTATGCATCTGTTTCGTTTCGGCGTGTTGATCGTTTCGATTGCCATGGTTGGGATACTTCTGGTGGTGGCGTTGTCGGCCAGCGACAAAGGTGCGATACCTCCGCTGACGTATCCGCATGCGAAAACCGTAGACCAGGTCGATGACTATCACGGGGTCAAGGTCGCGGACCCGTATCGTTGGCTGGAGGATACCGACTCGGCGGACACGCGCGCGTGGGTCGAAGAAGAGAACAAGCTGACGTTCAGTTACCTGGACCAGATTCCTTATCGCAAGGCGATTCATGAGCGGTTGATGAAGCTGTGGAACTACGAACGCTTTGGGGTTCCGGAGAAGCAGGGTTCTCGTTATTTCTACCAGCACAATACGGGTTTGCAGAATCAGAGCGTTCTATACGTCGCGGAGACATTGAGCGCCGAGCCACGCGTGCTGCTGGATCCGAATACTCTTTCAACGGACGGCACGGTCGCGCTGGTCGGCCACGCGGTGTCGGACGACGGGAAACTAGTGGCCTATGGAACATCGGCTTCGGGCTCGGATTGGATGGAATGGCGCGTGCGCGACGTCGATAGCGGGAAGGATCTTTCCGACGTCATCAAATGGGTGAAGTTTTCTGGAGCGTCGTGGACGAAAGACGGCAAGAATTTCTATTACAGCCGTTACGACGAACCGAAGCAGGGCGCTCCTTTGCGCGATGCGAACTACTTCCAAAAGCTCTATGTTCATCACCTGGGGACGGAGCAGTCGGAAGACAAGTTGGTGTACGAGCGTCCGGATAACAAAGAGCTGGGATTTGCCGGGCAAGTCACAGACGACGGCCACTTTTTGGTGATCACGGTGTGGCAGGGGACATCGCCGAAGAATCGTCTTTACTACAAGGATCTGACGAATCCGAATGCAGAGGTGGTGAAGTTGCTCGATGACTTCGACGCACAATATCAGTTCATCGATAACGATGGCGGCGTTTTCTGGATCAAGACGGATCTTCAGGCTCCACGCGGAAAACTCATTGCGATTGATACGCACCATCCGGAGCGCTCGAACTGGAAGACCATCGTCGCGGAAGGCAAGGACAAGCTCAATGCCGCGAATGTGGTGGATAACAAGTTTGTACTTACCTATTTGAAGGACGCGCAGACAGAGGTTCGCGTCCACGATCTGCAAGGAAAGTTTCTGCGTAACGTAGATATCCCCGGGATCGGAACGGCAGAGGGTTTTGCCGGCAAACGTAAAGATAAAGAGACCTTCTACGCTTTCACCAGCTTCATCGTGCCGACCAGCATTTACCGCTACGATCTGGAAACAGGAAAGAGTTCAGTATTTCGTCAGCCCAAGGTAGATTTCGATCCCAACCAGTACGAGACGGAACAGGTTTTCTACACCAGCAAAGACGGCACGCGTGTTCCAATGTTCCTTACTCATAAGAAGGGACTGAAGAAGGACGGTCAGAATCCGGTTCTTCTTTATGCGTACGGCGGATTCAATATCTCGCTGACTCCAGCTTTCTCGGTGCCGAACGTCGTGTGGCTGGAGATGGGCGGTGTCTATGCACAGCCGAACCTTCGCGGCGGAGGCGAGTACGGCGAAGAGTGGCACGAGGCAGGAACGAAACTCAAAAAGCAGAATGTCTTCGACGATTTCATTGCGGCGGGAGAGTGGTTGATTGCGAATCACTATACGACGCAAGCGAAACTCGCTATTCGAGGTGGAAGTAATGGCGGGTTGCTGGTCGGTGCGTGCTTGACGCAGCGGCCCGATCTGTATGGCGCTACGTTGCCACAGGTTGGCGTGATGGATATGTTGCGCTTCCATAAGTTCACGATTGGCTGGGCGTGGACGTCAGACTACGGATCCTCGGATGATGCGGATATTTTCAAAGCTCTTTACGCGTACTCGCCGCTGCATAACTTGAAGCCAGGGACGAAGTATCCGGCGACGTTAGTGACGACGGCGGATCACGACGATCGCGTTGTGCCGGGTCATAGCTTCAAGTTCGCTGCGACTCTGCAGGCAGATCAGTCCGGACCTGCGCCGGTGCTAATCCGCATCGAGACGAAAGCGGGACACGGAGCGGGGAAGCCAATCTCGAAGCAGATTGAAGAGATCAGTGACTCGTGGGCGTTTCTTGCGAAGAATCTGAATATGGACGTTGCGTTGCAGTAGGAATCGCGAGAAAAACTCAGGCAACCGGAGGGAGACGCATGATTGCGTCTCCTTTTTTCGTGCGAATACGAGTTACACGGAGTACGAGACGTCGTCGTCCGCAGCAACCGGCGCCATTCCGTTAGCGCCGACCGCCATACTGGCCGACTTAGTCCCACGACGCATGGCGACGATTCCGGTACGCACCATTTCAAGAACACCGTAGGGACGAAGAACTTCCAGCAGACCATCGATCTTGTCTTCGGCGCCCGTAATTTCGATGGTAAGAGATTCTGGGGCGACGTCGACGACGCGCGCGCGGAAGACGCTAGCGAGTTCGAGCACGTGCGAGCGAGCTTCGTGGGTGGCGGCGACCTTGATCATCGCGAGGTCGCGAACGATTGCAGGCTGGTTCGTGATGTTCTCGACGAGCAAGACGTTTACAAGCTTGTAGAGGTTGGCTTCGATGCGCCGTGCCTGATCGCGGTCGGCGTCGACGGTGATCGTCATGCGCGAGACTTCGGGCTTCTCCGTGCGCCCCACGGTAAGCGAATCGATATTGAAAGCACGCCGGCGGAACAGGGAAGCGACCCTGGTCAGGACACCGGGCTTGTTCTCCACATAGACAACAAAGGTGTTCATCATAAAAGGGCTCATTCGTCGCTGGCCGTCTCCACGATCGGGCTGGGCCTGCGAATCATCTCGTGTAACGAAGCACCGGCGGCGACCATTGGGTACACCGTGTCTTCCTGCTCAACTTTGAAATCCATAAGCACGGGGCCGTCGTGCCGGCGGGCTGCCTGGACCGCGGGCACCACTTCAGAACGCTGCGTGACTGCCATGCTGCGGATGCCGTAGGCCTCCGCGAGCTTCACAAAATCGGGATTCAACAGCGGCGTCGCCTGATAGTTGCGCTCGTAGAAGAACTCCTGCCATTGGCGCACCATTCCGAGGAAGCCGTTGTTGATGATGGCAATGTTGACCTTGAGATTTTCCTGAACGATGGTG
>Ga0126371_10006548_pt1 | contig 10371 bp, 7 predicted proteins | sample PanSoiMetaPlot_4_FD_110145 | JGI IMG/M metagenome (GOLD analysis project Ga0126371, IMG submission 110145) | Tropical forest soil microbial communities from Panama - MetaG Plot_4 | ecosystem: Environmental > Terrestrial > Soil > Tropical forest > Bulk soil | place: Panama | collected 2016-02-17
ACGAATGGCCGCCGTCAGCTCACGCTCATCGCCGTCCAGCCACTGCAGGCGATCGGTGTCGCCGACACGCTCGATCAGGGCGCGGCAGGTGGCGCCGATGCGAAGGCAGTCGACTCCATGCGGGCGCTCGACCATCTGCGACGTCCAGGCATTGGAGTCGGGGTAGTGAAAAGACGCCGGCGCCCCTGCAGCCCGCGCTCGCGCCGCAGCGCGCACCGGCCAGTCGTTCGCCACGGTCGTGTTCCGTAGCTGCAGCAGCCCCGCAGCCGCGGTGCGCGCGCGGTCGCGCGAGACGAGATAAGCGCTCGGAATCGCCGCCGCGCCGAGGCGCGCCAGCCCGCGTCCCGTCGCGTTGTCCGCCGTGACGAATGCGAGGAGCGCCGCACAGCCTCGAGCCGCACTCCGCTCCGCCGCCGCCCGCAGCACCTGCGCGTAGCAGCCGCGTCCGCGTGCGCTCGGCGCCGTACACGCGGCCACGACGACGCCGACCCGATGCCGCTCGCCGTCCGGCGTCCGCAGCTGCCGGATGACCAGGCCGCATCCGGCGACCGCCCGCGTGCCGTCCACCAATACCAGCCGATCCGACGGCTCGCCGCAGAATGAGCGTTGCAGGTACCAGCGATACAGACGCTCGGTCCACGGGCTCGCGAAGCACTGCGTCAGAAATGCAGCTCCGTAGTCCGCGTCCGCCGCCGCCGGGTTAACGAGGATCCTCAGGCCGTCATTGCCCGGCATCGGTTCGTCACCTCATCGAGAGAGGTCCACCACAGCGTGTCCGCGTAACGCCGATCGAGCTCCCGCCACAGCCGCTCGAGATACGCGCAGTAGACGTCATCGAGCCCGTCGAGCATCGTGATGCCGCCGCCCGTCTTGAAAACGTGCGCCTTGATCAGGAGCAGACCGCCAGCCTCGACGATGGCGTGCGCACGGGTCATCGGCGAGGTCGCCTGAAAATTCGTGGTGAAGTGCAGCACTCGTGGCCCGGGCGCGGCCCTGCCGTCGGTCCCAGCGCGCGCCGACACGCACGCCACCCAGGTCGGATGGATGAGCGAGGCGCCGTGCAGCCCGCTTCCTGCCGTGCGCGCTCGCTCGCTCACCGGCGTGTCGAGATCACGCGCCGAGGCCATGAAGCGGAAGTCCTCATCGGTCAGCGCCGCGCACAGGGCGGGCGGTGTGTTCCATGCGGGCGCCGCGAAGCCCGCGACGTGCCTCAAGCCCGCGGAGACGAAGATGCCCCGGGCCCTGCGTACCATGGCACGACACCTGCGGCGCGACTGCTGCTGGAACTCCATGGCGAGGTTCGGTCCGCGATGCGCGTGATGCAGGCCGTGCACCGCACAGTCGGTGCGTGGCAGCGCGTTGAGGTAGGCGACGAACTCCGGGAAGCGATCGATGCGAAAACGGCCCCGGCGCGCGAGCGCCGCCCAGTGGACGCGCGTGCGCAGGAGCGGCACGCGCGTCACCCACCCGCGGGTGCGAAGCAGCTCCACCCGCCGCCAGTCGGGCGTCACGAACAGCGTGGTCCGCAGCTGCGGGTGCCGCGCGAGCAGCCGCTCGACGCGCCCGAGCGCACCCCTTCCGAGGTCGCCGCCCGCTTCGAAAGCATCTGCGGAGGTCGCCGGATGGACGTCATCGACGCTGAAGCAGACCGCGGCCCGCTTGCCGCCCGGCAGCCAGCCGCGGCAGTCGCTGAGCATCATGGCCGGTACAACGCGCCGTAAAGAGTCGGCAGGTCCTCGTGCGCCTGGTAGTGATCGCGATACAGGCGGCGGCGCCACAGCCTGAGCGCCAGCCAGTTCCCGAACCCGACCGTGATGGGCGCGAGGTGCAGCAGCACGTAGAGGAAGTAGACCGGGAGGATCGGCGCAATATAGCCGCGGTCCGCCCGGGGCACGACGGTAAGGAGCGCGAGCGTGCCGAGCGCCAGGTAGCTGACGGCCGCTCCGGCAAAGTACACCGGATTGACCAGCCCGGCGTAAGGCAGCAGACGGAAGACGAACAGGTTGTCGAGGACCGCCGCGATGCTCACCGACAGGAGCACGGCGCTGACGAGCTTCAGTACGTGCAGACCGAGCGCGAGCACTCCGAGGTAGCCGACGAAGTTGTACATCGCGAACGGGTCACGCAGACCGATGCGCCAAAGCTCGCGGAAGCGCTCGCTATAGACCCGCAGCAGCCCGTGATACCACCCCACCCTTTGGGAGAACCAGTGACGCCAGGTGCCCGGCCCCTCGGTGCTCACGACCAGGCGGCCGTCGTAATAGATGCGCTCCCCGTCGTTGAGGAGGATCAGCGCGAGCTCGAGATCCTCCGCATAGACAGACAGGGAATGCCGCTCGAGCGCGCGCTCGAGCGCATCGCGCCGGTAGATCGAGACGCCCGAGGTGACGCCGAAGTCCGCCATGCTGCGGCGCCCGACGACGAAGGTCAGCGCGTACTCGAGCGCCTGGAAGCGGGCGAGAAGGCCGTCGCGCTCGAGCGCCACGCGTGGACAGGCCGCCGCCGCCCCGGACTGCTGCAGGTCCGCGACGGCGCGCTCCAGATCCACGACGCTCCCTTCGCGACGCGAGCAGATTCTGACGTCCGGATCGATGACCATGACGGTCTCGATACGCGCCGGCAGGGTCGCCAGCAGACGGCGCAAAGCTCCCGGCTTGCGACGGTTCACCTCCTCCTCGAGACAGCGCCAGCCCGCCTGGCGCAGGCGCGTGACGGTGTTGTCGGTCGACCCGTCGCTGATCAGCCAGACGTGCTCGCGATACGGGGCGAGGCGCGCCATGAAGTCATCGACCCCGTCCTCGAGATTGAAGATCGAGGCGATGATGGCGAAAGGACGCGGATGCGCTTTGCCGATGACCGGCCTGCCGAGGACCGGCAGATCGACGGACAGCAGACCCGCTTCCGCGCCGCCCCGCTCCGCCGAAGCGGCCGCAGTGTGCCTGCGGTGCGCATACAGGCGCACTCCGAAGTCCAGTGCGTCCGTAAACACGATGATGTTCGCCAGTCCGTAGATGAGGAACGAGAAGTCACCCGCGCCGAAATCGGCGGCGGCGAGCACGATCCAGCCCGCCAGCAGCACGTAGACGCTGACGGCCACCACCAGGTTCCATGGGTGTCGGGCGCTCATGCGATCAGCCTCGCGGGCGACCGTGCCGGTCGCCCTCCTCGTCGGCGATCGCGTCCGCCGCGTCGCCCTGGGCCTCGAGCACGAGGGTGGGCGTATCGGGCAGTACCAGAGTCGGCGTGTCCTCCAGGATCACCGTCTGCTCTGCCGTCCGATCGGCAGGCAGCGGCTCGGTGGGGACCGCGGCCGTCGCAACCATCGTCGTCGGGACCGGCGAGCCGCGCACCAGCTCGAGGGCCTCTGCAGCGTCCAGAGGTCTGGCGAAGTAGTAGCCCTGAGCGAAATTGCAGCCGAGCTGCTCGAGCGAGCGCACCGCCGCCTCGGTCTCCACTACCTCGGCGATGGCGCGCAGCCCGAGGCTCGAGGTCATCTGCAGCACCGCGGCCGTGATGGCGTTATTGGCACGCTCGGACCCGGTGCGATTGGCGAACGGCCGATCGATCTTCACATAGTCGAACGGCAGCAGCTGCAGGTAGCTCAGCGATGAATAGCCGCTGCCGAAATCATCCAGCATCAGCTCGATCCCCATGTCGCGGAACCTGGCGAGCAGGGGACGCGTGGCGCTCACGTTCTCTGTCAAAGCCCGCTCGGCGAGCTCGAACTTCAGGTAACCGGCGGGGACGCCGGTCGACTGCAGCACCTGCGCCACGTGCTCGCACAGACCCGGATCGCGCAGCGCGGCGGCCGAGAGATTGACGCTGATGTAGAAATCGGCGTCCCGCGAGAGGCTCGCGCGCCAATCGGCGATGAGCCTGCAGACTCGTTGAATGATCCAGCGCGTGACGGGCACGATCACGCCGGCCTCGTCGGCGATGGCGAGGAACCGCCCCGGCGTCAGCATTCCCTCCACGGGGTGATACCAGCGCAGCAGCGCCTCGAAACCCGCCACGCGCGCTCCGGGCAGAGCGAATATCGGCTGGAACAGCAGCCCGAATTCTCCGCGCTCGAGGGCGAGATACAGATCAGCCTCGAGGCTGACGAGGCTCACCGCCGCGCCGCCCATGTCCGGGGTGTACTCGACGGTCGCCAGCCCCGGTTCACCCCTGGCAACCGAGAGGGCGACGTCGGCTTCGCGCAGCGCCTCCTCCGGACGGCGGAGGCTTCGCCCTATGCAGGTAAAGCCGATGCGAGTCGCGACCTTGACCCGGTGTTTGCGCAGCGCGATCGGCCGCTGGCGCGAGTCGTGCAGGCCCGCCGCTATGCGGCGAACCTCGGCAGAATCCACGTCGTAGAGCAGCGCCACGCACTGGTTGTCGCTCCAGCGCGCCAGCGTGTGCTCTGCCGGCTCGAGCACCTGGGCGAAGCGCTGCGCGACCTGCAGCACGAGATCGTCGCCGGCGGTGTGACCCAGGGTATCGTTGATGAGCGTGAACCGGTCGATCTCGATCAGCATGATCGCCAGGCGCTGCCGCCGCCGCGCATGCAGATCGCGCAGCGCCCGATCCACCTGGCCCATGAAGCAGCGCCGGTTGGGCAACCCGGTTGACGGGTCGTGGTAGCGCGCGTGCTCGAGATTTCTCTGCAGGGCGTCGTGCTGCTCGATCTCGGCGGTGAGACGCGCGTTGACTTCGCGCAGCCGGCCGCGGACGGTCGCGAGCGCGCGCTTCGCGCGGCTCGCGTTGTGGGAGAGGTCGTACGCCCCCAATGCGAGGGCCCACGCCAGCAGGGCCAGCAGCACAACATCCGCGACCAGCGGAGCCGTCGGATACCAGCCTGCGTGCGGACGGATGGCGAGCGTGAGAAATGGGGCGGCCTGCGAGGCGGAAGCATCCGGTGGATGAATCGCAGCAGTCACCGGCTCCGCAAGCGGGTTTGCACGCGAGTGCAGGAATATCCGGGGGTCGGCTGAATTCTGCGCATACTGGTAGACCTCGAAATCGTAGCCCTCGCGGGTGAGTCGCCCGAGACCCGCCTGCAACAGCAGCTCGCCCAGCGTCACATAGGCGAAGGCGCGGCCGCCGTCGGCCGCCGAACCTGCCCCGGGAAGCTCGACGGGCACCTGCGCAGCGACGAACCACTGGCTGCCGTAGCGCACCGGGCCGAACAGCCCTATTGCGCCGGCGGCTCTCGCCGGTGCGGCCTTCCATTCATCCGACAGCGCCCGGCTCACAGTGGGATCCGTATCTCCGGTACGCAGGAGACCGCCCGCACCCGCCGTCCAGAAGGCATTGCGCGACGGGACGGCGGTCCAGGGCGGCGGTGAGGGATTGTCGAGCGTACCGGCGGCGCGATGCGATTCGTAACGGGCGCGATCCATGAGAGCCTGGAGCTCGACCTCGATCTGATGGGTCTGATACGCCACGGTGGCCTGAGCGGCGTGGTGCAACTCCGCGGCGTGGTCGCGAGCGCTCAGAGTAATGAGGCGCGCGCCGGCAAGCACCACGACCGCCGCGAGCGCGGCTGCCGGCACCCACGCCGGAGAGCGTTTGCCACGCCTCGTGAGAAGCCACTGGCTTATCTGAGAGGCACCGAGCATGACAGGGTGACCGTCGTGCGCTTGAAGCCCTCGATGTCCTGGTAGTCGACGAGGAGCTGCCAGGCCCCCCGCCCCGCGGTCCGCCCCACTCCCAGGAATGCCTCCCGGAGCGTCGGGGCGGGTTGCACGATCTGGCCGAGCAGGTTGAGAACGGCCGGCGCGGCCCGGCCCGTGGCTCCCCCCGCGAGGGCGGTCAGGGCCGGCCCCGAGTAGTCGAGGCGCAGGGTGGTGAGCTGCGTGCCCAGGTTCCCGCCCGCCGTATCCGCGTACGACACCGACACCAGCAGCGGTTTCGCCACATGGAACGAGAGCCCCGCCTTGGGGAGATTGCCGTGACTGGTGGAGACATCGATCCGGCGCTCCTCGAGCTGGACGGTGAGCCAGTCGCTCGGCGCGGCGAGGAGCCCCGCCGTCTCCACCGAGTAGTCGAAGCGGCTCTGGGCCACATCGCCGGCGCCTTCATGAGCCTCGAAGTAGATTGCACTCGCCGATGAGGCGCTGCCGAGCCCGAAAGAGCCGCTCAGGACTCCGTTCGTCCAATGCGCATTGGCGATCTGCTGATACTCGGCCCCGAGGTTCAGCACGTCGCGCGGCGCGAATGTGTGCGACCACAGCGCCGAAGCGCCGCCGCCACCGCTGCCTCCCGTGAGCCAGGCGCCGTTCGCGCTGAGCAGCAGCCGATCCTCGAGGGGGGGCGCCGGCGTGGCCGGCGCCTCCTCCGGCGCCTGGTCCGGCGCCGCCGCCGCGAGTTGCCGCGCGCACGTGAGAAAGATGAGACCGATCGCGACCGCCGGCGCTTTCATGGTTGCCCTCGTATGGCGCGCACGGTTGTGGCGTCGAGATCCGCCCCGGTGAGAGTCGCGCCCGGCAAGGTGACGCCGCGCACCGTTGCGGCGGCGGCGGTACTCGGTACGAACGCGAGAACGTACAGCCGTTCCTCCTCTCCGGGCAGCGCCACCGCGGTCGCCGTCACCTGGTAAACGCGCCGCCTGACGGTCAGGTGCATCTTTCTGCAGCGACTCATGCCCGGGTCCCACCAGGCAGCCGCCTCCCCGGCATCCGGCACGAGCCTCGATACCTCGCTTCCGGCTCTCGCTTCCGGAAACACTGCCCGGGCGGGCCTGTTGAGCACGAGCACTCGGCCGGAGGCGCTCACGACCAGCGCCGCGTGCTCGGCCGCATCGAGCGCCGCTCGCACGCAGAAGGCCTCGGTCGAGTCGCTGACGGTGACGAGCGCGAGTCGGCGCCCGTCCTGGGCGATGTGCTGCACGCGAACCTCGCTGGCGCGCAGCTGCTCTCCCAGCCGCACCATGCACAGCGGCTCGACGCCGTCCCGGCCGCTGATCAGGGCCTCGATCGCCTCCGGATAGGAGAACTGTACGGCCTCGAAAATCCCCCGTCCCATGAGCGCCGCCGCCCCTGTGGCCCACCTGGCTGCAGCCGCTGCGCTCGCGCCGAGAATCTCGTGCGTGTCGGCATCGACCAGCACGGCCGGCAGCGGCAGCTCCTCCACGAGCGCCGACCAGAGCCCGCGGCTGCGCAGCGTCTGGCTGCGAGCGGCGGCGAGCTGCGCGTGCAGCCGGTCGTAGACGGTGCGCAGGTACTCGGCCGCCACCGCGCAGCCGGCCAGCACGACGGCGAACACCTCGAGGAGCACCGCGTAGTAGCCGGCAGGCGCATAAAAAGCCGGGAACGGTCTGCCCGCCCCGCCCCATAGTCTGCCGATGGAGTCTGCCCAGTCGGCCACCGCCCTGAGACCCGCCAGGTACCCGCGTGGCTCCATCGCCGGCTGCGACTGCCCCAGAGCCAGCATCGCCACTACGAGCACGCTGAGGGCAGCCGTCGCGTACGGCTGCCAGCGCGAGATGAAGACCGCGCCGATGACCGGCAACACAAACACCGCGAGCAGCAGCGGGTTCTCCAGGCCGCCCGAGCGCTGCCAGACGAAAGCCACAGTCACGACGCCGAGCAGGTGCAGCGTCGTGAGCAGCCGCGTGCGCAGCCGCGGCCTCGCAGCCAGCCGCGCGGCGACGATGGCGAAGCCGACGTGGATCACCGCCAGCGTCAGAAGCCCCAACGCGCAGACCGCGAAGTCGACATCGAAACCACTCGCGACACGCGGCAGCCCCAGGCCCAACAGAATCGTGAATATCGTCAGCAGCCACGTATCCCCGAGCGGATGCGCGCGCGGATCGATCCAGTTGAGTACCGGAATGACCTGGGTTGCGCCTCTCTCGATCATGGCCGGCCGACTGCGGCGGTCGTGGGCGCAGCCGCGAGCTCGGTACCGAGCGCGTTGGCGCGGAAGTTATTGCCCTGGAGGGTGGGGTGCGCCCGCACGCCGGGTTCGCCCGATGGGGCGTAGTCGGTAACGCGCAGGGCGAGAGCATGCGGGCGCACAACCTGGTTGTCCCTGAGGATCGGCGAGTCGCCGATGACGTCGATGGCGTCGAGCTTCGTCTCGGTTATGATGTTGCTGACAGCAGTGCTCGGGTGAGCCGGATCGCCGAGGACGAATGCCATCCCTGAGGCGCAATCGCTGATGCGATTGGCGCGCACCATGGCGCCGGCCGAGTTGCGCAGCATGAGGGCGTAGGAGCTCAGGCGCGTCAGCTCATTGCCTTCGATGACCGCCTCGCGGGCATTTTCCCCGACGATCCCCGTTGCCGCAGGGCCGGCGATGCGGTTGTCGCGGATTGCCGCTCCCGCACCGACCAGATGGACCGCGGCGTCCGGGGCATTGCCGGCGAACTCGTTGTGGGTGACGACGATCGCGACGTTGCCCGCGACGATGCCGCCGTAGTTGCCGGTGAAGTGGTTGTCGTGAACCTGGATGGCGTTGCCCGGCGTGCCGGCCTCGCCGCGCACCGCCCAGAGTCCCGCGGCCCGCTCGCGCGTGAAGGTGTTACCCACCACCGCCGTCTCGGGGTTCGGCGCGGCGAAGCGCAGGCCGATGCGGTCGTTCTCGAAGCGGTTGCTCTCGAGCAGGACATCCGCGGCGTTCGCGGCGACCTCGACGCCGACGTCACACGACTCGATGGCGCTCGAGCGCAGGCGAAAGTGCTCCGCTCGCAGCAGCACGGCCGCGCCGGGGCAGTTGCGCACCACCACCCCCTCGATCGAGGTGTTGGGGCCGACCACATCGAGAACCGCGCCGCCCGCAAGGGCCTGCGCATCGATCTCGGCGCCCGGCGGCTGCGCGATGAGGCGCATGCCGTGCGGGTTCATGAGCGGCGGCAGTGCGGTCTTCAGCGTGAGCTTTCTCGTCACGATGAGTACGGTCGCCCGGCCCTTCGCGGAGGCGGCGACGAACAGCGCCTCCCGCAGCGAGCTCGGACCCATGTCATCGGGGCTGGTGACGCTTACGGTGACATCGCCCGAGCCGGCGCCGCCGCCCGGGTGCCCGGAGCGGTATGACCAGCTCACGAGGGCAACCGCGGCGATCAACAGCACGGTGACCACGGCAGTCAGGATCTGTTGTCTTGCGTTCACAACCGCCTCCCACGCCTCAGCGTCTGGCACGCCTCAGAACGAATGCCGCGTGCCACGAGCGAGCGACTGCCACGCGACCGAAGGGCACGTCGAGCGGAATCGACAGCAAGGTGACGGCGGCCAGGGCCGCCGCCCTGAGCAGCCGCGGCACGTTGGGCAGATGCGGCAACAGCCAGGGTCTGAACGGTGCCGGATCGACCCCGGTGATCGCCTGCACGGTCAGGCCGCACGCCGCGAAGAGTCGCAGGTATTCCCCGCGAGGGCGCGCCCGGAAGATCGGACTGTCGCAGCGCGTGACGGTGCGCCGCGGCGCCGCCTCGAGGAGTATGAGGATGCCGTCCGGCGCGAGGCGGGCGGCGAGGCGCTGCACGCTCGCCTCGAGCCGCTCCGGCTCCAGTATGTGCTGCAGCACGGTCACCCCGAGTATCAGATCGAACTGCCCGGTCAGCTCGAGCGCAGCCAGGTCCTGCGTCAGAAATTCGCAGCGCCCGGCGACACCCCGCGCCACGGCGCGCCGCCGCGCCTGACCGATCATCGTCGGGCTGAGATCGATACCCGTGACGCTCGCCCCCCGCGCGGCCAGCCGGCAGCTCCAGCGGCCGATCCCGCAGCCGACGTCCAACACGCGGGCACCCGGGGCGACACGCAGCCATCTCCGCAGGGCGAGGTACTGGCACCAGTCGATGAGCCGGTTGTAGAACCGTGGCATCCCGTACGAGCACACGGCGGCGAGCCCGTCGCCCTGGCTCGCGAAACGGCACGCGCGCTCTTCCCAATAGAGAGAGCTCATGCGTTCGCGACTCCGGCCGGCGCGGGCTCCGGCCTCATGCCAGGGAGCCTCGCAGCGAGCTCCCGGCGCACCGCCTCCTCGTCCGCGATCGGGAATCCGTGCTCGGCCATCGGCTTGAGGGCGCACAGGATCCAGATGAGAGAGCGCACACGGGATGGCAGGTGGGCCGCCTGCTCCCCGGCCTGCGCCAGAAATGCCGCGAATTCCCGTTCGACACTCAAGATCGTCTCACGCACTCGTGGGTCGATCGGCAGGATCTTGCCCGGCTGATCCCACGCGAGCCCGGTACCCGCGATCTCCCGGCGCTCGCTCACCGTGTAGGGTTCGAGCGCGGGATCGGCCGCCATGGGCGCCCCGGAGAACGGTATGACGTAAGGGTACATGCCCACCTCGCAGCCCCGCTCCACCCAGCGATAGGCCTGCCGCAGGGTCTCGGCGAGATCGGCGAGCGTTGCGCGCGGCGACGTCAGGATGAGGTCGAGAAACGGC
>Ga0126371_10006550_pt1 | contig 10369 bp, 13 predicted proteins | sample PanSoiMetaPlot_4_FD_110145 | JGI IMG/M metagenome (GOLD analysis project Ga0126371, IMG submission 110145) | Tropical forest soil microbial communities from Panama - MetaG Plot_4 | ecosystem: Environmental > Terrestrial > Soil > Tropical forest > Bulk soil | place: Panama | collected 2016-02-17
ACGAGGGCAGTGGAAGCCGGCAAGACCTTGCGTCGCGAGCCGCGGCCTTTGCCGCCAATTCAAAGGCGGTCTACGATTCCAAGTACGGGCCCGGGACGCCGGCACGGGCCGCCTATGCGGCGTCCGGGCTCAATCCAGATCGCGGCATTCCACAGGTTGATGCGCTGCCATCCTATGATCAGAAAACCTTCCAATGGCAGACGCCGGCCGTGGGCGGTGAAAGACCGGCGGGAACGATCGGACAACCGCCCGGGGCGCCCCCCCGTCCAGGACAGACCGACATTCTCAAAGATTTGGGCTTATAGAATTCCGATGATTGCCCAGAAAACGAGGCCTGTTACCACAAATCCAATCGCAAATCCCATCATGTCCATCATGTGCTCCTTATGTCCAACATAGCTATTCAGCTTTCCTGAATCAAGGCTCGTCCCATGGCAGACGCTCCCAGCTTTGAAGACTACTCGGCGGCGATGGATCGCGCGCGTGACGCAAAGGCCGCGGGCCAGCAATACGACCCGGGCGATGTTGATATCATCAGGCGCGGAGCGAGCGCCTACTCGCAGCAATATGATCAAGGCGGCGCAGCGCCGGCGCAGCCGCAGGCCACGCCCCCATCTGCTCCATCCCCGCCTCCTTCGGAAGCGCCCACGTCCGATCCCAACAGCTGGGGAAACATTGCCGCGCGCGGCGGAATCAATACGGTGATGGGATTGCCCGATGTCGCATGGCAGGGCGCCAATGTCATAAGACACTTAGCAGGTTCGACGGGCAACTTCAAATTGCCGTCGCAGATGACGCGTGAGGCCCTAGGCGTTCCCGAGATGGGAGAGAATGCCACGACTGCCCAAAAGGCCCTCGAATTTGGCATCCCGCTTGTGGCAGGCGCGCTCATTCCGGCGGGGGCGGCGGCGACCGCCGCAAAGGCCGGAAGCAAGCTTGCCGCTTTTCTTGGATCGGGAGCGGCGAACCTGTTTGCTCGGCCGGCCATGTCAATGGCTGGCGCATATGCGGGGCAAAAGCTTGGCGGCGAACCCGGGGAATACGTTGGCGGCATGCTCGGCGGGTTCGGCCCCGAGATTGTCCATGGCTTGGGCGGGGCGGCGCTGGCGCCATACTACAAGAGCACTGCGGCGGCACGCGGCACAGAACCGTTTATCCCATCTGCCAGCGATGTTGCAGAAGCCGCCGGCCGATTGAGCGATTTGGGCAAGTCGATCGCCTCGACGATTGGACCCGGCGGCGAGCGTTATGCCGAAGAAATCCCATTGACTTATGGCATGCTCGGGAATCGCGCCGCAAAAATTTCGCAGGCGGAATTTGCAAAGGCGGGCGCATGGCCGGCTTATTCCGCGCAAGAGGCGCCGATGGAATTCATGCCGCGGGCGAATGAGCTCGCCATCATGCAGCGGCGCGAATTGCCCCCGATGACGCCGGGCAATCAGGAAGTGATCCAACTTGCGCAGCAGGCCCGATCCAATGCGATCGCGCGCGGCGTGAGTCCGGCCGATGTCAGTGATCCGAGCACGCTCGATGCAATGCAGAACTGGATCAAGAGCAAGATGGGAAATGAATGGGTTGACGTGACGCCAACCCACAATCTTATGCAGAACATGGTGAACGTTCCCGGGGGCGGTCGTGTGGCGCAACTGCCCTCGGCTTCATCCATGGGCTTCGAAGGCGGTCAGAACACAAGGACTGCAATTTCAGCACAAGACGCAGCACTGCTCAAAAATTCTCAGACAATCAACGATCCGTATACGGGACAAGATCGGGTCATGGTGCCGTATCAGCAACTGCAAGATTGGAAACAAAACCTCGGCCTAAGAGATGCGCTCGCAAGCGCAAGACCGGATTCATTACAGGGATTGGCAGGTAGCGCCTATGATCGCGTCTATGGCTCAATCAAAAATGACATTGCCAATTCAACGCCGGCCGGCGTCAGTCCCGAGGCCCTCAATACTGCGGTTGACATTGAGCACCGCGAACTCGCCGCGCGCGACCTGCCGAAGATACTTAATCAGCTTGGCCCGCAGGTCGGGACAAAGACAAAGCCCGGGGTTGCTTCCGTCCTTCAGCAATTTCCCGAGGGAGAGCGCGGAACGCATCTCTATTCGCGAGCGACGGGTGGTGAATATGATCCCAGCGGCGCACCCGCTCCGATTCCCGGAAGCGGCGATATCAGACAGACGCTTGCGGACCTCGTAACGCTTCACAATGCGACGACGCTGCCAGGCGGCGAGGCCACAGGTGCCGCGGGCTGGATGCAGAAAGCGCGCGAAAGCGCCTCCGCAGCAATCCCCGGTCTTGAATTGGAAAAGCGCTTGGGCGGGGGCGCTCTCGGCGCAATAGTAGGCACGGCTATGGGGCTTCCGGCGGCTCCATATGGGGGCGCGGCCCTCGGCATTCTCGGGGGGCCATTCGGATGGAATTTGCTGCGCTCGAAATTGCAGCAGAATCCCCGCGTGCTTGGCGCAATGGCCGGAAGGCAGGTTCCTGCCTCCCCATCGGCAAACCCAATTTGGACGCTTCCGGCATACGGCACATCAGCAGCAACAGCGGTCACGCCGGCGCCCCCGAAAAAAGAATGGACGCCGCCCCCCTGGGTCAATCCCATCCCCGGCCGCCAATCCTTCCGCGATTTGCCGACGACGAAAGGCATATTGAATGCGTGGAACGCGGCCAACATCGGCCGCAGCAGAGCGGAGACCGCGGCATGAGCATGCGAACGTTCTGCGACAAGTGCGATCGGGAAATCACCCGGGAGCCCAGATTTCACATTCTGTTCGAAGGAGGCCGTTGGAACGACAAGCCGGTAACAAAATTCGTCAATGGCGACTTCTGCGTTTCGTGCATGCGCGACATCGACATCAACAAGATGCTCGAGGATGCCGATAAGCCATAGAGGGCTGCGTCAATGTCCAAGCAGTGGTCCAAGGAAGAGCTTGCCGATGATGGCAACGATCATCGCGGTGTTGAGGCTCAGAATCCACGTATGCAATCGTTGGGTCGATTTGATTTCGCCGACAGCATTGTGAAATTCAGCAGCCTCGACAGCTGCAGCCCGCGCCTTGTCATCGGGCACATCGGCCGCGCGCAGGGCATCATAAAGTTTTTCGAGCATGATGGGCATATGCCAACGATAGTCATTCAGGAAAGCTGAATCAATGGCCAACGGCAACAGCTATCTCGCCCAGCAGCGCGCCCCACTCTTTGACGAGCTCGCGCAAAAGCCCTGGCTCATGAATTGGCTCGCCTCGATCGGCGAGTCCGAGAACTCAGGCAAGCCGCTCGGCATCCTCGAAGCGCTCTTCAACCGTGCCGCATGGTCCGGCAAGTCGCTCGAGTCCCTTGTCAAGAGTGGCTTCTACGGCCCCCGTACCGTGGCGCGCCTGCGGAGCGACACCAGCGGCGCCGGCACCCTCTCGCCGAAAGCCGCCGCCAACGCCCAGAATGCCCTCGCTCAGATCAAGGCCGGCAGCAATGTCACCCAGGGCAGTGTCGACCAAGGCCAGGTCAATGAAATCAAGGGCCCATTCAAGATCAATGTGGACGGCGAGTATTACGGGGATATGGGCAATAGCGCGGCATGGCGGGCGCAACAGCAGGCCGCTGCAGCAAAGGCCGGCCCAGTCGCCGGAACACAGGTCGCCTCGAACGCCCCAACGGCGCCAGCCCCCACGGCGGCCACTGCCCCATCCACTCCATCCCCGTCTTCAACAGCGGCGACGTCGAGCTCGACCGGGACCGGCGCACCGGGCCTTTACGCTCGCGGCGGCACTCTCCCCAGCGGCCTCCCGGGACGTTCGCTCGCCGGTGTTTCTCCAGTCCTGCAGGAGCTACTCGGCGGTGCCAAGGCCGAGTTCGAGCGGGCCAATCCCGGCTACACCATTGTCGCAACGTCAGGCGCCCGCCCCGGAGGCCCTTCGTCATCGCAGCATGCTGGCGGCAACGCGATCGACATGCAGATCGTAGGGCCGAATGGCCAGGCGATCGCCAACACGGGGAACGATCCATCCGGCCTCTATCACCAGTACGCGCGCTATGTGTACGCCGAGCAGCAGGCGAACCATCCCGAGCTCAATGGCAAGCTGGCTTGGGGCGGAGCGTTCGGGACGCAACTCGGCGGCGGCGGTCCTCCCGATCTGATGCATTTCGACCTCGGCGGCGAGCGCGGCCACTGGACGATGAATCGCCCGAGCCAACTGGGCGGATTGCCATTGCAGCTTGCCAACGCGGCAACCGGGACCACAGGAGCGACGAACGTGGCAGACAACCAGACACAGCCGAGCGGCAGCGGACTCGTCGACCGCCCAACTGGTCCGTTGGGCAGCGGACCCGGCACCCCTGGCTGGAATAGGGCGCTCGGCGTGCCGCAGGCCCGCGGTCCGAAGGGCAAGGGTGGCATGGCCGGCCCCACGGCGATGAGCCAGCAGGGCGGCGCGCCGTACATCCCAATCCTGTCCGAGATCGGCGCCATGTTTGGGGGCGGCTATCCCGGGCGTCCAGGTCTCAAGGGTGGCTACATGCAGCCCGCCCAGGCGACTCAGGCCGATCAGCCTTGGGTAGCCCCGGTCGCGGCCGCCGCGGCAAAGGCGGCGAGCACGCCCAGCAATGTGACCCCTGCCACCGGCGACACCGGCCCAACTCCCATCAAGCCCATCTCCGTCACCGACTATCTGAACCCATCGGCGAGCACCAATCCGCCGGTGACCCCAACGCCGGGGCCGGGGCCATCGCGGCCGAACATGCCGATGCCGGGCTCTCCGGGTGTACCGCTGCCGAGCCCCCAGGTTGCGGGTGGCCCGATGCCGGGGGCGCCGAACATTCCTGGCATGCCGCCCGGCACACAATTGCCTGGGGGGCCCGGTGCACAGGCCGGGCTGACCCCGCGCGCGCCTTATGACAATTGGCAGCCCGGCAAGTCGCCGGTGCCTCTTGCCCCATGGCCGACGTCGACTACACCGCCGACGGCCAACACGCCACAGGCGCGCATACCGGGCATCTTGCCGGGCGCAAGTGCGCCGTTGCCGCGATCGATCCTGTCGTATCTGAACCCCGTATCCTCGGCCAACGCCGCCGAGTTACCGCCCGGCCCCAGCGCCACGGCGGCCGTACAGGGGGCATCTGCGGTTGGGCTGCCGCAGGGCGCCAGCTTCGCCGAGCGCTTTGCCGGGGCTCCTGGCGGGCCTGGCACGGGGCAGTACAGCAACCCAGCGCTCGCCGCCGCTCTGGGCATCAGCCCGCAGCCATCTTTTCCCGGTGGGCAGGTTCCCATGCCCCGTGCCAATCCCATCGCCGGAACCCAGACGGCGCTTGCCATTCCGCCGCGCGGGCCCTGGCCGCCGGCGCCGCCAACGCCACAGCAAGCCTCGGGGATGACGATCGCCGGCATCCCGTTGCCGCGGCCACGGCCACAGATGCCCGCCAATCCGCCGCAACAGATTCCGCAACCGGGATCGGTACCGGCCCCACAAAATTTTCCGCCGTCGAACGTTCCGTCCGGGCCGCCGGCCGACGTTTCACGTGCAACATTCGCCGAGCGGTTTGCCGGCGAGCCTGTAAGGACGGGGATCGGGCCGATGGGCGGCATTGCCCGCACCAACGCGACGCCGGGGTCATTGGGTGGAACGGAGATGCCGCGGGGTGCGCGCCCCGGTGTGCGGTTCCTCGATACGATTCCAGCCCCCCAGAGCACATCACAGGGTGGCCCTGTGCCGCCGCCCACGCCATCGCAGACGGTTTCGCCTGCGCAGCTACTGGCGGATCAGGTGACGAATTCCCCGGCGACCGGCATGGTGCCGACGAGCTCGGGGGATGCTGGCGCGCATGCGGTGACGCCATTTCCGTTGGCGCGGCCGCCGGTGACCGTGCCCAATGCTTCATTTGCCGATCGGTTCCAGGCCTCTCAGCCTGCGCAGGGGCAGGACGACATGAACGCGGCGTTGCTGGAGTATTTGCGACGGCAGGCGCAGCAGACGCCGGATTACGGCGCGGACTATGGGTCCTACGCCGGGGCGTACTGAACCCTTTCCCTGAGGGTTCCCCCCCTAGTCAACCGTGGATGGTATGATACTTTTATTTCCGGTGTGCGGCCCGGGGGCCCACCCTCAAGCTTCGGACCTTCGAGCGGGCTTCCCGGGCCCTCGCACCAGTCTAAGCTGATACGAGGCTGTGGCGCGTGGTGCGCCGCGGCGACCGCGCTCTCCGCAGCGGGCGCATTATAGGCGTGTCTGGTGCGGGAGTGCAAAATGTTGCGTGATCGGCCCCCGGGACGCTCGTGGAAAGGGACCTAACCCAAGCACCCGGGGGCCCTTACGTGGTTTGAGCCACGCAAGGCCAGCAGGCGGCCCGGACGGGAGCCAACCCTGTCCGGGTGACTGCTGGCGCTTCCGTTATAATCCGGAATATGACACCTGTGGAATGCTTCACTTGGCGGAGCACGCCAACAATTTGCGATTTCCAGACATATTTCCTGTATTGACGTTCGCTGACATCCGCACTCATTGGCGGGGTAAATGGCAGGGGAATAGGGAACTTTTTGATCGTGCCATTAATGATTTCAATGACTTAGCACCATATTGACCAGGTCCAATACAGCCCTTATCTATGGTTCGCTGACGTTCGCGCCGCCACAGGAATGCCCCAAAACACTGGGAAAACCGATGGGCAGGCCCGAAACACCAGCAAATTAAAGCACCCGTTTTGGAGGGTGAAATGGAGGGACAACATATGAAACCCGACCGCGGGCCAGAGGTAGCCACCAATCTGGCCTTGAGAAAATTCGGCACAGACTTCCAGAGCGTCACGGTTTTCCGCGTTGCTGAATCGGCAGTGAAGGAACTTAACGACTGCCGCTTTCCTGGGCCTGGCTGGTATTGGGTGTATGGCGAACGTGGCGATCCAGCCGGAGATGCGACTGGACCTTGGAAAACCGAAAGTGATGCGTTCCATCACGTCGCGGCATCCATCAAATTATCAGAAGAAATTGCCAGGAAAGAGGGAAACTGACCATGGGCTCTCTCAATGACAAGAAATGCGCCGCCAAGCCGACGAGACCGCGCGAATACCGGCATGACCATCTCAACAATCTTTCGCTTCTCGTCACCGTATCCCCGAAGGGCAAGATCGTCCGGCGTTGGCGTTTCAGCTACTACCGGCCCGGCAAGCGCAACAAGAATGGCAGGGGCGTCCGCAGCGACATAAGCTTGGGCATTTATGATGCCATGTCCCTCGCCGAAGCCCGGGCGAGGGCGGCGCAGTGCACTGCGCTTATTCGGCAGGGTATCGATCCGGCCCATCACCGCGCATCCGCCGAGGCCCAGAGCTCACGAGAACAGGCCACCCTTGCCGCGGTCAGCGCCGCCTATGTGCAATGGGCGGGTGGCACGGACCGACGTCCCTCGACGATCGAGCGAATGGAACGCGATCACCGCGCGATCGAGAAGACCGACATCGGCCGCCGTCCTATCGGCCCATTATCCAAAGACCTGGAGGGCATGGAGCGCTGGGCGCGTTCGCTATCCGAGCACCGAAATGCCAAGAAGATCGTGAACTACCTCGGGAACGTCTTCGATTGGGCGATGGACCGCGGCTATTGCGAGCGCAATCCGGCACGCCGGGCATATAAGCATCTGCCGAAGGAACCCGTCGAGAGCTACCGCGCCGTCACCGATCCGGCGGATGCCGGCGCCCTCATGCGCGCGATCCGGGATGACCGCAATGATATTGCCCGGACGGCAACCGAATTCCTGGCGCTGACCTTCGTGCGGCCCGACAACGTGTGGTCTGCCGAATGGGCCCATGTCGACATGGACCGGAGGATATGGACGGTCCCGGCGGGGATGATGAAGATGGACAAGGCCCATGCGGTGCCGTTATCGCGCCAGGCCATCACGATCCTCACGCGCATGCACTCCATCACCGGCGGTCGGCGGTTCGTGTTCTCGACCGGAGGCGATAGGCCCGTGGGTCATCTCACGTTCACCCGTTTAGCGCAGCGTATCGGGTGGCATACGCGTCACGTCGCCCATGGGTTCCGTTCCATGGCCTCGACGATCCTGAATGGGGACAGCGACCATGCTTTTTGGCGGCATGCGGCATTTGACCGGTCGTTCTGCAGGCAGGTCATCGAAACACAGCTGGCTCATGGCGATGCCGACAAGATCGCGGCCATTTACAACCGCAACGACATGATGGCGATCCGGGCCGGGCTCATGCAATGGTGGGCCGACCGGCTCGACATGATGGCGAGCGGGCTGCGAGTGGTGGAGGCTGCGTAAGGACGGGGATGGACGGATGGGGGAGCGGGGTTTCGTCGCGTCGTGCACAGTCGTCGTCCGTCTATCCCTTTCTGGCTTGCACCCCCGCTCTATTTCGCCGCATCATGTATTCGGAGGTAGTTTCGGCCGATATCGCTCTTGCCTTCGCATCGGCTCAGAACCGTGCCGATAACGTCGAGAGCCTTTTCCATCCCCGCAAGGCGATCATCGATCGATTGCAATATTTCCAGAACTTTCATCACTGCGGCGTCGTTCATCGTTGTCCCTTTCGATGCGGTGATGCCATCCCCGGGTGATGGTGTAGCCGAGCGGCGATAGCTTCTTCCGTAGACTGTTCAGCGTCACGCTGGCGCATTTGCTGCTGCAGCCGCCGCGCGATCCCGGCCCCATGCGATCGACGAGCGTCTGGTGATAGACCCCGCCGACGACCTGGTGGGCCAGGATGATGCGGATGGCATCGGCCTCTCGGCGGGTGAGCAGGATGCGCCGGAAGCGCGCGGACACGGTGCGCAGGCCGTCGAACTGCAGACCATCGATCATATGCGCATGGCCTCCCGCAGGGCTTTCATTGCGTCGTCCATCTTGGTGAGCGGCTCGAAGATGTTGGGATCATCGTAAATCCGAAGCACTTCCATCCCCGCCTGGCGCAATCGTTCCAGATCGTTGGCCAGGTCCAAGATGTGTGCTTCCATATGCTCTATCGTCTGCCGCAGGTGGATGTCCGTGAGCATCGGTTCGGTCATCTCTTTTTTCCTCGCGTGCTCTGGCCAATCTCGCGCGTGCGCTGTGCGGGCAAGCTGAGCAGGTGCGCATTGCATGAGGCAAGCGTGATGTATGTTATACGGCCGTCTTTTGTTGTTATGAGTTTCTTCTGCTTGATCAGCTTGTAGAGCTTGGTTTTGTGGATGCCCAAATATGCGCAGGCCATTTTAGGCCGCAGCACCGGGGGCATTTCGATGGGCGGCAGATTGGCACGCCAAGCGGCTGCCTGCCTCTCGGCGTCATGGCGCTCCAGCAAATGGCGGGTCTTATTCGGCATCGAGGATAGCTGCGAGCTCGGATCGCTGGGGCTCGGGCATTTCGGGAAGCATTCGCTCATAAACCACCTTCCGCATGTCCTGATAGAAGCTACGCAACTCATCCTCGTCCATGCATTGGCGCGCCATCGATTCAACGACGATGGCGGTGCGCATCTCGGTTATTGGCTTGCCGTCCCTGGGCGTTATTGTGAGCGGCATCTGGAGCATGTGGCAGCGTCCGGTGCGGATGAGCATGATGACGCGCAGTTTCTCGGGATCGGCATTGATGATCTTGGCGAGGCGGGAGAGGACGCCGAAGGTGTGACGGCGCAGATCGCGGTGGGATGCCGTTTCGGGAAAGACGATAGGTACGCCCTGGCCGGGGCTGTATTGCGCGAGCGCCTTGTGGCCTGCATCGTTCGTTGGCAGGAGAGCCGTGCGGTCCTCATTCACCATGAACTGGATCATTTGAAGCTTTCCGGCCTGTCGTAGGCGCTGGACCGCGGCTTATTCGTTGCACGACGCATGGTGATGTGCATGGCGCACTCGGCACAGAGGTCTTGCGTGAGGCACTCCAGTGCAGTGATGACCGCAGGCTTGCCGCAGCGCGCAGTTGCGGTGATGAACTGCTGGCAGGTTCTCATCATTGGTGTTCCGGCTTTTGTTTCCAGCTGCTTTCGCGATATTCGCCCGGCCCCGTATAGCTCGTGACACATGTGTCATCGCGATAAAGATGGATACGTTTCAGGTGCCCCCGCAGCTTTTCGGCGAGAGCGCGAGCACGTCTCTCTCTGACTGTCGTCAAGAGCACGGTTTCGATGATCTTCGTTCGCACCACACGCCAGATCATTGGTATTCCCCTGTTTCGGGATCGGCGGCCAGGGGCAATTCGTCCGAGCCTTGGGGTGGGGTGGGAATTTCGGAGATGGGGGAATGTTGCGTCTTCGCGGCCTCGATCGATCTGGCAAGTGTTGCGTGCAGCTTTGGGGCAAGCTTGGCCATGGTGCCAAGCGTTGCCTTGTTCAGGTCGAGCCAGGCGGTGATGGAAGCAATGTCCGGGGCTTGGCGCAC
>Ga0126371_10006553_pt1 | contig 10366 bp, 8 predicted proteins | sample PanSoiMetaPlot_4_FD_110145 | JGI IMG/M metagenome (GOLD analysis project Ga0126371, IMG submission 110145) | Tropical forest soil microbial communities from Panama - MetaG Plot_4 | ecosystem: Environmental > Terrestrial > Soil > Tropical forest > Bulk soil | place: Panama | collected 2016-02-17
CGAGCGAGACGGCCTCGCGCTCCAGTACGCGGCCGTCGCCACCATCCCAGTGGGCCCACCAAACCCACCTCGGCAGCTTGTCCGGATGAAACTCGATCCGCATATCGAGATTGTCGACCTGCCGAATTCCGCCTCGCCTGTACTCGCGCTCAGCTGGGTCGTCAGGATCGCCTGGGTACCGGTACGAGACCGAGAACTCAAAGGTAAGTGTCTCGCCTAGATCAAGTGTGCGAGCCAGCAAGATGTGCGTCGCGAAGACATCGGGACCGATCCGGCTCATTTCACCGGTAATTTCCTTACAGCCCTGGCCGACTTCCAGCGTCAGCACATTGGTGTCACAGATAAACGGAATCCGGTCCACGCCCTGCGCACCGGCCTCGATGACTTGCAATGTCCTGAGCCTGTCGATCCGCCCATCCGAACCGACCCACACGTGGTCATGCATCGACAACGTCTGGTGCCGCCGCGGACCGATCGCAAGGTCCAAGTCCTGTGCCGCGCAGACCGGCACGGCGTGCGTGCCGGACATCACGCTAATCCGCGACGACCCGGCCAGAAGTCGCCGCAGTCGGTCAGATTCTTGTTCGGAGAAGCCGAATGCGTCGATAAACGTCTGCAGCGTGTCCGCGGTGAGCTTCCCTCCGAAGAGCGCACTCGACACGAGATCCCGAAGCTGATACGGGAGCATCTGGCTTTCGTGCACCGCTAACTGGTGCGCGGCAATGACCTCCGCAACTGCAAGCCGGTTGATGACGCCATTGCGCGGCCTGGCCACTAGGCACTGCCAGGCCTCCAGGTAGGGCCCGGGTTTTAACAGCAGCTGCCGCAGGTACTCGGCCGCCGCACGCTGTCCACTCAGCTGTGTCGCGTCGCGCATGGGTGCTCTTTCCTGCCAGCGCAGATATGGCACGTAAATGCTAGAGCCGTCGGACAGATTGGTGCGATGTATCGCATCAAAAGGGTACGCCATAATCAGCTAGCTACGCCCAGCGAGTCGGCGTCCCACTCCCAGTAGAAGCCCGCGACTGTCTTTTCGAGGGAGCGCAGGTAGCGATGCACCGAATGCTGGCTATCGAGCGCCACCGTCTCTCGCTCGAGCACGCTGCCGTCGCCGCCGTCCCAGTGCGCCCACCAAACTTGGCTGGGCAGCTTGTCCGGATGGAACTCGATCCGCATATCGAGGTTGTCCAGCTGGCGGAGTCCTCCGCGCCGGTATTCGCGCCCGCCCGGATCCCGCGGATCGCTCTGTCCGCGGTACGACAGCCAATACTCAAGTGTCTGCGTCTCACCCACGTCGAGCGTGCGGGCCAGCAAGAACTCAGTGGCGTACATGTCCGCGCTGATCCTGCGCACCGCGACAGCTAGCTCCTTGCAGCCCTGCGTAACTTCTAGGGTCAGCACGTTCGTGTCAAACATGAACGGGATCCGGTCGACGCCTTGAGCCATAGCCTCGATGACCTGCATTGTCCGAGCCCGGTCTATCCAGCCATCCGAACCCACCCAGACGTGGTCATGCATCGACAAGGTCCGGTGCCGACGCGGACCGATGGCCGCGTCCACGTCCTGTTCTGCGCCGTCGGGTAGCGCGTGTGTGCCCGACATCACGCTGATCGTGGCCGACCCGTTCCAGAGCCGCCAGAGCCGGCCCGACTCATGCTCGGACAGTCCAAAGGCATCGATGAACAACGCCAGCGCCGACCGGCTGAGCAGCCGACCGGTCAGCGCGCGCGACACGGTGTCTTTGAGCTGATGCGGAGTGAGGTCAGCGTCAGCAGGAGTTCGAGGCGCGGATCGCAGATGGCGAGCCAGGACTTCGGCGACAGCGAGCTGATTGATCGTGCCCTGCCGCTCTCGCGTTGCGAACTGCTCCCACTCTTGTCGATAGCCGCCGGGCTTGAGCAGCAGCTGCTGAAGATAGTCGGAGGCCGCGCGACGGCCTCCAGACCACAAAGCATTGCTACTTGGCATGAAACCATCCCAGCTCGGAAGGCGCTGCGTGGCTCAGCTTACCGAGCGGAGCAACCGGCGCGACATGCCGAGATGGTACGGGCTGACAAAGATTGGGGGCCTATAGTCCTCTTGATCGCCACTGCGGCAGATGCCGGTCAGGGGTCGTAGACCGTAATGGTCGGGGTCGCCGAACCGGTAATCGCTCCGTCCGCAACCGATACGGCGGCAGAACCTGCGGAGCTCACCACAGCGACCACGCTCAGGCCACTAGCGACCACGGCTGAACTCGCCAGCGCGACGATGACCCGAGTGCGAATGCTCTTCATACCGCGCTACCTTCCCGGGCAACCCGCACATGAACGACTGATCACGCTCTGTAATGCGAGATGCCGACATTGGAATTTTAACGGGCATATATAGCCCGGTCAACGTCGCACCACGACATCACCGCAGCTAGAAGCCTCGTATCGACGCGCAGGCCAGCCTAGTCCGCGACGAGCTCGACTTCGAAGCCATCCGCATTTTCCATATAGGCCGCGTAGTGCTCCGGCCCGCCGGCGAACGGGTGCTGGTCGGCGAACATCAGCATCCACCCGTGCAGCAGCGCCTCGGCGGCCAGCTGATCCACGAGCTCTCGGCTCGCGACGTGGAATGCCAGGTGATTGAGGCCGGGGCGACACCGGTCGTGCCTGCTAGCCGTCCGGGCCGGAGACTGCTCCACGACGATATAGGCGTGACCCGACTGCCAGCTCCGCCCGCCCGGCCAGTCCTGGAACATCCGGTAGCCCAGCGCCGTGAGCATCCAGCCCCAGCTCACAATGGCCCTGTCTAGATTGGGTACCCAGAGCTCGATGTGGTGGATAGCTCCGGTCGGCGCCGGTTCCGCGGGCCACGAAGCGGGCTGGTAGGAGCTTCCCAGCTCCGGTTCTGGGGCGGCCGCTTCCGCGAGCTGGCCTACCGTGCTCTCGCTATCTGCTTGTGTCTCAGCCATACCACATCCCTGCGGTCACCCCTAGTCACCCAACCACCGCGACACGTGGCCTGCGGCACCGGGCAACGACCCGGCTCCCATCTAATCAGGAAGAAGGGCTACTGGCCGCCCGAAAAGTGGCACATCCGGCAGAGCTGAGGGCGCTATCAGGCCGACCGAGTCGGTTCCCCCGTTAGCAGCGAAGGTCCTGCTCGGCCTGAGCGGTCACTGAACCGCTCGATGCAGTCAGCCGGACGGGCTTCCCGCACGTCATGAAACCGCTGATCGTGACCGACAGCCTGCCATCCACGTGCTGGCCCGCCGGGACCGGAGCGTGCATGCAGGTGATGCCGCTTTCAGTCGGCTCACAGCTCCAGCCGAAACCGTCGACCTGTGCGCCTGTCCCCTGCGGCACGCCGCCGGTGAAGCCAGGGCTCGGGCTGCTCGGCTGGCCTCCGAGCGAGGTTCCAGGCGGCAGGGAAATCGCCACCGTCAGCGGGCCGGTCGTCGCCGAGCCGGTGTTTTCTACGTCGAAGCCAATCTCATCGGTGTTCGCTCTCCTCGCGAACTGCGACTGGCTAATGTCTATGCTCGCGCTCAGGGCTGCCAGGGTTTGCCCGCCGGACGCAGGGCCGACCTGCGGTGACGTTGGTGCGGATGTTGGCGTCAGGCTCGGCGATGCCGACGTCGACGGCGACGGTCCCACCTGTGCGGGGAGCCCCACAATGGGGGACCGGGGAGGTGATGCTATCGCGCCGCCGGTGCCCGTTTCGCCGTTGTTGCCGTCGAGCGCGAGCGCAACGGCGCCAGAGACAAGGACCACTATGGCTACGCCCGCAGCGACAAGAATGCTTCGGGGCACTCGCCGCCGTGCGTGCCGGGACCGTCTCGCTTGCAATGGGGCGGGCGCCCTTCCGAGGAAATCACCGTCCGCCTGGCTCATCACACCTGTTTGCGAGGCACTCGCGACATCACTCGCGTCAGGCGCTTCTATGGCAGGCAGGTAAGCGTCGGCATCAGCGCCCAGGATCAGCTTGGCCACCGTTCCGCGCAGCGTTGCCTTGATATCGGCGAGCTCGCTGTAGGCCGCCCGGCATTCGTTGCAGCCGCGCAAGTGCTCCCAGATCTGCGTGGCGTCCGGCGCCGGCAGTGCGTCACCGACGTATGCGCCGAGCCGCTCGGCCACCGGCTCGCACTCAGGCTGGGCGATGGCTGCGATATACAGCTGCAGGTAGGCCTCCCGCAGGCCGTCGATGGCCTGGCGGTCTAGGGCCACAATTCCATTGCGGGCGAGACCTAACAGCGGCGTGATGACGAGCGGGTGCTCCTGCTCAATCTCGGTGTGCCACAGCACCGCACGCCAGCGGTCTGGTAGGGAATGATAAGCACGCGCCGCGAGCGTTTGCTCCACCCCGGCCACAGCCGGGTCCACGAGCTGCTCGCCCGGGTCCGTCAGCGGCTGCTCTTCCGGGGATAAGCGGGTCAGCTGACCGCGCTGCCGCTCATCGCACACCCGCCGCAACGCGGTGAGAACGTAGGGGCGAACAGCGTTCGACGGCCCGCCGCCGCGACCGATGGCCCCGCGCACGCGCCCGAACGCGTCCGCGACGACCTCCTCGACGTCCTCCGGCGACACCAGCTGGCGGGCCAGCTTGCGGGCCGCCGAAGCGTGTCGCTCGGAGAGGACTCCGAACGCCTCAGCATGGCCCGCGCCTACCAGGTTGAGCAGCCGGGCATCGTCCGCGTCGTACAAGGCGATCCCAGGATCCATCACAGATAAGCACCTCCCGGCCTCACTGCGTGGCCAACACGACACGACTAGCATCGCCCTTCTGGTTGCGACCTGCACGGTGTTCACAGTCAGTTGAGTGAGGGTTAGCCCCTAGGAGGGGGTGGGTTTCAGGGCATCAGTGCAGGTAGGTCAGCTAGCCTCGCCAGCGACGCCCGGTGCGCATCGGCGGTGCCGAAACCGATCGAGTCCGCCTTGGCCCGCTTGAGGAACAGATGCGCCGGGTGCTCCCAGGTGAATCCGATGCCGCCGTGCAGCTGGACCGTTTCCTGCGCTGCCTTGAGCGCGGTGTCCGAGCAGGCCGCCTTAGCCAGCGCGACAAGCAGCTCAGCTTCGGCGCCCGGCCGGGTAACCATTCCGTCCGCGGCTGCCCGGGCAGCCGCACGCGCCTGGGTGACCAGCACCCAGAGATCGGCCAGCCGGTGCTTGATCGCCTGAAAACCGCCAACCGGGCGGGCAAATTGCTTCCGCTCCTTGACATAGCCAAGCGTCATCTCCAGGCACCGCTCGGCGATGCCCAGCTGTTCGGACGCGAGCAGGCCGGCGCCCGCGAGCAAGGCCGCCGCGACAGCCCGCCCGGCCGCCTCGTCGGCCGCGATCTGCCGGGCTGGCACCTGGCTCAGGGTGAGGTCGCACAGCTGGCGGGTCTGGTCCAGCGAAACGACCGCGTCCTTGACGACGCCGTCACCGGTCCGGACCTCATACAGCCCGTAGGGCACCCCGTCGGCCGGCACCAGCAACACGTCGGCCGGCAGCGCGTCCGCGACACCAGAAACCGTGCCGGTAAGCCGGTAGCTGCCTGAGCCGTCGCCGGCCTGTGGCGCGTCCAGCCGGACAGTTGGCGCAGGACGCGAACCCGGCCCGGCCGCAAACGGCACTGCCAGCGCCGCTGTCAGTGTGCCGCTCGCGAGCTCCGAGAGCAGCGCGGCCGCCCCGACAGACATCAGCGCCGTCGTGGCTACGACCGAGCTGCCGAGAAACGGCACCGGCGCAACCGTCCGGCCGATCTCCTCAGCTACCACGGCGGCTTCCCGATAGCTGGCCCCGGCGCCGCCGAGTGCTTCCGGGATCAGCAGCCCGGCCACGCCGACCTCGGCCGCGAGCGCATGCCACAGCGCCTGGTCGTATGTCTGCGCCGTCTCGGTCCTAGCCAGCACGTCCCGCCACGCCGCCTTGTCGCCGAGGACCGATCGAACTGCACCACGCAGCTCGGTCTCGGTCTCGCTGTAGAGCAGGTCCAGCGGCTGTGCCTGCGCGGGCGCCGTAACGGCAGATTCGGTCACCGGGGCAGGTCCTTCCATGGTCCGGTATCCACCCTGGCTTCCTTCGGCAGGCCGAGCACTCGCTCGGCGATGACATTCCGGAGGATCTCCGATGTGCCACCCTCGATCGAGTTCCCCTTGGCCCGCAGCAACCGGAACACCGGATTGCGGCCGAAGAAGTCGGCTCCTGAGGGCCTGTGCATGGTCCAGTCGTCGTACCGCAGCCCGTCGGCGCCAGCCAGCTCCACCTCGAACTCGGAGATCTCCTGGTTGAGCCGCGCGAACACCAGCTTCGCGGCCGAACCCTCGGGCCCTGGCACCCCAGCGGCGAGCTGCTGACGCAGCCTGGTCCCGGCCAGCCGAGCGACCTCGGAGTCCGCCCATAGCCGTAGCAGCCGGTCATGCAGCCCGGGGGTCCGCAGCTCCGGGTGCTGGCGCCAGGTCCGGGCCGCCGACGCGATCATGCCCCCCTCGCGCGGCAGGGCACCGCCGCCGATCGACACCCGCTCGTTCATGAGCGTCGCCATCGACACCGTCCAGCCCTGGCCGACGTCGCCGATCCGGTCTGCGTCCGGAATCTTAGCGTCCGTGAGGAACACTTCGTTGAACTCGGCGTCGCCGGTGATCTGCCGCAGCGGCCGGACCTCGACACCTGGCTGCGCCATGTCCAGCGCGAAGTACGTCAGTCCCTCATGCTTGGGCGCGGCCGGATTCGTCCGGGCCACTAGCAGCGCGCGCCGGGCCATGTGGGCGGATGAGGTCCACACCTTCTGCCCGTTCACCGTCCACATGTCGCCGTCGCGCACCGCTCGCGTCGCGAGCCCGGCCAGGTCCGATCCGGCACCTGGCTCGCTGAACAGCTGGCACCAGATCTCCTCGCTGGTCCATAGCGGGCGCAGCCAGCGGTGCTTCTGCTCCGCCGTCCCGTGCGCGAGGATCGTCGGCGCGGCCATGCCGAGACCGATTCCGTTGCGCTCCGGGTGATTGGTCGGGCTTCCGGCATCTGCGAACGCGCGATCCACGATGCTTTGCAGGGAACGGGGCACGCTCTGCCCGCCTAGTCCCGCCGGGTAATGCACCCATGCCAGCCCGGCATCAAACCGGGCCCGCAGAAACTCGAGGGGCTCGATTGCCCGGGGGTCATGCGCCGCCACGAAGGTAGCGACCTGCGCACGCAGCGACGCCGCGTCCGGAACGACCCCATCTGGCTCCATGGTCACTGCTCGCCTCCGGAAAGCTGCCGGCCCGACCTCAGCACGGTGCTTGCCCGAACACTGTGCTTGCCCTCAACACTGTGCTTGACCTCAACACAGGGGTCCGCCCGCTACGTAGATGACCTGGCCGGACACAAAGCCAGCGCCCTCGCTGACCAAGAACGAGATGACGTTGGCGACGTCTTCGGGCTGGCCCACCCGGCGGACCGGGATGCTGGCAGCGCCGGCCTTCTGGAACTCCTCGAAGTCAATGCCGATCCGCGCCGCGGTCGAGGCGGTCATGTCGGTGACGATGAATCCGGGGGCGACGGCGTTGGCGGTGATGCCGAACTGGCCCAGCTCGATCGCCAGCGTCTTAGTGAAGCCCTGCAGGCCGGCCTTGGCGGAGGAGTAGTTCACCTGACCCCGGTTGCCCAGAGCAGAACTGGACGAGAGATTCACGATCCGGCCCCAGCGGCCGTCGACCATGTACTTCTGGCACGCCTTCGCCATGAGAAAAGAGCCACGCAGGTGAATGCCGATTACGGTGTCCCAGTCGTCGATCGACATCTTGAACAGCATGTTGTCCCGGATGACGCCGGCGTTGTTCACCAGGACGGCTGGCCCGCCGAGATCGGTCGCGATCTTGTCGACAGCCGCCTGGACTTGGTCGGCGTCGCTGACATCAGCGCCGACTGCCAGCGCCTTGCCGCCGGACGCGGTGATCGCGTCGACGGTCCCGCCGCCGTCGCTCTCCTTGAGGTCGAGCACCGCGACGGCAAATCCGTCAGCGGCCAGCCGCTTCGCGGTCGCGGCCCCGATGCCCCGGGCCGCGCCGGTGACGACCGCCACCCGCTGGGACGCCTCTGACATATGTTCCTCCATTTAGTCCGTACCCGACCTGACCCGGGGTTGCTACGCGTGATACTTCCTGAGCTCGCGGCGCGCGAGTGACCTCTTGTGCACCTCGTCCGGGCCGTCGGCGAGCCGCAGCGTCCGCGCGTGCGCCCACAGCGCAGCGAGCGGGAAGTCCTGGCTCACTCCCCCGGCGCCATGAGACTGAATCGCCTTGTCCAAGATCCACTCGGTCGTCCGCGGCACGAGGATCTTGATCGCCTGGATCTCGGTGTGCGCGCCCTTGTTGCCGACGGTGTCCATCAGCCAGGCGGTCTTGAGGACAAGCAGCCTTGCCGCCTCGATCTGCACCCGCGCCTCGGCGATCCAGTCCTGGATGACGCCCTGCTCAGCTAGCGGCTTACCCCAGGCGACCCGATCCGTCACCCGGCGGCACATCAGCTCGAGCGCGCGCTCGGCCGCGCCGATCTGGCGCATGCAGTGGTGGATCCGGCCCGGGCCGAGCCGAGCCTGCGCGATCGCGAAGCCTTCCCCTTCGCCGGAGATCACGTTGGTCACCGGCACCCGGACGTCGGCGAAATCGACTTCCGCATGCCCGCCGTGGGTCCCGTCGGTGTAGCCGAATACGTTCATGCCGCGCTCGATGTGGACGCCCGGGGTGTTTCGCGGCACGAGGATCTGCGACTGCTGCCGGTGCCGGTCGGCGTCGGGGCTGGTCTTGCCCATCACGATGAGGATCTGGCAGCGCGGGTCCATCGCGCCCGACGACCACCACTTACGGCCGTTGATCACGTAGACGTCGCCGTCGCGGACGATGCTGGTCGAGATGTTGGTGGCATCCGACGACGCCACGTCCGGCTCGGTCATGCAGAACGCCGAGCGGATCTCGCCGTCCAGCAGGGGCCGCAGCCAGCGCTGCTTCTGCTCCTCGGTGCCGAACTCGGCCAGCACCTCCATGTTGCCAGTATCCGGCGCGGCGCAGTTCAGCGCCTCAGGCGCGAGGAACGAGCGGCCGGTGAGCTCAGCCAGCGGGGCGTACTGGAGGTTGGACAGCCCGGCGCCCTCAGGGTGACCCGCGAGAAACAGGTTCCACAGGCCGCGCCGGCGCGCCTTGGCCTTCAGATCATCCATGATCGGGGGTCGTTCCCAGCCGCGACCCTCGCTGGCCAGCTTGGCTGCCTGCTCCTCAAAGACCGGCTCGGCCGGCAAGATCTGCTCGTCCAGGAAGGCCTGGAGCTGACCGCGGAGCTCCTCGGTGCGCGCATCGAATGCAAATTCCATCTGCTACCTCCCGCGGCCCGTGCCGGAAATCTCCTGCGCAGCGGAGACTCTACCTACCGGCTGGTATGGCACCACGCTACGGTGCCGTTATGACGCAGGTCGAGACTGTCCGGGGTCCGGTCGATGCCGATTCCCTCGGCGTGACGCTCATGCACGAGCACGTTTTCATCCTCAATGAGGAAGTCCGGGTGAACTACCCGGAGGATTATCCCGACGGCTGGAACGAGGATGACCAGGTCGACAGCGCGATCACCAAGCTGGCCGAGCTGGCCGGGCGGGGCTGCCGCACCATCGTGGATCCCACGGTGGTGGGGCTGGGCCGCGACATCCACCGGATCCGGCGGGTCGCTGACGGCACCGAGCTCAACATCATCGTTGCGACGGGCTTGTATACCTACAACGACGTGCCGTTTTACTTCACCTACCGTCTCCCTGGGCTGCCGGGATCGGGCCGCGCTGATCCCATGACTGCGCTCTTCGTTCGGGACATCCAGACCGGCATCGCCGACACCAACGTCAAGGCCGCGTTCCTCAAGTGCGCTGTCGACGAGCCGGGGCTGACCCCGGGGGTCGAGCGGGTGCTGCGGGCGGTCTGCCAGGCGCATGCCGAGACGGGCGCCCCGATCACCGTGCACACGCACCCGCGCTCGGGCACGGGGCGCGAGGTGGTGCGAGTGCTCCGGGAAGAGGGCGCGGACCTGACCAAGGTCGTCCTCGGGCACAGCGGGGACACCACCGACCTGGACTACCTCACCGAACTGGCTGACACGGGGTGCCTGCTCGGCATGGACAGGTTCGGCCTGGACCTGATCACGCCGTTCGACGAGCGGGTGAGCACGGTCGCCGCGCTGTGCGAGCGCGGCTACGCGGAGCAGCTGGTGCTCTCGCACGACGCTTCGTGCTATATCGACTGGTTCCCGCCCGCGGTGGTTCCGCAGTTCGCCCCGTCCTGGCACTACCAGCACCTGTTCAACGACGTGCTGCCGGCGCTCCGCGAGCGAGGTGTCAGCGACGACCAGATCGACACGATGCTGGTCGCGAACCCGCGACGGTACTTCGGCGGCTA
>Ga0126371_10006554_pt1 | contig 10365 bp, 7 predicted proteins | sample PanSoiMetaPlot_4_FD_110145 | JGI IMG/M metagenome (GOLD analysis project Ga0126371, IMG submission 110145) | Tropical forest soil microbial communities from Panama - MetaG Plot_4 | ecosystem: Environmental > Terrestrial > Soil > Tropical forest > Bulk soil | place: Panama | collected 2016-02-17
GCGCGTCATATTGCCCCCGTCTGCCCCCGCTCTGGATCTGACTCTCCCGATCACGGGCTCACCTGCGGCAACTCGGACTCGAGCGAACTGCTGAGCGCTTCCGTCGGCGGGATTGAGGTCTAATCCGCCTGGCGATCGCTACCGAGTTCTCGGGCGGTCGGCAACTGTTGCGGCACCCGCCATCCGTGCGGCGGTGACTGCGTGGCTCCGCCGCGTGGCGCACGTGAGGTCCCGGGCCTCGTGGCCCGCCTGTTCCCAGTTCAGGCAGCTTTCCAGGTTCCGTCGGTGAGCGATCTTCCGAGTTCTGAGGCGATCGCCCTCCATGACCGGCCAGGGACCCGATCATCCCGGAGCAAAGTGAGATAGCAAGCGTGCGTTTCTCGCCCCGATTGGGACCGCAGCCATCAACGTCTCCAATTCTCCGGTGGGGGCGTCGTTCCAAGGCGGTGAAAGGAGCCACAGGCACCAGGTCGAGCTGCGCGGCACACAGGTCCGCAAAGGAACAACGATTCTGTATCTAGCACACCTGATTGCTCGTGGCCGCGGTGGTGCTGGAACACGGCGGCGAGGGCGCCGTGATCGGCGGCTGCCGCACGATGCGGTCGAGGCCTCCGACGACGGTGCGCGTACCGAGGCCCGCGCGAAAAGGCATTCGCGATCCGATCGCACAGCCTGCCAGTGGCCGCGTCTGGGGTCGAGGCGGTAGTCCGGTGGGCATGAGCCGGGGCGCTCCGTCCCGTGGGCAACGGTCGAACTCGAACTCGAGCAGGTCCCCTTAAGGGCCGCCTGTCAGGCGACGTGCTGCAGCCACTGCTCTCCGTCGTGCGGCGCGCGGCTGAGATACAACGTGTGGCTCGCTTCAGGCCCGATAATCGGCGGGTGAGTCTATCGCCAGTGTCGGCCATCGCAGACATGGTCGCTCCGGTGGTACTCATCACCGTGGCCACGATCTTCAGCAACGCGCTGCTGACGGTCTTCTTCTCTCTTGGTGACCGCGTCGTGGCGCTGGACCGGGAGCGCCTGGGCATCCTGGGTGGACCGCACGGCGAGATGCTTGACGAGGACAGCGCGCCGCCCATAAACCGCGAGCGACTGACGCAGATCAGGGACCAGATGCGGGTGATGATCAGGGTCGTCCGGCGCATCCGGACCGCCATCCTGATCATCTGGGTCGCCGTCGGGCTGCTCGTCCTCAGCGTGGCCGCCATCGCGGTCGCCGTCACGGCGCGCTCGGAGGCCTTCGGGTTCGTGGCACTGGCGTTGGTCCTGGCCGGAGTGGCGGGGGTGTTCGCTGGCATCGCCACGGTGATCGGCCCGATGGCCAGTCCGGCTTACCATCCCATTGACACGATCGGTAGGCGCGAGGGAGTGCTCGGCTAGCGCTCCGAGCGTCGCCAGTCGGAGTCGCCAGTCAGCCCGAAATTTGGCCAACTTTCATGCTCCTCGCATCGCGGGCGATGCGCTCGACGGAGCAAGCCGGCAAGCGGCACCGACGAGGCGTGCAGCCGATCAGGATCGTGTGTCTTCCGCCGACAGCGGGCGAGGCGGGCACGCGGTAAGGTCTGGATGCGACGAGGTCCGGCGGGGTCTCGCTGGTTAGTCTGGGACAGTGGATCTGCGAGCGGTGAGGGCGGCGCCAGTCCACGTCCTTGCCCGCGGCTCGGTCGCTGCAGCGAGGAACGCGCGGAGCCTGATCGAGGACGCCGACGTACTCGCCGCAGCGGGCCGCACAGGGCGGGCATGCTCGCTCGCCGTGCTCGCCGTTGAAGAGGTCGGCAAGGCCGCTGCTCTAGCCACTCTGGCCGCCCTGCCGGAGAACCTCAGAGCGCAGGCGCCGGTCGGGCGGATGCTCGAGTGGCACCAGCTCAAGCTCGTAGCGGGCCAGATGTCGGCCGTCGTTCCGTTCAGCCCGCCTGTCGTCGGGATCAACTTGGTGGCCGCCCCTCTGAGCGATTTCGCCGACGAACTCGACGTCGCGGAGGCGTTCGCGCGCGATGAGGACCGCCTCAAGCAACGCGGTCTGTACGTGGACGTGGACCAGAAGGGGCTCGTCCGCGAGCCGTCAGAAGTCACCGCGGCTCAGGTTCGCGGCCAGCTCGACCGAGCGGAGCGGGCCGCCTGGGCGGTCAGTCCGCTGCTTGATCCGGGCGCGGCCGCCGTCGTCGCTCATCCGGGGGCGATAGCGGTCGAGTTCTCCCGGGCGCTGGTCAGCGCGATGGGCGAAGTAGGCCACGCGCGAACACCCGAGGCTGCCGCTGACGTGCTGATGAACACGGCCATCAAGATTCGAGGTTAGATGTCCGGATTGCCAGCCAAGGCATGATCGATCGGCTGCCGTCGGAAGTGTCATGTGACTCGCCACGACAGCATCGGATCTGAGTGCCGCGTAGTGTCGATCCGAAGCAAGTGGCGGCTCATTTGGCTGTCGGATAGCAGACGTTCGGGGGCAGATCACTGTTGGTGTGCGCTAGTTACTGCTGGTACGAGTTGCTGTGAGTTGGCATTCTGGCTGTTCAGAGCCTGTGCGGCGTCCTCAGGGACTGGTTGGCTTGGCCTGGTAAGGAAGAGATTCGAGGTTCAAGTCCTCGCAGGCCCACCCAGGTCGTTGCGTATTTTCGAACAACTATCCGATGATTTGCGCGCGTTATCTTGCCCCCTGACTGGCCCGGCTCTGAGCATGACTCTTCGATCATGGGCCGACCTGCGGCAACGCGGAGTCGAGCGAACTGCTGAGTGCTTCCGTCGGCAGGATTGAGGTCGTTGTCCAGCTAAATGTCCACTACGCAGGAGCTCTCGCGCGCCAGGAGTCTCGGCGAGGCACCGGAGATAACCGCCGTTCGGGCCTGTCGTCTAGCGGCTTGTGGTGAGGTCAGTCTTTGCGAGTCATGTGCCTGTGCCTGCCTGGTTGGTGCTGGCAGGGGTTGTTCTGGCGGCCCAGGCGGCGATCTGGCTCCGGTTGCGGAAGCCGAGCTTCGTGAGGATGTGCTGGACGTGGTTTTCCGCGGTGCGTTCGGCGATGTGGAGCAGGTCGGCGATCTGGCGGTTGGTGAGGCCGCGTCCGACCAGTTCGGCGATTTCGTGCTCGCGCCGCGTGAGGCCGCCGGGCCCGGTGTTGCTAGACCGGAGGGTCTCGGCCAGGTGACCGGCATGGGCTCGCAGGCCCCGCATGCCGAGCCGGGCCGCGCCGCGGGCGGCGTCGTCGGCGAGGACGAGCGCTTCAGAGCGGTCCTCCGGCCGGCTGCGCCTGGCCAGAACTTTCGCGAGCTCGTAACGAGATTCGAGCTCCGCCGGCGGCAGCCCGGCGCGCTGGTTTTCTGCGACGGCGGTTCGGAGGTGCCGGACCGCGGTGTCGGGCTTGCCCAGGCACGCGGCGAGGCAACCCAGCGCGTGTTCGGCGGAGCCGTTGATCGCCACAAGCGCGGTCCCGCCCGCGACGAAGTAGCGTGCCCATGGGCGCAGCCGTGTGTAGGCGATCGCCGCGCCGTCGGCGTCGCCGAGCAGGGCGGCCATCCGGGCCCGCTGGTCGAGCGCGAGGTGCGCGACGAAGGGCGGTGGCCGCCATGCCTGCCAGGGCGGGAGCTTGCGGTAGAGCTCCCGGGCCCGGTCCAGGTCGCCGCGGCCGACGTAGTGTTCCACGAGCAAGGCCAAGCGGCCCGCCGCTAGGACCGACGGGTCGGACTCGTGTTCGAGGGTCGCGACCCAGTGCTCGTGGCGCGGGTCTCCGGTCAGGAGGGCGAGCTTGGCGCCCGCGATTGCCCGCATCTGCCAGGCGCGGGTGTCCAGGCCCTGGGCGAGTCTGACCGAGTCGTCGAGATAATGCTCGGCGGCCGCGAACTCGCCGCGGGCCATGGCGAAGGCGCAGCGGGTGCGGGCCAGGTGCCAGCCGGCGACGGGCTGGCCGAGCTGGCGCGTGATGTCAGCCAGTTCGTCGAGATCAGACTCGGCGGCGTCGATGTCTGCGAGCTGGCAGCGGGCCTCGATCCGCCACAGCCGGCCCCACAGTCCTGCCCACGGGTCGGCGTGCTCGGCGGCGAGCGCGAGCATGCGCTCGGCTGCCTCCAGGCGGTCACCGACTCCGTCGGGGCCGGCGCATGCCATCTGGCGGGCGCGCAGCGCGCTGACTAGGGCGGCGGGCGTGCCGGCCGCCTCGGCCAGCGCGAGGGACTGGAGGCTAAGCGGTCCCGCCTGGTCGGTGTTCTCGGTGACCAGTGACGTGCTCCGTGCGATGGCGATCGCGGCGAGCAGCCGGGCCGATAGTTCCGCGTCGTCGTGCCCCAGGTGGCGGAGCGCGGATCCGGCCAGGTGGGCGATCCGGCGGCCCCAGTCCTGGTCGCCGACGCCCTCCAGAATGAGGGCGGCGCGCGCCATGCCAGTCGGGTCGCCCCTGCGCTCGGCCTCGTCTCCGGCTTGCCCGGCTGCGTTGATGGCCTGTTTCACCTCACCGGCCTTGTACAGGGCTTCGGCCCTGGCGAGCAGGAGCCGGTCGCGGTCGGCGCCGGTCGGACCGCCGGGGCCGGTGACGCGCAGCGCCCGCTCGCAGAGCCGGGCGGCTTCCTCGTAGGCGAGACTGTGCATGCTGACGGCCGCGGCTCGCTCAGCCCAGCCGACGGCGTGCGCGGCATCGGCCACCGGGCCGGCGGACAGCCAGTGATGGGCGATCTCGCCGGCGTGCCGGTCCAGATCCGCTGCGTAGGCGGCTTCGAGGTGCTCGGCAGCGCGGCGGTGAATGCCGAGCTGCCGCGACGGCGGCACTTCCGCGCGGATCACATCCCGGACCAGCGCGTGCGAGAACCCAGTCGGCTCCCCGGGCGCAGCCCAGACCAGCCCTGCGGCGGAGGCGGCGTCGAGCCCGGCGAGCACGTTCTCCGGGGTCAGCCCAGCCGATGCCGCGACGGTCGGCACGTCAATCGCTGACGCGATCACCGCCGCCGTGGACAGTACGTTCCGGCAACTGGCGGGCAACCGCGCCAGGCGCTGGCCGATGACCGCCCGCACGCCCTCGGGCAGCCCGGTCTCCCACGACTCGACTTCGGCCCGCCCAGCGGCCACCGCGTCGCTGACCAGCCGGCCAAGCTCGGCCACGAAGAAAGGGTTGCCCTGGGTGCGGCTGGCCACCCCGGCGACCACTCGCAAGTCGAACCGCCGCCCGAAGGTCGCTTCCAGCTGATCGGCGACCTCGGCCTCGGCCAGCCCGCCGAGCCGCAGCTGCACCGTGCTCGGCTCGCGGACGAGCGCCGCGACCGCGGCCTGGGCGGGAGCGTTCAGGCTCAGTTCCTGGTTGCGGTAGGCCGCGACCACCAGGACGCGCGAGGCGGGCAGGTCCCGGCCAAAGTGGGCGAGCAGCATGGCCGACATCGGATCGGCCCACTGCAGGTCATCGAGAACCACGACCAGGCCTGCGGGCGCGGCCGCCGCCGTCACCTCGGCAGTGAGGGATTCGAACAGCTGGAAGCGCTGCGAGCCGTCCGGCGGCGGCGCTGCGGCGCCTGCCCGGCTCTGGCCCGCCACGTCGGCAGGTATCTGGCTGGCCTGGTCCCCCTGGCCATCGCCGGGTGCCGACCGGGCCGTACAGTCGGCCAGGATCTGCCGCCACGGCCACAGCGGCGGGACGCCCTCATCGTCGGCGCATGACCCCCAGGCGACAGGCACTTGGAGGCCAGCGGCGCGAGATTCCACTTGCCCGGCCAAGCTGGTCTTCCCGATCCCGGGCTCGCCGGACACCAAGATTGCCCCGCCCTGGCCGGCCTGCAGGCGTGCCAGGCAGGCGTTTACCGCCTGGAGTTCCCTGGCCCGGCCCGCGAACGGCCGGGCCAAACGCCCGGGCAGCACCGGGCTCGTCACCGGCCCGTCCTCCGCCCGCCAGCCACGGGCGCCGCGGAAATGAGTACCGGTTCTGAGTACTTGCCGCGATGCCGACCCGGCACGGTTCGCGGGAAGTTCAGGGCATGACAGCTCACGCCCTTCATACTCGCCGGCTCACGGTCCTTCGCGCCGCAGCCTTGTTCGACGGAGTCAGCTCGGCGCTACTGGCCGAGCCGTCGGTAGTAGTCGCAGACGGCGCGATCGCTGCCGTCCACGGACCGGCTGAGCCTGTTCCGGGCGGCGCTAGGGTCATTGACCTGCCAGGGTTGACGTTGATGCCGGGCCTGGTCGACACGCACATGCACCTGTGCTTCGACGCCACTGGCGACCCGATCGGTCACCTCGCGCAAGCCGATGACGACGCTCTGCGTCTGCGGATGGCCGAGGCTGCCCGACGGGCGCTGCGTGCGGGCGTGACCACGGTGCGCGATCTCGGCGACCGCGGCTACCTGGCCCTGGACCTGCGTGACCGCGGCCCTGGCCCCGGTGCCGGGCCGCTACCGGCGATCGTCGCCGCCGGCCCTCCGATCACCACCCCCGGCGGGCACTGCCATTTCCTCGGCGGAGCCGCCAGCGGTGAGCAGGGCCTTCGCGCGGCCGTGCGGGAGCGAGCCGAACGGGGCGTGGACGTGATCAAGGTAATGGCCAGCGGGGGGAACATGACCCCGGGCTCGCTTGCACACGAGCCGCAGTTCGACGCCCGGTCGCTGCGGGCCATCGTGGACGAGGCCCACCGCCACGGGCTGCCAGTCACGGCGCATGCGCACAGCGCGCGGTCTATCGCCGACGCGGTGACCGCTGGCGTCGACGGGATCGAGCACGCGACGTTCATGACCGCCGACGGCGTCGACGCACCCGAGGCAGTGATCCGCGCCATCGCCGCACAGCGCATCGCCGTCGGCTGGACCGTCGGCCGCGACCCGGGCCCCGACGAACCCGTGTACCCGCAGATCGCCAGGCGAATGGCCGAACTGGGCGCCGCCCGGCGGCGGCTATATGAGTCCGGCGCCCTGCTCGTGCCCGGCAGCGACGCCGGGGTCTCGGCCGCCAAGCCGCACGACGTGCTGCGCTACGCATCAGAAGACCTGGCCGCGGCCGGCCTCAGCCCGGCCGAGATCTTGTGGGCGCTGACCTCCCGGGCCGCCCAGGCCTGCGGGCTCGGGCATCGCAAGGGACGCATCGCCCCCGGATTCGACGCCGACATCCTCGTCATCGACGGCAACCCACTCGCCGACCCCGCAGCCATCCGCAGACTGCGCGCCGTATACGCCGGCGGCCAGGTTGTCCTCCCGGCACTAGGCGGCCAAGCTGCAATTGAGGTGCCGTGATGCCCCGCCCCAACTTCCGTCCGGCACCCGGCCACCCTCCGGTGTCGCCCGCCGAGCCGCACCTGACCGACACCCATTCGCGCCGCGGCGAGCCGGTCCTACAGCAACCCCAGTTCAGCATCCCGGCCGACCAGCGGTTCGCGCGCCGTCACCGCACCGGCAAGTATCCCCGCCCGGCCATCTTTGCCGGTCGAGGCTCAACGGCCGCCGGCGGTGCCAGCGCTGATGCGCGAGGCAGCGGTGCCGGCGAGCCCGGCGGCATGGACCTGTGCGCGACCGTCGACGCCATGTTCGCGCCGGCCCGTCACGCGGGGCTAGTCGGGGTAGAGGTGGAGCTGATCCCGGTGACCGACACGCCGCTGCCACGCCCGGTCGCCCCGGCGTGGCTGGCGGCTGGGTTTGACGAAGAGTTCATCAACGCGGCGGCTCCCACCTTTGAACCTGGCGGCCAACTGGAGCTGAGCCCGCCACCCAGGCCGACCCTCGAGAGCCTGATTGCCGACATAGAGATGCTGTGGCGGCGGGCGACGGCCATCGCCGCGGCGCGCGGGATCCGGCTGGAGTCGGTGGGCGTCAATCCCTACCACTCCTGCGCCGACGTCCCGCTGCGGCTGCCCACGCCGCGTTACTTGGCGATGCAGCAAGCATTCGACGAGGTCAGCCCGGACGGACGCCGCATGATGCGCCTGACCGCCTCGCTGCAGATAGCCGTAGACCTGCTCCCCGGCCAGGCCGGGCGCGAGCAGTGGCTGGTCGCCAACCTGGCCGGCCCGCCGCTGGCCGCCGCCTTCGCCAACTCCGCGGTGGAGGCGGGTCTCCCCTCCGGCCCGGTCGGCAAACGCACCTGGATATGGCAGAACGTCGACCTGCGCCGCACCGGCTACGACGGGCGGCACCTCGACCTCACCGACCCGGTCGGCGCGTACGCCGCCTTCGCAGCCGCGGCGCCGCGGCTGCCCATCCAGGAGGCGGAACGGCCCGCATATCACCTGTCCACGTTGTTCCCGCCGGTACGGCCTCGCGGCGGGTATCTCGAGGTGCGGTACCTGGACGCACAGCCGCCTTGGCGCATCCCCGAAGCAGTCCGCACGGTCGCGTCGCTCCTGTACGACGACCAGGCGCGACATGACGCGCTAGACCTTCTCCTGCCACGCGCGCAGGATCAGCACCGCGCCTGGACCGAAGCCGCCGCCGGCCACTCGCCCGAAGCGGAGGCGCTGCTGGCGATCGCCCGGTCCGCCCGGCCCGCGGTCGACGCCACGCTGCCCGCCGTCGCCGCCGCGCTAGCCAGCGGGGGTGTCGCGTGAAGCTCGCGTTCATCACCGACCCGCTGGACCGCCTCGACCCTTCGGTGGACACCAGCGTCGGGCTCATGCATGCCGCGGCCGACCGTGATGCCGAGGTCTGGGTCACACAAGCCCACCTGCTGGAAGCCGTGGATAGCAGGGCGCGTGCGCTCGCCAGACAGGTCCAGCTCGCGCCGTCCCGGCCTGCCGTGGGTGGTCACCGCTGGACCGTGGCGAAACTCTGGTACACCGCCAGCGAACCGCAGCACGTCTGGCTGGATGAGATGGCCGCGGTCTTCATGCGGACCGAGCCGCCAGTCGACCAGACCTACCTCACCGCGACCTTGATCCTGGACCTCATCGACCCTGCGCGCACTCCGGTGATCAATGACCCGGGTGGCCTGCGGGCGTGCAGCGAGCACCTGATTGGCCTGCGGTTCCCTGACCTGTGTCCCCCGACGATCGTCACCGCCGACGAGCACACGATCCGGGCGTTCCTGGCCGAGCACCGCCGAGCGGTTGTCAAGCCGGTCGACGGCTTTTCCGGCCGGGAAGTCCTGCGCCTGGATGTGCACGACCCGAACCTTGCGTCGCTGATCGAGATCTCCACCCGGGCAGGTACCCGCGCAGTCGTCGTCCAGCGGTTCCAGCGCGAGGTTGCGGCAGGGAACAAGCGGATCTTCGTAGTCGCGGGCGAACCCGTCGGCGCCGTGTACCGGTTCCCGCGCGAAGGCGACTTCCGGATCGGCGACCCCGCAGCCCAGGCGCCGGTCACCGCGCGCGACCGGGAGATCTGCTCGCAGCTCGCGCCCACGCTCCGCCGCCACGGCATCCACCTGGCCGGTCTCGACGTGATCGGCTCCTACCTCATCGAAGTGAACGTGACCAGCGTGGGCGCGCTCCGCAAGGCCGACGCCTTGCTCGGCTGGACGCTCTGCGCGGACCTCATCGACAGCGTGCTAAGCGCGCAAGTAAGGAGATCAGCATGACCACCGCGATCATCTGCACATCAATCCTGGCAGCAATGCTGTTCGCGCTGGGCTTCAACGTCTCCAGGGTGCGCGGCGTGGCCGCGAAGACGGGTGGTTCGCAGTTCACCAACGACCCGGCGAGCGGGCTATTCAAGGCGATCCGGGCCCATGGCAACGCCGCCGAATACGTGCCCACGCTCATAGTCCTGTTCCTGCTGGTCGGCGCGCGCAGCCCCGCAGCTGTCGCGATCCCGTTGATCGCCGGGGCGACAGCCGCCCGGCTGATCCACGCCTACGGCCTGCTGACAAGCCCGAGCCTGGCGGCCCCGACGAAGTCACGGCTGGCCGGCGCGATCGGCACGTACCTGTTCGGAATCGGGCTCGCCGTCGCGGCCGTCTCGTCGCTATGAAGGCCGGGCGCGCGGCAAAAGCGCCGCTGAGCTCCCCGCCATTCCGCCGGTATCTCTCAGGCCAGCTGCCCTCGCTCACCGGATCATGGGCGCAGGTCGTGGCGCTGTCGTGGTGGGTCGAGAGACACGACCCGAAGGCACTGGGCTGGGTGGTCGCACTGCAATTCCTGCCCAGCCTGGTGCTCGGGCCATGGTTCGGAGTGGTCGCCGACCGGCACGAACGGCGCAGGCTGCTGATGCTCGCCGAGTGCGGGCTCGGCTTGGTCGCGGCTGCCTATGCGCTCGCATCGTTGACCGGGGCCCTCACCCTACCGGTCATCTACGTGCTCGCGACTACCTGGGGAGTGATCAATGCTCTCGACACGCCAGCCCGCCGGGCACTGGTGCCAGCACTTGTCCCGCCAGGCCAGGCGGCCAGCGCCTCCGCGCTCACCGCCACAGCGCTCCTGATCGGCATGACCGCCGGATCAGCGCTGGGCGGCGCCCTGGTGGCCGCGGCCGGCGTCAC
>Ga0126371_10006555_pt1 | contig 10365 bp, 7 predicted proteins | sample PanSoiMetaPlot_4_FD_110145 | JGI IMG/M metagenome (GOLD analysis project Ga0126371, IMG submission 110145) | Tropical forest soil microbial communities from Panama - MetaG Plot_4 | ecosystem: Environmental > Terrestrial > Soil > Tropical forest > Bulk soil | place: Panama | collected 2016-02-17
GCCTCGAGTCCGGCCTGCCTGGCGGCCATCAGATCGGCGCTCTCCACTCCCCCGCCGGCGCCGTGCGTCAGCACCAGCAGGAACCTCGGCGTCGCGACCTCGTCCAGCTTTACCTGGGCCGGGCCTGCTGCCGTCTCGATCTGCATGTGCAGCAGGCTACCCGGCGGGCCTGCTCAGCCGACGAACCACTTCTTGCCGGTCCAGTGCAGGCGTTCTGCCGTCTGCTGACCGGTGCTCGTCTGCGAGAAGCCAACCGCCCAGCAGTTCGCCGCCGTGGTGCAGCGGGCGGAATTCAGCACGTTGGTGTCGGCCATGACGGTGCCGCCAGGATTGGGCGTCGAGACCGACGACCACTTGGCGCCATTCCAGTGCAGGGCCTCGTTCAGCGTCGGACTGCCGGCCTTGGTGTGGCTACGGCTTCCCACCGCCCAGCAGTTGCGTGCAGCTGAGCAGGTGATGCCGATCAGCGCGTCGTCTGTTCCCGCCGCGCCTCCACCAGGCTGCGGAACGACCTGATTGAGCCACTTCTTGCCGTTCCAATGGAACATCTCGTTGAATATCTCGCTTGTCGACGGGTCATCGCTGATGTGGCCAGACAGGCCGGCTGCCCAGCAGTTGACCGCCGCCGTACAAGCCAAGCCCTCGATGACGTTGACCGACCCTGAGTTAGTTCCCTCTGGATTCGGCACGGTGACCTTGGCCCATTTCTTGCCGTTCCAGTGCAGCATCTGGTTGTGCTCTGTGAGCTGGCTGATCGCGGTGATGGTCCCGTACGTGCCGCCAGCCCAGCAGTCGGTCGCCGACGCGCAGCGGACGCTGTTGAGCGCGTTGCCATCGTCGGGCGAGGTTCCCGCCGGGTTCGGCGTGGACACCAGCGACCAGGCCTTGCCGTTCCAGTGCAGCGCCTGGTTCAGCCCCACAGCGGTGCTCGGCGGCGTCGTGCCGTACGTCCCGACCGCCCAGCAACTAGCGGCCGAGGTGCACGTCACATCGTCGAGCCTGTTGGCATCGCCGCTGAGGATGCCGGCCGGTGTTGGCGTGGGAGCCGCAGACCACTTCTTGCCGTTCCAGTGCAGCGCCTCGTCGAGGTCGGCGTGCAGCAGCTTCTGAGTATCCCCCACCGCCCAGCAGTTCGACGCCGACGTGCATCGGACGCTCAGCAATTCGTTGACGTCGCCGTTCAGGATTCCGCCCGGGTTGGGCACTGTGACACTGGACCAATGCTTGCCGGTCCAGTGCAGCACGAGATTCAGCGTGGCATGGTTGATGGTTTGCTCGCCGACCGCCCAGCAGTTGGCCGCCGATGTGCAGAACACCCCGTCAAGTTCGCTCGACTCGATTTGACCAGCTGACGCAGCGATGGCAGGGCCGTTCGCGCTGAACGCGCCGCCGAGAACGAGCACTCCGCTCAGCGCTACTCCGGCGTACCGTGACGATGTTTTCCAGCTTCGTCTCACTTGCTGTCCTCACTTCTGCGAGCAGGGTTTGTCAGCCGGCGAACCACTTCTTGCCGGTCCAGTGCAGAATCTCGTTTTCCTCTGATGCGGTCGATTTCTGCGACAAGCCCACCGCCCAGCAGTTGGCGACCGAGGTGCAGCGGGCCGCGTTCAGTACGTTGCGACCACCCATGCCGGAAGGGTTCGGCGTCTTGAACGATGACCACTTGGTGCCGTTCCAGCGGAACGCCTCGTTCAGCGTGGCCTGCGAAGCGGTTGTGCCGCTTGATCCGACGGCCCAGCAATTGCGAGCCGACGAGCAGGTGATGCCGAACAGCCCGTTCTCGGCCTCTGAGCCGCCACCAGGATTGGGAACGGTCTGCTTCAACCACTTCCTGCCGTTAAAGCGCAGGATCACGTTGAGCAGTTCGCTTGTCGACGGGTCGCTGGTGATCTGGCCAGCGAAGCCAGCCGCCCAGCAGTTAACCGCCGAAGCGCACGCCAGTGCGTTGAGTTCGTTGAACGCGCCCGGTGCGGCACCGCCCGGGCTTGGGACCGGTGCCGTCAGCCATTTCCTGCCGTTCCAGTGCAGCATCTCGTTGCGCAGTGTTGGCTGGCCCTTCGAGTTGATATGACCTGAGGTGCCTGCCGCCCAGCAGTCGCCCGAGGACGCACAGCGGACGGCCGCGAGCACATTGACGTGGTTTTGCGCCACACCCGCCGGGTTAGGTGCGGATGCCAGCGACCAGCGCACGCCGTTCCAGCGCAGCACCTGGTTGAGCAACAGCTCAGACTCCCCGGTCATGGTCGAGGTGTTCGCGCCATAGAAGCCGACGGCGACGCAGTTGCGAGCCGAGGTGCACGTCACGTCGCTGAGCGTGTTGATGTCGCCGGTGAGAATTCCGCCTGGCGTGGGGGTGTCCACCACCAGCCACTTCTTGCCGTTCCAGTGCAGCGCCTGATCGACCCCGCCTTGATCACCCGTCCTAGCGTTACCGACAGCCCAGCAGTTCGATGCCGAGGTGCAGCGGACGGCAAAGAGCTGGCTGCTGTCGCCTGATGCCGTTCCACCGGGGTTGGGCACCTTGACACCGAACCAGTGCCTGCCGGTCCAGTGCAGCACCTGGTTCCGCTCGACGTCACCGTTCGAGGTGTCTCCTACCGCCCAGCAGTTGGCAGGAGATGTGCAGAAGACGCCGAGAAGCTGGCTGGCGGGCGTCGGGACACCGCTGGCAAGCGCACCGATCCGCAGTCCAGGCACGCCGATGCTCAGACCCCTCACTAACCACTGGTCGCCCGATGATGTGGCACCGGCGGGAGGGTTCGCAGCCAGCGTGCTGGCTATCGCGAGCGTGGCGCCGAGCACCACCGCGGCGCACGCCGATGACCTCAACGCCTTCCATCTGAATTTCACCTGCGGTCCTCCGTCCCCGTCTGCGGCCGGCTGGGCGCATAGTGGTACGCACGAAGGTCATGCGAAGGTTCAACCCGATACTTCCTCGAGTAAAGCAGTCGCCAAGCTACGAAAGGCGGGCAGGATGGACGGCGTGCCGTGACTGGACCGGTCTTCACGTCCCGGCTGAGCGGCCGTCAGCTACTGGACAGCGAAGGCTTCTCGATCGGCCGGGTCCGCGACGTCGTGATCTTGCCTTCGGCCAGCGGCGAGCCGCCTTGGGTGCTCGGGCTGGTGGTCACGTTGCATCGGCGCCAGATCTTCGTCAACCTCGGCCGGGTCGCCGAAGTATCCGTTGACGGCGTTCGCTTGCGCGGCGGCACCATCGATCTGCGCCGGTTCAGCAGGCGCACCGGCGAGATCCTGGCGTCCGAGCTGTACGGCAAACCCGCGGGCACGGTCCGGGTGATGGACGTCGGCATCACCCCATCGCAGCGGCGGCGCGGCGGCTGGGATGTCTCGGCGCTGGCTGTCGGCCACGGCTTTGGCTTCCTGCACAACTCGATGGCGGTCGTGCCCTGGGACAAGTACCCGGAGCTGTTCAAGGCCGGCGCGCTCGCCGAGCAGCTCATCGGCCTGCGTGAGATGCATCCGACCGACCTGGCCAGCGCGGTCGAGGCGATGTCGGCTGCCCGCCGACGAGAGCTGGCCGAGGCGCTGCAGGACGAGGAGCTCGCCGACCTGCTCGAGGAGATGCCCGAGCAGGATCAGATCAGGCTGCTGGCCGGACTCGGCCTCGAGCGTTCCGCCGACGTGGTCGAGGAGATGGAGCCCGACGACGCGGCAGACCTGCTCGCAGAGATGTCGCCCGACCACCGAGAGCGGCTGCTTGCCGCGATGAAGACCGTCCAGGCTGACCGCTTGCGCAGACTGCTTCGCTACGACGCGACAACGGCGGGCGGGCTGATGACGACGAACCCGCTGATCGTGCCGCCTGACGCCCCGGTCGCGCAGGTGCTTGCCGAGATACGCCAGCCGGAGACCGCGGCGACGGTGGCCGCGCAGGTGTACGTGTGCGAGCCTCCGTCGCTGACCCCGACCGGCAGGTATCTAGGCACCGTCGGGTTCCAGCGGCTGCTGCGCGAGCCGCCCGCCACGAACGTCGGCCAGTGCGTGGAAGAGACCGGTTTCGTGCGGCCGGAGCTCTCGGAGAGGGAGGTGGCCAGGCGGATGGCGGCCTATGACCTCATCGGCGTGGCCGTTTGCGATGAGGAAGGCTGCCTGCTCGGCGCGATCACAGTCGACGACGTGCTCGATCGCATCCTGCCGACGGGCTGGAGGAAGAGCGAGATCACATGAGAATGTCATTGACCTCACCGTTGCGACTCGGCGACGGAGGAGACCTGAGCGAGCCGCGCGGTACGGCGCCGCGCGTACGCGCCAAGTACGACGCTGACTTTTTCGGGCGCATGTCCGAGGGGATCGCGAGATTCCTCGGAACCGGCAGGTACCTGGTCGGGCAGACCGTGTTCGTGATCGTGTGGATCGCGCTCAACACCATCGCGTTCATCAGGCACTGGGACCCGTACCCCTACATCCTGCTCAACCTGGCCTTCTCCACCCAGGCGGCCTACGCCGCGCCGCTGATCCTGCTCGCCCAGAACCGGCAAGACGATCGGGACCGCGCCAGCATCGAACGCGACCGGCAGGTAGCCACCCGCACCCAGGACGACGCCGAGTACCTCGCCAGGGAACTAGCCGCCGTACGGCTGGCGCTCGCCGACATGGTCACCACCCGAGACCTCGATGACCGGCTGACCAAGCTCGAAAAGCTACTCATGGAGTCGGCGACTAAGCCACTCCAGTGACTGCGGAAGCTCGCGGCGCCATGTGTAGTAGTTGTGCCCGCCACGCGGCAGGATCAGCGCGTAGCCGCTCAGCGGCGGCTTGACCAGCCGAATGAACGCCAGAGTGTTAGGCAGGCTTTTCTCGCCGCTCGCGCTCGACGCGACCAGCACGGACACCGGCGGGGCCGGCAGATGCGTGAGCCGCCACTCGAGGTCGTTCTCGTGCCGGTAGCCAAGGCTGCCGCCGTACAGGTCGCCAGTGGTGCGGTCCTTGTCTGCGACGTAATACCCGGACAGGCCGACCGCTGCGGTGAACTGGCCGGGGTACAGCATTGCCATCTTGACCGCGCAGTAGGCGCCGGTTGAGTAGCCGATGGCGGCCCAGCCGGACCTGCTGGCCGTGGCGGCGAACGTTCGCTCGATGGCCAGGGGGACGTCTGTGCCGAAGAACGTGGCCACCTGCAGCCCGGCGGGGATGTTCGTGCATTCGGTGTCGCGCGGCAGCGCGACCGACGGGTTCACCATCACGTAGATGGCTGGGCCGATCCTTCCCGCCGCACCGAGCCTGGCCGCGATGGCGGGCAGGTTGAGCAGGCGCATCAGGTTGAGCGGGTCGTTCGGGTACCCGGTGAACGTCAAGATCACCGGGAACCGCATCGCGCGGAAGGCGGGCTGGAAGTACTGCGGCGGCAGGAAGACGTAGTCGTCGGCGGCGACGATCCCGGTGTATTCGCCGTGGATCGTGACCCTGAGCACGACCCCCGCCGCCGCGGCGCGAGCCTCGAGTGCTGGTCGTCCCGGTGCCACACCGGCGAGCCGGAAGCTGACGTCGCTGCCGAAAACGGCACCGCCGCGGAACATCGTCCCGAAGCTGCTGCCGGTGACGGTGAGCGGCGTCGCGCTCGCGGCCGGTGCGATCACCGATGATGACGTGGCCGCCAGCTGCTCATGTCCGGTTCCTAGCAGCGCGGACCAGGAGCTGAAGAAACCGAAAGTGTCGTTCGCATAGGCGGCGAAAGCCGCGAGCAGGATCGTCTGGCTCAGCAGTATGAGCCCAAGCCGGGCGGCGATCTGTGATGCGCGCTGACGCGCAAGCCTGGGCCAGAGCCACACGGTGCCGCCGATCGAGCCTGCGGCCACCGCGATTATCAGGCACAGGAATGGCCAGCCGGTTAGCCCTATCAACTGCCACCCGGCCCGCTCAGCAGGCGGCCAAGCCAGTCAAGCGCGAACGCGCTCGGCGGCGACGAGACCGGCGATTCGGCCGTGACCAGCATGGGACTGCGTGCAATTGACACGAAAGACCTGGCCTGGCCGTTCCCCGTGAACAGTACGGAGATCGGCTGCATCGGCTGGTGCCGCACCAGCCAGGCAAGGTTGTCCTGCAATCCGAGCGGCGAGTCGCGGCCACCGGCAGGCGGCCGCGGCGACCCTGGCGGCGCTGTATAACGGTCGGCTGGCACGGCGGCGGCAGAGAATACGGGAGCGTTGGTCAGCGCCAACTGCAGCGCGCAGTATCCGCCTGAGGCATCGCCGAGCAGCCCCCATTTGCCGCGGCCGGTGCCGGCCACGTAGCGAGAGGCGATGGCTGCGGGAAGATCGGAGCCGAAGAACAGCGCCGCCTGCGGCCCTCCTGGCACGTTCAGGCAGCCGAGGTCCGCGCCGGGGCCGGCTGGCAGCATGACCACGATCAGCGGTCTGAGCCTGCCATTGGCGATCTGCTCGGCGGCGGCGACGGCCAGCCGCATCGCATTGCCCTCCGCCTTCGTTGTTGCCAACGACGCCGAGATCGCCACAATCACTGGGTATCGAGCGTGCCGGCCAAAGGCGTGCGGATAGCCAGGCGGCAGGTAGACATGAGCGCTGAAGCTAAGCCCTGACAGCTGGCCGGCAATCGCCACTGCCTGCAGGCTGCCGACAGGATGCACGTTTCCAGGAATGCTGACCGGCGCGCTGCTGAGCACGGTAAGCCGTGCTGCGCTGTTCGATGTGCCCTCCGCCAGGGAGCGCAGCGTCCCGCCGCCGGAATACCGGCCAAGCAGATCGGACCACGATGAGTAGAAGCCGCCTGCGCGGTTGACGAGCACGAAGACCAGGACGAGCAGGCTCACTTGAACCAGGCACAGCGCGATCACCCGCCGCGCTACCTGCGGCAGGCCTGAGCCGGCAAGCCTGGGCCAGCCTACGAGCAAAATGCCGAGCAGCGCGGCAGCAAGCACCGCCGTGTCCCACACCAGCGCGGCGCTCGTCAGGCCTGGCATGAGGCGTACTCCGATCGGGGACCTAGCCTCGTTATCCGGCATGTCCCCCTAACTGGCAACGCGCCGCTGCGGCCCCAAGTGCCCGGATATTCTCGGGCTGGGAGGACAAATGCCGCACGAGCGAATCGTCGCAGTGACCTATCAGGCCAACGAGGAGTACATCAAGATCAACACTGATGTGCTCGGGGCTGATGCCACCTTGGTGTACTCGCACCAGGCCGCCGAGGACGAGCGCGTCGCCCTCGTCGCCCGTGCCCAAGCCTTGATCACCTGGAACCCGGCCAGGGAGCTGCCACCTGGCACGCTGGCGAGCCTGCCCGAGCTAGCCTTCATCCAGCTGCTGTCGGCTGGTGCCGATGGCGTCGACTTCACCGCGATTCCCGAGAACGTCGCGCTCGCCGGCAACGTCGGCGCGTACGCGACGCCGATCGCCGAGCACGTGGTCGCCATGTCGCTAGCCTTGGCCAGGCGGTTGCCACAGCGGCATGCCGGCCTCGCAGCCGGTGACTTCAACCAGCGCGATCGGCTAATCACCCTCAACGGCGCGGTGTGCGCGATCCTCGGCTACGGCGGCATCGGCGCGGCGACCGCCGCGTTGATGCGCGGTCTTGGCGCCCGGATCTACGCGGTCAACTCGACGGGCCGGACCGCTGATCCCGTCGACTTCGCCGGCACCCTGGCCGACCTCGACGAGGTCCTCAGCGCGGCCGACGTCCTGGTGATCGCGCTTCCCCTCACCAACAAGACCAGGGACCTGATTGGCGCCAGGGAACTTTCCCTGATGAAACCCACCGCCATCATGGTGAACGTCGCGAGGGGCGCGATCATCAACGAACAGGCGCTGTACGAGCACCTGAAGCTGAACCCCCAGTTCATGGCGGGCATCGACGCCTGGTGGCACGAGCCAGGGCGGAGCGGCAGCTTCCGCACCGACTACCCGTTCTTCGACCTGCCCAATGTGCTCGGGTCGCCGCACAACTCGGGCATAGTTCCCGGCGTTCTAACAGGAGCCATCAGGAAAGCCGCGGAAAACGTCAGACGCCACCTGCGCGGCGAGCCTGTCACAGGCGTGATGCGCAGCGAGGACTACCTCTGAGCGGGACCACGGCCCGCCGCTAAAGGATCTTCGCCAGGAACTGGCCTGTGAACGACTCCTCGACCTTGGCCACGTCCTCTGGAGTCCCGGTCGCGATGACCTGACCGCCGCGCGATCCGCCCTCAGGGCCGAGATCGATCACCCAGTCGGCTGTCTTGATCACGTCCAGGTTGTGCTCGATCACGATCACAGTGTTGCCGTTTTCTACGAGCCGGTTCAGCACGCCGAGCAGCTTGCGTATGTCGTCGAAGTGCAGGCCGGTGGTCGGCTCGTCGAGTACGTAGATCGTCCGGCCGGTTGACCTGCGCTGCAGCTCGGAGGCCAGCTTGACCCGCTGCGCCTCGCCGCCGGACAGCGTCGGGGCTGGCTGGCCAAGCCGCACGTACCCGAGGCCGACATCGACCAGCGTCTTGAGGTGCCTGTGGATCGCCGGAACCGCCTCGAAGAACTCCGACGCTTCCTCGATCGGCATGTTCAGAATGTCGGAGATCGACTTGCCCTTGTAGTGCACCTGCAAGGTGTCGGTGTTGTACCTGGCGCCATGGCAGACCTCGCACGGCACGTAGACGTCGGGCAGGAACTGCATCTCGATCTTGATGGTGCCGTCGCCCGAGCACGCCTCGCACCTGCCACCCTTGACGTTGAACGAGAACCGGCCAGGCTGGTAGCCGCGGATCTTCGCCTCGGTCGTCTGGGCGAACAGCCGTCGCATGTGATCGAACACGCCGGTGTAGGTCGCCGGGTTGGAACGCGGGGTCCTGCCGATCGGGCCCTGGTCGACGTGCACAACCTTGTCGAGCTGATGCACGCCGGTCACCTTGGCGTGCCTGCCTGGCACGATCCTCGTTCCGTGCAACTCCTTGGCGAGCGCGCTGTACAAGATGTCGTTGACGAGGGTCGACTTGCCAGAACCAGAGACTCCGGTCACCGCGATGAAACAGCCGAGCGGGAACGCTACGTCCACGTTGCGTAGGTTGTGCTCGGCCGCACCCTTGACCACGACCTCCCTGCTCTTGGCTACCTTGCGCCGCTTGGCCGGAATCGGGATGATCTCCCGGCCGGTCAGGTACGCACCGGTCAGCGAGTCCTCGCTGGCCAGCAGGTCGTCGAGCGGGCCGGAGACCACGATCTGGCCGCCGTGCTCGCCCGCTCGCGGCCCGATATCGACGATCCAGTCAGCCGACCTGATCGTGTCCTCGTCGTGCTCGACCACGATCAGCGTGTTGCCCAGATCGCGCAACCGCAGCAATGTCTCAAGCAGCCTGTGGTTGTCGCGCTGATGCAGCCCGATCGACGGCTCGTCAAGCACGTAGAGCACGCCGACCAGCCCGGAACCGATCTGAGTGGCCAGCCTGATCCGCTGCGCCTCACCGCCGGCCAACGTGGCCGACGCCCGGTCGAGCGTCAGGTAGTCGAGCCCCACGTCCAGAAGGAACCCGAGCCTGGCGTTGATCTCCTTGAGCACGCGGCCGGCGATCTGCTGGTCCCGCTCGGACAGCTCGAGCGTCAGCAGCAGCTTGGCGAGCTCACCGATCGGCAGCGACACGTACTGGGCTATTGACCGGTTGTCCACTGTCACCGCGAGTGTCAGCGGCTTCAGCCTGGTCCCGTCGCACGCCGGGCACGGCACCTCGCGCATGTATCCGGCGAACCGCTCACGGCTCGAATCGCTCTCCGCGTCGTTGTGCCGGCGCTGGATGTACGGGATCGCGCCCTCGTAGTTCGTGTAGTACGAGCGCTCCCTGCCGTACCTGTTCTTGTACTTGACGTGCACCTGGTCCGGGTAGCCGTACAGCAGGGCCTTCTTGGCAGCGGCCGGCAGCTTCGCCCACGGCGTCTTAGTGCTGAAGCCGATCGTGTTTCCGAGCGCCTCCATCAGCCGCATGAAGTAGTCGTTGACGTGCCCGCCGCTCCACACGCTGATCGCGCCGTCGGCAAGCGAGAGGTCTGGATCGCCAACAACTAGTTCAGGGTCAACCTCCATCTTGGTGCCAAGGCCGGTGCAGTCCGGGCAGGCTCCCCACGGAGAGTTGAACGAAAACGACCGGGGTTCAAGCTCTTCGAACGAGAGATCGTCGTACAGGCAGGCCAGGTGTTCTGAGTACATCCGCTCCCGGTTCGGATCGGACTCAGGCAGGTCGACGAACTCAAGCACGACCACACCGCCCGACAAGCCAAGTGCCGTCTCCACCGAGTCGGTCAGTCTCCGGCGAGCCGACTCCTTCACGCTCAGCCGGTCGACGATCACCTCGATCGTGTGCTTCTCGTACTTCTTGAGCACGGGCAGCCGGCTGCCAGAACCCTCGGTCGCCTCGTCGAGCCTGATCGTGAC
>Ga0126371_10006556_pt1 | contig 10365 bp, 7 predicted proteins | sample PanSoiMetaPlot_4_FD_110145 | JGI IMG/M metagenome (GOLD analysis project Ga0126371, IMG submission 110145) | Tropical forest soil microbial communities from Panama - MetaG Plot_4 | ecosystem: Environmental > Terrestrial > Soil > Tropical forest > Bulk soil | place: Panama | collected 2016-02-17
AGTCCCAGAACGTCTGTCCGTCTGTCGGTGGCTTGAGTTCTGCAACGCCGAGCCTGGGATAGGGTAGCCATGGCACGTACCGCACATAATCGGCTCCCAGATCATGCAACGCCTTGAACGCATTATCATGGACGGGCGTACCGCGACGAAGCGGCGGATTCACGACGACCTGCAGTGTGGCTGCGGTTCGCGAAATTCGGATGACCTTGTCCCAGTGGACGGTAACACTGCTCGATTGTTCTTGAGCCGCCGCTGACGCAAGGCACGCCACCAGTGCGGCAGCCAAACACCCCAAATGCAGGCACCAGCTTCTCGCCAATTCTCCGCGACTCGTTTTCGCTTGAATCATCCAGACCCTCTTCACCATGGAGTGGATCGCATCTTCGCACTGCGGGGTTTGGCCGTCAATCGAGAATCGCCTCACGCCTCTAACTTTTTGCGATGAGAAACGCCCGGAATGAGAACGTTCGCGGAAAAGTTTCGACCCGGGTCCCCCAAGGAAAGTTAAGACACAGGCAGCTTTGCGTTCCTGCGGTCGACTACAACCTGCCGCCTTGAAGCGAATTCGCCGAGTCTCGTTTTGCAATGCAGAACCGGGCGAAAGCTGCAGCCATAGCTTGCGGCTCCCACTCCACAACAGCTATGCTTAGCGACCTTGAAAGGGATTGCGTAAAAGGCCGTCCATGAACGCGTCCGGTCCACTTAACGTCGGGCTATTCGGCATTGGCTTAGAGGCCTACTGGCCACAGTTCGCTGGGCTCCGTGAGCGGTTGGAGAGTTATATTCTGCAGGTCGCGACAAAGCTCGGCAGCTCGCAGGTCCAGGTCACAAATCTCGGTTTGATCGACACGCCAGCGAAGGCACTTGAGGCGGGCCATCGATTCCGTGCCGCAGATGTCGACCTCATCTTCCTGCAAGTCACCACCTACGCGCTCTCATCGACGGTTCTGCCCGCGGTTCGCCGTGCCAAGGTGCCGGTCATCGTTCTAAACCTCGCACCGGCGCCGGCCATCGATTACGCAGCCTTTAACCGCCTTGCAGACCGCACGAAAATGACGGGAGAGTGGCTTGCGTTCTGCCAAACATGCTCGGTTCCCGAGATGGCGAACGTTTTTAGGCGCTGCCAGATTCCATTCTTTCAAGTCAGCGGGACGTTAGAGAACGATCCGGTCGCCTGGAACGAAATTGAGGAATGGATCGAGGCCGCCCGCGTGGCGCGGGTGATGGAACATAACCGAATGGGAGTTCTGGGCCACTACTACGGTGGCATGCTCGACATCTATTGCGACATGACCCAACAATGTGCGTACTTTGGGGGGCACTTCGAAGTTCTCGAAGTTGAGGAACTGGTTGGCTTCGGTAAACAGGTCAAAGATTCCGAAATTCAGGAGCGGGTAAGCCGTTTCAGGGATGCCTTCGACGTGCAACCAAATTGTGCCACCTCAGAACTGGAGCGGGCCGCGCGCACGTCGGTTGCGCTCGATCGTCTTGTCGAGACGCACGCCCTCGGCTCCCTCGCCTACTACTACAAAGGCGTTGGTTCCGCCGAAAACGAGAATGCAGTCAGCTCCATCATTTTGGGGACCAGTCTGCTCACCGCTCGTGGAATTCCGGTTGCCGGGGAGTACGAAATCAAGAATGCTCAGGCAATGAAAATCATGGATTCGTTTGGTGCCGGCGGCTCGTTCACGGAATACTATGCCGTCGACTACAACGATGACGTCGTATTAATGGGCCACGACGGTCCCGGTCACATGGCAATTGCTGAGGGAAAGATTAAAGTACGGCCGCTTGAGGTTTACCACGGCAAAGTCGGCCGCGGACTCTCCGTCGAAATGTCAGTCAAGCATGGCCCGGTTACTCTGCTTGCCGTAGTGCAGACTGTCGATGGAAAAATCAAACTTCTCCTGGCCGAAGGAGAATCCGTTGCGGGCCCGATTTTGGAGATTGGCAACACGAATAGCCGATACCGTTTTCCTACTGGCGCCCGCGGCTTCATGAAAGCGTGGAACGCACACGGCCCCTCACATCATTGTGCGGTTGGCCTCGGCCACATCTCCAGTAAGCTCGAGAAACTCGGGGACCTTTTGGGACTTGAGTGTATTCGTGTGTGTTGACTTGAGCTAGGATCGTCGGTTTCGAGATCGAGAGATTAGTACGACAACCTCAATGCTTCGCCAGGCGAGTGTCGTTCGTTTGCGACGTCGTGACTTTCTTTTTTCGTTTGCTGCCGCAGCGCTGGAGTCGCGTCTCCTCGCGAGTTCACTGCCCGGTTCAGGTCGCCGCCCGCTCCACGTCGGAAAACCGATCCCGGTTGAAGACAGCCACGGAGACACCTGGATGCCGGCATGGGCAGACAATGGCTACCTCTATTCGCCGTCAGACGACAGCTATGGGTTCGGCAAAGCGACGGATTCCAATATTGCGTTCAACCGTTTATGGAGTGGACTTCTTCAGCTCCACGGCCGGACGGTGAATGCGATGACCGATTATGGGCACAGCACGGTGCAAGGTACTGATGGGTGCACCTGGAAATCCAGTGGTTGCACCTACATCGATGGGGTTCTTTACTTGGTCGTCGCCCGGCACAAATATGGCGAGACGAGTGGTGACTCAAAGATGCGACAGACGGCCTCGAGGGCCAGCATCATTCGCAGTATGGATTTCGGTCGCACCTGGCAGCGCACGGCCGAAGAGAATATGAATTCACCGATGTTTCCCGGGAGCCATTTCGCGACGCCATATTTCGTGCAATATGCAAGTACAACAAGACCGTCCCACCAAGGGCCGTACGTTCACGCCCTCTCCAACAACGGTTACTGGGACAACGGCGACTACATGATTGTGGGCCGCGTGCGTCGCGACCGCATTCAGCGTCTGCAAGCCTCGGATTGGGAATTTTTGGCCGATGAGAATGCTAACCGGTCTCAAGCCTGGGCACGAAACCCTGCTGAGGCCAGGCCCATCCTTCATAATCCAGGAAAGCTGGGGATGACCGGAGCCATCTTTGTGCCTCGCCTAGGCAGCTATCTCATGATTGGCTGGTACTACCCAGCCGGAGGCGCCAAACTCAGGGGTGCCGCGGGCCAGACAGCATGGGATTTCTATACAGCTCCGGAACCTTGGGGACCGTGGAGTCAAATCGGCTCACAGACGTTCACTCCTGAGGGTTATTATTCTCCGCAAATTTGTCCTAAGCTTCTTAGCTCGAGGCGTGCCGTCATCTGGACCGCCGGAAACTGGAACGAGCCAAAGTACTACAAGCTGACTGTTCTCGCGCTTACTTTCGATTGAAGGCGGAATTCGCGAGTTTCATTTCAATGTGGACCATCGGCGGCACCGGTAAGGATGTCTTTTTCATATGCAATCTCGTAGCTGTGGACTCCTTTGACACTATCCTGGACTGAGAAGCGCACCCGATGGTCCTCCTGTGTGAAAACGACTTCTTTTTTGTTTCCATCGAAGTCGACGGCCGAAACTGTCTTGGCGACAAAACCGTCTGGCAGAAGAACAGAGACGTCGCAGTCAGCGATGCTGGTCAACTTGGCCGACTGAGGGCCGTAGCTAACGAGAACGTGACCAAAATTTAGAGTTTGGGCAGCCCATGATCCCTTTAAGGGTCCCTCTGTGTACTTGCGCCCCGCTTCCCGCAACACCGGGTCGATCATGATTTCTTGAGTATTGTCAGCCGGGGCGTGCTGGTAAACGTCCAGAATCGCCTTAACCTGCCGATAAGAATTGGGAGAAATAGAAACTGGATATCCACCAGAGGCGTTGGCGTCACTGATCGCAGTGCCCAGAGTCCCGCGATACTCCAAAGCATAGATGTTGGGAATTCCCCAAGCGGATTTGGCCAGAGCTAGAGGAACAAAATACCTCTCCATGGCCCACCAGTCGTCGCCGTCAATGAGACGAACTCCATTCGCGGCGGCGGTCCCTGCCCGCCACCAGTACGTGTCCTCCGCGTTGCTGACGTCGTCATTCAGACGAATGACATCCTGCCAGGCGTGAAATAGCGGATTCATGACTGAACTGTCGATCAACGCATCCGGCTTGGCGTCCTTCGCGGACATGTAGATCAGTTCGATCGCCTTGGCGCTCATCCGCTCACCGAGCCCCCACGAAGGATCGTGAAACCTGCTGAACGCCGGATCTGGCAGGCGATCGATAAAATCGATCTTCAAGCCATCTGCGTTCAGCGCCCCCGGATCGGATGAGAGCAGGTAGTGAATGCGAGAGTGGAGATAGTTCCTTACATCTGGATTGGTATAGTCAAAGATGTCCGTTGATTTTCCATCACGAGTTTTCACCAGCCACTCCGGATGGCTCAATGCGACGTTCGATTGTGGCTTTTCTACACTGAAAAGTGTTCCCCGAGCCTCATACATCGGGATCCACAGAAGGACGTGCAAGCCTTTAGCGTGGAGTTTGTCGATGTAGGCTCTCAAGTCGGAGAAATGTTTTGGATTGGGCTCGAAATCGCCGTACCCGCGCATCCAGCCCAAGTCAAAAATTACGGTACCGATTGGCCATCGTTCTCGATCTGCAATTGCCAGCCAATGGTCGAGATCTTTTTCAGTTCCGTAGTGAGGAGCGTGAGTTTCATCGAGCCGTCCCTCTCTTATACGAGCGGCATAGGCTTGATCACCCCAGCTGCAATAGATAGGTCTCGACCACCAAGCTGGAGGCGAGGAATGTGGTTTGGTCGTCGTTCTTAACGGAAGTGAGGTTCTGTAAATCGTAAGGATTTCGTCGGGATTACGACCAAAATAAAATCCGAGAGTAGGGCCACTAATACTCTTTTGATGGGCGGATACCTGCGATGCGGTTTGATACTTTACCGCCACTGACGAGTGCCCGATAACGATGCCGAGCCCGTTATAGGTGTCGGGAATTCCGATCGTTCCGACTCCCCACCAGGCACTGCCACTCCTTACCGCTACCAAGTAAGGGCCAAACAACGGCGATCCCGCCTGCTGTCCGCGAATGTATCCTGGATCGTCACCTCCCCGTCCTGGCGGCAAAGACAATCGTGATAGCCCCGCATCGGGTAAGGAAACGTCGTAAAGATCGGGTGTCCAGGTATGCAACTGCTCGAAACTCCCCTGGCCGTATTCGACCTGCCCATCCTTTCCATTTCCGGCCAGATAAAGAAGGTCTGTAATGTCTCGTGGATACTCTTTGATAATTGACAAACGATAGGAAAAAAAAGAAGGGCTGAACTTCAGTACGATTTCATGTTGCTCGCGACCTGAGAGATCGTACGAGATCCGGAACAGCAAATCATCATTGTTCCGTTCTTTGGTGGAGCTGATAAAACGAGGTGTGCTGGCGTGCAACGAAGTTTGCCCGACGGGTGCTGCAACTCCCTCTAGCGGAAACGTACCGATTTGTTCTCCCCGGGCGCCGTCTCTCTGCGACCACACTGTCAGGTTCGGGTTCGGAGCGAAATTCATCTTGACGAAGTACGCGTCGGCAGAAATTTCGGCACTGGTTTCAGAATCTGCCACGAGATGGACCTCGGCAGTTGCTGTAGACGGGCAAAGGACCAACAGTAGCCAAGACAAAGTGCCGATCGAGTAGCGTCTCAACATTAACCGCGGCTCCAAAAAGCTCTAAGGTTTAATCGTGACCGGCGCGGGGATTCCGGAAATGGCCGACATTCCCCAGAACATTGTTGCTAACCCCCACGCTTGAAACTCCATCGATGTAAAGGGGTTCGCCCCCATAAGCCGACAAGACATCCATCGTCAGCGGAATCTGAAAGCCGTACCCACTTCCACTTCCGCGCAAGTTTGAGCCACAACGCTCCCGAAGCGGCCGCGAAATGACCTTTTGCCGCGGGCGAACCGACATAGCGTTCAACAGAAATCGACTGGTCGACGCCGTGACCACAGGCCCACCCTGAGATCGTGCTTTGCCCGTTCCTACCGAAATTGCGTGGATTGACCCCATCACTGGGTGAGTGGTTGGCCGACGCAATTCAACTCCTGACTTCGGAAACCTGTCCTTGTCCATCTCTCTTGCCGCAACCGCAACATTAACCATGCGTGGCATGGCCTTGCCCGAAATAGAACAATTGACAAGAGTACATGCATTTGCAATAGTGTCAAAGCGGTTAGATGGCACAAACGGGGGTCAACCGAGTGATGGATGATTCTCACGTTCATTCGCACACCCTGCCCGACGGCAGAGGCGGAGAGCTTGTGCGCGTGATGCGCAGCGAAGTGAATTGGGAGTGGATGAGCTTCGTTGTGCGTCGCCTGCGGAATGGCGAAGTATATCGTTCGCGCACCGACGGTGAGGAAGCAGCGTTCGTGCTTCTTGGCGGTCGCTGCGTGGCGGATTGGGGAGACGGAGCGCAAACGATTGGGAGGCGTAAAGACGTTTTCGACGGTCTCCCCTACACCCTCTATTTACCGGCAGGGCACGATGTCACTTTCACGGGCGAAACAACGTGCGATATTGCAGAGTGCCGGGTGCCTTCCCAGGCAAAGTTGCCGGCGCGGCTCGTGACTCCTGATGACGTCAGCAGCAGCATGCGCGGTGGCGGAAATGTGTCTCGCCAGATCGTCGACATCATCACTCCCGCCTTCCCCGCCGACAAGATCATGGTCATTGAGGTTTATACTCCCGGTGGGAATTGGTCCAGCTATCCTCCACATAAGCACGATGTCCACAATCCGCCGGCAGAGGTGGACTTGGATGAGATTTATTACTATCGGATGCGGCAGCCAGAAGGATTTGCCTTCCAACACCTTTATTCGGAGGCCGGCGCCGAAGGGGAGACGTTAAAAGTTCGCGACGGAGATACGGTACTGGTGCGGCGGGGTTACCATCCCGTAGTCGCCGGACCAGGCTATGACATTTACTATCTGAATTTTCTCGCTGGTTCAGCCCGCGCTTTAGCGGTCACTGAGGATGCGAACCATCTTTGGATTCGTTCCACCTGGAAAGAGGTCGACCCCCGACTACCTCTAGTCCGGTAACGTACGACAAAATCTAGCAGCTATCTAATCGCTTAGCTTAAAGTGTATTTTTATGGATTTAATGATAGTGTTCCGAGGGAGGGAGGCCGTATGAGAATCCGCCTGACCGTCGCGCAAGCGATCGTTAGATTTCTCAAAAACCAGTACTCCCGACGCGATGGCGCGGAACACCGGCTATTCGAGGGCTGTCTGGGAATTTTCGGACACGGCAATGTCGCTGGCATCGGTCAGGCGCTCGAACAAGATGCTGGGCTCCCTTACTATCTGTTCCGGAATGAGCAGGCGATGGTTCATACGGCCACGGCCTTCGCCAAGATGAGCAACCGGCTGCGCTGCCTTGTCTGCACCACTTCGATCGGGCCCGGTGCCACGAATATGGTTACCGGAGCAGCGGTTGCGACCGTCAATCGGCTTCCGGTATTACTCTTGCCGGGTGACATCTTCGCCCGCCGAAATGTGGCACCTGTCTTGCAACAATTGGAATCGGAGTCCACGCAGGACATCTCGGTCAACGATTGTTTTAAGCCTATCTCTCGCTATTGGGATCGTATCGAAAGACCCGAGCAGATACTGACGTCGCTTCCCGCCGCCCTCCGCGTGCTGACCTCTCCGGCAGAAACCGGTGCGGTCGTGCTGGCGCTTCCCCAGGACGTGCAAGCGGAAGCTTTCGATTATCCAGCCGAATTTTTTGAAAAAACGGTTTGGAACATTCCCCGAGCACGTTGCGACAGTGACATATTCAACGAAGCAGTCCGGTGGATGCGTTCCGCACGAAAGCCGCTGTTGATTGCGGGCGGCGGCGTGATCTATTCAGAGGCAAGCAAAACTCTGGCCGCGTTTGCGTCCCAAACCGGTATCGCGGTGGTCGAAACGCAGGCGGGAAAAGGAGCCTTGCCATTTAACCATCCCCAAGCGTTGGGTGCCCTGGGTGTGACGGGGACGCCCGGCGCGAATGTTTTCGCCCGCGAGGCCGATCTCATTATCGGTGTGGGCACGAGATACAGCGACTTCACCACCGCTTCGAAGACAGCGTTCCAGAATCCTGACGCACGGTTCATTAACATCAACGTGAGTGCGTTCGACGCCGGCAAACAGTGGGCCTTGCCCCTCATTGGCGATGCGCGCGTCACGCTCGAAGAATTGACACGAGCCCTGGAAGGTTATCAGGTCGACTTGTCGTACAAGGAGCGCGTTACCTCATTCCGCGAGGAGTGGGATAAAGAAGTTGACCGCATATACCAGCTCGACCATGGCCAGCCCATCAGTCAGGGAGAAGTGATCGGAGTGGTCAATGAGATCTCTGGTCCGCGCGATGTCGTCGTCTGTGCGGCGGGTAGTCTTCCGGGCGATCTACATAAACTCTGGCGCACACGTGATCCGAAAAGCTACCACCTGGAGTACGGTTATTCTTGCATGGGATACGAAATCAGCGGCGGTTTAGGGGTGAAGATGGCGGCGCCTGACCGCGAGGTATATGTAATGGTGGGAGATGGCTCCTACCTTATGATGGCCCAGGAAATAGCCACCTCGTTGCAGGAGGGGTACAAGCTGAACATCATTCTGCTCGACAATCACGGATTCTCGAGCATTGGCGGACTGAGCCGCGGCTGCGGCAATCGCGGAATGGGAACCGAGTACCGTTATCGTAACAACGGGAGCGGGAAACCTGAGGGCGATCTGTTCAACGTTGATTTCGTCGCAAATGCCCGCAGCCTTGGCGCAGATGCGGTTCGGGCACACAGCCGTCAGGATTTGCGGCAGGCGCTGGGGGAAGCAAGGAAGAACAAGAAGACATCGGTGGTGGTGATTGAGACTGCGTACGCAGAACGGGTACCTGGCTATGAATCGTGGTGGGATGTGCCCATCGCTGAAGTCTCAGAAATGAAACCTGTCCAGGAGGCGCGTGCGAAGTACACCGAGGCTCGAAAGAAGCAGCGCGCGTTGTAATGGATGCGGCAAGGTCCGCTGGGTAAGCCTGGTCCTACTTCGCCGGCGCATTTTCGCGCGACGGGGAAATTCTGGACTTAGCTGTTTTATCTCATTCTTTGCTGGAGAATCGCGATGACCGACTTGAAGTCACGTTTTCATTTCGCCTGTGCGCCCGATAGCTGGGGCGTGCTGGACTATCCCGGCCCATCTTGGGAACAATCGTACGAAAAAATGCTCGACGAGATGGTCGAAGCGGGATACACCGGTACCGAACTCGGCCCTTATGGATTCTTTCCTACTGACCCGGCAGTGCTGAAACCTCAGCTGCAAAAACGCAACCTGCAACTCCTGGGCTCATTTGTGCCCGTGGTATTGAGCGATCCCGCATCCGCCAGCCTTGCGGTTGACCACATCCGCAAGGTCGGTGACCTTCTCGCGACTTTAAAAGCGCCCTTCCTGGTGCTTGCGGATGCGCAGTCCGACCAGCGTAACCGTATGTCGGGGCGGGTACCCAAGGACGGCAGCGCCGGGCTGACGCCTGCTCAGTGGAAAAATGTCGCGCATGTCGTGGAACAGGCCGCCAAAGTCTGCGGGGAGTTCGGCTTGGATTTGGTATTTCATCCGCATGTGGCCACCTACGTGGAAACGCCGGAGGAGTGCGAGCGCTTCTTTGACGTGACCTCGCATACTGGAATAGGTCTTTGCCTTGATACCGGGCATTGTGAGTACGGAGGCGGAGACACAGTGACCGAGGCTGCCAAGTTTGCTTCCGTCTTGCGCTTCCTTCACATCAAGGACATAGACAGAAAAATCCTAGAAGAAGCACGGCGGAAAAAACTCACGTTCGAAGAAGCGATCGAAGAAAAAGCTTTCACCATCATTGGACAGGGGGGCATCGACTTCCCCGGACTTTTCCGACTGCTCGAAAAGAACAACTACTCCGGATGGATGGTAATCGAACAGGATGTCAAATTCGGAGCTACCGTAATTCCCCCTGCGGAGAGTGTGGCCGCCAGCCTGCGCTATCTTCGGGGAGTGTGCTCCGATTTAGCGGCGGTGGCGTCGCACTGATCGAGTGCAGCCCTTCTTGGAGAGCGAACCTCGGCAAAACACCGCGCAGACGACTTCGTGCGCCGACTGAACCTGCGGAACGCGATTTTCATCAATATATCTAACATGGTGGGCACCGTCATCACCGTCCCCGCGATCATCGTGGGGCATTGGTCTTGGCTTCGTGGCTTATCTTGGCGCTTGCCAGGGAGAAGCAGGAGTGCTCATTTAGGGGTAAGGCGCCTAATCGGTTATAAGATTCCCCGTCCACAGCCGGGCACGTCGCGCCGAGAAAATTCAGTTTGTGTTTATTCTGCCTTAGAGAGAGCCCTCTGAGAGCAAAGTACTTCGTTTCAGAATTGCGACATTACTGATACAATTCCGTGCGTTGGCAGGG